>Ga0308158_10001867_pt1 | contig 21035 bp, 16 predicted proteins | sample PhyBR2_FD_201038 | JGI IMG/M metagenome (GOLD analysis project Ga0308158, IMG submission 201038) | Phyllosphere microbial communities from UC Gill Tract Community Farm, Albany, California, United States - DLSLB.R2 | ecosystem: Host-associated > Plants > Phyllosphere > Unclassified | place: USA...
GACCCACAGCGCCGATGGTACTGCACCCGGGAGGGTGTGGGAGAGTAGGTCACCGCCGGAACAACTATTAATGGTCGAGGCCCCAACCACACGGTTGGGGCCTCCCACATTTAACAAACAAAACACCGCACGCCGCGGGCCTTCCGGTCGTGCATCCTGGCGGGCCGTGGCGGGGAGGTGCCGGTCGCCGTCGTACCTCCCTGCCAGCCGAGCGTGGACCGCGGTGCTGCTGGTGCCCGTGATGCGTTGACAAGGGTGAAAACGGCCGAAGAATCGGTGATTAACCTCAAAAAATGGCGGAAACACGCGGAATTTGCGGCCCGGAACCGCCCAAGCTGGTAAGTTTTCGAACAGTGGCCTGCGCGCATGCCGTGTGCAGGCTCCAGAATCAGAACCGTCCAGGAGGACATCAATGGCTAAGAACCGTAGTGAACTTGTTGCAGAGGTAGCTGGCAAGGCCGGCACCAGCCAGGCTGCCGTCAACTCCGTCCTCGACGCACTGTTCGAGGTTTTCGAGACTTCTGTCGCCGCCGGCGAGAAGATCACCATCCCGGGCTGGCTCGCCGTCGAGCGCACCGACCGTGCAGCCCGCACCGGCCGCAACCCGCAGACCGGCGAAACCATCCAGATCGCAGCAGGCCACAGCGTCAAGCTGACCGCCGGCTCCAAGCTGAAGGCTGCAGTCTCCAAGAAGTAGAGCTTATTCCCGGCCGGCGCGCAGCCGGCTGGAACAGGAGCGGCAACCCCAGGGGTTGCCGCTCCTTGGCGTTTAACCCGGATTCGCCGCCCGGGCAGGCGTAGCGGACAATGGAATGGTGTCTTCTGCCGCAAAACCACGTTCCACCCCGCCCCAGACCAATCCTGGCAAGGGAGCTGCGGTCCGGGATGCCGGAAGCCGCGGGATCCCGGTGCCCTGGCAGCTGGCAGGCCTGGCAGCGCTCTTCCTGGGCCTTGCAGCAGCACTGATCTTCTCCGGTGCAGCAGCGGCCCGCAGCGTCGCTGATCCGGGAGCCCTGGTCCGCTGGGGGCTGCCCATCAGCAAGGCCATCCACAACGTGTCCCTGGCGACCGTCGTCGGTGGCCTGATCTTCGCCGTCGGCATCCTCCCGAAGAACCTCAAGAACACGAACCCACGTGGCCGGGACCGGGAGACTCCCGCCGGCAACGGGGCGCCCGAACATCCCGCGTTCACCCGCGCGCTGGCTGTGGCTGCCACTGCGGGCGCGGTGTGGACCTTGTCCGCCATCGCCGTCCTGGTGCTCACCTACGCCGACGTCGCCGGTCAGGGGCTGTCCGGCGATCCCGCCTTTACGCAGGCCCTGGTCTATTTCATGACGGACATCGATACGGGCCGGGCCTGGCTCGCCGTCACCATCATTGCGGCAGTGGTGACAACTGCCCTGTTCGGCGTCCGGTCCCTCGGTGGCCTGGCCCTGACGCTCATCCTGGCCCTCATCGGCCTGGTGCCAACGGCCCTGATCGGCCACTCCTCCAGTTCGTCGGACCATGAGGGCGCCATCAACTCCCTCGGCCTGCACCTGGTAGGGGTCAGCACCTGGGTGGGCGGCATCATCATCCTCGCCCTCCTGTCCGGCATTCTGACAGGCAGCAAACCCGGGGCAGCAGCAGACATCACCGAGCCCACCCTGCGCCGCTTCTCCACTTTGGCCGGCTTCGCTTTTGTCCTGGTCTTCGCTTCCGGAATCATCAACGCCAGCATCCGCGTGACCAGCTGGCCGGATCTCTTCGGCTCCGCCTACGGGCAGCTGATCCTGGCCAAGACGGCAGCGGCAGTGGTCCTCGGCGGCATCGGCTTCATGCACCGGCAGTGGGTCATCCCGCAGCTGGGCCGCAAGGGAGCCACCATGTCCTCACGGCGGGTGCTGTGGCAACTGGTCCTCGCGGAGCTGCTGATCATGGGCGCCACGTCCGGCATCGCCGTGGCCCTGGGCCGTTCAGCCCCGCCACAGCCAACGGAACTGGCGCCCAACGCCTCACCGGCCTTCATCCTCAGCGGCTACGAGCTGCCGCCTGAGCTCACGCCGGAACGCTGGCTCACTGAGTGGCGCCTGGATTGGATCTGGGTGGGCGTGGCCCTCTTCGGCCTGGTCACCTACTTCCTGGGCGTTGCCAAGGTCCGCCGGCGCGGAGATTCGTGGCAGTGGTTCCGGTCCGTGAACTGGGTCATCGGCCTGGTGGTGCTGACCTACATCACGTCCGGGCCGCCGTCGGTCTATGGCCGCATCCTGTTCTCCGCGCACATGGTGGACCATATGGCGCTGACCATGGTGGCCCCGATCTTCCTGGTGCTGGGTGCGCCGGTGACCCTGGCCCTGCGTGCCCTGCCCGCCCGCGGCGACGGCTCCCGCGGCTCCCGCGAGTGGCTGCTGGTCTTCGTCCACTCGAAGTTCTCGCAGCTGGTCACCCACCCGCTGTTCGCGGCTGCCAACTTTGCCGGCTCCATCATCCTGTTCTACTACTCGGACCTGTTCGGCTTCGCCATGCGCGAGCACGTCGGCCACGAACTGATGAACCTGCACTTCCTGCTCACCGGATACATCTTCGTGCTGAGCATGATCGGTACGGACCCGCTGCCGCGCCGGGCCCCGTACCCCATGCGGCTGCTGCTCCTCCTGGCCACCATGGGCTTCCACGCCTTCTTCGGTGTGTCCATCATGGGCGGGACCGGCCTGATGGCAGCGGACTACTTCGGCAACCTGGGCCGTACCTGGGGGCCGTCGGCGCTGTTGGACCAGCAGGCCGGCGGCGCGGTTGCCTGGGGCATCGGCGAGGTGCCCACGCTGCTGGTGGCGATCGGCGTCGCCGTCATGTGGTCCAGGTCGGACCAGCGGGAGACCAAACGGGTGGACCGCGCGGCGGACAGGAATAACGACGCCGATCTGACCGCTTACAACGATATGTTTGCCAAATTGGCCGAACGCGACGCCAAGCTGGCTGAACGCAACAAGCTGGAAGGACGCTGATGAGCGAAACCGTACGCACCCATGCCCGGGTCCGGGCCTCCGAACTGGTGGGCCGCAACTGGTTGAACACCGGTGGCAAGTCCCTGGACCTCGAAGCCCTGCGCGGCAAGATCGTGCTCCTCGACTTCTGGACCTTCTGCTGCATCAACTGCCTGCACGTCCTTGATGAGCTGCGGCCGCTCGAGCAGCAGTACTCGGACGTGCTGGTCACCGTGGGAGTCCACTCGCCCAAGTTTGAACACGAGGCGGACCCGGTGGCGTTGGCAGCAGCCGTGGAGCGCTACGAGATCCACCACCCTGTCCTGGACGACCCCGAGCTGGACACCTGGAAGGCGTACACCGCCCGGGCGTGGCCCACGCTGGTGGTCATCGACCCCGAGGGTTACATCGTGGCGCACCTTTCCGGTGAGGGCCACGCGGACGGACTCGCGGTGCTGATCCCCGAACTGATCGCCGAGCACGAGGCCAAGGGCACCCTGCACCGCGGCTCCGGCCCGTACGTGGCCCCCGAGGCAACGTCCGGCACCCTGCGCTTCCCCGGCAAGGCACTCTTCCTCCCTCCGGGACGCGGGTCCACGGCTGGAACGGCCGACGGCGGCACGCCCGCAGGTGCCGCGGCTACCGTCGCTGCGGAGAAGGGTTCCTGGCTGGTCACCGACACCGGCCACCACCGCCTCGTGGAACTCGGCACCGACTTCGAAACAGTCCTGGCCACCTTCGGCTCGGGCACCAAGGGCTACGCCGACGGGCCCGCCGCGGGGGACACCGCCAGCGCCCAGTTCAACGAGCCCCAGGGCCTGGTCCTGCTCCCGGAAGACGTGGCAGCCACGGCGGGCTACGACGTCGTGATTGCCGACTCGGTCAACCACCGCCTGCGTGGACTGTCCCTCACGGACGGCAAGGCCTCCACCCTGGCCGGCAACGGCATCCAGCGCCTGCTGGAAACCGGCCCGGCGCGTGTGGACGAGGACGGCGCCGGCTTCAGCGGTTCCCTGGGCACTGACCCGCTGGATGTGGCGCTGAGCTCGCCGTGGGATGTTGTGTGGTCGCGCAAGCTCAATGCGGTGGTGGTGGCCATGGCCGGCACGCACCAGATCTTCAGCTTCGACCCCGTCACCGGCGCCGTCTCGATCATCGCCGGCAACGGCCTGGAAGGGCTCCTCGACGGTCCCGCCCACGAGTCCTGGTTCGCCCAGTCCTCCGGCCTGGCCGAGGATGCGGACGGCAACATCTGGGTGGCGGATTCCGAAACCTCGGCGCTCCGCAAGCTGGTCATTGCCGACGACGCGTCCATCACCGTGGAGTCCGCCGTGGGCAAGGGCCTGTTCGACTTCGGCTTCCGCGACGGCCCCGCCGCTGAAGCCCGCCTGCAGCACCCGCTCGGTGTGACCGTCCTGCCCGACGGCTCGGTGGCGATCGCGGACACCTACAACGGAGCCGTGCGCCGCTACGACCCCGCGACCGGCACCGTGTCCACCCTGGCCCGCGGACTTTCCGAGCCGTCCGACGTGATTGTGGACCACACCCAGTCCGCCGGCTCCGAGCCCCTCCTGGTGGTGGTCGAGGCCAACAAGCACCAGCTGGTCTACGTGCCCATTCCCAAGGAAGCGCAGCAGGTGGATGAGGGCGCGTCCCAGACCCACCGGCCCAAGAGTCCCGTTGCGCCCGGCACGCTGGACTTGACCGTCCGCTTCACGGCTCCCACCGGGCAGAAGCTCGACGACCGCTGGGGCGATCCCACGCAGCTGAAGATCTCCTCCACGCCGCCGGAGCTGCTGGTGTCCGGTGGCGGCACCTCCGTGGGCCTCCTCCGCAGCCTGGAGCTGTCCCCGGACGTTCCCGAGGGCGTGCTGCACATTACCGCGCGCGCCGCGGCCTGCGACGGCCCCGAAACAGAGGACGGCGAGATCCCGGACCATGCGGCGTGCCACCTGTACCAGCAGGATTGGGGCATCCCCGTGGTCCTGCAGGCCGACGGCGACACCGAACTGGTCCTGGACCTGCGCGGGATGGACTGACCCGGCGAAGGTCCTGCCAAAAAGGGCTGCTTCCCGTGGCTTCGCGTCACGGGAAGCAGCCTTTTGCCTCTGCTGGCTACCGGCAATCCCGGAAAACCGGGCGTCGGATCCCGTGGCGTCCCCGAAAGCGTGCTCTGCGTGACGCCCCCAATACCGCCGATATCCACATGCCGCCTGAATACGCTGTCAGCACGGGCACCGTAGCGGCCAGCATTGCCGCATGGATGTCCTCAAAGCCCTGGAAGTTTGCGGCGGAGCGGCGCGGAGGCCTGCCCTTGCCCGGCTGGGTGTGGATGACGCCGCCCTCCGTCGGGCAATGCGGGCAGGAGTGCTGCAGCCCGACCGGGGGCTTTACGCGCTTCCGACGGCGCCTCCGGACCTGGTTGCCGTGCTGCGGAACCGCGAGCTGCTGACCTGTTCAAGCGCTGCGGCTGCCTACGATCTGTGGTCCCTGCCCTCCGACGGACGCCGCCACGTTTATCACCGCCGGCAGGAGGCAGTGCTTAGTGGCTCGGTCCACCACGCCGGGCTCCTGCTTCCGCCCTCCCGGTTCCAGCCGGTGGCCGCCCTGGCAGATGTCCTGATCCATGCCCTGCGGTGCCTGTCCTTCGCGGAGTCCTTGGTCATGGTGGAATCCGCGGTTTCGCGCGGGGAGATGACAGTTGATTTCCTGTGCCAGCGGCTGCCTGGAAAGCGGAACGGGAGAGCCAGGGCTGTCCTCGACTGGGTGGCTACCGGGGCGGACTCCCTCCTGGAGACGCTGGCCCGGACATATTTCCGGCAGGCCGGAATCTCCGTGGAGGCGCAGGTGTACCTGGAAAGGGTTGGATACGTTGACCTACTGCTGGACGGATGGCTGGTGGTGGAACTGGATGGACGGCATCATGCCGAGTGGAAGCAGGTCCAGAAGGATCACCGCCGGAACAATGAATCGGCCATCCAGGGGTACACGGCCCTGCGGTATTACTATGCGGACGTGGTGCACCGGCCCCACGAGATGGTCCAGCAGGTGCTTGCCGTTCTCAGGCGGCGACGGTAGTCCAAGGGTGGCGTCACGCGAAGCACGCTTTCGGACAGCCGGAAGCGGCCGGGCCCCGCGAAATCAAGGATTGTGGCACCAGACTCTGCTGAAAGCGTGCCCTGCGTGACGCGCACGGCACAGGCCGCAGGCTAGAAGCTCAGCTGCGGGGTGACCTTGACCGTGTCGCCGGAGACGTCCAGGCGGGTGGTGAAGCTGAAGTCCACCTCGGCGTCCAGCGGGTACCAGGCGCCGGTGAAGGCGTTCTGCTGGAGCGCTTCAACCTTGGCTTTGCCGTCCAGCGGCGACACTACCCATCGGCCGTCGAATGGCTCCACCGATACCCCCGGGTACTCGGTGACGGTCCAGCGGATAGTGCCGTCCTGGACCCGGTTGTTGCTGGCGTAATAGAAGGGGCAGTCCGGCTGGAGCTTCTGTTCCTTCACGGCCTCGGCCGCGCAGCCGTCCAGGAATTCCCTGACCTTGGCGGCAACATCGTTCTTCAGCTTGTCCGTGGCCTGGGTCAGCAGGTTCAGCGGCGCCACCGGGGCGTCCTTGGCGGTGACCGTGGCACGCGTGGCGGGGGCCGAGAAGTACTGCCCATCCAGGGAGGCCTCATACTCGCCCGGGTAGAACACGGCGAAGGAATTGCGGCCGTTGGGCATGTTCACCGGAACACCGTTCACCACGGCCTCGTTGCCGTTGACCACGGTGATATCAACGGTGGGCAGCCGTGACGGGACGAATGCCCACGTGTTGAAGAACAGCCACTCGGTACCGGTCTTCTGCAGGAGGAATTCGGTGTGCAGCCGGCTGCCGTCGATGGTGTATTCCATGGGCACCATGACCTGGTTCCCCGGGCGTTCCTGCGGGTCCCCGATGGCCACATTGGTGACGCGGGAGGCGGCGGTCTGCAACCCGCTGCCGTCCAGCATGGCGGCGTTGCTGGGCGGAACTGCGGCCCGCAGGATCCCCAACGCACGCCCGCCGTCCCCGCTCTTGAGCGCGTCCAGGTATTCCCTGACCGGCTGCTGCGGACTGGCAACCGTATTGTTCACCACGTTGATGGCCACAATGGCTGCGGCGACGGCAAGCATGAGGCCCAGCAGCCATCCGGCCGCGATCCTCACCAACGCTTGACTCATCTGCACGTTCTACACAGTAACGTCAGTGCGGACGCACTCTAAAGTTGGTGTCCCCCTAATCCGGCGGCCACCACCTACGTAATGCCCGACGGCGGCGCCCGAGGACAGCCTCGACAGGAGCCTTGGCTGAGGCCCGGGACACCAAGGGCAGGGTCAGCGGCGGCGGCGCCGGGACGAGGTTCCGAACACTCCGCGGAGCAGTTCGCGTCCCAGCTGCGTCCCCATGGACCGCGCCATGCTCTTCAGCCCGCCGCCCAGGGCGCCGCCGAGGACTCCGCCAAGGTCACCCATCATGCCGCCCGGCTGCGGCTGCGGCTCCGGCTGGCGGGGCTGGGACTGGCGTGTCCTGGGCGCCTTCGCACGCGGCTTGGACTCGGCGGCCCGCGGTTCGTCGTATTGGGGCTCAGTGTATTGGGGTTCGGGTGCCTGCGCGGGCCTGCTGCTGGGCCTGCCCAGGATCTCCTCCTCGATCCGGCGGGCCTCGGCGTCAACGTCGTACGCGCCGGGAGCACCCGAGGTGCCGTCGGGAGTAACGGTGTCAGGCGCGCCGGCAGGAGGTGCAGATGCCGCCGGTCCTGTGGGGGCAGCGGCCTTGCCGTTGAGTTTCTCGTAGGCGGACGGGTTGTCCACCGCGGTTCCGTATTTGCCCAGCAGCGCCGAACCCGCCACCGTGCTGCGCACCAGGGCGTCCTCGCTGGGGCCCATGACGGATTCCGGGGCGCGCAGCCGGGTGAGGGCCACCGGGGTGGGTGCGCCCTTTTCGTTCATGACGGTGATGACGGCCTCGCCGATGCCCGCCGAGGTCAGCGTCTCTTCGAGGTCGTAGTCGCTGAGGGGGAAGGTGGACACCGTGGCCTTGAGGGCTTTGGCGTCCTCGGGGGTGAAGGCGCGCAGGGCGTGCTGGACCCGGTTGGCCAGCTGGCCCAGCACATCGGCGGGGACGTCCTTGGGTGTCTGGGTGACGAAGAAGATGCCCACGCCCTTGGACCGGATCAGCCGGACCGTGGTGGTGATGGCGTCCAGGAAGGCTTTGCTGGCGCCGTTGAACAGCAGGTGGGCTTCGTCGAGGAAGAACACCAGCTTGGGCTTGTCCAGGTCGCCGGCCTCGGGGAGGTCCTCGAACAGGTCTGCCAGCAGCCACATCAGGAAGGTGGAAAACAGCATGGGCTTGGTCTGCAGGGTGGGCAGTTCCAGGCAGGTGACCACGCCGCGGCCGTCGGGGGCGGTTCGCAGGAGTTCGGCGGTGTCGAACTCCGGTTCGCCGAAGAACTTTTCCAGCCCCTGGGCTTCCAGGTTCACGATCTCGCGCAGGATCACGCCGGCGGTGGCCTTGGACAGGCCGCCGAGTTCCTCGAGCTTGTCTTTGCCCTCGTCCGAGGTGAGGAACTGGATGACGGCGCGGAGGTCCTTGAGGTCGATCAGCTCCAGGCCGTTCTTATCCGCAAAGTAGAACACCAGCTGAAGGCTGGACTCCTGGGTGTCATTCAGTTCCATGATCCGGGAGAGCAGGATGGGCCCGAACGAGGTCACGGTGGCGCGGACCGGGACGCCGTTGCCGTCGCCGCCCAAGGCAAGGAACTCCACGGGGAACGTCTTGCCTGACCATGCCTGGCCGATGCTGTCCGTGCGGGCCCTGAGTTTGTCGCTGCCGACGGCGGCCGTCGCCAGGCCGGAAAGGTCACCTTTGATGTCGGCCAGGAACACGGGCACGCCTGCCATGGACAGCTGCTCGGCCATCATGTGCAGCGTGACGGTCTTGCCGGTACCGGTAGCCCCGGCCACCAGCCCGTGCCGGTTCATCATGGCCAGCGGCAGCCGCACCGGCGCGTCCTTGTGGAGTTCGCCGTCGATGATGGCGGCTCCCAGTTCGATGGTGGCGCCTTCCAGCGTGTAGCCCTGCTGGATGGTGGCAAGCTTCTCTGCTGTGGTTTTGGTGGCCATGGCGCTAGCTTAGCGGCGGGTGCCCGTGATGGGGTGGCATCCGGCCGGTCAGTTCGCCCGTGCGTCCCGTGGGACGATGGGCAGGTCCTTGGTGAAGGCCAGCGGCCCGATGGTTTCCGGGTCTTCGTCCAGGTCGAACTGCGCTTGGTAGCCCGTGCTGAGATAGAGGTGTTTGGCTTCAGGCTGGCGCGGCCCGGTGGTCAGGTACAGCCGGGTGTAGCCGCGGGCAGCGGCGAGGGCTTCGAGCTCGGCCAGGACCAGCCGGGCTAAACCACGACGACGGTGGGCTGAGTGTGTCCAGATCCGCTTCAGTTCCGCGGTGGCGTCGTCATAGCGGCGGAACGCGCCGCCGGCGATCGACTCGCCGTCCTCCTGCACCACCAGCAGCGCGCCATGCGGCTCCTCGAATTCCGCCGCGGGGTAGCGGTTCAGCTCGTCCGCGGCAGCGGTGCGCCCAAACAGGTCCCCATAGCGGGTGTCATATTCGACGGCGAGCTCGTCCAGGAGCGGCCGGACCCGCGGATCGTGCATGGGCAGGCTGAGGACCGAAAGCCTGGCGGGATCGAGGGGGCGGGGCTTGAGCCCGGGTTCTGCTGTCATGGTGCTAGCCCTTTCCGATGGCGGCTGGTTCTGGAGTTATTTTGTCCTGCGCGGTGGCCGCATGGGCCGCCGGGCCCTGGGCGGCGATGTCCCGGGCAACGCCGAGGACGGTACGGGCCAGGGCGTCGTTTTCCCGGAAGGGCGCCGCGTTGGTGTTGGGCCTGGCAAAGGCGCCGGCACCCCAGCCGGAGGTTCCGGAGCCAACGCCGAAGAGGGTGGCCTGGGCCCGGCCTTCCGCGTCCACCAGGTGGTGCCCGGAAGAGACCAGCAGCTTCCCGGTGGAGTGGATGCCGTCCGAGGTCAGCAGTTGCTGCTCGCAGCCCAGTCCGCCGTCATACAGCGAAGAAAGCACTGGGTTGAGGGAGCGGGCCACCGACGTGGACGGCAGCCTCGCCTCAATTAGCGCGGTGGCGGAAACCGAAACACCGGACTGCGGGGAGGTGGCGCGGAAGGTGCCGCTGGCGTCGTCGGTGGATACCTCCAGGCCCGGGCCGAGGAACTGCAGCAGCCCGGCCCTGTGCAGCGCCAGCATCTGGCGGAGGCGGTGCGGCGGCGGACCGGAGTCCACGAAGCTGAAGAAGCCATGCCACCAGCCGTGGATGGCCTGCTGGGACTTCGCGTTGAGGCGCTCCGCCGGTACCACGCGCCCCACCTCCATATACACGTGCAGCAGCGCCAGGAACAGGGCCAGGGTTTCCGGATGGTCCGGGCTGTCCCGCAGGGCCAGGTCGTCGTCGATGTACCGGGCCACCGCGTCCTGCAGTTCCTGGTGGCCGGCAAAGTGGACACCATCGAAAGGCCGGTCCAGCCCTTCCAGGTCCAGGTGCAGGCCCGGGTCCGGCACGGCGGCCGCCACGAGGTCCGCGCGTTCGCCGCTGTACCAGTCCACCTCCGCATAACGGGCGGCAAACACTTCCCATTCCATGGCCGCACGCTCCGGGCTGCCGGTGAGGAGTTCGCGGTAGTAGTAATACCCGGCTTCCTTGGCGATGAGCGGCCAGAGGTGCTGCCGGAAGTCCAGCTCGCCGTGCTGCTGCAGCAACTCCTGGACGACATCCGCTGTGAAGAACCGCAGCGGCCCCGGAGCCTGGCCGCGCAGGGAAGCGGAAATCTTGGAGTGGTACGGCACCCCGCGGCGGGACCCTGCCCACAGCCGTGGTTCCCGTCCTGACGGAAGGTAGCGCAGCCCGCCGTCGTGCGTTTCCTGGAACCTGCCACCGCGCCCCTCCATGAGGAGGACCAGCAGGTCAACGAACGCCAGGCCCATCCCGGCGACGATCACGTCCTGCCCGGGGGCGATGGGGGAGTAGTCGACGTCGGTGGTGTAGCTGGGTGCAGCGTGGTAGCCGCCGTGCCGGGCGGCGAAGTCCGAGTACCCGGCGGAGACGGCGTCAGGGCGGGAGTCCGTATGCCCCAAGGCGGTGACGACGATGTCCGCGTGCAGCGTCCGGCCATTGGCCAGCTCCACCTCGTGGCCGCCATCCACGGTGGCAATGCCGAGGGCGGTGGTCCGGTGGACCATCACGCTGCGGCCCAGCGATTTGGCGGCCCGGCGGAAGAACCACTCCAGGTACTGGCTCTGCAGCTGGCGGGTGGGGAAGGTGGTGCCGGTCAGCGCGCGGAGCTGGTCCCACAGCTGCTGCGGGAAGTCCGGCACGTCGATGATGGTGGCATCCAGGACGCCGGCAGTCCATTCGGCCAGGCCCGGCCCCGGTGCCGCCGGGCCGGCGCAGTCCACGGACGCGTCCGTGAACATGGTGATGTCCGCCGCCATGGAGTTCAGCAGGAGGCCGGGGTCCTGGTCGTACCGCCAAATGCGGCCCGAGCCCGGGACGTGCGGTTCCACCACATGGATCTGCAGCGGGCCCGCGAAGACGTCCGGCCGGTTGGCCGCGATCCGTTCCAGTACGCCGGCCGTGCGCGGTCCGCCGCCAATGAAGACGATGGCCGGGATGGTGGCTGGCATGGGGCTCCTGACGGCCGGGGGTGGATGGAGTGCCCATGCTAGGCAGCCGTGACGACGGCGGTCGAGCACCTGGTCACGGCCGTTAACTCCGCGTCACGGCGCGTTACGGGACGCAAAAAACCGACTCATGACGCCGTACGAAGCCCTGTGAACTATTGCAACCTGCCGCCTTGCTGGCCCGTTCCGGCCGGTCCTAGATTTGCAGCCAGCAACGGGCCGCATGGTCCCGGCAAGGCCAACGGCCCAACCGAACCCCACGACGAGAAACGAGGTGGCACATGAGTTCAGCAGCAACGACGGTGGCGCAGTCGCAACAGCCGCAGCCGGCACCGCCGGCGGAAACGCCACCGACAACCGGACGGCCGGAAGACGAGGCGGCCGCCCGGCAGGCCCCGGACTACTCGTCCTACCGGGTAGTGGCAGCAAAGCATCCGTGGCGCTGGGTGGGGACCGCCGTCGTCGCGCTCGGCGTCCTGGCCGTGGCCTGGTCCCTGGCCACCAACCCGCGCTGGGAGTGGGGCGTGGTGGCCCAGTGGTTCACCGCCCAGTCCGTGGTCACCGGGCTGGTGGAAACCCTCAAGCTCACCGCCATTTCCGGCATCCTGGGGTTCGTGCTCGGCTTCATCCTGGCCCTGATGCGGCTCTCCGCGTCGCCGCTGCTGGTCTCGGTGTCCTGGACGTTCTCCTGGATCTTCCGGTCCACGCCGCTGCTGGTGCAGATGCTCCTTTGGTACAACCTGGGCTACCTCTACGAAAAGATCAGCCTGGGAATCCCGTTCACCGACGTCCGGTTCTTCGAGGTCCAGACCACCACGCTGATCAGCCAGTTCGCCGCGGCAGTGCTGGGGCTGACCCTGAACCAGGCCGCCTACTCGGCGGAGATCATCCGCGGCGGCATCCTCTCCGTGGACCAGGGCCAGCTGGAAGCCGCGGCCGCCCTGGGCATCCCGGCCTGGCGCCGCTCCACCCGGATCGTCCTGCCCCAGGCCATGCGCGCCATCCTGCCCACCGCGTTCAACGAGATCATCGGCCTGGTCAAGGGCACCTCGATCGTTTACGTCCTGGCCTACTCCGAACTGTTCTACACGGTGCAGGTCATCTACAACCGCACGCAGCAGGTCCTGCCGCTGCTGCTGGTGGCCACCCTCTGGTACATCGTGATCACCTCCGTGCTGAGCGTCTTCCAGTACTACATCGAACGGCACTACTCCAGGGGCGCGGTGCGGAACCTGCCGCTGACGCCCCTGCAGAAGGCCCGCAAATTCTTCGCCACCCACGCGGCAGTCCCCACCCGGAGGAACTTCTGATGACTGACACCCTTACCGCCCCCGCCGCCACCCGCGGCCTGGTGGAGATCACCGGCGTCCGCAAATCCTTCGGCGCCACCGAAGTCCTCAAAGGCGTCAGCCTCAGGGTGGAGCCCGGGGGAGTGGCCGTGATCGTGGGCCCCTCCGGATCCGGCAAGTCCACCCTGCTGCGCACCATCAACCACCTGGAGAAGGTGGACGGCGGCCACATCACCATCGACGGGCAGCTGGTGGGTTATGAGGTCCGGGGTGACCGGCTGCACGAACTGCGCGAAAAGGAGATCCTGAAACAGCGCACCGAAATCGGCATGGTGTTCCAGAACTTCAACCTGTTCCCGCACCTCACCGCGCTGGAGAACGTGGCGGAAGCGCCGGTGGTGGCGCAGGGCCGCTCCAAAGCGGAAGCCCGCCGGCGCGGCCTGGAACTGCTGGACCGGGTGGGCCTCAAGGACCGGGCTGACGCCTACCCGCGCCAGCTCTCCGGCGGCCAGCAGCAGCGCGTGGCGATTGCCCGCGCCCTGGCCCTGAACCCCAAGATCCTGCTGTTCGACGAGCCCACCTCCGCCCTTGACCCGGAGCTGGTCAACGAGGTCCTGGACGTCATCCGCGAGCTCGCCACGTCCGGCACCACGCTGATCATCGTCACCCACGAGATGGGCTTCGCCCGCGACGTGGCGGACACCGTGGTGTTCATGGACCAGGGCCAGATCGTAGAACAGGGCACCCCGCAGGACATCTTCAGCAACCCCCAGGAACCGCGCACCCGGAGCTTCTTCTCCAAGGTGCTCGAACCGGCCTTCAACATCTAAGGAACTCCCATGGCTTTTCCCACCAGAGGCCGCCGCGGCGCACCCGCGGCGCGTCCCGCCGTCGTCCTTCTTGGCACCGCACTCCTTGGCGCAGCGGCGCTCGCCGGCTGCGCGGATCCCGGCGCCTCGGCGGCCGGCAACCCCAGCGGAGGGGCGCAGACGACGGCGGCCCGCAACGGCGTCGTGTACAACACCTCGCCGGACCAGCAGCGGATCCGGGCGGAGAAGGACGCGGGGCTCGCCGCCAAAGTCCCGGAACTGATCGGCAGGGACGGCAAGCTGACCGTGGCCACCACGGCCGGGTCCATTCCGTTGTCTTTCCACGCCACGGACGACAAGACGCCGATCGGCTCCGAGCTGGACATCGCCCAGCTGGTGGCGGACAAGCTGGGCCTGGAGCTGGATGTCCAGGTTACGTCCTGGGAGAACTGGCCGCTGAAGACCCAGTCCGGCGACTTCGAGGCCGTGTTCTCCAACGTGGGCGTGAACAAGGACCGGGTGAAGCTGTTCGACTTCGCCAGCTACCGGGCCGCGTACATGGGGTTCGAAGCGAAGATGTCCTCCACCTACGACATCAAGGGCGCGGACGATATTTCCGGACTGAAGATTTCCGTGGGCTCCGGTACCAACCAGGAAAAGATCCTGCTGGCCTGGAACAATGAGCTGGAAGCCAAGGGCAAGGCGCCGGCCACGCTGCAGTACTACTCGTCCGACGCCGACACCATCCTCGCGCTGTCCTCCGGCCGCACGGACCTGAACATCGCCCCGTACCCGTCCACCGTGTACCGGGAGAACACCCGTGACGACCTGAAAGTGGTGGGCAAGGTCAACGCCGGCTGGCCGTCCGAGACCCTGGTAGCCGCCACCACGCTGCGCGGCAATGGGCTGGCACCGGTGATCTCCGAGGCGCTGAACGAAGTCATCCAGGACGGCTCCTACGGGAAGGTCCTGGAACGCTGGGGCCTGTCAGAGGAAGCCCTGCCGGAATCCAAAACCATCACAGCGGAAAACTTCGCGGCAACACAGCCCACGGCCGCTCCCTCACAGGCAGGAAAGGCATCATGAACGCAGTACACACTGACACCGCCCTTGAGGCCTCCGACGCCGACTGGCAGGAATGGCACGCGGACCACGAGCGGCAGCGGGCCCATCCCCACGGGTTCCTGGCGGTGACGCACCTGCACTGGCTGGGCAGCGAACCCGCGCGGCTGGACGGCGCCCCGGGCACCTGGAGCGTGGAGGCCGACGTCGTCCGCGTGGTTTTGGAACCGGGTGACAGCCTGCAGCAGGACGGCAGGGAGTTGAATACCGCCGCCGGAACCTCGCTGGAGTTTGGCCCCATCGAGGAGCGCAGCGGGATCAACCTGGCGTCCGGCGAGACGGTGATTGAGCTGGCCAAGCGTGGCGGCGAGTACATCGTCCGGCCGCGGAACCCTTCCCATCCGCTGCTGCGGGACTACCAGGGCACGCCCGCCTACTCGCCCGATGCGGCCTATGCGGTCTGGGGGACGTTCGTGCCGTTCGAGGCGCCGCGGCCCACCACGGTGGGCGCCGCCGTCGAAGGTATCCAGCATGTGTATGAGGCACCCGGCGAGATCCGCTTCAAACTGGCCGGGCAGGAACTGGCGCTGACCGCGTTCAACGGCCATGCCCCGGGCTCGCTGTCGGTGCTGTTCACGGACCAGACCTCCGGCAAGACCACGTACGCGGCCAACCGCTCGCTCTCCGTGGTGCCCGCCGCCGACGGGTCCGTCCTGCTGGACTTCAACCGCTCCGTGAACCTGCCGTGCGCCTACACCGACCTGGCCACCTGCCCGCTCCCGCCGGCCGAAAACCGGCTGCCCGTGGCCATCGAGGCCGGCGAAAAGATTCCCTACGAACGTCAGGACCAGCAGTGAGTACCTTTGAAGACCCGGGCTTCCTGGCCATTGAGCTCGACGGCGCCGGCTGGGACGGTGCGGACCTCACCCGGGCCGTGCTGGCAGCCGAGTCCGCGGGCTTCCACGCCGCCACCTTCACCGACGCGCCCGCACCGGGGCGTGCCAATGCCCTGCAGCGGGCAGCGTTCGCCGGGCCCATTTCCCGGACCATCGCCCTGGTCCCCGAAATTGACACTGTATATACGGAGCCGTTCCACGTTTCCACGCAGCTTGCCAGCCTGGACTACGTGTCCGGCGGCAGGGCGGGGTGGATCGCCACCGCTGCTGAGGCGCCCGAGGCTGCCGCCGCCGTCGGACGTTCTTCCGTCACTGGGGCCGCGCTGGGGCAGGAAGCCGCGGCGTCCATCGAGGTATCCCGCCGGCTCTGGGATTCCTGGGAGGACGACGCCGTGATCCGGGACGTTGCCACCGGCCGGTACATCGACGTGGACAAGCTGCACTATGCGGACTTCCAAACGCCTGCCGGCTTTCCCGGCGCCGGCTACTCCGTCAAGGGGCCATCCATCATCCCGCGGCCGCTCCAGGGGCAACTGCCCGTGCTGGCCCCTGCTTCCCTGATTGGCGGGATTCCGGTGGACGCCCTGGACGCCGTGCTGGTGTCCGCCCCGACGCCGGAACTGCTCGCGGCCGAGGTCCGTGATGTGCGGGCCCGCGTCGGAGCCGGTGTTGCGGTGGTTGCCGAGCTCGACGTCGTGCTGGACGCCCGCGGGCAGGCCGCGGCTGCACGCGGTGCATCATTCGACGGCAGCCGGGCAGCTTTCGCAGGTTCCGCACCCGGTCTCACCGACTTCCTGGCCGACCTATTAAAGGAGGCCGACGGCGTGCGGCTGCACCCGGCGTCGCTCTTTGTTGACCTGGAGGAACTTGGCCGCCTGGTATTGCCGGAACTGCGCCGCCGTGGGGCACTGCGCCCGCTGGTGCAGGACGGCACCTTCCGCGGCCTGCTGGGCCTGGACCGCCCGGCCAGCCGCTACGCAACCGGCGCCGCTGCGCCTGCCGGTGCCGGAAAGTAAGGGGAAAATCATGACACAGCACGCCCGTGCTAAATCCGAGGTCGCCACGCCGGACCAATTCACGCCGAGCGGCCAGATCCAGTTCGGCGTCTTCTTCCAGGGCGTCAACTCCGGCACCATCTGGAAGGCCCCGGAATCAGGGTCGCAGACGGACTTCGAATCCTTCCGCCGCATCGCCCAGACCGCCGAGCGCGGACTCTTCGCCGCGTTCTTCCTGGGTGAGGGGCTGCGCCTACGGGAACACCTGGGACGCCCGCACGCCCTGGACGTAGTGGGCCGCCCGGATGCGCAGACCATGCTGGCCGCCCTGGCGTCCGTCACAAAGAACATTGGCCTGGTGGCCACCCAGAACACCACGTACAACGATCCTGCGGACCTGGCCCACCGGCTCGCGTCGCTGGACCTGGTCTCCGGCGGCCGCGCGGCGTGGAACATCGTGACCACGGATAACGCCTGGACCGGGGCGAACTTCCGCCGCGGAGGCTACCTGGACCACGCGGACCGGTACAAGCATGCCGAGGCGTTCGTGGAGACGGCCAAGCGGATCTGGGACTCGTGGGAAACGCCGGACGGTCCCGCCCGCCGGGTGCTCCATGAGGGCCGGCACTACACGGTGGATGTGACGCCGCGGCTGCCGCGCAGTGCGCAGTACCGGCCGGTGCTGTTCCAGGCCGGCGACTCGCCGGAGGGCCGTAACTTCGCCGCCCGGCAGGCGGACGTGATCTTCTCCGCCCACCCCAAGTTCGAGGACGCCGTGGAGTTCCGCAAGGACCTGGTGGAGCGGTCCCTGGCCGCCGGGCGCGGGGCCAATGCCGTGCAGATCATGCCGGCCAGTGAGTTCATCCTGGCGCCGACCGCTGCCGAAGCGGCGGAAAAGAAGGAGTGGGTGCGGAGCCTGCAGATCGGCCCGCAGCAGGCCATCGCCTACCTGGAGCAGTTCTGGGGCCGCGAGCTGTCGGCGTACGCCCCGGACGGCCCGCTGCCGGAGATCGATCCCGTGGTGGAGGAAACGTCCGAGACCCGCGGCAGCGGTTTCCACGGCGCCAAGGCCCGGCAGCTGGCGGACCAGTGGCGGGCCGAGGCCAAGGACAAGGGGCTGTCCATCCGGCAGTTCGTCACCTCGAAGACCGCGCGGATCGATGCCACCTTCACCGGCTCCTACACCGCGGTGGCGGACCAGCTGGCCGAGTATGCGCGTGTGGGTGCGGTGGACGGGTTCAACATTTCGCCGTGGCTGGTCCCCACCGGGCTGGATGACATCGTGAACCACCTGGTGCCGGAGCTGCAGGAACGTGGCGTGTACCCCACGGAGTACCGGGGCACCACGCTCCGCGGGCACTTGGGGCTGGAGACGCCGGTGCGTTCCGCTGATGAGGCTGTTGCGGCGGTCCGCGCCTGATGCGCTGGGCTGAGCTTGCTGGAACGGACGACGACGGCGGCACGGCGGGTGCCGCCGTCGACCCTTCCGCGGGGGCTGGTGCTGTCGTGGCTGGCGCGTCCGGGACCGTCAGCCTGCAGCTGACGGTGTGGGAGCAGTGGGTCTAGGGCCCGCTGTGCGCTTCCGGGCCGGCGGCCGGTCCGCTAGTCGGTTTCCGGGCTTTGGCAGTAGAAGCACGTGCCGGCGTCGCAGTCTTCCGCTGTTTCCTGTTCCGTTTGGCGCTCACTCATTCCGGGTCCTTTCCGTGAGGATTGCGAAGTAGTACCCCCTGCAAGGGTTTGCCCGGGACCCCTGCTGGGATCCCGGGCAAACACTGGGGGTGGTGGCCTGCCGGCCGGTTAGTGGGCCAGGGCCGGTTCGGCCAGCTGGATCTTTTCCGCCTCGGTGGGCACGAAGCCGGCCTGGAGTTCGGAGCGGAGCTTGCCCATGTCCAGCTCACCCTGCCACTTGGCGATTGCCACGCAGGAGACGATGTTGCAGACCGTGCTGGTGAGGGCGCGGGCCTCGCTCATGAAGCGGTCGATGCCAACGATGAGGGCCACTCCGGCCACGGGCAGGGTGGGCATGACGGTCAGCGTCGCCACGAGGGCCACGAAGCCGCTTCCCGTGACGCCTGCCGCGCCCTTGGAGGTCAGCAGCATCATGCCGAGCATCAGCAGGATCTGGCCCCAGCTGAGGTGGATGTCGCAGGCCTGGGCGATGAACATCGAGGCCAGGGTGAGGTAGATGGCCGTTCCGGTCAGGTTGAAGGAGTAGCCGGTGGGGACCACGAGGCCCACGACGCTGCGGTCGCAGCCGATCCGCTCGAGCTTGGACAGCAGGCGCGGCAGGACAGGTTCGCTGGAGGACGTGGCCAGGACGATCAGGAATTCGTCCTTGAAGTAGCGCAGGATCTGCCACAGGCTGAAGCCGGTCACCTTGGCCAGGACGCCCAGGCCCACCACCACGAACACGATGCAGGCGGCGTAGAAGGCAAGGATCAGCATGCCGAGGTTGCCGATGGAGTGGGCGCCGTACTTGCCCACGGTGAAGGCCATGGCCCCGAAGGCTCCGAGGGGGGCTACCTTCATGATGTAGCCGAACATGATGAAGAGCAGCTTGTTGAAGCTGTTGACCACGTCCAGTGCCAGCTTGCCCGGTGCGCCGAGCTTGCTGAAGGCGAAGCCGCACAGCAGGGCAATGACCAGCACGGGCAGGACTTCACCGTCGGCGAAGGCACCGACGAAGGTGGTGGGGATGATGCTCAGGATGAAGTCCACGGGGTTGCTGCTGGGCAGCTGCGTGGTGTACTTCTGCGCCACCGAGGAGTCCAGGTGCGTGGGGTCGATGTGCATGCCGGCACCGGGCTGGAACAGCGTCACCGCGGCCAGGCCCAGGGCCAGGGCGAGTGCGGTCAGTGCGTAGAAGAGGCCCAGTGAACGGATCAGGGTGGGGCCCACCTTCTTGGTGTCCCGCAGGGAGGTGATGCCTCCCACGATGGTGCAGAAGACGATCGGGGCGATCATGAACTTCACGAGTTTCACGAAGCCGTCGCCGATGGGCTTCAGGGACGAACCGAGGTCCGGCCACAGTGCGCCGACAACGACGCCGAGGGCGACTCCGATGAGTACCTGGACATACAGGTGTCCGAGGATGGATTTGATCTTCATTGAACAACTTCCTGCTTGGTGCGGCCCCTTAATAATGGGGCAAAGAGGTGGGGGGTTTAGGCGGACAGCTCGGCGGCGGGGGCCACGTCGATGTCTGCGGTGGCGATGTGGCGGGCTGCCCGGTGGAGGGCCACTTCGCTGACGGCGCCGGTGTCATCGGTGATGATTTCGGCGGTGATCACGCCCGCGGGCGTCCCGACCCGCAGCAAGCGCGGGGTTCCGGCGCCGGTGGAGGGCGATTGGCCTGCTGCGGTGGCGACGACCGATGACTGCAGCGAGGATGCCAGGGCAACTGCCACGGCCGAGGTCAGGCCGATGGCCGGGTGGGGTGCGAGCATGGACAGCATCCGCACCCGCACGTCGTGGCTGCCGGCAGTAATGGTTGTTCCGTCCGCGGCGATGTAGTCGCCGGCAGGCGCCACAACCCCGACTTTCGGGACAGCGTTCTGCGGCGGATCCTCAGGCTTCCGCAGGCCCATGATGAGGCCGGCCGATGCCCGTGCCGCGATGAGGTCCGGCAGTTGGGCGGTGAGGTTGTCCGTCATTGAGGAAAGGTCGACGCCGGCCTGGTCGGCTGCGAGGAGCACGGCAGGGGCGCCGGCGTCCACCATCGTTGCGGCCAGGGTCCGGCCGTTGACCTGGAGCTGGTCCACCGTGTTGCCGGTCGGCAGGAGTGCGCCGGTGTTCTGGCCCCAGGGGCCGTGGAACGAGAGGCTGACGGGAACACCGGCGGCGCTGCTGCCGGGAACCCGGGCCAGGCCGGATTTGGGAATGTGGCCACCGGGAGTGGGAACCGCCCCGCTGAGCACCGCGCCGGAGGTGACGTGGCGCATGCGGACCTTGGTCATGCCGTCCCGGGCGGGAACGATGCCCGTCTGGACTGCGAACAGGGCAATGGCGGTGGCGCAGTTGCCGCAGTTGGAACCGAGCTCAACGGTGGGGTCACCGATTCCCACCTGGGCGAAAAGGTAGTCGAGGTCTGCCTCGGCACCCGGGGTTGCCCAGATGACAGCAGCCTTCGACGTGGTGGACGTTCCGCCGCCGACGCCGTCCAGCTGCCGCGCATCCGCTGCGCCGAAAGCGGCTGACAGCAGTGCGGGGATTTCCTCGCGGGTGGGGGCGTGGAGGGCCACGTCCCTGGCATCGAAGAGCCAGCACTTGCTGGTGCCGCCCCGGTACCAATGTCCTTTGAGTCCCACTGTATTTC
>Ga0308158_10001868_pt1 | contig 21032 bp, 20 predicted proteins | sample PhyBR2_FD_201038 | JGI IMG/M metagenome (GOLD analysis project Ga0308158, IMG submission 201038) | Phyllosphere microbial communities from UC Gill Tract Community Farm, Albany, California, United States - DLSLB.R2 | ecosystem: Host-associated > Plants > Phyllosphere > Unclassified | place: USA...
AAAGGTTCTGTATTGTTAACCACGCACGATCATGAGTTTGCCCAGACAGTGGGTAACCGCATCCTGGAGCTGACTCCGAATGGTGTGATTGACCGTTATATGACCTTTGACGATTATCTTGATGATCCTAAGATTAAAGAACTCAGAACAAAGATGTATTCTTAATAAAAAAAATCCCTTAAACACTGTTTAAGGGATTTTTTTTATTTCATTTTAAGGGTGACCTTTTCAATCTGCTCCGACAAATTGCTCATCCAGATAAGCTGGTCAATGATGAGCTGAGATTCTTCGAGTTTCTGTCTCTTCTGAACCTCGTCAATGTCCATTGATTCAACTTCCTGGCGACGGATGGCCTTGAGTTTGGTAATGCTGATTTTGAATTCCTCCTCTATGTCCTGCTTTAAATCAGCCTGGACATCCAGGTTGTGTAATGACTGGCTTAGATTATTGCTGATATAGTCCATAACCAGTTTAAAAGCGCCGGAGGCTTCCGTTGTTTTATGAAACTGTATATAGGTTCCGATACTGGCGGCAGACGAGACAAGTGTTTGATTTAAAACCGCAAGTTCGTAAAGTTCTGCCCTGTTAACCTGTTTCCGCTTTGGTTCCTGAACCATGCGCTGAAAGCTCGACATGAGGTTTCCTACTTCTATAAAGGCATTTTTACGGGCCAGCTTATAGGAGGTGGACGGCTCTCCTTTTTTTATGTAATAGTATTTAACCTCGATAATATAATATTTAATGGCCTGCAGGCATTTTTCGAGATGGCTGTTCATGGAATACAACTCCCAGGTAGGCCACAGGAACCTTGTGGCAAAAAAAGCAAGAAGTGCCCCGACAACGGTATCCAGTATGCGGTATACAAGCTGTGTTTCCGCACTGCCTGTTAACAGACCGTAGGTCAGTATAACATAATAGGTGACAAAAGTTACTCCCACCTTATAATCAACACCGGTTAACCAGTATCCCAACAGCATGGCGATTATGGTGAGTATGCTGAGTACGATATTGTTGTCGATGAGAATTAAAGTTGTAATTCCCAGAATACCGCCTATTACCGTTCCAATGACCCGGTGCGTGGAACGCTGTTTGGTTAAACCGTATCCGGGACGCATGATCACCACTATGGTAAGCAGGATCCAGTAGGCATTTTCAAAATTAAAAATCTTTCCAATAATAAGGCCGGCCAGCATGGTCAGTGTAATCCGGAGGGAATACCTGAACGTTGTAGACTTAAAGTTAAGATGTTCCGCAAGCGTTTTAAGCCGGTAATGCTCCGGTGTAAAAAACTTCTCCAGATCGCGGTATTTTCCCCTTAGCTCATCGGCATTAACGCGTTCCTTATATACACGTTCCAGGCCTTTGATCTTTTCAATCTGCTTGTCAGCATAAAATAAAAGGTTTCCTACATGTACAACCTGTTCGTGAAAGACCGATATGTTCCGGTGCTGAACATAATCATCGATTTTGATTTTAAGCATCTTGAAATCGTTGGTAAGGCTGTAGGGCGAATGGTATTTTTTATTGGTTTTTATATGGAAGGCGAGACTCTGTAGCGTTTTGGAAAAACGATCTGCCAGAACCTGATATTCCTTTAAAATGGATTCATCTTCTTTAAAAAAAGCAATGAATTCTTCGTGGTTAAAGGTATTGGCCATGGCAAGTTCGAGAATTTCCACAAGCGAAGTCAGGGCCACCAATAGCTTGCGGTTGTTGTTGGAATTCAGGGTACGTGCCTTGTTGTAAACCAGGTATTCGCGTATGTGTTCGTGCAGTTCGTTTATACGAATCTGTTTTTCGAGCATCTGGCGGTTGATTTTTTCCCTGTTGGCATTAGGCAGCCACAACTGCGAGCGCAGCTGCAGGTAAGCACCGGTGATTTCAATGCATTCAGCTACTTCAAGATTGATGTATCTGTTGGGTTTTATCCAGTAAAAAAGGACGGAAATAAAGGTGTATAGCAATCCTCCGCAGAACAGGTGAAAGCAATTTAAAAGCAGTATTTCCGGCTTGTCGTGGTGAATGAACGAAAGGCTGATGGTAAGCAAAAGGGTAAACGACAACAAGTTGGCCCGGTGCCCGTAAAGTGAAATAAATGCTGATAAAAAAACGAAGACACAGAAAATAGGTGCAAATACGGCAAAGTACGCGTAGGTGAAAGTCAGGGAGAAAGAAATAACTGGTATAAGAACCGATACCAGCAGCAATCCTATTATTTTATGCCGGAAATTACTCGAAATATCAATAGGAGCGCATAGCATAGCCCCTAGTGTAACGGTAAAGGCCGATGAAAAATCACCGGTATTGGCAAAAATGAAAAAGGAAACCATAGCCGTAAATGTGATTTTTATGGCATTGTAAAACTGGTTGTCCCCGAATTTCAACATTAATTTATCGAACATTTTTATAAGGTACATTTAATAAGAAAAGAAGTACTTGTTGTGAGCATTAAAGTTAAATTATTTAGCGACAAATTTTACGATATTTCGTAACTTTGCAAATATTATTTTAAACAAGCACCAATGATTTTACCTATTGTGGGATATGGAGATCCGGTTTTACGTAAAGAATGCGAGGAAATAACCTCCGATTATCCTCAATTAAAAGAACTTATAAACAATATGTATGAGACGATGGATCATGCATACGGAGTTGGACTGGCAGCACCGCAGGTAGGACTGGCCATCCGTTTGTTCGTGGTAGATACCAAACCGTTCAGCGAAGACGAGGATCTGCCGGAAGAAGAACGTGCTTTCCTTGCAGATTTTTCATGCACTTTCATCAATGCCAGAATTATAAAAGAAGAAGGTGAAGAGTGGGCTTTCAACGAAGGTTGTCTGAGTATTCCCGGAGTTAGGGAAGACGTATACCGCAAACCCAATATCACCATCGAATATTACGATGAAAATTTTGAAAAGCAGGTGAAGGAATTTTCGGGTTATGCAGCGCGTGTTATTCAGCATGAATATGATCATATCGAGGGAATCCTTTTTACAGACAAGATTTCCACGCTTAAGAAAAAACTCAACGCCAAGCGTTTGAACAATATAATGGAAGGAAAGGTTTATCCTGACTATAAAATGAAATTTATTAATAAAAAAGGTAGATAATTTTGGATATTAAATTCAAATTATGATATTTGTGACCTTGTAAAAAATTAAGTAATGGTAGAAAAAGTTTTAGCTATATCTGGTAAGCCAGGATTGTACGAATTAAAAATCCAGACAAGATCGGGATTTATTGCAGAATCTTTAATTGATGGTAAAAAAATAACCGTAGGTTTGCGCAGTAACGTAAGTTTATTATCGGAAATTTCAATTTACACCGAAACGGGAGAACTAAAATTATTTGAAGTTTTTGCACGTATTGCTAAAAAGGAGAACAACGGTACTGCATTAGACCATAAAGCAGGAAACGATGAGCTATTGGCTTATTTCGGGGAAATTATTCCTGATTTTGACCGTGACCGCGTATATGTATCGGATATTAAAAAAGTATTGAACTGGTACAACATCCTGCAGAGTGCCAATTATGTTGCGGGATTAAACGCTCCTGCCGTTACTACTACCGGAACTGTTACGATTGACAACCCTTTAACAGAAGAAGCAGTTGCAGAAGAAAAGCCGAAACGCTCCAGAAAGAAAAAAACTGAAGAACAGGAATAATATCGGGAATCCAGCTTTAAGCTGGATTTTTTTATATCTTAGATTTATGAATAACAGAGCCACACAGTTAAAGGCATTCGAACGTTTGTTGGACATTATGGACGAACTGCGTGAAAAATGCCCCTGGGATCGCAAGCAAACGCTGCAATCTCTGAAACATTTAACCATTGAAGAGGTATATGAATTAAACGATGCCATCAGCCATAATGATACAGGGGAAGTAAAAAAGGAACTCGGAGATCTTTTACTTCATATCGTGTTTTATTCCAAAATAGGCAGCGAAACAGGACTTTTTGATATAGAGAGTGTCTGTAACGGTATTTCGGACAAACTCATCCACCGCCATCCGCATATTTATGGTGATGCAGTTGCCGACAGTGAACAGGCTGTAAAGGAAAACTGGGAGAAGTTAAAGCTTAAAGAAGGGAATAAATCGGTATTGGGAGGTGTTCCTGCGAGTCTTCCGGCCATCGTTAAGGCTTTCCGGATTCAGGATAAGGTGAAAGGAGTGGGGTTCGACTGGGACAATAAGGAGGACGTATGGAAAAAGGTGGAAGAGGAACTCGGTGAGTTTAAGGAAGAAGTTGCTTCCGGAAATAAAGAAAAGCAGGAACAGGAATTCGGAGATATATTATTTGCGCTTATTAATTATGCCCGTTTTGTAGACATCAACCCGGAAGAAGCACTGAACAGGACCAATAATAAGTTTATCCGCCGTTTTACAGCAATGGAACAACTTATACAAAACAATGGTAAAATTCTTGGCGATCTTAAGCTCAATGAACTGGACATCTATTGGAATGAGGTTAAAAAGCTTGAAAAATAACGCAGTTTCTTTATATTTAAAATAACAGACGTATCTGAACTCAGATGCGCTTTTTTATTGGTTTATGCGTGATCCTTTATAGAATAGGGCTGGTAAAGGAAACTAACAAACGACGCGGTAAATAATGGTAAATGAATAATATGATTGAAGATATTCAGAGAGCATATGAAGTGCAAATGAAAAGTCTTGAATTTCAGGTTAATGAATCTGTTAAATCGCCGGAATTTGACGGTGCGTAATAAAGTTCAAAAATAAATAAAGAAGTTGTTAAGCTGAAAAGTGTTATTAATTCAGTGGAAGATCTGCAAAAATAAAAGTAATTTATATAGGAGTAAGTGATAAACTAATAATTCGGGTTGAGGATAAATAATTCTTAAAAGCTGTTTAAGTAATCTTTAAGCAGTTTCTAAAATTTGATTAACGCAAGAAGCAAGGTTTATATCTTGTTTTTTGTTACTTTACTTATGGTTAAGTGAGTTTTTGGTGATAAAAAATCATTTATCTTTAATATGATAAATTTTTATAGTTATGAGTATAAAAAGCAACCATACGGGTTGCTTTTTGCCTTATTTTTTAATCAGCTTTTTGACGGCTATCCCTTCATTGACGTGTAGATGTAGCAGATAGGTACCACTATTTAAGGCTTCTACCTTCAATTTTATTTCGCTTTCATTACTGAATTTTTGAGTGTTAATGAATTTTCCCGTTACATCATAAACATCAACTTTATTTACGATCATATTTTCGCTGTTGGTAATGTTGACGATATCTGACGCTGGATTAGGAAACAGATTGAATTTCTCCGATAGAAAATTAGTAGTACTTAATACTTCAGGTGGAACATTTTTTAAGGCGGTTATTTTAATGTTGTCGAATTTGGTAAAAACCTGAGTAGTATTGACGTCTGAAGAAAAAGAAAGTAGTAATACAGAGGGTTTAAAGTCATCTATTAAATTTGTTGACGTACTGTTGATTAAAAAATCGGAAACGGCTACCGTATTAAAATAGGGAGTTTGAAAATAGGCTTTTTTATTATTATAATCTAAATATACTATAAAAGTAACCCAAGTATTAAAAGGGATAGTAGGATGATGATTCGGGTTGTTATTTGGATTGTTATCTAAATAAATAAGCTTTGTTTGGTCTTTACATTGTGCATTTACGTTTCCCGTAATAGATTGAAAAGTGAATTGCACCAACGCATCATTCTTATCATATAAACCAAACCGTTGATGTGCGGTACTACTGCCTTTACCGTGTTGGGCTCCTGTAAAATACTCAATTTCAAACTTAAGGATGTTATTACCCGTAGATCGTTGATTTATAAACAAGTCAATGTCCGTTTTTTTTACGCCAAGATTGCATTTATAAGGTGAAGTAGCAGCACTGCTCAACGTAAGTACTTTTCCTTTATTAGTTTCAGCGGTGATTGTTGCATAGTTGTTATTTACCGTTTGAAACATTTCTGTAAACCAGCCACCTTGTCCTGGTACTACACCAGTAGGGTGCCTAAATTACCAATTGTATAATTATCAAAACTTTCATTATACACCACTTGTGCAGTCAGCATTTGACCGTATAGCAAAACAATGACGGCTGATAAGACTGGTTTTTTCATAATTTGCTAAATTTAATGTGACATAAGTTAAAAGGCTCAACTATCATCGTTATTAAAACTGTTTGCCTGGTTTTCAAAACTAGGTTTGCCGTTTTGCCCAGCTTCCTGCAAAGCATTTTCACGACACGACCTAAGCGCGAACAATCTTATAAGGGTAATAAAAGTTTTTTTTCAATTTAATATTTTTTTAAGTTAATTTTATAAATATATACATTAAAATAACTTAATAAAAATTATTTACTGTTTTTTTAAGTGTTTACTGTTCGTGTAATTTCTTTAATATTGTTGCTGCGAGTTTTAGCAATGAACGACATTTATTTTGGTATCTGAAATGGTATTTTGACTGTTACTAAAAGAGTCTGAGATGGATTGAGCTAGTCTGAAATTATAAAAGAGAAGGCGCCGATAGCCGAAAAAACGTCCATTGACGAATCCGGGATCCGAAAATAAAGGAAGATTGAATATCAATAGAAATTAACTCCAAACGAAATGAGATCGGTTTTATAGTCTCCAATCTTGAATCGACTTTGGAGTATTAAAATATCGGGAAAGAATTTTACCAGAATGCGGTAAAATATGTGACGGAGAACATTCTTAGGGAATACTTGAAGGATTGGCCGGGGCATGACTACTCCAATATTTTAGAGTGCTAAATATTGCAAAAAAATAATTCCTTCGGACAAAGGTCGTTTAAAATATTGGAGAATAGTTTGTTATAAGATTCGCTTTTTTTATATTTAAGAAAAAATGTTATGAAAGATTTATTAAGAGCTTTAATTGCGGGATGGGGTGCCAAAAAAGCAGGCTGTGGCTGCTTTGGTACTGTTATCCTTTTTATCATCCTTTACTGGCTTTTGGGAAAGGTGATGTAAAAAACAAAAGGTTTGATATTCAATATCAAACCTTTGTTTTATTGGATTTCTGCACTTAATCCGGCATCAAGAAGTGACGAACACATGGGAATGAGTTCCTGCATAGAGCCTGTTTTTACATCACATTTCCCCTTGTAATGCACTATCATGGCGCATTGCTCTGCCTGTAAAGGATCGTGCTTACAAACAGCTACAAGTGTGTCAATTACGTGGTCAAAAGTATTTACATCGTCGTTGAAGAGCACGATTACATGTTCCTGCCCGAGTAACTCTTCAATTTTTACTTCTTCCAGAACTTTTTCTTTTGTACTCATTATTGTTTGATAAATTTTAAAGATGACCAGTTATTTTTAGTAAGCTGGTCTTTTAAAAAGAGTTGATTCTTGTTTGCTTCCTGTTCAATAGCCTCAATATCCTCCACATAGAAGCCACTGAACAAAATGGTGCCTCCGGGCTTCAAGCTGCGGGCATAAGCCTGCATATCGTTAAGAAGGATGTTGCGGTTGATGTTGGCTATGATAAGGTCGTATTTTTCCTGCCTATCTGCAAGAAGGGAGGCATCGCCTTCGTATACATCGATGTTTCGGATGTGGTTACGTTCGGCGTTTTCAATAGAATTGAGGTAACACCAGTTGTCGATATCAATAGCGTCTGCATGACCGGCCCCTTTCATAAGCGCCAGAATAGCCAGAATAGCGGTTCCGCATCCCATATCCAATACTTCCATACCTTTAACGTCTGTATTCAATAGGTGCTTCATCATCATAAAGGTCGTTTCATGATGCCCGGTACCAAAGCTCATTTTGGGTTCAATTACAATTTCATATTGCGCATTTTTAGGTTCGTGGAACGGAGCACGGACATAACAGATACCATCCACGTCAATAGGATCAAAATTCTTTTCCCATTCCTCATTCCAGTTAACCTGTTCGATTTCTTCGGTTTCATAGGAAATTTTGAATTCCGGATTCGCAAGGATGTAAACATCATTTAACAAATCTGTATGATGGTCGGTTTGCTGTATATAGGCTGATAAACCCTCTTCGGTTTCCACAAAGCTGTCGAAGGGTAACTCACCCAGTTCCGCGATTAAGATCTCTGTTCCGGGGTCTTTAGGTTCAATATTAAAATGATAGGCAATGTATTTAGATTCCATTTACAATTACTTAATGTTTATTTAACATACGGATTATTTATGGAACAAAATTACTCATACTTTTGCAGAAATCTTTAAAAAAATATATGAAAAAGATTATTTTATTGTTAAGTATACTGAGTTTTGGAGCCGCAGAAGCCCAGACTGATCACGTAAAAGGAGCTAATGATTCCAGAATTTCAGCATTGCCGTATTATAATTATGGTAAAGGATTGGGAATGACATCGGCAGACAGTTTGTTTCAGCTCAACATCCGTTTCCGCATGCAGAATCGCGTTACCTATTATGATTATGAAGACAAGGAGTCGAACTACGATGCGCAGATCCGCCGCCTTCGACTGAGATTGGACGGGTATGTAGGAAACCCTAAATTTCAATATGCTTTGCAGTTATCTTTTGCCCCGGGCGATGTGGGAGAGATAGAGGAAGGAAAAAACCTGAATATTATCCGCGATGCGGCAGTAAGCTATAACCCCAATAAACACTGGAGCTTCCTTTTCGGGCAGACAAAACTTCCCGGGAACCGTCAGCGTGTAAACTCATCGGGATCGTTACAGCTTACAGACCGTTCCATTAACAATGCCCAGTTTAATATTGACCGCGATTTCGGATTCCAGGTCAATTATTACGAACCTAAAAAAGATAAGTTCTCCTATAATGTTAAAACGGCTGTATCGTCGGGTAACGGGAGAAACTGGAGCGGTAAAGATACCAATGTGGCCCTTACAGGTAAATTGGAATTACTGCCTTTCGGGACCTTTAAAAAAGGAGGTGATTATTTTGAAGGAGACATTCAGCGCGAAGAAAAACCCAAGCTTATGGTTTCGGGTGTATTGCATAAAAACTTTGATGCGAATGCCAGCAGAGGACAGCAGGGGGATGAATTGTATGAAACACGTAATCTTCAGTCCGTTTTTATAGATGCCATTGCCAAATATAACGGTTGGGCCGGGATGGTTTCTTATATGAACAGAACCACCGATAACCCTTTAACAGTTGGAACCAACAGCGAAAATCTACCGGAAACGCGTTATGTATTCGCAGGGGAAGGAATGGATTATCAGCTGAGTTATACTTTTCCTGTATCTCATTATGAAATCATCGGACGGTTCTCGACTCAGAAAGTAGATAATGCTTTGTTTAATCTAAATGTTCCCGATCAGAAGCAATACAGTTTTGGTGTAACAAAGTACATTTGGGAACATGCGTTTAAGGTACAGGCAGAATTTTCATATGACCAGCTCAAATTCTATACTGGAGACCAGAAAAACAACTGGTATGTTCGTTTCCAGATTGAAATCGGAATTTAATTCTATATCAATAGTTTAAAGCTTTTATTTTTGATTACCTCAGTTTAAAATAATTTTTTAGTTCGTATTAATTTAGTTTGTAGCGTGATTTAAATAATGAATTATCTATTTAAATAAATTGCTTTAAAAATCTGAATATCATTTAATTATGTTTATATGATAGATTTTATTTATACGTTAAAAAGTGTTGGTTAAAGTATATTTGGAACTAAAAGGTTTAAAATAAACGGAAGTTTTATTACAAAGTATTCATAAAAAAAGTGCTGATGAAATCAGCACTTTTTTTATGAATAAATATTTTTAAATACTTTCTATGTTGACTACTTCATCAGTGTCCGCTTCATAATCAATAGCGTCGAAGTTAAAGCCAAACAGGTTAAAAAAGTCGTTACGGTATCCTTGAATATCCGAAATCTGTTCCAGGTTTTCAGTAGTGGCTTCTTTCCATAAACGATCTACTTCCTGCTGTACGTCTTCACGCATTTCAAGATCGTCTATTCTGATTCTGCCTTCTGCATCCAGAAGTATTTTTCCGTCTGCCGTATATAATCTGTCATTGAACAAACGGTACATCTGTTCAATGGTTCCTTCATGAATACCTTTTTCCTTCATAACCTTATACAAAAGGGATATGTAAAGCGGAACAACGGGAATTGCTGAACTTGATTGCGTAACCAAAGCCTTGTTAACCGAAACGTAAGCTTCTCCGTGTACCTCTTTTAAAAGATCGGTAATTGTAAACGCCGTTGCCTCCAGATCGTTTTTCGCCTGTCCTATGGTTCCGTTGCGGTAAATGGGGAATGTTAATTCAGGTCCGATATATGAATATGCTACAGTTTTTACACCATCGGCCAGTACGCCTGCGTTTTTGAGGTCTTCCATCCAGAACTTCCAGTCTTCACCACCCATAACCGCAATGGTGTTGTCTATATCTTCCTGGCTTTCAATAGGGTTAATCGTAATGTCTGAAACAACACCGGAATGGAAATCAACCGTCTTATTCGAAAAAGGTTGTCCGATTGGTTTTAAAACGGAAGCGTAGGCAACGCCGGTTTTCGGATGTGTCCTGCGTGGAGATGCAAGGCTGTATACGATAAGGTCAACCGTTCCGAGATCCTTTTTTATGAGCTCAATGGTCTGTTGTTTGATTTCATCGGAAAAAGCGTCTCCGTTAATGGATTTTGCATACAACCCGGCAGCGTGTGCCTCTTTTTCAAAGGCGGCCGAATTATACCATCCTGCGGTACCCGGTTTTCCTTCTGCGGCCGGTTTTTCAAAAAAGACTCCGATTGTTGCAGCATCAGATCCGAAAGCAGCCGTAATTCTAGAAGAAATACCAAATCCGGTTGATGCCCCGATAACTAAAACTTTTTTCGGACCGTTTTCAATCTTTCCCTGTGATTTTACATATTCAATCTGATTTTTAATGTTTAAAGCAGTTCCTTGCGGATGCGAAGTTAAACATATAAAACCTCTTGTTCTTGGCTTGATAATCATCTTCGAATTGTTTTGGTTTACATTAAATCGTAAAAATTAAAGACCAAATTTAACCATTTATGTTGGCATTTTAAAATTTATATTACGCATAAAAAAACAGCCTTTGAGGCTGTTTAAAAATTACTTTTTAAAGGTGTATTCCGCGGCCCTGAATTCTTCATCTTTAGCCTCGTATATCTTGAAATTTACGTCAATTTCTTCCGGAACGTAGAGGACGACCGGCATTTTACCGTTGTAATCAATCGTTTGTGATGGCCCGGATACGAATCTGTAAACCTTTTGGCTGTCTGCACATGCCATATTGGTAGAAATAACATTGCCGTTTGTTTTAAAAACGTAGTAGGTATATCCCCAGCCCTGAAGGTCTTTAACTTCAAAATTCCCCGATAGTCCGAATTTGTTGCATGAATCTGTTTCCATATATTTTCCAGCTGAAAAGGAAATCTTTTTGTTGGAATCGGAAGCCGAATGCGGTACTTCAATAACCATTGTTTTATACCCTTTTTCAGGTTTCGGAAAAATAGAAACATCTACTTTCGAAATCGTTTCCTGTGCCACAGCATTTGAAATACTGAATGCTGCAACTGCTAAAAATGCTAATTTTACCATTTTCATCATCATTTCTTTTTTTAATTTGTCCTCCGAATTCAAAAGATGTGCCATAATTAAACTACAGTGTTTTTAATTATGAATAAAATAACAAAATAAAAGGTCGTTTTGTGATAATAATTGTAAATTTAAATGTATAAATTATTAAACTTACTGCTATGAGAGTTAATTCATTTATTTTTTCGGTATTTTTATCTGCAGGGATTTTCTCCTGTAACGACGACAATACACCTCCCGGTGAGGGTATTAAAACCGGTGACCCGGTAGAAACGGCTCCTCCCAATACCAATTACAAGCCCGCTTTTGAAGGGCAGACGCGTATAGGAAGTGTAAAGACAGACACCAAAATAAAAGTACAGGTTATTGCATCAGACGTCGGCCGCCCGTGGGGGATTACCTATATGCCTGACGGCAACCTGTTGGTGACGGATAAAACCGGCTTTATGCAGATTTTTAATGAAAACGGATCGCTTATATCCAAAGTAACAGGTTTTCCGACGGTTGACGATGGCGGACAGGGTGGAATGCTTGATGTGGCCTTAGATCCCGATTTCGGTACGAACCGCATGCTTTACTGGACCTTTTCAGAGCCATACGGGAACGGGAACCTGACTTCTGTTGGAAAAGGGCGGCTTGCCAGTGACGGAAAATCGGTCGAAAACCCCCAGGTGATTTTCCGTGCAGAACCTTCCTATAACGGAAGCCTTCACTACGGGGGGCGCATCCTTTTTGATGATCAGGGAAATTTGTTTGTGAGTACGGGAGAGCGTTCAGATCTAGTTACACGCCCGCAGGCACAGCAGCTGAATTCGGCCTTGGGAAAAATTGTAAGGATAAACAAAAACGGGCAGGCAGTTGCAGGTAATCCTTTTGTTTCAGACCCTAATGCAAAACCCGAAATTTATTCTTATGGTCACCGGAATGTACAGGGGCTTGCCCTGCATCCGGTGACACGTGATTTATGGGAAAGTGAATTCGGCGCCAGGGGAGGTGACGAGGTAAACAGAATAGAAACAGGTAAAAATTACGGATGGCCCGTGATTACCTACGGGCTTGAATACAGCGGTGAAAAAATAGGCGACGGTATTACACAAAAAGAAGGAATGGAGCAGCCCGTTTATTACTGGGATCCTTCCGTATCGCCGAGCGGCATTGACTTTTATAAGGGAAACAGCATTCCGGAGTGGCAAAACAATCTGTTTCTTGGTGCGCTCAGCGGACAGCATATCGTAAGGCTTGTGATTAAAAATAACAGGGTCGTCGGAGAAGAACGTTTATTGGCCGACCGTAACGAACGTTTCCGTGATGTATTGGGATCACATCCGAACGAGGCACTTTATGCCATTACCGACAGTGGAAAAATATTTAAAATTACGAAGGAATAAATGCAGTGGATGTCTTTACTCGATATAATGGGCCGGTCGGTGGCGGTATACCTCTTTATGATCATTGCCGTGCGCCTGACGGGTAAAAAAGAACTTTCCCAGTTAAACACTACCGATGTGATTCTGATACTGCTTATAAGCAATGCGGTACAGAATGCAATGGTAGGGCCCGATACTTCCCTGGTGGGAGGGTTATGTGCTGCTGCGATTTTATTTGCACTGAACTTCCTGCTTAAAAGATGGCTGTTTAAGAATGCGAGGTTACGGAATATAGTCAACCAGAAACCCGAAATACTCGTTCATAATGGTAAGATCGATTTCAAAACCGTGGGCAGGCTCGAAATTACACAGGAAGAACTGGAGGAGGCCATGCGCGAACACGGTGTTGAAAAACTTGAGGAAGTAAAGCTTGCTATTTTCGAGATAGACGGAAATATCAGCATTATATCAGGAAATACACAATTGCGACAGACACATTATAAACGCAGGCATCAGCGGAAAAATCTTGTCGAAATGTAAAAGCCGGAGTTTAAACTCCGGCTTTTCTTTATCTGGTGAGCATATGCTTACTTTTTGTTGGCTTCACACCATTTGCGTGCGTTAACGAAGGCACTGATCCAAGGAGTTACTTCATCTTTTCTTCCTGACGGGTAATGCGCCCAGTTCCAGGGGAATACAGAACGTTCGATGTGCGGCATCGTAACCAGGTGGCGCCCGGTTTTGTCACACATCATGGCCGTATTATAGTCAGATCCGTTCGGATTCGCCGGATAGGCGTCATATGCATATTTGGCTACAATGTTGTACTGGTCTTCACCATAAGGAAGCTTGAATTTTCCTTCTCCGTGCGAAATCCAGACTCCAAGGGTTGTACCGGCCAGTCCGGAAAGCATAATGGAATTGTTTTCCTGAACCTTCACGGAAATAAAGTTCGACTCGTGCTTCTGCGAGGTGTTGTGAAGCATTTTTCCGTGTACTTCATGTTCCGGATTGATCATCTCGAGCTCCATAAACAACTGGCAGCCGTTACAGATACCTACCGACATGGTGTCGGGACGTGCAAAGAAATTTTTCAATGCAGTATTGGCTTTTTCATTGTAAAGGAACGCCCCGGCCCAGCCTTTTGCAGAACCCAGTACGTCTGAGTTTGAGAATCCGCCCACAGCACCAATAAACTGAATATCTTCAAGAGTTTCACGTCCTTCGATAAGGTCTGTCATGTGTACGTCCTTAACGTCGAACCCTGCAAGGTACATGGCATTGGCCATTTCTCTTTCTGAGTTGGAACCTTTTTCACGAATGATGGCCGCTTTGGGTCTGTTAGCCGAAACTGCCGGTTTTTTACCGTTGAAATCGTTAGGAAACGAATAACGAAGCGGCTGACGTTTGTAATTCATCAATCGTTCGCGTGCCATTCCGTTTTTAGACTGTTTTTTATCTAAATAATAAGAAGTGATGAACCACGTATCTCTTAATTCGTTGATGTTGAAGTTATAAAAATCTTTACCAAATACGATTTTCAGGTCGTGTCCTTCTGAAGGAACACCAATCTTTACAAACTCAATACCGTTGGAAGCCATTCTGCTTTCGAAAATTTCATCATTTTCAGCCTGGAGTACCACTGCAATGTTTTCGTTGAACAATACCTTAATGATATCGGTTTCGTTCAATCCTGTTAAATCTAGATCTGCATCGAGGTTATAACCTGCAAAACACATTTCAAGCAAAGTGGTGATCAATCCTCCCGAACCTACATCATGTCCGGCAGCGATCTGGTCATCGTTGATAAGGTCCTGAATGGTGTTGAATGCCTTTTTGAAATAAGCAGCATCTTTTATTGTAGGAACATCGTTGCCTATCTTGTTTAAAGTCTGTGCAAAAGAAGAACCTCCGAGTTTTAATTTGTCTTTTGAAAGGTTGATATAATAGATTGATCCGGCCAGTTTTGAAAGCACGGGTTCTACTACCTTATTGATGTTGGAACAGTTTCCAGCAGCTGAAATAATCACCGTACCCGGAGCAATGACATCTCCATCGGGATATTTCTGCTTCATGGACAAGGAGTCTTTTCCTGTCGGAATGTTGATTCCCAGTTCAATGGCAAAATCTGAACAGCCTTTTACTGCTTCGTATAAACGGGCGTCTTCTCCTTTGTTGTTACATGCCCACATCCAGTTGGCAGACAGGGAAACTCCGCTTAATCCGTTTTTAATAGGGGCAAAGATGATGTTTGACAATGCCTCTCCGATTGCGTTTCTGCTTCCTGCAACAGGATCTACCAAAGCTGTAACAGGCGAGTGGCCAACAGTTGTGGCAATACCTTCTTTTCCTTTAAAATCAAGTGCCATGACCCCAACGTTGTTCAAAGGCAGCTGTAAAGGACCAACGCATTGCTGTTTTGCCACACGTCCACCCACACAACGGTCAACCTTGTTCGTCAACCAGTCTTTACAGGCAACGGCCTCTAACTGTAATACGTTGTTGAGGTAGTTGTAAACTTCTTCTTTTTCGTATTTTAATTCGCTGTAGTTGTATACAACCGTTTCATCGTTCATAATGGTCTTTGGCGAAGATCCGAACATATCTTCCAGAGCAAAATCCATAGGCTTTGCACCTGTAGTTGCTGATTCGAAAGTGAATCTGTGATTGTCGGTCACTTCCCCGACATTATACATAGGAGAACGTTCACGGTCGGCTACGCGTTGTAAAGTTTCCAGATCGTTTTTACCGATTACAAGTCCCATGCGTTCCTGTGATTCGTTCCCGATAATTTCTTTTGCCGATAAGGTAGGGTCACCTACGGGAAGTTTGTCAAGGTTGATTAATCCCCCGGTGTTTTCTACAAGTTCCGACAAGCAGTTGAGGTGACCACCTGCACCGTGATCGTGTATAGATACGATAGGGTTGATGTCGGCTTCAACCATACCACGTACGGCATTGGCCGCGCGTTTCTGCATTTCGGGGTTGGAACGCTGTATGGCATTTAATTCAATACCCGAACCAAATGCACCGGTATCTGCTGATGAAACGGCAGCTCCTCCCATCCCGATGCGGTAATTTTCACCACCTAATATTACGATCTGGTCGCCTGCTGCAGGTTCATGCTTCTTAGCCTGACTTTCTTTACCGTACCCGATACCGCCGGCCTGCATAATAACTTTATCATAACCGATTTTACGGTTGTTTTCTTCATGTTCAAAGGTAAGTACAGATCCCGTGATAAGCGGTTGCCCGAATTTGTTTCCGAAATCGGAAGCCCCGTTCGATGCCTTGATAAGGATGTCCATTGGTGTCTGGTACAACCACTTGCGCTCATCCATTGCCTTCTCCCAGTTGCGGTCATCAACCAAACGGGAATATGAAGTCATGTAGATGGCTGTTCCGGCGAGGGGTAATGATCCCTGCCCTCCGGCCAGGCGGTCGCGGATTTCTCCTCCCGAACCTGTTGCAGCCCCGTTAAACGGTTCTACGGTGGTAGGGAAGTTGTGGGTTTCTGCTTTTAGCGAAATCACCGAATCAAATTCTTTTTCAGTATAGAAATCAGGTTTGTCGGCAGATTCGGGAGCGAACTGTGTTATGCGCGGACCTTTTACAAAGGCTACGTTGTCTTTATAGGCCGAAACAATGTCGTTAGGATTTGTTTCGGATGTTTTCTTAATAAGTTTGAATAGCGAGGTAGGTTGTTCCACTCCGTCGATAACGAATGTTCCGTTAAAAATTTTATGACGGCAATGCTCGGAATTTACCTGTGAAAATCCAAAAACTTCAGAATCGGTAAGCTTACGGCCGATCTTACTGGCAACGTTGTTCAGGTAGGCTACTTCCTCATCGCTTAATGCCAGACCTTCCTGCTGATTGTAAGCGGCAATATCCTCAATTTCGAGAATCGGCTGCGGTTCAATGTTAACGGTGAACATTTCCTGGGTTAGTGAAGGAAACTTCTGATAAATCATCGGGTCGAAATCATTGGAATCTTCCGTTGTTCTGTGGAATTCCTCAATACGGATAATTCCGTTGATCCCCATGTTCTGCGTAATTTCCACTGCGTTGGTGCTCCATGGTGAAATCATGGCAGCGCGTGGACCAACAAAAACGTCGGTAACGGCAGAAGTTTCTATTTGGGCAGCGTCACCAAACAACCAGTTTAGTTTGGCTACATCTTCTGTATTTAAGGGAAATGATGTTTGTACAGCGTAAACTGTACCAGATGCGTTTTCAAAAAAATGAATCATCGTTGAAAGGTTTGTTTTGTGTGTTGTGTTAGTTGTAATTAAGCAACAAAATTACGACTAAAAATTCAGATTAGCAATTTAATCTTGTGTTGAACTTATATGTTGGTAAGCCCCGATATCAGCTGAAGGAATCCGGCTTTTTCCCAGTATGTCCAAAGGCACCGACTGTGCAAAAACGGGGTTAGCACTTCCTATGAGGCTCGTGGCTTTATCGGTGATCATCATTTCGTTTTTCTGTGTATTGAAAAAATGGGGCTGATGATCAGAAAAGTTCTTTGCCAGAAGAATATCCGGGTAATAGGTGCTGTTCTCAAAATTATAAGGAAAATCGGTCGTAAACCGGTTGCCCGTGTTGAAGAATTTAATAAGGCAGTTTTCAAACCGGAAATTGAAATTGGTTTGTTTGGCACCCGGGTTCAGGATCAGGGATTCGTTGGCATTGCCGTAGATGATACTGTTTTTAAAATGGGCCTGTAAGGCAAACTCTGCCGCAGCATTTCCGTTGTTTATGATAACGGCCGTCTGGTTCTGACGGTTCCAGTAGTTGGCGAACGTACAATGCGTAAAATCATAGGTGCCGCCTAAATGAATGTTTAAGCCGGCCAGGCCGCAATTGTTTGTTACAATGTTTTTCCCTACGACGTTTGCAACCTGGAGCAGCAGGCCGTTCGTGTCACAGTTGTAAATCTGAAGATTATTTAAGGTTACGGGAAGCTTGTTTTTATTGATGAACAGACCGTCTTTGGCATTTTTAATGATTGCATTGTTAAAAGAAGCATTGCTGTCCGCACTGATCCAGATGCCTTCCCACTGTCCCGGGATATCTTCGTAGGATGGTTCAAGACGGTCACCCTGGAAAACAACCGGATTTTCTACAGTGCCTACAGTCTGTATTGAAGCATCCGGAAACGTTACAAGCCCGGATCCGGCATGGAAGTGAACTTCCGAGCCTTCGGAAATATGGAGTGTTTTTCCCGGAGGAACGGCCGCATAACCGTAGATGACATAAGGTTTATCGTTTGTCCATTCCAGCTCGTTGCCGTTTACTGCATCATTTTCATCCAGGAAAAAACCGTAAATTCTTTCGTCTCCGAACTGAAGGCTTTCATAGGAACCGTCCTGAAATTTCTGGGGGTAAAGGAATACGGCATCGCGTACCAGCGTTACCAGGTTAACTTTTTGCTGGTTTGCTCCAGATTGGAACAGTATTTCATCGGTATAAAGAAATTCCTTGTCCTGTGTCTGCTGTTTGATGTCTACCGTTGTTTCTACAAAAATAAAGAGACTGTCGCGGGCAAGCAGTTCCACATTCTCAAAGCTTTTTCCCGCCATTCCGTCTACCATGAGCCTGAATCCCGAATTTTCACCTTTTGAAAGGCGGATAGAAGGAATTTTGATGTCATTATTACTCCTGTTGTAAACTTTAAGATTATAGGTGCTGGATCCGATATTGCTGAATATGGTATCAAGGTATACGGTATCTTTTGAAAAAGCCAGTTCCGAACCTGAAGAAGGTTCAAAGTCAAAATCATCTCTGCACGAAGCTACAGATACAATAACAAAAAGAAATACAAGCTGGTATAAGAATTTCATTTGCTTAACTTAATAAATTTTTAATTGCCCTTAAGGTATCTGCCTCCTCTCTTTGCAGGGTGTAATGCGTGCCGACAAAATATGACGCTTCTTTACCTTGGTTTATTAAAGATAACGGATTTTGATTAAATTCTGTTACCTTTTCCTTTATTTTATCTGTGAATTCCAGAATGTTCCTGTCGGCAATTCTGCTGCTGAACTCTGGTAAAAAATATTCTGCACCGGCATTTCCTGCATATCCGATTACATAACATCCGCATGCCATGGCTTCAACAGGTGGCAGGCCGAATCCTTCATTAAAATTAAAACTCAGAAACAGCGCCGATTTTTTCAGAAGTTCCGCTACCTGCTCTTCCGTTTTATTATCTATCGGCATCCATTTCCATTCCTTTAATTCCGGGTTATCCGATAAAATCTGATAAACCTGATTGACGTCCTCTTTTAGCTTCCGGGGCATAAATGCAATGATCTTTTCTTTTTTACCGCTGTATGAGAAAGCAGGATTCAGTCCCAGTCCTATACGTTCAATTTTCTTACCGGGAAATGCTTTGGAAAGATAATCTGACGAATCCTGTGATACGGTCAGGAAACCTGTGAATTTGCTGCTGCTGTAAGTATCTGTTTCGTTTTTTTTCATAAAAGGAAACAGATTGAAGGTATAATAGCAGTTCTGGTTATAAACAATGTACCTGTTTTGCAGAAGCGTATGAACATCCGGACCATAAACTTCCGGGTAAATTATGACAGCATCGCTTTCGGGCAGTGACTTGTCCATAAATAACAATTTGAAAAAGTCCTTAAAAATGTATTTGGCCTTTTTCCTGCGGGTAAGCTTATTGATTTTATGGAAGAGGAACGGAAAATATTTTATGGTTACACTTGTTTCGAACCAGTTGATTCTGAATCCTTTTTTACCGTGAACAAGGGCAACATCCATATTATTTCGACCCAGGATTTCTGCCAGTTTGTAAAGTTGTTTTACCCCACCTGTGGGAACCTTTATTTCAGGGCATACAATATATATTTTGGTTTTTTGCATCTTTAGGTATTAATTGTTGGAAACACGGTTTTAGCGAAATGCTGTAAGGTATACTTATGGTAAATATCTTCGGGTATGTCCTTGTAAGGCTGGTTTAAAAAGGCATCCGGAATATCATTGAAGTCATTATCCAGAACAAGAATGTTTTCCGGATTGTAAAAATCATATTCCCTTATTGTTTCATTATTTGTAATAAGCTTTTTGTGAAAAGCCATTGCTTCGAAAACCCTGAAACTCAGACCAGACTGGTTTGGACGTACAAGATCAATAAGAATTTCAGCATCCTTCATTTTTGTTATGACTGTTTGCAGCGGTACGTGTTTTTCTGTTAACTTAATATGTTTGTTTACCTTTTTAGTGGCCGGATTTGCTACGATAAATTCATAGTTCAATATATTTTTTTTATCAAGTATATCCGCAATTCTGCTCAATATACGTTCTCTTTCAACAGATTTTGATAGAATCATGAAAGCCTTATTTTTTGGAGAGGGATTTATTTCCCGGTCAACATAAATGAAATTAGTGAGTAAGGTAAGGTCTTCATTTTCCTTTACGTCCGTTAAGTCGAACGAGTATATTTTGTCAAACAGCTGACCGCGATTTTCCGGCAGGGGAATTCTTGAGAGCGAATCGTAATTATAGGCAATAAACGTGGAAGTTTTGTTGCGCAGAAGCGCGATGATTTCCTTTTTAAACTGTCCCGGATTTACAATAAGGATATAATCCTGAACCTCAAGATTGTTGATCTCTCTTGTTAAGGTTTTGTTTAAATAATCCTTCTTAATGTTGTGATTAAGAAAGATTTTGGAAAAAAAATTCTTTACGCGTTCTGATTTGCTTTTATAGATATAACGAATACTGTTACTGTCGTAAAAAGTAACCTCGATCCCCTCAAGTTTTAAATATTCTACAAGTTGTCTGTTGAAGCCCCATAAGTCAAATGCTACGATCGTTATTTTCATCAATTATAATTCGGTTATTTTTTGTTGTAATTTCAATGATTTGGAAAGGGGTGCACCCTGCAGGTATAATTTAAAGAACGACCATTTGCGCGGTTTTATTATCCCTGCAAAAAAAGATGAAAGGCATAAATAGCCCAAAAGCACCTTTTTACTGAACCATCCGTAATGTTTTTCAACAAGGTATACCAGCGATATCTTAAGTTCTTTTTTTATACGGTCGCTTTTTTCAGTACTGATACCGTGATAATGCAGGTATTTTGCTGAAGGA
>Ga0308158_10001871_pt1 | contig 20979 bp, 19 predicted proteins | sample PhyBR2_FD_201038 | JGI IMG/M metagenome (GOLD analysis project Ga0308158, IMG submission 201038) | Phyllosphere microbial communities from UC Gill Tract Community Farm, Albany, California, United States - DLSLB.R2 | ecosystem: Host-associated > Plants > Phyllosphere > Unclassified | place: USA...
ATTGTAGATCATTTGTTCATTTTTAGAGGTCAGGGCGTAATTGAGAATTTCCCCGGAAACTATTCTGATTTCAGAGCCTACGAAGACAGTGCTGATGTAGCTCAAAAAGAAGAAAATAAAGCCGAGAAAAAAGACTGGAAACAAAAAAATCCAACCGGAAACCTGACTTTTAACGAACAAAAAGAATATCAAAAAATAGAGAAAGAAATCAAGGATTTAGAAGTTCAAAAAGCCAATATTGAACTGTTATTCTCAGAAGGAAAAGTTGCCGATGCCGACATCGAGAAAAAAGCCAAAGAACTGGAAAACCTCATCAAGAAAATTGAAACTAAAGAAGAAAGATGGTTTGAGCTTTCAGCAAAAATGGAAGGATAAAATTCTTTACCAAACTTATACAAAAAAGCTGCATTATTAGTAAATGCAGCTTTTTTTATAATCTGAAATTTTATTTTTTCATTGGTGGCAAATCAAATGCCTTTGGCTCGTGTTCAAAATTATTACGGTGAGAACCATCACAAAAAGGTTTATTAGAAGATAATCCACAGCGACAAAGTCCTAAAGCTGTTCTACCTTCTAATCCGTAAACTTTCCCATCACAGTCCATAATTTCGAAATCACCTTCAATTTTTATTGAACCATTATTATTGATTATTACTTTTGTCTTACTCATATAGCTTTTTTTTGAGTCCAAAGATTGCAAAATATATACTGAAAGCTCATAATATAATCCAGTTTTTAGAATCCTAAAAGCTAATTTATACCGATTATATTTTAATCCAATTGTAATTATTGGTTAATCAGGAATGTTTATACTTTTTTTGTGAGATTACAACAAGTATTTTTTTAGATTAGTTTTACATAGTATCTTTGCCTCAAAATTTAAAAAAATGGATATCAAACAAATTTTTGAAAACAACAAAAAGTGGATTGCTAAACAACTACAGGCAGATGAAGCTTATTTTGACAAACTGGGAGCCGGACAAGCACCTGAAATCCTTTACATAGGTTGTTCCGATAGTCGTGTAACTGCCGAAGAGGTAATGGGATTACAACCAGGCGAGGTTTTTGTACACAGAAATATTGCCAATATGGTTCCTAACACCGATTTGAATTCGATGTCTGTTATTAATTATGCAGTAGGAAGTTTAAAAGTAAACCATATTGTAGTTTGTGGTCACTATGGTTGTGGAGGAGTTCTTGCTGCTATGCAACAATCTGATTTAGGAATTTTAAATCCTTGGTTAAGAAACATCAGAGACGTATACAGAATTCACAGAGAAGAACTGGATGCTATCACTGATGAAAATGAAAAATACAAAAGATTAGTTGAATTGAATGTTCAGGAACAATGTATTAATGTAATTAAAACCGCTGAAGTTCAAAAAGCAAATAAAGAAAGAAACTTAAAAGTATACGGTTGGGTTTTTGACATTCATTCCGGTGAATTGATTGACTTAAAAATCGATTTTGACGAAATCCTAAAAGATATCACTAAAATTTACAAAATCGTATAAGCCAATTTTATGATAAAAAAAAATCCCGTCTCGAAATAATCGGAACGGGATTTTTCAATTTTAAACTTATACTAAACCAAATCAAAACGATCTAAATTCATCACCTTAGTCCAGGCTGCCACAAAATCGTTGATAAATTTTTCGCTGGAATCAGCACAGGCATAAACCTCAGCAATAGCTCTCAACTCCGAATTGGAACCAAAAATAAGATCCACACGACTTCCTTTCCATTTTGCAATTCCCGTTTTTCGATTACTACCTTCAAAAACATCCTCAGAGGCTGAAGTTGCTTTCCAGCTAGTGTCTAAATCTAATAAATTCACAAAGAAATCATTGGTCAACATTTCCGGACGATTCGTAAATACTCCCAGAGTAGATTGATCAAAATTAGTATTCAACACACGCATTCCTCCCACTAAAACCGTCAATTCAGGAACCGAAAGTGTCATTAATTGGGCTTTATCTACTAATAATTCTTCAGCCGAAATGGTATATTTTGTTTTCAAATAATTACGGAATCCATCGGCAATAGGTTCTAATACTGCAAAAGATTCCACATCGGTCTGTTCTTGTAAAGCATCGGCTCTACCTGCAGCAAAAGGCACAACTATGTTATGTCCTGCCTGAGAAGCTGCTTTTTCAATAGCGGCATTTCCTCCTAAAACGATTAAATCGGCCAGAGAAACCTTTTTCCCATCAGCCTGAGCTTTATTAAATTCCGCCTGAATGGCTTCTAATTTCGAAATCACCTTGGCTAACTGCGACGGATTATTTACTTCCCAATCTTTTTGTGGCGCTAATCGAATACGTGCTCCATTGGCTCCACCACGTTTGTCTGAACCTCTAAAAGTGGAAGCCGAAGCCCAGGCCGTTGAAACTAACTCCGAAACCGTTAATCCGGAATCTAATATTTTAGCTTTAAGCGAAAAAATGTCAGTACTATCAATTAATTTATGTGTTATCGCCGGAATCGGGTCTTGCCAAATTAATTCTTCTTTTGGCACTTCCGGACCTAGATAACGGGCAATTGGCCCCATATCACGATGGGTCAGTTTATACCAGGCACGAGCAAAAGCATCGGCAAACTTATCCGGGTTTTCATAGAAATTTCTCGAAATCTTCTCGTAAATCGGGTCAAATCGCAACGCTAAATCGGCGGTAAGCATCGTTGGCGCATGACTTTTTGATGGATTATGTGCATCCGGAACCGTTCCTGCTCCTGCCCCATTTTTAGGTTTCCACTGATGTGCTCCGGCGGGACTTTTTGTCAATTCCCATTCAAAACCAAATAAATTTTCAAAATAATTATTACTCCATTTTGTTGGCGAAGTGGTCCAGGCTCCTTCCAAACCGCTGGAAATCGTATCCTCTCCATGTCCTTTGCCGAAAGTATTTTTCCATCCTAAACCTTGCTCTTCAATACTTGCTCCTGCTGGTTCAGCACCTACGTATTGACCGGGATCAGCAGCTCCGTGGGTTTTTCCAAAAGTATGTCCTCCGGCAACCAAAGCTACTGTTTCCTCATCATTCATTGCCATTCGACCAAAAGTTTCCCGAATATCTCTTGCCGAAGCTACAGGATCCGGATTACCGTTTGGTCCTTCCGGATTCACATAAATTAATCCCATTTGAACCGCAGCCAAAGGATTTTCTAATTCACGATCCCCTTTATAACGCTGGTCATCCAGCCATTTCCCTTCAACTCCCCAATAAATATCCTGCTCTGTTTCCCATATATCTTCACGACCTCCGGCAAAACCAAAAGTTTTCAATCCCATGGATTCCAATGCGCAATTTCCTGCCAATATCATCAAATCGGCCCAGGAAATTTTATTACCATATTTCTTTTTTATGGGCCACAAAAGCAATCGCGCCTTATCTAAATTCACATTATCAGGCCAACTATTCAATGGAGCAAAACGCTGCGAACCAGAACCTCCTCCTCCACGACCATCAGCTATACGATAGGTTCCGGCACTATGCCAGGCCATTCGAATAAAAAACGGACCGTAATGACCATAATCAGCAGGCCACCAGTCTTGTGAAGTAGTCATCAAATCGTAAATATCTTTTTTAACGGCAGCTAAATCCAAACTTTTAAAAGCCTCCGCATAATTAAACCCTGCTCCCATAGGATTTGAAAAATTAGCATGCTGACGCAAAATATTCAATTTTAACTGATTTGGCCACCAGTCATTATTAGTAGTACCAGAACCTGCGCTTTTTTGTTGAGCACCTCCTGAAAATGGGCATTTACCCCCACCATTTGAATTGTTCCTATTTTCCATAATAATTTATTTTTTTATAATTTTTTAAGTCACAATGCTAATTTAAAACAGTTTAATCTATGAAAATAAAATTATCAATAGATAAAATTTATACTTATATATAGTTATAATCTTTATTTAAATTGAGCTAATTAAATTACTAAAAAAACTTCAAAGGAACCATTAACAACTCAAAATCTTATAGTTAAAAAAACTTATCACTCATTTCAACCACTAAATATGGCTTTTAATGACACCAAAATCATTTTTAAGGAGAAATTAATAGCTCTTTATTCCCCCTGAAATCACTTCTTTTTTTATTATTCAAAAAAGGGAACTTTAGCATTTTTTTTATATTTTGCATAGGATTCCAAAACCATAAAAATGAAATCGATTAGCCGAATATTTGACTTCCCATACCATCAACAGGATGAATTCACTTCTATTCCGGATGCTTTAGCCTCAAAACAAAATGGTGTCTGGGTAAAAATATCTACACAGGAATACATTGCACAATCCAATTGTATTTCCAGAGCACTACTGCGATTGGGAATACAAAAAGACGCTAAAATTGCCATCATATCGTCTAATAACAGGACTGAATGGCATATTGTTGATATTGGCGTTTTACAAACCGGAGCGCAAACGGTTCCTATCTACCCTACTATTTCTGAACAAGATTACGAATACATCCTGAATCATTGTGAAGCCAGTTATTGCTTTGTTTCTGATGAAGAAGTTTTAAGAAAAATAAACTTAATCAAAGACAAATTACCTCATCTTAAAGAAATCTATAGTTTCAATGCTATAACCAATTGCAAAAACTGGAGTGAATTATTGGTACTTGGAAAAGACGAAAGCAATCAGGACGAAGTAGAAGCCCGAAAAAACAGTATCAAAACCGAAGATTTAGCCACTATTATCTATACTTCGGGAACAACAGGAAATCCTAAAGGAGTGATGCTTTCGCACCAAAATATTGTATCTAATGTTTTGGGCAGCGCCTCCAGAATTCCTTTTGAAGCAGGAAAAAGCCGTGCTTTAAGCTTTTTACCTATTTGCCATATTTTCGAAAGAATGGTTTTATATCTGTACCAATACTATGGCGTTTCAATTTATTTTGGAGAATCCATAGAGAAAATTGGAGAAAACATAAAAGAAGTACAACCTACTGTTATCACAGCTGTTCCTAGATTAATAGAAAAAGTATATGATAAAATTTATGCTAAAGGAGCAGAACTAACTGGAATTAAAAAGAAATTATTCTTCTGGGCTATCGATTTAGGATTGCGATACGAGCCTTATGGAGCCAATGGATTTTGGTACGAATTCCAACTTAAAATTGCCAGAAAACTTATTTTTAGCAAATGGCAGGAAGGTCTTGGAGGCAAACTAGAAGTAATGGTTTCAGGAAGTGCCGCTTTGCAAACCCGATTGTCTCGAATTTTTGCAGCCGCAGGAATCCCTGTTATGGAAGGCTATGGTCTGACCGAAACTTCTCCCGTAATTGCAGTAAACGACATGAGGAATTACGGATTCCGAATTGGAACCGTTGGAAAAGTCATAGACAATGTAGAAGTAAAAATTGCCGAAGACGGAGAAATTCTTTGCAAAGGTCCTAATGTCATGATGGGGTATTATAAAAATGAAACACTAACTAACGAAGTAATCACTGACGGTTATTTTCATACCGGCGATATTGGAAACATGGATCAGGATGGATTTTTAAAAATCACCGACCGTAAGAAAGAAATGTTCAAGACCTCCGGGGGGAAATACATTGCACCACAATTGATTGAAAACACGATGAAACAATCCCGTTTTATTGAACAAATCATGGTTGTGGGTGAAGGTCAAAAAATGCCAGGAGCATTTATCCAGCCTAATTTTGATTTTGTGTACGAATGGGCTGTAAAAAACAAAATTGAGATTGAAAAAACACCTCAGGCAATTGCTGCTAATGAAAAAGTAATTGCCCGAATCCAACAGGAAGTCGACACCATCAATCAAAAATTTGGTCATTGGGAACAAATAAAACGTTTTGAACTCACTCCAAATGTGTGGTCTATTGATGGCGGAGAATTAACCCCAACACTTAAATTAAAACGTAAAAACATATTGGAAAAATATCAGGATTTATACCAGAAAATATATAGTTTTTAGAAGAATCCAAATTATTACTTCAATACAAAAAAAGAGCTTGTTTCAAATCGATGAAGCAAGCTCTTTTTTTTTACCTTCAATTATTTTTTTAACAAAAAAATGTCATTTTTTTATTATGCACGCATACTATTTTTTCTTATATTTGAAATAACAGATATGCTAATATCATAATTTTTAATTCAAAATAAAAAGATTATGATAAAAAATAGATTTTCTTTTTGAGAGAAACTTAATAAGCTTGCCACATGAAAAACAAAACAATAGATTACATCTTAAGAGCGACTTGGCAGGCTGTTTCCAGAATGTATAACGAAGAAGCCACTAAATATGGTGCTACCATGGCAACCGGATTTGCATTGTTAAGTATCGACAAAGAAAAAGGAACACCATCCACGGCTTTAGGTCCAAAAATGGGAATGGAACCCACAAGTCTGACCCGCACATTGAAATCGATGGAAGAAAAAGGATTAATCATTAAAAAGAAAAATCCCAATGATGGTCGCGGTGTATTGATTTACCTGACGGATTATGGTAAAGAAAAAAGAGCCTTGTCTAAAAGTACCGTCATTCAGTTTAATGAATGTATTAAAAAACATATTTCGGATGAAAAATGGGAACATTTTATAGAAGTTTCCGAAACCATCAACAAATTAATACACGATAAAAAAATATTTAATCAATCTGAAAATACAGAAGATGAAACGCACAATTAAAAAAGTTGCCGTAGTAGGTTCAGGAATCATGGGTTCGGGCATAGCCTGTCATTTTGCCAACATTGGTGTCGAGGTCCTGCTTTTGGATATTATTCCAAATGAACTTACCGAAGCAGAAAGCAAAAAAGGACTCACTCTGGAGAGTAAAGTGGTTAGAAACCGAATTGCGAATGATCATTTAAGCAATTCGCTAAAATCGAACCCCTCTCCTATTTACAGCGCAAAATTCGCCAGCAGAATTACCACTGGAAACACCACTGATGATATGGCTAAAATTGCTGCCGTAGACTGGATTATCGAAGTCGTAGTGGAACGTCTGGATATTAAAAAATTAGTTTTCGAACAAATTGACAAATTCAGAACTCCGGGAACATTGGTAACTTCTAATACTTCCGGTATTCCTATTCATTTTATGAGTGAAAGTCGTTCGGAAGATTTCCAAAAACATTTTTGCGGAACACACTTTTTTAATCCGGCACGTTACTTAAAGTTATTCGAAATTATTCCGGGACCAAAAACTTCGACTGAAGTATTGGATTTTTTGAATAATTACGGAGAAAAATTTCTGGGAAAAACTTCGGTTGTGGCCAAAGATACTCCAGCTTTCATCGGAAACCGTATTGGAGTTTTCGGAATCCAAAGTTTGTTTCATTTGGTAAAAGAAATGAATCTGACTATTGAAGAAGTCGATAAATTAACAGGACCTGTTATTGGCAGACCTAAATCGGCTACTTTTAGAACCGTTGATGTAGTAGGTTTAGATACTTTGGTACATGTTGCCAATGGAATTTATGAAAACTGTCCTGAGGATGAAGCGCATGAGTTATTCCAACTTCCAGAATTCATCAAAAAAATGGTGGAAAACAAATGGTTTGGAAGCAAAACTGGACAAGGTTTTTACAAAAAAGTGGACAAAGACATTTTTTCATTAGATTTAAATACCTTGGAATATCACGCAGCTAAAAAAGCTTCGTTTGCTACTTTAGAACTCACTAAAACCATCGATAAACCCATTGACCGTTTTAAAGTTTTAATAAAAGGAACAGACAAAGCAGGCGAATTTTATCGAAAAAGCTTCGCTGCCTTATTTGCTTATGTTTCCCATAGAATTCCTGAAATTTCAGATGAATTATATAAAATTGACGATGCTATGAAAGCTGGTTTTGGATGGGAAAATGGTCCATTCGAAATTTGGGATGCCATCGGGGTTGAAAAAGGAATCGAAATAATAAAAGCCGAAGGCCATACTCCTGCTCCATGGGTCAATGAGATACTGACCTCAGGAAGCAGCAGTTTTTACACTGTAAAAGAAGGAGCTACTTATTTTTATGACATTTCGAAAAAATCACAAGAAAAAGTTCCCGGACAAGATGCTTTTATCATTCTGAATAACATTCGCGAAAGCAAAAAAGTCTGGAGCAACAGCGGTGCTATCATCGAAAATTTAGGCGACGGAATTTTAAATATCGAATTCAAATCGAAAATAAATACCATAGGTGGCGATGTTTTACAAGCCATCAATAAAGGAATTGATTTAGCCGAAAAAGAATATTCAGGATTAGTAATTGGAAATCAAGCGGCTAATTTTTCGGTTGGTGCCAATATCGGAATGATATTCATGATGGCTGTCGAACAGGAATATGACGAACTGAACATGGCTATCAAATTGTTTCAAGATACGATGATGCGTGTGCGTTATTCTTCAATTCCGGTAGTCGTTGCACCACACGGAATGACTTTTGGAGGTGGATGCGAAATGAGCCTTCATGCCGATAAAGTGGTTGCCGCAGCAGAAACCTATATGGGATTAGTGGAATTTGGTGTTGGTGTGATTCCTGGTGGCGGTGGTTCGAAAGAATTGACTTTGAGAGCTTCTGATTTATTCCGAAAAAATGACGTAGAGCTCAATACTTTACAGGAATATTTCTTGACCATTGCTATGGCAAAAGTTTCGACTTCAGGATATGAAGCCTTTGACACCGGTTTATTACAACATGGGAAAGACATTATCGTGGTGAACAAAGACCGCCAAATTGCTGAAGCCAAGAAACACGCATTGTTAATGGCAGAAGCTGGTTACACCCAACCTATCAGAAGAAATGACATCAAAGTTTTAGGGAAACAAGCATTGGGTATGTTCTTAGTGGGAACTGACCAAATGGTTGCCGGAAAATACATCTCGGAGCACGATAAAAAAATTGCAAACAAACTGGCTTACGTGATGGCCGGCGGTGATTTATCTGAACCAACATTAGTTTCCGAACAATATTTACTCGATTTAGAAAGAGAAGCTTTCTTGTCTCTTTGTACCGAAAGAAAAACAATGGAACGCATTCAATATATGTTGAAAGCAGGGAAACCTTTGAGGAATTAGTATCAAGTAATCAGAATTAAGTATTAAGAGATGCATCAATTTGAAAAATTAAAAATTTAGCAAAAAGCAATAACCTCGTAGAGGTCTACTGTTTTTTAGAAAACAATATGATTTTGGTTTTAGCTCCGTATGAGCGGTTTGTTAAAAGATAAATTTATGGCAAATACTTATTCGCAAATTTATATCCAAATTGTCTTCGCTGTAAAAGGGAGAGAATTTGATTAAAAAAGAAAACCGTGAAGAATTACATAAATTCATTACAGGTATTATTTCAAATAGAGAACAAAAACTATTAGCTATTTTCTCAATGCCAGATCACGTTCATATTTTGATTGGAATGAAACCAAACATCTCCATATCGGATTTGGTTAGGGATATAAAAGCAGGTTCATCAAAATTTATTAATGATAATAAATGGATAAACGGAAAATTTAATTGGCAAGAAGGATATGGAGCATTCTCTTATTCAAAAAGCCATCTTGAAAATGTGATAAAATACATTTTAAATCAAGAAGAACATCATAAAAAACAAACTTTTGAAGAAGAATATCATTCGTTTTTAGAAAAATTTGAAATTGAATATGATGAGAAATATTTGTTTGAATGGATTAAATAATAAACAGGTCGCTCCCACGGAGCTTCCTAACAAATATAAAATTTAATGCTACAAACAGTGTGCCTCTACGAGGCAAATAGCAGAAGTAAAATAACATCATAATTTATATTTATTGGGATGACCTCGTAGAGGTCTACTGTTTGTAGAAAAATAATTAGAACGTCAATTAGCTCCATAGGAGCGACCTGTAAAATATCAAAATAATAAGAATTATGAAAAATACAACCGCATATATTGTTTCCGCTTATCGCACTGCGGTAGGAAAAGCTCCAAAAGGCGTGTTCCGTTTCAAACGCCCTGATGAATTAGCTGCAGAAACCATTCAACACATGATGAATGAATTGCCTGATTTCGACAAAAAACGCATTGATGATGTCATGGTGGGAAATGCCATGCCTGAAGCTGAACAAGGTTTGAATTTTGGACGCCTCATCTCATTAATGGGATTAGAAATTAATGATGTTCCAGGAGTTACCGTAAATCGTTATTGTGCCTCAGGTATAGAAACCATCGGAATGGCAACTGCCCGAATCCAATCAGGAATGGCAGATTGTATTATTGCCGGTGGTGCCGAAAGCATGAGTTTTATTCCAATGGGAGGTTACAGACCTACACCAGATTATGCCGTTGCCAAAGCAGGACACGAAGATTATTACTGGGGGATGGGACTAACAGCCGAAGCCGTTGCAAAACAGTTCAATATTTCCAGAGAAGATCAGGATTTATTCGGCTATCACTCACATCAAAAAGCATTGAAAGCACAGGCCGAAGGTAAATTTGACAGTCAAATTGTTCCTATTACTGTTGAACAAACTTTTGTCAATACCAATGGCAAAAAAGAAACAAAATCTTATATAGTTAATAAAGACGAAGGACCGAGAGCCGATACTTCGCTGGAAGCATTAGCCAAATTAAGACCTGTTTTTGCTGCCGATGGAACAGTAACAGCAGGAACCTCATCACAAATGAGTGACGGAGCTGCTTTTGTTTTAATCATGAGCGAAGAATTAGTGAAAGAACTAAACTTGACACCAATAGCACGATTAGTAAATTATGCCTCTGCTGGAGTGGAACCCAGAATCATGGGAATTGGCCCTGTAAAAGCCATTCCAAAAGCATTGAAACAAGCCGGATTACAATTGAAAGACATTGATTTAATTGAATTAAACGAAGCCTTCGCCTCTCAATCCTTAGCTGTAATTAGAGAATTGGGGCTGAATCCTGATATTGTAAATGTAAACGGAGGTGCCATTGCATTAGGTCATCCACTGGGTTGTACAGGAGCAAAATTATCGGTTCAGTTATTCGACGAAATGAAACGCCGTGGCAATAAATACGGAATGGTAACTATGTGTGTAGGAACGGGACAAGGAGCTGCGGGGATTTTTGAGTTGTTGTAAAGAGAAGCTAGAAGAAAGAAACAAGAGAAAAGATATAAAAGCTTATGAAACATAATTTCAAAAATCTTAAAATTTGGATTTTATCAATGGAAATAACTTCTGATATTCATAAAATAACTCTAGAGTTTCCTAAAAATGAAATTTATGGACTAGTAAGTCAAATGAATAGAGCTGCTGTTTCAATACCTTCCAATATAGCCGAAGGTTCTAATAGAGGAAACACTCATTTTATCCATTTTCTAAATATGAGCCTTGGCTCTTCATTCGAATTACAAACACAACTATTAATTGCATTTCAAAATAAATATATAACTGAAGAAAAAACAATAGAAATTGAAAACAAGATTATTGAATTTCAAAAAATGACTACTGGCTTTATCAGTAAATTAGAAATCTAATCTTTTTTCTTGTTTCTTTCTTCTTTTCTCTAAAAAATAAAACCATGGACAACAAAACAAGAGGAGGACAATTCCTCGTAAAAGAGACTAAATGCGAAGACATTTTTATTCCTGAAGATTTCTCTGAAGAACAAAAAATGATGCGCGATATGGTCAAAGAATTCGTAGACAAAGAACTTTGGCCTAACAAAGATCGCTTTGAAAAAAGAGACTTTGCCTTTACTGTTGAATGCATGCACAAAGCAGCCGAACTGGGACTTTTGAGTATTTCTGTTCCTGAGGCTTACGGCGGAATGGGAATGGGATTTGTTGATACCGTTTTGGTTTGCGATTATATTTCGGGAGCTACAGGTTCGTTTTCGAGTGCTTTTGGTGCGCATACCGGAATTGGAACCTTACCAATCACATTGTACGGTACAGAAGAACAAAAACAAAAATACGTTCCCAAACTGGCTTCCGGAGAATGGTTTGGTGCTTATTGCCTAACCGAACCCGGAGCAGGAAGTGATGCAAATTCCGGAAAAACAAAAGCAGTTTTATCTGAAGACGGTACACATTACAAAATTACAGGACAGAAAATGTGGATTACCAATGCAGGATTTTGCTCCCTTTTTATTGTTTTTGCCCGAATTGAAGATGACAAAAACATTACCGGTTTTATTGTAGAAAACAACCCTGAAAATGGAATTTCTACCAATGAAGAAGAGCATAAACTAGGAATTCGTGCTTCGTCAACAAGACAGGTATTTTTTAATGAAACAAAAGTTCCTGTAAAAAATATGCTTTCTGAAAGAGGAAATGGTTTTAAAATTGCGATGAACGCATTGAATGTGGGAAGAATCAAATTGGCTGCAGCCTGTTTAGATTCGCAACGAAGAATCATTTCGGGCGCTGCGAAATATTCGAATGAAAGAATCCAGTTTAATGTCCCTATTTCGAAATTTGGTGCCATCCGATACAAATTAGCCGAAATGGCAACCAGCTGTTATGCAGGAGAAAGTGCGGTTTACAGAGCTGCCAAAAGTATTGAAGAACGAATTTCCATTCGCGAAAGCGAAGGCGCTCCGCATCAGGAAGCCGAATTAAAAGGCGTGGAAGAATTTGCCATAGAATGCGCCATTTTAAAAGTAGCCGTTTCTGAAGACATTCAGAATTGTTCTGACGAGGGAATCCAAATTTTTGGAGGAATGGGATTCTCTGAAGACACTCCAATGGAAAGTGCCTGGCGTGATGCCAGAATTACTCGAATTTACGAAGGAACTAACGAAATTAACCGAATGTTATCGGTAGGAATGTTAATCAAAAAAGCCATGAAAGGTCATGTGGATTTATTAGGTCCGGCTTCAAAAGTACAGGAAGACTTAATGGGAATTCCGTCATTTGACACTCCTGATTATTCTGAATTATTTTCTGAAGAAAAAGAAATGATCAGCAAATTGAAAAAAGCCTTTTTAATGGTTGCCGGTGGTGCAGTGCAAAAATACGGTCCTGATTTAGACGAACACCAACAATTATTGATTGCTTCTGCTGATATTTTAATCGAAATTTATATGGCTGAATCTACCATTTTAAGAACCGAAAAATTAGCTAAAAAGCTAGGTGAAGCCAATATCAAAGAACAAATAGCGATGGCAAAATTATACTTGTATAAAGCCGTCGATATTGTAACCCAAAAAGGAAAAGAAAGCATTATCTCTTTTGCCGAAGGCGATGAACAACGTATGATGTTAATGGGATTGAGACGTTATACCAAATACACCAATATGCCTAATATTGTTGAAATAAGAAGAACCATCAGTGCCAAAATTATTGCCGAGAACAAATATTGTTTTTAATCGATTCTCTTTGAAACCAAACAAAAAAACGTCCCGTCCCGATAGCTTCGGGATGGGACGTTTTTATTTTAGATCATTCCTTTTTATCTTCTTTAATGGGCATTATTTCTCCAAAATAAGTTATTGGAGCACGATTGTTACTATTGATAGTCAAAATACCACTACCATCAAATGAAACCAGTAGTGTCAAATCAAAAAAATCATTTTGTCCTTTAATCGAAGCCTTGATTTGATATTCTTTATTAGTAAGTTGAACATTATATTTTTCCGGTTTTCCTTCAAATTTTAATCCGGCATCAGTACCACCATAAGCTAATCCGCTATATCCCCTCCCGAAAAAAGGCATATCACTCTTTATAAAATCAGGTTTAAACTTGACAAAATTAGGATTCAAAGTCAAATCAATCATTCTAAAAGATTGTGAATTGGAATTTCGAGCCACAAATTGAAATTCTTTCGCATTAATCATTTTTTCTATTTCTTTTTGTTTTTCCAATCTTTGTTCGGCTCGAAGTTGTTTTCTGGTTTTTTCCTGTGAAAATCCAATTAAAATATTAAAACAAAGCAAAAACAAAATGACTATTCTATGTATTTTCATAATTTCTATTTTTTAATTACAACAAATGAATCTCTGATAAACAACAACTTAAACTCCATTAAAAATAATACAAATGAAGTTAATTAAATACTTCAATCAAAATAAATTGTTCTTTTGAAATCACAAAAATTGTTCCTATTTTAGATAAAAACAAAATCACATGAAATGAGCATAACCAAAAATTGGTCGCAAATACCAATAGCAAGATGCGAATTACATATGACCGATAAAAAACAATAAATATCAACATATGAAAATATTAGGAATAGGATCCCGAATTGCTCATCCGGAATACGGGAAAGGTGTAATTACAAATGTTTCATCAACGGACTATTGGGTTACATTTATTGAAAACGGACTGGAAACAATAGCATTAGATGAAACTTTCGAAATTATTGAAGCCGCCGAAAACGAAGTCGATACTGTAAGTTTCTCAGAAGTAGAAACAACTTTACGTAATCTTCTGAAAAAATGGTCGGATGTTTCAGAAATTGTTCCAATAGGAGACAAATGGAAAGGCGGAAAAATGATTTTAGAACCGGGTCAGCCGGGATTAGCTTCGAAAGAAATTCCGATTGACACTTTTTTCCATAAAATAGTGATGGTTAGGGATCGTCTACGCGTGATGGAACAAAAAATAAATTCGAGTAAAATTGAAGAAATCGAAAAAATAGAATTACAGCAATACATTACCCGAATATATGGAAGTCTGACTTCATTCAATATTTTATTCAAATCTCCAACAAACCATTTTGTAGGAGAAAAATCAAAATAGAATATTTTTTAACTTTTAATTCTAGTCCTTTTATAGTATTTTTATAGTTTAAAATTCTATTTACAAAAATCATGAAAAAATTCATTCTTCTTTCATTAGTTGGTTCTGCTCTATTTATTGGATGTAAACCTCAAAATAAATCAGCTGATACTAAAAAAATAAATATTGCCTTCGAAGCCAAAAGTAACAGTAGTGTTGCCGGGACAGCCAGTTTTATTGAAAAAAATGGAACAGTGACTTTCGAAGCTAAATTATCCGGATTAAAACCGGGAATCCATGCTATCCACATCCATGAAAAATCAGATTGCTCTGCTGCTGATGGAAGTTCGGCAGGAGGACATTGGAACCCAACCTTTAAAAAACATGGAAAATGGGGAGTTGGCGAATACCATAAAGGAGATATTGGTAATTTCACCGTTGACGAAAAAGGGAATGGAAAAATCACTTTGACTACTGACGAATGGTGCATAGGTTGTGGCGATCAAACTAAAGACATTTTAGGCAAAGGATTAATTGTACATGACGGAACGGATGATTTCACTTCTCAACCAGCAGGAAATGCAGGAGCAAGAGTAGCCTGTACAGCAATCATAAAATAGAGAATAATTTTTATTATTTTTTGAAACCATCTTAAATTTAACAAAATTGAGATGGTTTTTTCATTTTTATATAACATCAAAACTAGAAAATAATATAGCTTTGTAGCATCAAAATAAGACTATGATTAACCCTTCTGCATCTGGTTGGATTGATAAATTTTTTATCAAACAGGAATTCACGAAACAGCATGTTTTCATGGATGCTGATTTATTTTATAAAAAAACCAGAGCTACTGGTTTTATCTATGGTCATATTATTTCGTTTGAAACACCTTCATTTGTTGATACCAAAGGCTGGGTTCAAAATGAAACCCCTAAAGTTGCCTTATTAAACACCTTGTATAACATTTATGGATTAACCACTCAGGAAGTGGATCCGAATGCTTTTATCAAAAAATGTCTCGATTTTTATGATGACATGCATCCGCAGGGGTTTAATTTGTTTAAGAAAGTATTGCCAAATGGCGCTCCATCATTAAACTTAGAGAAAATCATTGATGAGCGCGTTCAAACCAATGTGGATATTATCAATAAAAACTTCTCCCATATTGTTACTAACGCCCTGCTTTTCATAGATATTTTAGCTTTTAGACAATATCTAATCAATGGAAAAATTCCGGAGAAATACCTAAAAAAAATTGAAGAAGCAGTAATTAGCGTAGTTACTTTAGCCTTAAAAATTAAGACTAATAAATCTAATTATGACGATTTATTAATCAAACTCTTTGAAGCTTCTGTACGCTACAGCAAATTTTCTAAAATTAATATTCAAAATATTGACGAACTCAAATTAGACTATTTTAATTCTGATTTAGAAAAATACTACCTGCTTGATATGGCAGGAATGGCATTGTGGAGTGATGGTGAAATTGAAAATGAAGAAATTTATTTCCTATATAAACTAGCCGAAAATCTTAAGATATCTGCTGATTTTGTATCAGAAAGCATTAAAAATACGGATATTTTTATAACGAAGTATCAAAAAGAAATCCCTTATTTTAATTATTCCAATCCTGTAAAACATTTTTACGATCAAACCACCCAAAGTGTTTTTACACTAATGAGCCGCAATAAAAACAGACTCATTAAGGAAATTGTTCAAAGTAAGGAATTAATGATTTTACTGGCTCATTCAACCAGAAGGGATTTGGATGAAAAAGAAAAAAAGAAAGTAAAAAAACAGTTATTAGACATTTGTAAAACAATACCTTCCCTGACTATTTTTTTACTTCCGGGTGGAAGTTTGTTACTTCCTATTCTAATTAAATTTATCCCTACCCTGCTTCCATCAGCTTTTAATGAAAACTTAGATAATGAATAAAAAAAAACGCCTTTAAAGGCGTTTTTTTTTATTACAAAGTCAATTGATAAACTTCATCTAACTCTTGATTTGAACTCATATTCACATCCAGATCTGTTACAAATCCTGAATTTAATCCATAAACCCAACCGTGTAAGGTTAAATCCTGTCCGTTTTTCCAGGCAGCTTGTACGATTGACGTTTTAGCTAAATCAAAGACCTGTTCTTTAACGTTAATTTCAACAAAAGTATTGAAACGCACCGTTTCGTCCTGGATAGAGTCCAAGTAAATATTGTGCAAACGATACACATCTTTAATGTGTCTGATCCAGTTGTCAATAATACCTATAGACTGATTTCCCATAGCTGCTTTTACACCACCACATCCATAATGACCACAAACAATTACGTGTTTCACTTTTAAAACATTCACTGCATAATCCAAAACACTTAACATATTCATATCAGAATGCACCACCATATTAGCAATGTTTCTGTGAACAAAAACTTCTCCAGGCTTAGCACCGATTATCTCATTTGCAGGCACACGGCTATCAGAACATCCTATCCATAATAATGGCGGTGTTTGACCTTTAGCTAAATCGGCAAAATAGTTTGGGTCTTTCTCTAATGATTTTACAACCCATTCTTTATTATTGTCTAATATTTTTCTATAAAAATCTTCCATCTTAATTTTATTTATTTCGTTTAACTTAATTTGCTTTGACATATTCTGACTATGAATACAACTAAGCTTTTTTTATAATAGTTTTAAAAAACCTCTTTTTTTACCAATACACGCTTAGCAACATCATAATAATGTTCAATTGTTACATGGTTAGGTACTTCATCTGAATTTTCTAATTGGTAAGCCTTTTTAAAACCTTTTAGTTTTACCTTAATATTCTCATCTACAGCTCTTGTTGTCTTAAATTCTTTTATTAAATCTAAAATATCATGGGCAATATAAACCGTATCATGTGCTGTAATAACAACATTAGAATTTTCAGGAATAGCATTCAGTGTTTCTTTGATAGCAGCCTTATTCAGGAATGACACTTCCTGCGCTAAATCGATATGAATAATATCTCCATCAGCATATTCATCTTTCTTAAAAGTATAAGCTCTTTTTAAATTTCCTTTCAAAACAAAAATCACACTAATAACAATTCCTAACGTAACTCCTTTTAGCAAATCAGTAGCAACTACAGCAACCATAGTTGCGATAAATGGAACAAACTGATACTTTCCTTTTTCCCAGAAATGTTTAATTGTAGATGGTTTGGCTAATTTATAACCCACTAAAATTAAAATAGTAGCTAAAGTTGCCAATGGAATTTTATTTAAAACAACAGGAATAATTAATACGCTCAACAATAATAATACACCATGAATAATGGTTGACATCTTAGATTTTGCTCCGGCATTATTGTTTGCTGAAGAACGAACTACTACAGATGTCATAGGTAATCCTCCTAAAAGTGAGCTTACAATATTCCCTATTCCTTGTGCTTTTAATTCCACATTAGTATTAGTATATCTTTTTTGTGGATCTAGCCTATCCGATGCTTCAATACACAATAAGGTTTCAATAGATGCAACAATTGCAATAGTTATTGCCACTGTCAAAACCTGAGGATTTGTCAATCCTGCAAAATTGGGAAGCATAATGATTCCTTTAAAGTCATCTAATGATTCCGGTACCGGTAAAGACACCAAATGTTCTTTAGCAATAGCAAGAGAACTTCCGGTACTGATGAACATTTCATTTAAAACAATCCCAAAAATTACCGCAATTAAAGCTCCGGGAACCAATTTGAATTTCTTAAAAAAGGCGATTCTTTCCCAGGAAATAAGTATTGCCAAAGAAACCAAAGTTATAATTATTGCTCCTAATTGAAAATGATTGAATACCTGAAACAATGACGATAAAGTATTATCACCATCCGTTTGAGCGAAAGACTGATCTCCTTCAAAATCGGCGTCGTAACCAAAAGCATGCGGAAGTTGTTTTAGAATAATGATAATCCCAATTCCGGCAAGCATTCCTTCGATAACATTCGTTGGAAAATAATTAGATATACTTCCCGCTTTAATAAAACCTAATGCTAATTGAATTAAACCCGCAATAAAAACTGCCGATAAAAAGATGTCAAAAGAACCCAAATCAGTTATTGCAGTAAGAACAATTGCTGTTAAACCAGCCGCTGGTCCGGAAACACTAATATGAGATTGGCTTAAATAACCTACCACTATTCCTCCTACAACACCAGCAATAATACCCGAAAAAAGTGGTGCGCCAGAAGCCATTGCAATACCTAAACACAATGGTAACGCCACCAAAAAAACCACTAAACCAGATGCAAAATCAGATTTAAGGTTGGCAAAAAGATTGATTTTTTTTGTCATAATACTAATATAAATTACATACGAATGTCAGACTGAATTAAAAATACAGTCTATACAATCCTAAAAAACTCTAATGAATGTATTATGCCCTGTCGGGTGGAGGTGTAAATATAGCTCTCGAAACATTATCGTGTTTCGACAAGTTTTCAGAAAGAATTAAACTTCTTACTGCAGTTCTTTTTAATTCAAAAGTAGAAACAAAAGGAACAAAATAAACTAAATTCTTCACTTCTTTTTTCGCGTGCTCTTCCTCTGACATACTATAAAATATAGAGGTGTCAGTAGACTTTTCTATCAACTTTATAATAGTAGGTGTTGATAAAAAAGCTATGAAAAGAAACAGAAAAAAGCGCGCTATTAATTTCATAAAGACAAAATTAAACTTAAAAAAGCAAATTAAATGCAACTATTTATCATTTTTTTGAAAATTTTAATATTATCACAAAAGTTTGTTTTTTAGATAAATTCCACATTTCTAACTAATGCACTTTTTTAAATATTATTATCACTTAAAGTCGATTATTTGAATGTTCTCAAAAAAAGCCTTTTTTAACCATAACTTAAACTGATTGTTTTTATATTTGTATCAAAATTATCTATCCATGACAATTACCCAACTTAAATATGTTTTGGCTGTAGCCGAACACAAAAACTTTACCCTGGCTGCCGAAAAATGTTTTGTAACCCAGCCTACATTGAGTATGCAAATTCAAAAAATTGAAGAAGAACTTAATATTCAAATCTTTGATAGAACTAAAAAACCAATTCAATTAACTGATATTGGACAAAAAATAGTTAACCAGGCCAAAAACATTGTTAACGAAGCTGATAGAATTCAAGACATTGTTGAGCAACAAAAAGGTTTTATTGGCGGCGAATTTAGACTAGGCATTATCCCTACAATTATGCCTACTTTGTTACCTATGTTTTTAAATAATTTCATCAAAAAACATCCAAAAGTAAAACTCATTATTGAAGAGCTAAATACCGAAGAAATTATTACAAAACTAAACAACGGACATTTAGATGCTGCTATTGCTGCTACACCATTAATGGAAGAAAAAATCAAAGAAATTGTATTATACTTTGAGCCTTTTGTAGCTTATATTCCTGAAAGTCATCATAACTTTCAAAAGAAAGAAATTGAAGTTGAAGACTTAAATCTTGACGAAATTCTATTATTACAGGATGGACACTGCTTTAGAGACGGGATTTTAAATCTATGTAAAAACAACACAAGGCACGAAGGAAATCATTTCCAAATAGAAAGCGGTAGTTTTGAAACCCTGATAAAACTTGCAGATGAAGGTCTGGGAACCACTCTTTTACCTTATTTACACACTTTAGATTTAAAGGAATCTGACCAAATAAAACTGCGCCATTTTACAGAACCAAAACCAGCCCGTGAAGTAAGCCTTATTTACCCAAAAAGCGAATTAAAAATTCAAATTATTGAGGCATTAAGAAGCACTATAGCAGGTGTAGTAAAAGGAGCTATCGTTTTTCAAAATGTTCAGATTATAAGTCCACTTCAAAAAAAATAGAGTCAGGATTTTTTAAATTTCCTGACTCTATTTTTGAGATTAATTTCTTTCTACTATAAAAAGACACTTTTGCAATTCGGGTTTTTCCTTTGTAAAAAACAAAAGCCAATTTTTAAGATGTTCTATTTCGTGTGGTAATAAATTTCGAACCGCTTTTTTCAGTTCTTTTACAAATAAATCAGGGGCAAAACTAACTCTTTCCAGTATTGACTTTGTGTAATCATATATCATTCTTGGCATATCTAATGGGTATTAAAAGTTATCTAATAAAGTATTGTAATTTACAAAAATTAGACTCGAACTTACAACTCAAAAATCGTTAAAAAACACATAAAATACGGCGAAATACATTTTCTGTTAAATTTTAAAAAATTTAACTTACAAAGAATCTATTTTCAACATCACTCTTTTAGTAATAGAAAAATGTTTATTGCAAAAAAAAAGGAATCTATTTTTTAGATTCCTTTTTTTTAG
>Ga0308158_10001873_pt1 | contig 20958 bp, 16 predicted proteins | sample PhyBR2_FD_201038 | JGI IMG/M metagenome (GOLD analysis project Ga0308158, IMG submission 201038) | Phyllosphere microbial communities from UC Gill Tract Community Farm, Albany, California, United States - DLSLB.R2 | ecosystem: Host-associated > Plants > Phyllosphere > Unclassified | place: USA...
CGTCCGGGGTGGGTGCTGCCGCGGCGCGCAGAGGCCTGAGCCGCAAACGGCGGTGGATTTCGTGACGGACGCACGGCACCGGGACACACCCGGTGCCGTGCGTCCGTCCGGTACGGGCCCTCGGGCGCAAATCTCGTGGCGTATGGTTGAGGCGGGCACTCGGCCGTCACACTGACGTGATCTGCTGTTCCGGAGCAGACCGAGCCCCGCGAAGACCCGCTCGCCCGGGCGGCATTGCTCCGTGCTCGTTGCGCACGGCATCGTCGACCCGAATGTGAAAGAGGCCCCTCATGCCCCGTCCGAACCGTGTCGTCACGCTGCAGTCCGTCGCCGAGCACGCCGGAGTCTCGCTCAAGACCGCGTCGAATGCCGTCAACGGCACGGGGCGGATGGGGGAGGACACCCGGGCGAAGGTGCTCGCGTCCGTGGAAGAGCTCGGCTACAAGGTCAACGTCGCCGCGCGCAACTTGACGCGCGGTCGCACCGACGCCATTGCTCTCGCCGTCCCCACCCTGAAGGCGCCGTACCTGGCGGAACTGGCTGAGAACGTGGTCGAGGCGGCACGCGCACGCGGGCTGACCGCGTACGTCACGACGTTCGGTGAGGGCTTCGGCCCGATGACGTCGCGCGCCTATCTGGAGCAGTTCAATGTGCACTTCGCCGACGGTCTGCTGCTCTCCATGGCCGAGCATGAGCAATTGATACCGGCCGACCTCGACGTCGACTACCCGCTCGTGTGCCTGGGGTCGCGGGACACCTTCGGCCTCGCCGACCACGTCACGACCGACGACATCGCCGATGCGCGCACGGCCACCGAGTACCTGCTGTCGCGCGGGTGCACATCGATCGCCGTCGTCGGCGCGCACCACGCGTATGATCCGGTCGCGATCAGCACCGCCACGGAGGGCAATGCCGAGCAGCGCCTCCGAGGCATCTCCGAGGCGCTCGCCTCGGTGGGTCGCCGGCTCGATGCGCGACTGGTTGGTGTGAGCGGCTACGTCTGGTCGATCAGCGCTGGGTTCCGTGCGGCGACGGCCGTCATCGACTCGGGAATCCCCTTCGACGGGCTCATCTGTCTCAGCGACACGATCGCCATCGGTGCGGTTTTCGCCCTTCGCGAGCGCGGTGTCCGCATTCCTGAGGAGGTCCAGGTGATGGGCTTCGACAACATCGCCGAGTCCGCCTACCTGGTGCCGCCCCTGACCACGATGAGCTCCCAGCTCGAGTGGATCGCGCCCACCGCGATCGACCTGCTGCGCGCGCGGATCGACGGCACCGCGGCCGACCCGTCGCTGCACCTTGCGCTGTCGGACATCGTCGTCCGCTCGACGACCCGATAGGAGTCCCTGACACGGGTTTCCCGCTCCAGACTCGCACATGATCAGGGATTCATTGCCCGACAGAAATTCGCTGGTGCGAACCTGCGAATCGTGCGCTATCGTTCCTGGTACAGCGCTGTACCAGAGACTGCAATGAAGGAGAGACTGGCCACAAACGCACCGATCCGTCGCGCCCGGAACGCACGACGACGGTAGGCACTTCCCCCACGGAAACGCCGATGACGGACACGATCACCCCGTCAGGCATATCCCTCGCAGTCCTCACCGGAGAACGAGCTCCGGTGATCCCGCATCGGCCCACCACCGCGCGGGAGGTACGACACCGCGGATCGTGCTTCGGGCACCGTTCGCATCACAGCACCGGAAGGAAACTCATGCGCTCCATTTCGAAGCGGACGATCGCCACCCTCGCGGTCCTCCTGCCCCTGTCCCTCGCCCTCGGTGCCTGCTCCGGCGGCGGCGACAACACGGGAGATGCCGGCTCGGGCGGTGGCGACGACAACACGCTGACCGTCTGGACCTGGGATCCGACCTTCAACATCTATGCGATGGAGGAGGCCGAGAAGATCTACCAGAAGGATCACCCGGATTTCACGCTCGACATCGTCGAGACGCCGTGGGAGGACCTGCAGACCAAGCTCACCACCCTCGCCCAGTCGGGGCAGACGGGCGAGCTGCCCGACATCTTCCTGATGCAGAACAACGCCTTCCAGAAGAACGGCATCAACTACCCCGAGCTGTTCAGCCCGATCGCCGCCGACGCTGTCGACTTCTCGGAGTTCCCCTCGGCGGTCACCGCGTACTCCACCATCGACGGCACCAACTACGGGGTTCCCTTCGACGCCGGAACCGCTGTCACCGCCCTCCGCACCGACGTGCTGGAGCAGGCGGGGTACACGGTTGCAGACTTCACGGACATCACGTGGGACGACTTCATCGCGAAGGGGAAGGAGGTGCTCGCCAAGACCGGCAAGCCCCTGCTGTCCGGCCAGGCGGGTTCCTCCGACCTCATCATGATGATGCTGCAGAGCGCCGGTGCGAGCCTGTTCGACGACGACGGCAAGCCCACCATCACCGACAACGCCACACTGGAAGCCGCGATCAACGTGTACACGCAGCTGGTGAAGGACGGCATCCTGGTCGAGGTCAACTCGTGGGACGAGTACATCGGGACGCTGGTGAACGGCACGGCCGCGGCCACCGTCAACGGCATCTGGATCATCGGGTCGATCCAGTCCGCGGCGGATCAGTCCGGTAAGTGGGCCATCACGAACCTGCCCAAGCTCGACGGCGTCTCCGGCGCCACCAACTACTCCGCCAACGGCGGTTCGTCGTGGGCGATCAGCGCGAACGCCAACGTCGATCTCGCCACGGACTTCCTCGCCTCCACGTTCGCCGGATCCACGGAGCTCTACGACACGATCCTCCCCAAGTCGGGCGCGGTGGCGAACTGGATCCCCGCGGGTGAGTCGACGGTCTATCAGGAGCCGTCGGAATTCTTCGGCGGACAGAAGATCTTCGCCGATGTCGTCGCGTTCGGCGCGGACGTCCCGTCCAACAACACGGGCGCCTACTACTACGAGGGACGTGACGCCGTCAGCGCGGCGCTGACGCAGATCATCGGCGGTGCCGATACGGCTTCGGCACTCGCCGAGGCACAGGCCAACGTCGAGTTCGCGATGCAGTGATCACCTGCCGGCCGGCGCCCGCCCTCTCGGGCGGAACGCCGGCCGGCACCATCGGCCGAAGCCGATCCGATCTGCATCCACACTGAAAGCGAGACCGACGTGACCCTTTCCGTCACCCGCTCCGGCCGGAACCGGAAGGAGCAACCGCTCAGCGCCTCCGTCAACGGACCCCGGCCGTGGCTCACCGGTGAGCGCCGCCGCAGCCTCACCGGGTGGGGGTTCCTCCTCCCGGCAGCACTGCTGATCCTCGTGTTCAGCTTCATCCCGATGATCCAAGCCCTCTTCCTGTCGCTGCAGACAGGACGCGGGGCCGGCCTGAAATTCGCCGATCCGCTCTGGACCAACTACGCGCGCCTCATGCAGGACGAGACCTTCAAGCTCACCCTGCAGAACACCTTCATCTACCTGATCATCCAGGTGCCGGTCATGCTGATCCTGGCCCTGGTGCTGGCGAATCTGCTCAATGACCGCAACCTGCGCTTCAAGGGAATCTGGCGAACGGCCATCTTCCTTCCCTGCGCCGTGTCGCTGGTGGCGTACTCCCTCGTGTTCCGCACGCTGTTCGCGGCCGACGGGTTCGTCAACGACATGCTGAGCGGTCTCGGGATCATCGATGCGCCGGTGAACTGGCTGGGGGATCCGGGCACCGCGCGATTCGTGATCATTCTCGGTCTGCTCTGGCGCTGGACCGGATACAACATGGTGTTCTTCCTCGCGGCGCTGCAGAACATCGACTATTCCAGCATCGAGGCTGCGAAGGTCGACGGCGCCAACGCATGGCAGACGTTCTGGCGCGTGACCGTGCCGCAGCTGAAGCCCATGATCCTGCTCACGGCGATCATGTCGACGAACGGGACCCTCCAGATGTTCGACGAATCCTGGGCTCTCACCCGTGGCGGCCCGGGCTACATGACGATGTCGATGTCCCACTACCTCTACGAGGTCTCGTTCCTGAAGAACCCGAACTTCGGCTACGCGGCCGCGATCTCGTACGTGATCCTCATCCTCGTCGCCGTGCTCGCATTCATCCAGCTGAAGGTGGGGGACAAGCGTGATTAAGCTGCTGCGCCAAGGGCCGAAGTACCTGTTCCTCGGTATCTTCGCGATCTTCTCGATCTTCCCGCTCTATTTCATGCTGGTCTCCGCCACCAACTCCAGCAAGGACGTGCTCGATTCGCGTCTGCTTCCCGGCGGCGAGCTGTTCGCGAACTTCGCGAAGCTGACCGGAGCGCAGAACCTGTGGGGTGCGATGTGGGCGTCCTTCATCGTGGCCGTCGGCATCACGGTGCTGGCGCTGATCGTCTGCTCCGTCGCCGGGTACGGCTTCGAGGTGTTCCACTCCAAGGGCAAGGACCGCCTGATGGCGGTGCTGCTGCTGGCCATGATGATCCCGTTCGCCGCCACGATGGTGCCCCTGTTCCAGCTGTTCTCCCGCGTCGGACTGGTCAACTCGCTGGTGGCCGTGATCATCCCGGCGATCTCCACTCCGTTCCTCATCCTGCTGTTCCGGCAGGCGTCACGCGGCTTCCCGCACGAGATCATCGAGGCGGCCCGCATCGACGGACTGAGTGAGCTCAGCATCTTCGCGCGCATCTACGTTCCCACGATGCGATCGACCTTCGCGGCGGCTGCCGTCATCACCTTCATGACCGCATGGAACAACTTCCTCTGGCCCAAGGTGATCCTCGTCAACAACGCGTTTCAGACCATGCCGATGCTCATCTCCAACCTGAGCGCGGGCTATGTCACCGACTATGGCGTCCTCATGCTGGCGGTGCTGCTAGCCTCGCTGCCGACGATGGTGATCTTCCTGATCCTGCAGCGTGCCTTCGCGCAGGGCATCACCGGAGCCATCAAGTGACGCCGGAGCCGTTCCTTCCGATTCCTGCCGCGCGACTTGCGCAGAAAGCCACGGGTGACCAGTGACCTTCGACATCTCCCGGATCGCAGATCCTTCGTTCTTCGCCGACGGGCGCCTGCCCGCCCGATCCGATCATCGCTGGTTCGCCAGCGACGATGAACTGCTCGCCGGCGACAGCTCGTACGAGCAGAGCCTGAATGGGCTCTGGAAGTTCCACTATGCGCGCAACGCGGATCAGGCGGTCGTGGGATTCCAGCAGCCGGAATTCGATGCGGCGGACTGGGATGACATCCCTGTTCCCGCGCACATCCAGTTGCACGGCTACGGCCGCGCGCAGTACACCAATGTGCAGTATCCGTGGGACGGCCACGAGGCGATCGTGCCGGGGCAGATCCCCACACGATTCAACCCGGTCGGATCGTACGTGACCGACGTCGTGCTGGAGCGCGCCTCGCGTCCCGGCGAGCGAGTGGTGGTCACCTTCAACGGCGCCGAGAGCGCCATCGCTCTGTGGGTCAACGGCACCTACATCGGCTACGCAGAAGACAGCTTCACGCCCTCCTCGTTCGACATCACGCACGCCCTCGTCGACGGACCCAACCGGTTCGCCGCACAGGTGTTCACCTGGAGCGGCGGATCGTGGCTGGAGGATCAGGACTTCTACCGTTTCTCGGGGATCTTCCGTGACGTCGTGCTCACCCACCGACCGGTGGCGCACGTCGCCGATCTGCGCGTGCGCACCGTCATCGAGGGAGCGTCTGCCGAGGTCATCGTCGAGGTGGATATCGAGGGGGAGGGGGAACTCTCCGCACGGCTGGACGGCGTCGGTGGGCTCGTACGCGGGGAGGACGGCACGTTCCGGGCTCGGATCGAGAACGTGCGGCTGTGGAGCCCGGAGGATCCGTACCTCTACGACCTCGTGCTGCACCTGCGCGACAGCACCGGCGAGGTGGTCGAGGTGATCCGCCAGCGCGTGGGCGTTCGCCGATTCGCGATCGAGGGAGGCGTGCTGCGTCTGAACGGCGAGCGGGTGGTGTTCTTCGGCGTGAACCGTCACGAGTTCGGGCTGCAGGGGCGGGTGATGACGCGGGAGCAGACCGCCGCCGATCTCCGCCTGCTGAAAAGCATCGGCGTCAACGCCATCCGGACCAGTCACTACCCCAACAACTCGTTCTTCTACGATCTCGCCGATGAGCTCGGATTCCTGGTGATCGATGAGATGAACCTGGAGACGCACGGCATCTGGGACGCCGTGCGGGCGGGGGACCTTCCGGTGTCGGAGGCGCTGCCGGGTGACCGGACCGAGTGGCGGGGCGCGCTGCTCGATCGCGCCGCGAGCCTGCTGCGCCGTGATCGGAACCACCCCAGCGTGGTGATCTGGTCGTGCGGGAACGAGTCCTTCGGCGGCACTCTGATCCGAGACGTCGCCGACTACTTCCGCGGCGCGGACGATCGACCGGTGCACTACGAGGGCGTCGACTGGGATCCGCGGTACCCGGAGACCACAGACATCGTGAGCCGGATGTACACGCCGGCCACCGAGATCGAGGAGTTCCTGGCGACTCACCGAGACAAGCCCTTCATCCTCTGCGAGTACGCGCATGCGATGGGCAACTCCTTCGGCGCCGTCGACCGCTATATCGACCTGGCGTACCGGGACGAGCTGTTCCAGGGCGGGTTCATCTGGGACTTCTCCGATCAGGCGGTCGAGCTCACCGACCGCTACGGCAACACCTACTTCGGCTACGGCGGCGACAGCGGGGAGGCGCCGCACGACTCGGACTTCAGCGGAAACGGCATCCTGTTCGCCGACCACACCCCGAAGCCGTTCGTGCAGGAGGTGTCCTACCTCTATCAGCCGCTGAAACTGACCGTCCAGCGCGATGGCGTCCACATCGAGAACCGCAACCTGTTCACCTCCACGGCGACGTACTCGGCCGTCGCGACGCTCCGCACCGACGGGCGCACGGTGCTGACTGCTGCCGTCGAGTCGGATGTCGCGCCCGGCGAGCACGGGTTCGTCCCCTTCGGTTTCGATGTGCCGCAGTTGCCGGGGGAGTACACCGTTGATGTCGAGTTCTTCCATCGCGATGCCACCGCGTGGGCATCGGCAGGAACACGGGTGGCCCGGGGGCAGGGAGTGGTCGTCACCGCCGGCGTACCGGCGGCACGTACCGTGGCCGCGCGTCCCGAGGTCATCGAGGGGATCCACAACGTCGGCGTGCGCGGAGACCACTTCGAGATCCTGTTCTCCCAGCTGCACGGAGGACTCGTCTCCTACCGGTACGGCCGGACGCAGGATGGCGGGCGGGAGCTGCTGGCGGCCATGCCGAAGCCGAACTTCTGGCACGCCCCGACCTCTAACGAACGAGGGTGGGGAGCGCCCTTCGAAGACGGCCAGTGGTTGCTGGCCAGCAGGTACGCCCGTGCCGCGGGTCGCCCGCTGCACACGGCACGTGTCACGACAGACGACGAATCCGTCACGGTGTCGTACACCTACGACCTGCCGACGCGACCGGGCTCGTCCTGCGATGTGGACTACCGGGTCACGGGTGACGGGCGCGTGGAGGTCACGCTCTCGATGACGGTGGCCGAGGAGCTGCCGGATCTCCCCGAGTTCGGGATGATGCTGCTCACGTCACCCGAACACGACCACCTCCGGTGGTACGGCGATGGCCCGGGGGAGAGCGCCGTGGATCGCCGGCTCGGCGCGCGCCGCGACGTGTTCGACGCGGACGTGGCCACCCAGCTCACGCCGTATCTGCGCCCGCAGGAAGCGGGAAGTCGCACCGGTGTCCGATGGGCGGAGGTGACGGATCGCCGTGGCTGGGGCATTCGTCTGGAGAGCGAGGACGGCATGGAGTTCTCGGCGCTGCCGTGGACGCCGTTCGAGATCGAGAACGCCGATCACCACCACGAGCTCCCGGCCACGCGCCACACCGTGCTTCGGCCGGCGTTGATGCGGCGCGGTGTGGCCGGCGATGACTCGTGGGGTGCTCGCACGCACGCGGAGTTCCTGATTCCGACGGACGCCCCGCTCCGGTTCCGCTTCGCCTTCATGGGCGTCGCGGGTCGCGGCATCGCCGGCCGGGGCTGAGCCGACACGGCGACGGCGGGAGATCCGCCGCCGTCGCCGCGTCGTCGCCGTTCTCGCGCGGTGTCTCGAAACGAGGAGATTTCGTCGGGATGAGGACGAATCCCGGTGATTCGGCCCAAACAGACGCCATCGTCCTCGTTTCGTGACGGCGCCGTGCGCGGCGGGTCCGCGGATCGGGAAGGATAGGGGAGTGCTGGAACTCGAAGCCGGATCATGGGCGCTGCTCGTGCTGGGCGCGCTCATCGTCGGCGTCTCCAAGACGGGCATCCCGGGACTCAGCACCCTCATGGTGGCCGTGTTCGCCACGGTCCTCCCGGCCCGCACGTCCACCGCAGCTCTGCTGCTGCTGCTCATCGTCGGCGACATGATGGCCCTGGCGATGTACCGCAGACACGCTGACTGGCGCACCATCCTGAAACTGGCTCCCGCCGTCGTCGCGGGAATCCTGCTCGGCGCACTGTTTCTGTGGTGGGCCTCGGACGGCTGGGTTCGCAAGGCGATCGGTGCGATCCTGCTGCTGCTCGTGATCATCACGCTGCTCCGGCGCCGGGCGGCCTCCGCCGAGGCGGGAACAGGGCGCGCGGTCGCGTCGGGTTACGGCCTGCTCGGCGGATTCACCACCATGGTGGCCAACGCGGGCGGACCGGTGATGTCGCTGTACTTCCTGGCGGCGCGCTTCTCCGTGCAGGCCTTCCTCGGAACCGCGGCGTGGTTCTTCGCCATCGTGAACCTGGTGAAGGTGCCGTTCATGCTCGGGCTCGGTCTGCTGACACCGCAGGTGGCTCTCACCGATCTCGTTCTCGCCCCCGCGGTGATCGTCGGCGCGTTCCTCGGGCGGTGGATCGCCGGGCGGATCAAGCAGCAGGCGTTCGACACGATCGTGCTGGTGCTCACCGTCGTCGGGGCGCTGCAGCTGCTGATCTTCTGACGCCTACAGGTCGCGCGTACGCGACTCGTCCCACGGGATGCTCCATCCGGCGGCATCGAACAGGTCGTTCAGCAGGAACGCCGTGAATCCCCAGAGGACCACGCCGTTCAGGTCCCACGCGGGACCATGGAAGGCACCGAGGGGGTGGCGGTACACGGAGGTGAAGCGGTTCGCGGGATCCAGCAGCCAGGCCACGCTCACCCGGAGCACGTCGGCGGTCTCGCCCTCATCCACGCTCACGTAATGCTGCGGCGCGCGGCGCCAGCCGATCACCGGCGTCACGCGGAAGTCGCTCACCGTGCCCACCTCAGGCAGTTGCGCCAGGATGTCGACATCCGCGGCATCGACGCCGATCTCCTCGTTCGCCTCGCGCAGCGCTGTGGCGACGATGTCGACATCGTCCGGTTCTGCGCCCCCACCAGGGAACGCGACCTCGCCGGCGTGTGCACGCAGAGCGCCCGATCGCACCTCCAGCACGACGTCCAGATCGTCCGCTGTGAGCTCCTCCAGCCCTCGCGCATCATCATCGCGGGCGGCGCCGAACAGGATGAGCACCGCGGCAGGACGAGCCGTGGGCTTCGGGCGGAAGCGACCCGTCCGACGGTTCTCCAGATGCGCACCAGCTGCGGCTGCGAGATGCAGCAGTCCGCCCGGGGTCGTGTTCGACATCCCCTCCAGCCTAGGCCGTGCATACGCGATGAGGCCCGTCGTCCGGCTCCATGTTCCGGAGCGAGACGACGGGCCTCATCGGGGTCTCAGACAGCGAGTGCGGGTTGGCGCTCGGGGGCGTCGGTGAGGAACCGGTCGTAGGCGTGGACGGTGAGGAACAGCGGGAACTCGTCACCGAGCACCAGCTCGCGGAGGATCTCGGCGGCGTCGTCGAGCCGGTCATCCGGATAGCGATCGAGCTCGGCGAGCACGCGATCGATGGTGTACTCCACCCGCTCACGGACGATGGGAAGACCATCTTCGGTGAGCGCGCCCTGGTGGATCCATTGCCACAGCTGACCGCGGCTGATCTCCGCGGTGGCTGCATCCTCCATCAGGTTGTCGATCGCCGCGGCACCGGTGCCGCGCAGCCAGGAATCCAGGTAGCGCAGTGCCACCGAGACGTTCTGGCGGATCCCCTCGCGCGTCACCTGGCCGCCCTCGATGCGCAGATCGAGCAGCTGCTCGGGCCGCACCGAGACGTCCTCACGGAGGCGGTGCGTCTGATCAGTGCGTCCGGCCATCGCGGCGTCGAACTCGGCGCGCGCCACGGGGATGAGGTCCGGATGCGCCACCCATGTGCCATCGAAGCCGTCCACGGCCTCGCGCCGCTTGTCGGCGGCGACCTTCTCGAAAGCCTCTGCGGTGACCAGCGGGTCGCGCCGGTTCGGGATGAAGGCGCTCATGCCGCCGATGGCATATGCACCCCGCTTGTGGCACGTGCGGACGAGGAGCTCGGTGTATGCACGCATGAACGGTACCGTCATGGTGATCTGGGAGCGATCCGGCAGCAGGAAGGAGCGACCTCGGGAGTGGAAGTTCTTGATGATGCTGAAGAGGTAGTCCCAGCGACCTGCATTGAGGCCGGCGCAGTGATCGCGCAGCTCGTAGAGGATCTCCTCCATCTCGAAAGCCGCCGTGATGGTCTCGATGAGCACCGTGGCACGGATGGTGCCGTGTGCCAGGTTGAGCCAGTTCTCGCTGAAGGTGAAGACGTCGTCCCAGAGACGCGCTCCTTCCAGGCTCTCCAGCTTCGGCAGGTAGAAGTACGGGCCGCGGCCGCGGGCGATCAGCTCCTTCGCGTTGTGGAAGTAGTAGAGCCCGAAATCCACCAGCGCACCGGAGACCGAGCCCTGCTGACCTGCCGTGGTGGTGTACCGGAAGTGCTTCTCGCCGAGGAACCAGCCACGAGGCCGGAAGACGATGGTGGGAGTCTCCTCGCCGAGGCGGTACTCCTTGCCTTCGTCGCTCGTGAAGTCGATCTGGCGGCGGATCGCGTCGTACAGGTTGACCTGACCGCCGATGATGTTGTGCCAGGTGGGGCTCGTGGCGTCCTCGTGATCGGCGAGCCAGACCTGCGCGCCGGAGTTCAGCGCGTTGACCGTCATCTTGCGATCGGTGGGTCCGGTGATCTCCACCCGCCGGTCGTGCAGGCCGGGGCCGGGGCCGGCCACGCGCCAGCTCGGCTCTTCCCGGACGGGCGCCGTGGAGTCGCGGAAGGTCGGGGTGTATCCGGCGTTGATCGCCTTCTGGCGCTCGTAGCGCTCGCGCAGGCGGTCTTGGCGGCGGGCGGCGAACTGGTCGTGCAATGCGGCGAGGAACGCGAGAGCCTCGGGGGTGAGGATCTCATCGAAACGGGGCTCCAGCTCGCCCAGCACTTCGAAACGGGGATGGGTGGTCATGATCGTGGCCTTTCTGTATCCGTGCGGATCAGTGGAACTGGGCGGATTCGGTGGAGCCGACGAGGGCGAGTGTCGCGCTCTCGGGGTTCAGCGCGGTGGCGATCCGGTCGAAGTAGCCGGTGCCCACCTCCGCCTGGTGCTTGGTCGCGGTGTAGCCGCGAGCCTCTGCGGCGAACTCGGCCTCCTGCAGCTGGACGTACGCGGACATCTGGCGCTGCTTGTAGTCGAGGGCGAGTTCGAACATGCCGTGGTTCAGGGAGTGGAACCCGGCGAGCGTGATGAACTGGAACGCATACCCCATTGCCGACAGCTCGCGCTGGAATCGCGCGATGGTGTCGTCGTCGAGGTGGCGGCGCCAGTTGAAGGAGGGGGAGCAGTTGTAGGCGAGCTTCTGATTCGGGAACTCGGCGTGGATCGCCTCCGCGAACCGGCGCGCGAGTTCCAGATCGGGCTCGCTGGATTCCACCCAGAGCAGGTCCGCATAGGGAGCGTAGGCCAGTCCCCGCGCGATGACGGGCTCGATGCCTCCGGAGACCTCGTAGAAGCCCTCCGCGGTGCGGGTGCCCGTGAGGAACGGGCGGTCGCGGTCGTCGATGTCACTGGTGAGGAGCGTGGCCGCGAGTGCGTCGGTACGAGCGATGATCACGCTCGGCACTCCGGCCACATCGGCCGCGAGGCGTGCGGCGTTGAGGGTCCGGATGTGCTGAGAGGTGGGCACGAGCACCTTGCCGCCCATGTGACCGCACTTCTTCTCACTGGCCAGCTGATCCTCCCAGTGCACGCCGGCGGCGCCGGCCGCGATCATGCCCTGCATGAGCTCATAGGCGTTCAGCGGTCCGCCGAAGCCGGCCTCCGCGTCAGCGACGATGGGCGCCTGCCAGTCGCGTGTGGTGGTCCCGGTCTCGGCGAATTCGATCTGGCCGGCACGCAGCAGAGCGTTGTTGATCCGCCGCACGACAGCGGGCACCGAGTTGGCCGGGTAGAGGCTCTGATCGGGGTAGGTCTGCCCGGAGAGGTTGGCGTCGGCGGCCACCTGCCAGCCGGAGAGGTAGATCGCCTCCAGCCCGGCTCGTACCTGCTGAACCGCCTGATTGCCGGTGAGCGCACCCAGCGCGTAGACCCAGGATCCGGGATCGTCGTTGTTGCGCTGGATCAGCTCCCACAGCTTCTGCGCACCGCGCCGGGCGAGGGTCGCCTCCTCACGGACCGGGCCGCGAAGGCGGACGACGTCCTCCGCGGTGTAGTCGCGACGAACGTCTGCCCAGCGGGCATCGGTGATCCACTCCGCTTCGAGGTCGGTGGCGGTCTGGTTCTGCTGGCCGGGGAGGGCTGCGTACTCGGTCATGTCGGCTCCTTCGCTGAGTGCGGCGAGTGGTTCTGAGACGAGCTTGCGCCGCACTTTCGGTCTTCTGCGATGGTTTCCGGGGAGAAATACGGCCGGATTTCTGAGGTTCGAAACGATTGCCCGTGTCATGCTGTCGTCATGGCGATGCAACGACGCGTCCACGGCGACGATGAAGACATGCTCGACTCCCTGACCATCGGCCGGCGCATCCGCGCCCTCCGCCTGGAACGCGCGATGACGGTGGAGGATCTCGGACGTGCGATCGATCGGGCCGCCTCCCAGGTGTCGGTGATCGAGAACGGGAAGCGAGAACTGCGTCTGGCCGAGCTGCAACGGCTGGCCAAGGCCCTCGGCACCACGCTGGATGCGCTGCTCGAACCCGCGCCGCTCTCCCGTCGTGACGAGTTGGAGATCGCGCTGGAGCGAGCCCAGCGCGGACCGTTGTACCGCTCCCTCGGACTGGAAGCGCTGCCCATCCGCCGCTCACTCAGCGACGAGGCGATCGAGACGATCCTGCGTCTGCACGATGAACTGGGGCGGCTCCATGAGCAGCGCGCGGCCACACCGGAGGAGGCTCGACGCGCGAACACCGAGCTGCGGGCCCAGCAGCGTCGGCGCGACAACTACTACGAGGAGCTGGAGACATCGGCGGCCGAACTGCTCGGCGCCATCGGTCATCGCGGTGGCCCGCTGTCGCAGCGGGAGACGGGGGAGCTTGCCACCCATCTCGGCTTCTCCCTCCACTACGTCGGCGATCTCCCGGGCAGCACCCGCAGCATCACGGATCGTCGGCACGGGCGGATCTACCTCCCGCTACACCAGCGCGGCACGGACCTGCGTTCTGCGCTGCTGCAGGCGCTCGCCGCACACGTGCTCGGTCAGCCGGAGCCGCGAGACTATGGCGACCTGCTGCGCCAGCGTGTGGAGACCAACTACCTCGCCGGTGCCCTGATGGTGCCGCAGTCGAGTGCAGTGCCGTATCTCACCGAGGCGAAGGCGGCGCGCGAGCTGTCGGTGGAGGATCTGCGAGACCACTTCGCGGTCAGCTACGAGACCGCGGCTCACCGGTTCACCAACCTCGCCACCCGGCACCTCGGCATCCCGGTGCACTTCACGAAGGTGCACTCCAGCGGGGTGATCTCCAAGGCCTACGAGAACGATGACGTGCAGTTCCCGACGGACGCGCTGGGGTCCGTCGAGGGGCAGCGGGTGTGCCGGTGGTGGAGCGCCCGCCAGGTGTTCGAGGTCGAGGACCGGCTCACTCCGTACCACCAGCTCACCGACAAGCCGGTGGGAACGTACTGGTGCACCTCAGCCATCGTGAGCGCCAGCAACGGGGAGTTCTCGCTCAGTGTGGGAACACGCTTCGCCGACTCCCGCTGGTTCCGCGGCCGTGACACGCGCCGGCGCATGACATCGACGTGTCCCGACCCCGCCTGCTGCCGGGAGCCTCGCACCGAGGCGGCCGAGCACTGGCGCGGTCAGGCGTTCCCCAGCGCCCGGCTGAACTCATCGCTGCTCGCTGCGATGCCGGACGGCAGCACCACCGGCATCGACACCGTGGCCGTCTACGAGTTCCTCGACCGTCACGCCGCCGCCCTCGACGAGTCCTGACCCGGATCGGCCCCACGGGCTCGCGTGCCGCGAGGCCGATCCGGGTTTGCGGCTGTCGTGAAATGAGGACATTGTCGCGAAACGAGGACCATATCGGCGTAGTGGCACCTCTCCGGACGAAATCTCCTCGTTTCGCGGCAAGATTCACGCCGCGGGCGCATCGCCGGGCGGAGCCGGGTCCGACCACGCGCCGGAGGGACGCGTCAGCGCGGGAAGACCCCGAAGAACGTGGCGAGGACGGCGTCGATGTCCGCCTGGAGGGCGATATCCAGCACTGGCCAGGCTCCCTGCGCGCCGTGGACGGCATCCTCGGCGGCGTGCGGGCGACGGTCCACGATGGTGGCCCCGCGGCTGGCTCCCGGCGCGAGCTCGACGTGAACGGGGTAGGACTCGAATGTAAACAGCTCGGGGTTGGTGAGGGCGATCACGGCACCGGCATCCCCGATACGCCGGTTGTCCACAATGGTGTCGCTACCCGGCACGGTCACGGTGAACGAGAGAAGCCCGGCAAGCGCTCGCTGTACGGCGTCGTCCTGACGGAGGGCAGCGACGTGTGCGTCGTCGGCGCGGATGCGATCGAAGACGTCCAGGCCGTACATCGTGAGCGGGATGCCGCTGGTGAACACGATGTGCGCGGCCTCGGGATCATGCCACACGTTGAACTCCGCCGTGGCACTGGCGTTGCCCACCGAAGCCGACCCGCCCATCGTGACGATGCGGGCGATCCGCGGAGCCACCTCGGGGTGGGAGCGCAGCAGCAGCGCGATGTTCGTCATCGGGGCGAGGGTGATGATGGTGAGCGGCTGCTCCGCTTCCATGAGGGTCCGTCGCAGCAGCTCGACCGCGCGCACCGGCTCGGGCGAGCGAATGCCACGCGGCAGCTCGATGCCGCCGACGCCGTCGGATCCGTGGATCCAGGCGGCGGAGCGTGCTTCACCGATGAGCGGCTGTTCGGCGCCCCCGGCCACCGGGATCTGCGGTGCTCCGGCCAGCTCCAGGAGCGCCAGGGTGTTATCCAGCACCTGCGGCAGATCGACGTTGCCGGCAACGCACGTGATGGCGCGCACATCGATGTCGGGGTGGTGCAGCGCGTACAGCACCGCCATGGCGTCGTCGATGCCGGTGTCTACGTCGAGGATGACGCTGTGCTGTGCCGAGGCTGACGTGGTGTTCATGGATCCTTCTCGGGTTCAGTCGCGCAGGTGCGCAGGGAGATCGTGCAGGGCGAGGGGCGATCGATCCGGTGCCGGCGGGCCCACGTAGAACGCCGACATTCCGGCGCGGCGCGGTCCTTCGATGTCGGCGTCCCAGGTGTCACCGACGAACGCGATGCGTGCCGGGTCTGCCCCGTGGCGTGCGACGGCGGACGCGAAGAGATTCGGATGAGGCTTGCGCCACCCCTCAGACACGGACAGCACGGTGGCGGCGACATATCGATCGAGATCGAAACGTTCGAGCAGACGGGGGACGAGACGCTCGTCATGCGTGTTGCTCACGACGATCACGCGGTAGTCGTTCGTGAGTGCCGCGAGCGTCTCGTCAGCGCCGTCGCGCGGCCGGATCGGTGCCGTCCATGCCACCAGGTACTCATCGATGAGCTCCTGGCGGGCAGCGGGGGAGGCATCCACCCCGATGAGGGCCGCGAACCGCGCCGCGACCTGGGACATCGAGTACTCGCGTCCGGTTGCGACCGCTTCCGACTCGTGCTCCGCCCACGCCCGATCCCACGCGGCGGTGGCATCGGCGGCCGATCCGTGTCGCAGGGCGAAGGCCTGCGCGGCGGTGAGGGAGCTGCCGTCTCCGGTGCGCACGCTGGGCTCGTACTCGACCAGCGTGCCGAAGAAGTCGAACCAGACGTCGGTGAAGCGCGCGCTCACGCGCCTTCCCGTCGGCGCACGATCTCCGCGATCCACAGCGGGGCGAACGGAGACGTGCAGTTCGGCGGGGTGGGGTAGTCCTTCAGCACCTCGAGCCGTTCGCCGATCTCCAGCGCCCGCGCACGGTACTCCGGGTGGTGGATGCCGATCTGGGCGAGCGCGTCATTCATCGCCCACTGCAGACGATCCGGCGCATCGCGCATGGCCGGATCGATGAGATCCAGCAGCTGGGACAGGTCCAGACCCGCCGGCCTCTTCACGATGCGCTCCGAGGTGAGCGCCCACCCTGCCGCCTGCACGAGGGGATCCGGGTCGACGAACCAGCGCTCGCGCAGGATCTCCGCGTGCGGGGACTTCTTCACGATGTAGTTGACCAGCCAGTCCAGCACCTTCGGCGCCCGCGCCTCCCGGAGCATCGCATCCAGCTCGTCGGCGGTGTGATCCTTCGGCTTCAGGAGCAGCAGCGCGAGCAGGCGTGCGGCGGTGTCGCCCGTGGCCCACAGGTCGTCGGCCAGCGGCTGCTGAGCGCCGATGCGCTTGGCCACGCCGCGGAGCTTCGTCAGGTTGACGCCGTGGTCGTCACCGTGGCGCTCGTTGACCGCACGCATGCGGGGATCCTCAAGCGCGGCGAGTTCCGCCATCACGCTCGCTACATCGTCCGACATCGCGCCTCCCGCCTGCGTCCCGTGCCGCGCTCGCGGCCGTCCTCCAGTCTACGGATGGCGGCGGTGGCACAGCCGCCCGCTCAGCCCGCCGGGACGTCGATCACGGACACGTCACCGCGGCGGGCGACCACGAGACCGGCCGAGGCCGCGGCGAGGTCTGCATCGAACCTGTCGAGCAGTTCGGGACTCACGCGCAGCCCCAGCGCGGCGTTCGCACCGTAGCCCGTCTCCACCATCACCGCGTCGTGGCGGCTCGCCCAGTCCCGCAGTACGTTCTCATATCGCCCCGCATCTGCATGCGGGACCTCCACGGACACGGCGACCAGCTCGCGGCGGTGGATGATCGCGGCGAGATCGAGCGCCTCAGAAACAGCCGAGGAGTATGCGCGCACGAGTCCACCCGCCCCGAGCTTGACGCCGCCGAAGTACCGCGTCACGACCACGACCAGATCGGTGAGCTCGCGACGTCGGAGCACCTCCAGCATGGGCATCCCCGCTGTGCCGCTGGGCTCGCCGTCGTCCGAGAGCGTGCCTGATCCCCCCCGCACGCCCGTGATCATCGCGGTGCAGTTGTGGCGTGCGTCCCAGTACCGCGTGCGGATGACGGCGATGGCGGCGTCGGCATCCGCCACCGAACGCACCGGGATCGCGTGCGCGATGAAGCGCGACTTCTTGATGACGATCTCGTGTTCGACGATCGCCGCGATGCTGTCGGGGTAACGCGTCATCGTGCCTGATCCGTGTCGCCGGAAGCTGCGGCTTCGTTCGATGACGGGTGCCCCACTCGCGGAGGCGCGTCGTCTCTCCCGCTCGGAGTCACCGGTACGTCAGCATGGGGACGGATGCGGGGCCCGCCCGCGAGGAGAGCGTCCGTCTCGCCCGCCGTGGGCGATGTAGCCGGCCCGCGCCGGGTCACTGAGAGCGATGCGGCGGCGTTCGCACGGCGTGCCGCGGCATCGATCGAGTCGCCCCGCAGCAGTGCCGCGCACAGAACTCCGAGATGTGTGTCGCCGGCCCCGGTCGTGTCGATGGCGCGCTGGGGGAAGCCCGTCACAATACGGGTTCCGGTGCTGTCCGCGATCCAGCAGCCCGATCCGCCGTCGCGCACGAGCACGACGGCATCGGGTCGGAGCAGCGTTCGCAGACGCGTCGCGACCTCCACGAGCGGGGCGCCGGGTTCGGCCCTGGCGAGTTCGCGTGCCTCGTCCGCGTTGGCGGTGAGGACGTCCGCGCGGGCGAGTACGCGCCGGCGCACCCCGTCCGCCACCGTGCCGAACACCGGGGAAGGATCCAGGAGCACGCGCGCGGACGGGATGGCGTCGAGCCAGGCCGGCATGGCGCCCGCGCCGGTGGCGGGAGTGAGCACGTAGCCTGTCACGGCTACGAGATCTCTGTCATTCACGGCGATGGCGGAGAGATCGTTCGCGGAGATGTCCGCCTCCGCACCGTCGACGGTGATGAAGGTTCGCTCCGCGGCGTCGTCCACCATCACGATGCAGTAGCCGCTGTCGCGGTTGACCGAGGGGGTGATCGGCGTCGCGCATCCGATGTCATGCAGCATGTCGGCGATGATCGTCCCGAACGGACCGCTGCCGTATCGCCCGGCGTATGCGATGGCGGCGCCGTCCCGGGCAGCCGCGATCAGCGTGTTCGCACCACCGCCGGCCGTGATCTCTGCGTGCGTGGCGAGCACCTCGGTGCCGGCGGCGGGGACCGCCGGCACGGCAACGCCGATGTCGACGATGACGCTGCCGGCGTACACCAGGCGACCGCGCGGCGTCAGAGCGGTCGCGGGCTGCTCGGGAGGGTGCGCTGGGGTGCGGACGACGGGTCCCTGATGTGCGCGGGAGAGGCTCATGTCACCGGCTCCGCACCGCGCAGCGCCACCAGACCGGATGCGCGGGACGCGAGATCCAGATCGTTCACTCGGCGCACCAGCGAGACGGCTTCCGCCGGCCAGGCGTTCATTCCGTGACCGGCCCCGAGGACTGCTCCCGCGATCGCCCCAATGGTGTCCGTGTCACCGCCGACGCTCGCTGCCACGCCGAGGACGGTCCACGGCTCCATTCCGCTGGCGGCCAGAGCGAGGGCGGCCACCACCGATTCCTGGGCGGCGACCGACGTGCCGATCAGATCGATGCACAGGCGTGTTGCATCACCCGGGGACGTGCCCCGCAACAGATCGACAGCCCACCGGATGCGCGGCGCGATCCTCGCACCGTCGATCCACGGCGCCCGCTCCTCGGCCTCGTCCGCGAGGTCCGCGCCGAACAGCACGGCGTCGCGCACATCGGCCCCCGCGATCCCCGCGCTCACCGCGGCGGCGACCGCGGCGGCCGATGCGAGACCGATTGAGGTGTTGTGCGTCACAAGTGACGAATCGCGGGCCATATCGAGCAGATGGCGACGCTGAGCGGGAGGGATGGCGATGCCGACGGGCGCGACGCGCATCGCGGCCCCGTTCGTTGCTCCGCGTGTGCCGGTGACGGCTGGATCCTCACCTGCCTGCAATCGTGACAGTGCACGTTTCGTGGACGGCCCGAGTAGATCGAGGGAACCCGCCGCGATCATGCGCCGCTCCCAGGACAGCAATGCCTCGGCGAACCGGTGCGAGTCGATCGTTCCCGCGGCGTCGATCAGGAGGTCGGCGAGCAGGACCGCCTGCTCGGTGTCATCGGTGATCGTCCCCGCAGTCAGACCGGCCGCGATGACCTGGTGAGGGCCAGCGGAGCGCAACTCGCGGATCTCGCCGTAGTCTGCAAGGATCGCGGCCCTCGACAGGTCCTGTGTCGGCATGCCCATCGCGTCGCCCAGGGCAAGACCGGTGAGCGCGCCCAGGGCGCGATCGAGCGCGTAGTTCATGGGTCCACTCTGAAGCTCTCCTGCCGTGGCGGCAACTCGGCGCCCGTGTCCGCGCCCGTGCATCCGCTGAGCGGCGTCCGCAGCGCAGGAGCATCCTGCTCAGGCGTTGCGGACGCGGACGGCTCAGGAAGCGGCGGCCAGGACGGCCAGAGCGGTGGCGGTCACGGTGGAACGGTGTCGCCCGGCGGCCCAGCCGAGGCCCGCCGTCGAGCGGTACTCCACCAGCGTGAGCGCATCGGCGTCTGCACCGCGACCGATGGAGGTCTGGTGCAGGCTCAGCACCTCGATCCCCGCGGCCACAGACCCGAGTGCCGCGAGCACGGCCTCGACCGGGCCACCCTCAACACTCGCCTGGACTTCGGCGCCCTCAGCATCGACGATCCGTGCCCTCGTGCCGCGTTCGTCGCTATCGATCTCCCGAACTTCGTAGCGGGTGGGGCGCAGATACGCCCGCGTGAACACCTCCCACAGGTCGGCGGCCGACACCTCGTCGCCCGTCGCATCGGTGTGCCGCTGCACATGGCGAGAGAAGTCCACCTGAGCACGGCGCGGCAGCTCGATGCCGTATTCCGTCTCCATGAGGTAGGCGATGCCGCCCTTTCCGGACTGCGAGTTGACCCGGATCACGGCGTCGTACGAGCGCCCCAGATCTGCGGGATCCACCGGGAGGTAGGGCACACGCCACGCGGCCTCGCGCTCGTCGACGCCCTCGGCCGCGGCGCGTTCGCGGTGCTCCGCGAAGCCCTTGCGGATCGCGTCCTGATGGGTGCCGCTGAACGCCGTGTGAACGAGGTCGCCGATGTAGGGGTGGCGCGGGTGCACCTCGATCCGGTTGCTGTACTCGACCACGCGACGCACGTCGTCGATGTCGGAGAAATCGATCATGGGGTTGACGCCCTGCGCATGCAGGTTCAGGGCGAGCGTCGCCAGATCCACGTTGCCGGTGCGTTCGCCGTTGCCGAAGATGCAGCCCTCGACGCGCTGCGCGCCGGCGAGCACGGCCAGCTCGGCGCACGCGATTCCCGTGCCACGGTCGTTGTGGGGGTGCACCGACAAGATCACGGCATCACGGCGTGCCAGGTTGCGGTGCATGAATTCGATCTGGTCCGCGTAGACGTTGGGCGTGGCGATCTCCACGGTGGCCGGCAGATTCAGGATCACCGGCCGCTCAGGGGATGCCTCCCACAGGCCCGTCATAGCGTCGCAGACCTCCAGGGCGAACCCGGGTTCGGTGAGGTTGAACACCTCGGGGGAGAACTCGAATCGTACGTTGGGCAGGTCTCCGGCGAAC
>Ga0308158_10001875_pt1 | contig 20951 bp, 16 predicted proteins | sample PhyBR2_FD_201038 | JGI IMG/M metagenome (GOLD analysis project Ga0308158, IMG submission 201038) | Phyllosphere microbial communities from UC Gill Tract Community Farm, Albany, California, United States - DLSLB.R2 | ecosystem: Host-associated > Plants > Phyllosphere > Unclassified | place: USA...
TGCCGTCGACCGCCCGATGCCGGAAATGCTCGAGATAACTCATGTCCCGATTGCGTAAATTCCTTGAAGCGAAGATTAAGTCATAACCTTGTTGCTCTGTTGCTTTTCGGAAACTTTCGATGATCGCGTTAAAGAACGGATGCATCATCCCGACGCCGTGTGCTTCCGAGAACATGACGCCGATTGTCCAGGACCGTTTCGTTGAGAGCGACTGGGCGTGGGCGTTCGGCAAGTAGCCCATATCGGCTGCTGCCTGAACGATTTTTGCTTTTGTCTTCTCACTGACGTCGGAATAGTTATTTAAGGCTTTTGAGACCGTGGTGATCGAAAAACCGGTTATTTTCGCTAAATCATAAATTGTACCCATGTAACCACTCCATTTCACCGAAAGCGCTTTCGATAAATTTAGTATAGACTGCGATTTGGAAAGATACAACCATTTTTTTAGAATTTAATCGGAATTCGCAAAATAAATGATACCGCTTTCATATTTCATCCCACAAACCTTTAAATAAGAACAAATGTTTTGTATAATATAAGTATCAGCCAATCGTGCTTAAAATTGAGAGGAGCATCTATATGCCGATTACTCCCTACCTTGTGTTCAATGGCAATACCCGTGAGGCGATCCATTATTATGCCAACATCTTTGGTCAGGACATCCCCGACATCATGGAGTTTGGTCCCGGCAATGGTCCGGACGGTCAACCGTTCGCACCAGACGTCCAATCGCTTGTCCTGCATTCACAATTGATTATTCACGGTACACGCGTCATGTTTTCCGATGCGATGCCGCATGATCCGGTGACGATCGGACAAAATGTCACGCTGGCTCTGCATTTGCCGGACATCCAAGTCATTCATGAGACGTTTGATAAACTCGCCCAAGACGGCAATGCCATCATGCCGATTCAAAAAACGTTTTGGAGTGAAGCCTACGGTATCGTCGAAGATCCGTTTGGTGTGCAGTGGCAGCTCAACCATGAAGTGAGTGAAGTGACGTCTTAAAACCATGAACTCCCCGAGACCTCAGGGAGTTCATTTTTAGTCTGTTTTCTTCATGGTACAATGATATCAAAAGGACTCAAAGGAGCGAACATTCATGATATCAATGACGTTGAAACAACAACTCGTTCAAACGATTAATGCACATGTCAATGCTCATTTCATTATCTTGTTTGGCTCCGGTGCTACAGGCAATATGACAGAGGACAGCGATTTAGATATCGCTTATTTGAGTGAGAAAACACTTTCGTCTTACGATCGCTTTCTCTTGGCTGGAAAATTGGCGAGAATAGCTGGACGTGAAGTTGATCTTGTGGATATCAAACAAATCGATACGATTTTTACGATGCAAATTTTCACAGAGGGTCAGGTCATCGACTGTCAAAATCAAAATGAACTGACGCGACAACAAATACGAGCATATAGTATGTACGCAGCTTTTGCCGAAGAACGTGCTCCAATCGTGAAAGCCATCAAAGATCAAGGGAGTGTTTTTTAGTATGAATGATGTGTTGTTGAATAAAATAACAACGATTGAACGATGCCTACGAAGGATACACGATGTCTACGAGAATGAACCAGGTAATATAAAAGATTATACAAAACAAGATAGCATCATTTTAAACATTCAACGAGCATGTGAAGCAAGTATCGATATCGCTATGCACCTGGTACGAACACGAAAACTCGGATTACCCAAATCAAGCCGTGATGGCTTCCAGCTACTTGAGGAAGCACACCTCATCGACTCATCACTCTCAATTAGTCTCATGAACATGGTCGGTTTTCGTAATATTGCCGTTCATGATTATCAATCACTTAATTTAGACATCCTTCAAGCGATTTTAGATCAACATCTCAACGATTTTCTGAAGTTCACGCGAATCGTCATTCAACTAGAAGATTAACTATCTACAAATATTTTTATTAAAAAGGCGACTCCAAATGATGGAATCGCCTTTTCGTTAGTCTTTGATCGATACACCTGAGAATGAAGAGGACTTGATTAATTACTCGACTTCATTTTATCGACTATTCAGTTGTTTCCGATAGACCATCACTGCCAGCAAAGCACTTAGTACACTCCAGATTCCGATCACTAGAAGTGGCAGTCCGAGTGATGTGAACTTTTGTTGTTCCAAAAGCTCAGCAAATCGTAACAGTTGTAAGTTCGGTAGATATTCAAGCAGCTTCAAGTAGGCGTTATTTGAAGCCAATGTCTCAAGCATCGTACCAAAACCAAATAAAAACATGATCGGGAGGACAACAACCGATGCTTCCATGACTGACTTTGTGATTAAACCAAGTACTGTTCCGAGTGCAAGATAAAACAAACAGGATCCGATTATTCCAAGAGCAAACAGTCCAACGTGTTCTGGAACATATCCTGTAATTTGAATGCACAGCAGAATTGTTATGAGTGTGATCAACAAACTCAAAAGACTTTTCCCGAGTAAGATTTCACTTGTGGTCGCAGGCGACAACATGAGTGTCCGTAACGTATTTTTTTCTTTTTCTTCTGCAATCAGTGTGCACTGAACAAACGCTGTGACAGAAGAAAACGTCAGATTGATCACGGTGTAATGAATCTCAAGTGTGATGTCACCAAGATTTCGGTAGGCAATGGCTAACAGAATCGGAACCAATAATGTGGTCGTGACAAAGAGATTCCGGGTCACATCTTTGACATCCTTCAAAAAGATCGCAAGTGTTCGCTGGATGGACAGATTCATACGAGTCCCCTCCCCGTGACATGAATAAAGATTTCGTCCAGTGTCGGTTCGTTTGAATGAATTGTAACGACTTGATTTGAACAAAAGTAGTCATACATCTTTTTGGCATCCTCCGGTCCATTTTGCAAAATCATTGGTTCCCTCCCTGTCAAACGTACTGTTACGGTTGCGTCAGAAAACCGTTCGCGTAACTTGGTTGGTGAACCCATTAACGGCAACTTCCCTTCATGTAAAAATGCTACCCGGTGACAAAGTGCTTCTGCTTCCCGCATATCGTGTGTCGTCAAAAAAATAGTCGTTCCCTTTTGATTTAATGCGCGTAATCCTTGATGAATATAATAGGTATTCATTGGATCAAGCGCCGATGTCGGTTCATCCAAAAAAAGAAGCCGAGGTTCATGTAACAAGGCGCGAGCCAACAACACGCGTTGGCGCATCCCTTTCGATAAATGCTGCACTTTCTTCTTTTGTTCTGCACCGAGATGGACAATCATGAGAACTTCTTCGATCCGTTTTAAAGAACAACCATATAACCGGCAATAGAGCTTAAGATTATCGTAAATACTTAAACGATCATACAGACCGCTATTGTCTGTCATGATTCCGATTTCTTGTAACTGTTCTCCCCGCAACCGATTCGTCGTATGTCCGAGCACTTTGGCCTGACCTGTGTCGGCTTTGACTTGCCCTGTCAGTAATTGAAGTAATGTTGTCTTGCCAGCTCCACTCGGTCCAACTAACCCAAACACTTCCCCTTGCTGTATCGAAAAACTAATCTTGTTTAAGGCAACCTGACCTGAAAACTCTTTCGTAATCTGATCCACTTCAATAATCGGCATCCTATAAACTCCCTTCATCTGTTCTACGCTCAGCATAGAACCTAGAGAACGTGAATACCTTAAAAAGTAGCTGACAGGAGCATCCGATCCGTCGACAGGCGTCTGGCAACCACTTAACGGAACGTCATTGAAGACCCAATATCTCTTTTAAGAGGGCAACCCGGTTTTTCGATAACGGTACTTCCTTGCCATTTTTCAACAGCAGACTATAACTGTTTCGTGTCCACATCATCACTTCTGCTACTTTTTCGAGGTTAACTAAGTAAGAGCGATGACACCGAAAGAAAGGATAGGCTTGCAACCGTTGCTCATATTCTTGCAAGGTATACAGACCTGGATACTGGTTATGATTGCTATTCACTTGAACCGTGCCAGCAATACTCTCCAAATAATCCAACTCCGCTATATCCAGCAACACGATATTTTTATCGACTTTCGTCGCAATTTTTCGAAGTGTCTGTTGTCCCGGAGAGATATCGTTTGGAACGGCTGTTTCTTCCTCTGGTTCAACTGTGATTTCCGGTTCCACAAACTCTAGTTTCCCATCACGCCATTGATAAACAGACCGTGACAGTACCATCGCATTCTCTAAACTTTCTGTCAGGAGAATCACTGATTTCCCTTCTTGTTCTACTTCTTGTACGAAGCGAAAGATCAGTTGTTTGGTCTGCCAATCGACATTTTGAATCGGCTCTTCCATCACAAAAACACGTGGATTTTGTAATAGGAGACGACCAAGTACTAGTCGTTTTTGTTCCGAGTAGGTTAAATCTTTTCCTTTTGTCCGGACCCGTTCCTTCAAATGGAGCCGTTCAAGCAACTCCTCAATCGAATTGTCACTCTGATAGAGTTGCTTAAAGAATTTCAACTGCTCTTGTACCGTCAGTCGAGGATAGGAATCGAGCGCTAAAAAATAAAATCCGATATCTGATAGATTCAATGATTGATTCCCCGGGAAATCAATCTGAATTTCCTGATAATCCGTTCGTTTTTCTCGCGACTGAAGACGCTCTAAAATCTGTTCCTGTTCTTCTCGACTTGTTTGAATAGATATAGATTCGCCCATGCGGAATTCAAGGCGATTCGCTGTTACAGAAGTTTTTAAAGCTATATCCTTGAACATATACAGGTATCCACCCTCTCTTTAATCCGACTCAAGGAATATTTTACCTATTATTTCATGCAATGTCTTTTATAATCAAAAAGGAGGACCATATCAAGATTGATTGCACTTACCAATTAAAAGGAGGATACTGCTTGAACATTCAAACTTTTATTTTTTTAGAAAATGAACAATGTCATCTCAGTATTGAGGAACATGAACGCATTCAATCTTATGTAAACAAAAAAGAAGATTGGCTCGAAGACGGATTTTTGAATCTAGAAGGTATCATTGCTTTCTCACACGACCGAAACGGATTAATACAAGGTATGGATGCTTCAGATGAATTTGCACCTCTTTGGCAGTACTATACAGAAGCTCTAGATTGCTACCTGAAAAAAGATTATGCTACCTTCTATTATCCCAACACGCCCATAGAGGTTACGTTCAAAAAGCACTCGAGTCACAGCTTGTCACTGAGAATCGATCAAGATGAAGTCGTCTATAAGACAGCGGAGTTTATTCGCGCTTTCCAACAAGCAGCTGCATCATTTCTGGAGTTAATCAATTCCCTCTCCAAAGGAGCTTATTCTGACGACCTCCTTGTGAAAGTAAAAGCATTAGCGAAATGACTTTCTTAATGAAAGATGACATGTTTCTTCTTCCAACTAGGTAATTTTCTTTTCATATCGGTAATGGGTCAATTGATCCGTTTCTTTTTTTATTACCGCGCTGAACATTAAACTGAAAAATTGTAAAATACCATTACTCAAAAAGATTCATTAGACTTTAGCAACTAGATTTCAATAAACTACAAAAATAAATAATTCAATATAAATTTCCCTTCCTATTTTAATTTAATATATGTAAGTTGATTGTTTTTAGTAAAATACGGGGAAATATTACTAATGGTTCTTCGCTGTTTTCCGTATAAAAAGGAGATTATCATGCAGTACCTAGTTCAGATTTTGCACTCCATATCTTTAGCCATCCTCGTTGCCGCTATCATTTATCGCCTGCAAGTCGTCAAAGGTGAGAGACCTCCTGAAAAATTAACTGACGCGACGCTTCTACTCTGGTTAAGTAGCATTTTGTTTCTGACTTCTATCCTGAATGGTTACATCCTCTATCGTCAAAACGGTCAATTCGAAATCATACTGCTTCCGCTCTTATTTTTAACGGTTTTCTCTTTGTTTTTATGGATTTTTTACTGTCTCTATAAATATTCGAAACGCCGCCTCTCCCCTCAGATTGTCATTCCTGCAGCTATTTTGTTTCTTCTATACTTACTAACCGCATTTGCGACTCTGTTTCATTTTGAAAATATGTTCTATATCGTACTCTGTCTTGGTATCCTTAGCATTTTTGTTAGCGGACTATTTTTATTAAAGTATCAGTCCTTTCAGGCAATGCCCCGTATCTGGAAGTACGCATTACCCTTTGGTATTTTATTTATATTACTTTCGTACGAAGTCATTTCATCTGCTCCTCCCACAACGAATTCAGAATCAACAGCAGCTCCCGCTTCTACCGATACTGATGCCGACACTGAAAATGAACCAATTTCTGAAGAACCTGTCGAGGAACCTATCATAGAAGAGACAGAAGATGAACCTGTACAAGAAACTTCAGACGATACAGCAGAAGCCCCAGAAGAAAAAGTCTATGATCAAACTAAAAAGTATTACGCTTCCTATATCCCCGTAAATCTTCAAAATGTTAATGAAAAAATCGAACTTGCTCCAAGCTTCTTTTATGAAATCAATCAAATTGAAGTTGGCGAAGTCACTGCCTATGAACCATTCGTGAAGAAATTCATGTTTGATGCCGAACCTACCTCTGTTTTGAAAGTATCTGTGACTGTTCAAAATGATACCCTACAAGACTACTACTATTCTTTTGCTAGTACCTTTATTAACAATGGAACAAATGAGTATAATCCCGTCGGAAAGTTTACGTTAAATCGAAGCTACGATCCAAACACTGACCTTCCACTTCTTCGCTCAGGTACGAAAGATCGAGGTAGCTACTATGTTTTCATGGAAGAAGCTACAGATACTCTCGATTCATTTGATTTTCTAATTGGTTTACCGACCGATCCAGCTACAGGTAACTCTGTCGATTCTTCTACCAATAATGCAATCACTATCCCTCTAAATTGACTTTCCGAAGACCACTTCGGAAAGTCTTTTTTCTGCTCCCTACTATTTTCTTCATGCCGTTTCCTTGTATACTAATAGTGTCCTAAAAACTAGGAATTAAGTACTTCATTTTTCAATAAACCACCTCTAATTTCCTAACTTTTAAATTTACATATAAGGAGCTACCTAGTAATGAGCACTACCCGTTCAAAAGCAATCAACCTTTTTCAATTCATGGCTTCCGTCAAGAAGCTTGGTTTGAAAACACAACGAGATACCAAAACGTATACAACGATTTTAGATGAGACGACGATGAACTTTCCGAACGTCACTTCAACAAGCGATGACAGTCAGCAAACCATCGTCGAAGTGAAGTTTCATCCTGCCTTCACGATCGATCGTCCTGCCCTCCCGAGTAAATTAAGCGAATGGACTGTGACGACCGGCGACGACGTTACACCAAAGGCTTCTCTTCCAGAAGAATTAACGTCACTTTGGACGAACTATGAATTAGCGATTCGTGACTGGAAAGAGAAAAAACGTCAGCATGAGAAGGCACAAGCGCTCTATGACTTGATGTACCGGATGTATCAGTTCCAAACGACTGATAATGATACCCATGAAATCGTTTGGTCTTTCGATCACCTGCACTGGCCAACACAATCCATTCAACGACCACTGTTCATCCGTCCAGCTGTCATTGAGTTTGATACTGAAAAAAGTGTGTTCCGCATTGAAACGACACCAACCCTTCCGAAACTTGAGTTAGATATGTTGAACTGGGACAGTGTCTGGATGAAAGCAGAGCTCTCGGAATACGAACTCGATTTCAAGGAAGACCACGCCTTCGACTTTAACCCTTGGGATGAAACACAACTCCAAGAACGAAGTGAACAAGTCCTTCGGCTGTTACATGCGGACCATGCTTATGCACAAGAAGCTGACGTTTACGTTATGCCAGGTGTTCGCCTTTATCGGCGTCCAAAATCCAATCACAGTTGGGTCGAAGAGCATGAACACCTTGCGGAAGCGATCGAGCAGGACTTACCGCTGTCACCTGCTCTCGAACAGTTCTTTACTTCAAACGATGCCGCGATTGCTGCCCTCGATCAACAAGATCGTACCGAGTGGCAGGCTGTCGGCGAAGAGATTTTATTCCCGCTTCCTTACAATGAAGAACAAAAACGAATTCTTCAGCAGTTAAGTAGTAATGCAGGTGTCATCGTTCAAGGACCACCGGGTACCGGAAAGAGCCACACGATTTCCAACTTGATTTCGCATCTTCTCGCTCACGGGAAACGAGTCCTTGTCACAAGTGAAAAAGAACATGCCTTAACGGTCCTCCGCGATAAATTGCCTGCTGAAATCCGTGAACTGGCGGTCTCTGTTTTAGGCGCTGATTCCAAAACGATCAAACAAACGGAAACATCTACGTCATAATCAATCTAAATCAGCTATCCGTCTATAGACCTCCGTCCATTCGATAACTACTAGACTCACCACTACTTCACGAATGTCACTCTTCCCTATAGAAAAGACTATACACAGACTCTTGCCCGCAGTGGACGGATCCATTGCGGGTTTCTCACTGCCTTTGGGTTTGGGGACAAATCCATTCCTTATTCGCTAGTGCTTTATTAAAAGAAAAACGATGCCGTTTTTCGTCCATGCTCTCGCGCGCAGACAGGACGGGTTGTTCCCGTCCATCTACGCTATGTTATCCCTTTTATAAGACACCTTGTGCCTTTAAGCTAACGTACGCCTCTCCGGCACCGACGATGATATATTCGAGAAGCTGAATGCCGACGATGCGTCCGATCTCGACGAGCCGTTCCGTCACCTCAATGTTCTCCAGAGATAAGTGCCCCCTTGGTTGATAGCGCTCGGAAAACTCATAGGAATGGGCACGCTCGTTTTGATGCTTACAGTGTGTGCACAGCGGTACTGAATTACCTATTTACCGTTCAAAGCATCTATTCTCTTATAGAAGTCAATAGACTAATACCCTGATGGTAGTTAGAAGTCTGATTTTTAAAGTCTTGTGTTGATTCACAATCTATAAATTCAAAATGTTAAAGATAACAATTTTAAAAATTATACATAACTTTTTAAAAAGTATTGACTTAATGAATTCTAATTGGTATATTCAATTTATCAACAAAACAAATTTTTAATCATTAGTAATAAAAGAGAGGAATGTGAATCAAATGGAAACGAAGAGGTTACATGAACTCATTGACTCTTTACGTGACGTTACGCAACGAGATCCTGAAATCTTGCCATTTATCTTTGGTATTTTGTTTAAGCATTTAGAAAGAACTGAAGGAAATGACTATTTTGGTCGTCTTACACGCGAAGAAGAAAATATCGAATCAGAACTCCATAGAGTCCTTACTGAAATAGAACATGCACACTCTGAACTATCAGAAATCAACTATCTTCAAATCAAATCAGTAAAGAAATTGAGACGCTTTTGGCTGGAATTAGATCGATATTTAAATGAAGTGACTGACTTATCATTATTTATTGATCACCTGATTGATGAACTATCTAGTATGGGAGGCAAAACTTCGAATCTTTCACCTACACCCCCATCTGTCAACAATTTAGCGAGTCAACTATTAAATCCGAATAATGGTAATTTCCATGACAGTATGTGCGGTCTCGGAGGAAGCTTACTTTCCGCCTATAGACATGCAGCTATGAAGGAAAAGACGCTTAAATTAACAGGACAAGACAATAATTTAGTCAATGTTTCAATTACAAAAATCAGACTTTTTATTGAAGGAGTAAAAGATGTCGACATCAAGTTTGGTGACATCATAAGTTCTCCACAATTTGTAGAAAATAAGCGTCTAGAAAAGTTTGACTACGTCTTTATCGATCCGCCATTTGGGCTTTCGTGGCAACCGGAAGGTGACCAATATGATCGATTTGTATTTGGTACCCCACCATCTAGTAAGATGGAGCTTGCCGTTCTGACTCATGCACTTGTCAGTTTAAAAGATAAAGGACGTGCTGCAGTACTTATGAGTGGAGGAGTCTTGTATGCAAGTGGTTCGAGCGCGAAAATTCGTCAAAACATTATCGACTTGGATTATGTAGAGTCTGTGATTACCCTCCCTTCCAATCTATATCAAAATACAGCCTTGCAAACGCATCTCATTATATTAAACAAAAATAAACAATCTGAGAGACAAGATGAGATTCTGTTTATTAATGGAGAAGAGCTGTATCAGGAAATCGGTAAACGAAAACGAGCAATTAGTGAAAAAGGTGTGCAAAAAATTATCGAGACGTATTGGCATTGGAAACTTGAGAGCGGTTTCAGCAAAATTGTTCGAAACAGTGAACTAAACGAAAGCAATCTATTGCCTTCTCACTACATCTTCTCAAACCAGCTCACAATCGAACCTTTCGGCGATATCGAAGTATCCATGGATAAAATAGAAGAGATAAATACGGTACCACTAGGTGAATTTGTAAAACTTTTCAGAGGATACAATGTCTCTCCAAGTGATGAGGATAGGGAAGGTCAATATAAAGTCGTTAAAGCATCCGATGTACAAGAAGGTCAATTACATTATGAAAACGTTACCCGTTATAGTATTCAGAAGAACTTCAATCTAGAAGACTATAGACTAAAAAAAGGTGACCTCCTTATTACTGTGCGCGGACGATCAATCAAAGTTGCTCACGTCGATGTAGAAGACGAGCACCTGCTATTTTCACAGAATTTCTTGGGTATCCGTTGCGGGGAAACGATAAATCCTCAATACCTCAAACTCTATCTAGAAAGTCCGGTGGCACAGTTCATTCTCACGAGTAAATTAAGCGGGACAACGATTCCAGTTCTTAACCGTAAAGATCTAGAAAAATTACCATTCCTGAAGATTCCTCTAGAAGAGCAGAAAAGGATTGCACAGCAAACGGAAGACAAGGATGAAAAATTGCGCTCTGAGCTTCAACGTATTCAGAATGAAATGATGCAAAATAAGAAGCGCTCTTATGAGGATATGGGATTAGCCGACCTATTCTGTATAAAGAGCAGATCTTAAGGTATTTAAAACTTGCTCTATCATTGCAGTCAAATGAGCTCTTAATTAGATAACGGGGTTAGTTCGAAGGAATCAACGATGAGAAGTCTTAAACATCTATAAATACTTTCATATAGCATTTGATTAACAAAATAAGTATTAGGACTTCGACATTCATAAAGTTATATTGATATGATATCAGCGCTAGTAAATGAAACGCTTCATCGATTATTAAATCATTAAAAAGATTATTGGAGGATATACAGTGATTACATCAGAAGAGATTAAACGTAGATTATGGGACGGAGCAAACGAATTGCGCGGCTCAATGGATGCCAGTCGTTACAAAGATTATATGCTCGGATTAATGTTTTATAAGTTCTTGAGTGACAAAACTTTGGAAACGTTTAAAGTGACGAGTGGTCTAGATAATATAAATCAATCTGAATTGGTAGAAGAATATTCAAAAGCACACATCGAATTTGGAGAACAACTTGATAAAATGATTCAAAATGTTCTCGGCTACTACGTTTCACCAGAGTACCTTTATCAAACTTGGATAAAAGATATTAATTCTGGAAACTTTGCAGTCGAAAACGTAACTGATAGTTTAAACAACTTCGAACGTACGATTGCTTTATCTGATGATGCGAGTGACTTCAAAGGATTATTCTCAAGTTCTACTTTAGATTTAACAAATACCGCGTTAGGTAGCAACCTAAACGAGCGCAGTAAAAATATTAAAGCATTAATTTTGTTATTTGCAGACTTAAATATGGTCGCATTACAAAAAGGTGATGTATTAGGTGATGCGTATGAATATCTTATCGGTCAGTTTGCCATGGAGTCAGGAAAGAAAGCGGGGGAATTCTACACTCCACGACAAGTTAGTGAAGTCATGGCTCAAATCATCGCGAAAAAGACTGATATAAAATCAATTTATGATCCTACCGTCGGCTCAGGCTCACTTCTCTTAACGGTCAAGAAACATTTGAGTGAAGAGGTTCAAAAAGGTCTCGCTTATTACGGACAGGAAAAAAATACAGCAACCTACAATTTGACTCGTATGAACTTATTACTCCATGGGGTTCGTCCAGAAAAAATGGTCATCAATAATGGCGATACCCTCTCTCGAGACTGGCCAGAAGATCCTGAGCGTCCAAATGAAGGCGTACAGTTTGATGCTGTCGTCATGAACCCACCCTATTCTGCGAAAAACTGGAACACTGCGGGACTTAAAGTCAGTGATCCGCGTTTTGAGGTCGCTGGCGCAATTCCGCCAGACTCAAAAGGAGATTTCGCTTTCCTATTACACGGCCTGTTCCATTTAGGTCAAAATGGGACGATGGCGATTGTGTTGCCTCACGGTGTCCTCTTCCGTGGAGGCGCAGAAGGAGTGATTCGAGAACGTTTACTCGAGAAAAACTACATTGATACAATCATTGGGTTACCAAGTCAATTGTTTACCAATACAGGAATTCCTGTAGCCATTTTAATCTTGAAAAAGAATCGAGAAACCGGGGAACCAGTACTCGTGATAGACGCTTCTCGCGGTTTTACCAAAGTCGGAAAACAGCACGTTCTATTCGAGAAAGATATCGCTAAAATCGTTGATACGTACGTTGAACGTAGAGAAGAAACAGGCTATAGCCGATTAGTGAAGCGAGAAGAAATTCTTAGCAATCAATACAATATGAACATCCCACGTTATGTCGAAGCAATTGACGAGGAGATCCCGCAAGACGTAGACGCGCACTTGTTTGGTGGAATTCCTCAACAGAACGTTGACGATTTGAAAGTATTGCAGTCAACGGTACCAGATGTATTGAATGCGTCTTTGAAGGAAGTCCGTAAGGGTTATGTTGAATTGGTGAAACCGGTTGAGGAGATCTCTATTCTTGTCTTCAATGATCCGCGTGTCCTTGAAAAATCAAAAGAACTGGAAGATGAAATAACGACTTATATCCATAAATATTTCAATACGATTCGAAATGTAGAAAGTATCAGTACGTTACCGCAATTGATGGAAAATATGTTAGACGAAATAAAAGTAATTCTATCATCCTTCAACAATATTGACATATATGACGGCTACCAAATCATCGCAGAAATCTGGAAGCAATCCTTGTCTCATGATACAGAAATCATTGCGTTGAGTGATTTCTATACAGCTGGACGTACACGTGAACCGAATATGGTGACGAAGGGCTCTGGTAAAACAAAACGAGTCGAGCAAGACGGCTGGATTGGAAGTATCTTGCCGAATGCGTTGGTTGAAAAACAGCTATATAGCGAGGAGCTAGAAGAAATCGAAACAAAGAAATCACGCATGCAAGAAATCGAAGCTGAGCTAGCTGATTTAGTCGAAGCTGCAAAGGTTGAAGATAGCGAGGAAGCCAATGCATTAGGTGATACATTGAATGAAACCGGTGAAGATTTTGTCAGCAAGGCGCTCAAAACTGAGTTGAAACAAGTGGTCAAAAACTCAAGTGCATATAAACAACTTAAGCATGTTGAACAGTTACTTTCTGAGAAAACTTCGCTTGGTAGAGAAGTGAAAGCACATGAAAAAGCGCTCAAGGAAGTAGCACAAGAACGAATCTTGACTTTGACGGACGACGAAATCGACAACTTGATGTATGAAAAATGGTTCAGTAATACAGTCAATTCTTTAGTTCAATTAATAGAGCTACCATTACAAAATGAGCTAAACATCCTTCAGATGTTGCACGCTCGCTATGCTGATACGCTGTCAGCCATAGATGAAGAAAGTCGCAACTTAGAATCAGTGTTTGAAGCAATGATGAGTGAATTGGTGGTGGAATCATGACTAAACAAACAAAACTAGTCCCAAAAAGACGATTTAAGGAATTCAAAAACAATCACGCTTGGGAGAAGCGTAAATTTGATGAGGAAGTTGAATTTTATAGCGGACTGACTTACTCACCAACAAATGTTAGTAAAAGCGGAACTCTTGTACTTCGATCTTCAAATGTAAAAAATGGTGAAATCGTCAGTGCGGATAATGTATATGTCAAATCTGAAATAGTAAATTCAAGTAATGTTCAAAAGGGAGATATAATTGTAGTAGTTAGGAACGGTTCTCGCTCTTTGATAGGAAAGCATGCGCAAATTAAAAAAGATATGGCTAAAACAGTCATAGGCGCCTTTATGACAGGAATTCGTTCACAGCAATCAAATTTTATAAATACCTTGCTAGATACCCATGCCTTTAAAGCTGAGGTCGATAAAAATTTAGGTGCAACAATCAATCAAATTACCAATGGAATGTTTCGATCTATGCAATTTCTGTTCCCTGAGTCTGAGGAACAGAAGACAATAGGACTTTTATTTGCTCAAATCGATCAACTTATTATCAATCAACAACACAAGCTAGAAAAAACAAAAGTACTAAAAGCTGCTTATCTCTCAGAAATGTTCCCTGCTGAAGGTGAGCTTGTACCTAAACGGAGATTTTCGGGATTTACTCAAGATTGGGAAAAGTGTAGATTAGGAGAAGTTTCGCCTCTTCGAGGTGGATATGCATTTCAAAGTTCGAAATTCAAGAAGAATGGGATACCAATTTTAAGAATTTCTAATATCCTTCCTAATGGCACTACTGGCGGAGAGTATGCTTATTATGAAGAGCAAGATAACGATAATAATTATACTTTGTCAGAAGGGGCAGCACTCTTAGCAATGTCAGGTGCAACAACAGGAAAGGTTTCTATTTTAACAAATCTTAAGTGTAAGAAAGTATATCAGAATCAACGAGTAGGATATTTTTCTGATTTAACTCTTGTTGATTACGGTTTTATTTCTGTTATTGTTCGTTCACATCTATTTACTAATCAAGTTAAATCAACTTTAGTAGCGGGTGCACAACCCAATATTTCTTCAAAAGAAGTTAATAATTTTTTATTTTGTATTCCTACAAAAATAGAGGAGCAAATTAAAATCGGAAACTTCTTCAAACAACTCGATGACATCATCACTCATCATCAGAGTAAATTAGAAAAGCTACAAAATCTCAAAAAAGCATATCTACATGAGATGTTTGTTTAAAAGGGGACGATGTCATGAGCAAAGCACCGAAAAGTGCGGCAGAAAAAACATTTCAAGAGAACTTTGTGAAAGAACTAGAAAAATATAGATGGGAAGCCCCCGATTTCTTAGACGGGAATCAGCAGCAAGTTACGGTTGATGATCTCATTCAACATTGGCGTAAGGAACTGAATCGTATCAATGCCGACCAACTTGAAGGTGTTGAATTGACAGATAATGAATTTAAGCAAGTCATGGCAAAAGTGAGTCAAATCAGTAATAGCTACGAAGCCGCAAAACTGTTGGCCATTGAAGAATCAAAAGGCAAGATTGACGGGATTTATCGTGACGACAATCCCAACGTCACAAGAAAACAAATCACCTTGACCATCTTCAAAAAAGCCGAAGTACGTGGTGGCGATTCAAGCTACCGAATCGCGAGAGAAGTACAAACACCAAATAACAACCGTTTTGACCTGGTCTTACTGATTAACGGTCTGCCTCTCATCAACATCGAACAAAAGCGAACTGACAAAACACTAGATGAAGCATATGGTCAGTTCATGCGCTATTATCGCGACGGCGAGTACACTTATAACTTCATGGCCTTTTCACAGATGATGGTGATAACTTCGGAAATCGCAACTCGCTATTTCGCCACACCGAAGTCAGTCGATGACTTTAACCTGAGTTTTGTCTTCCATTGGTCTGATAAACATAACCATGTTGTGAATGCGTGGGAACAGGTCGTCGCACAATTTCTGATGATCCCGATGGCGCATCAAATGGTCGGCGATTACTTGGTCATTGACGAAGCACGTTTTGAAGAAAACAGACGGCATATGCTCATGCGTCCGTATCAAGTGCATGCATTGCAGGCTGTAGAAGGTGCAGCTTTTGGCTGGGACAATAAAGAAAAAATCCCTCATGGAGGATTTGTTTGGCACACGACAGGATCAGGTAAAACAATCACAAGTTTTAAAACCGCTCTATTCTTGTCTACACGAGCCGGATTCGATAAAGTGGTCTTTCTCGTTGATCGGCGTGAACTTGATAATCGTACTAGTGAAAACTTTAAAGCATATGCAGCTTATGAATCTGTGTCTGTCGATGATACCAAGCACACCTATCAACTTAGGAAGATACTGAAATCTCCTAAAAATGGAATTGTCGTGACGACAACGTTCAAGCTGAACGCTCTGGTGAAAGAATTAGAAGAGGCACAAGATGTGAGCTTGAACGATAAAAAAGTCATCTTTATTATCGATGAAGCCCATCGAACGACAATGGGGCAGATGATGGGGACGATTAAACGACACTTCAAGAAAAATGGACTTTTCTTTGGATTTACCGGGACACCACTATTTGATGAAAATAAAATCAAAGGGAAGGTAAATGAAAAAAGCGAAGTGATCAATACGACTGAAAAGTTGTTCGGTCCTAATTTGCACCAGTATACGATTGATGAAGCTATCGCAGATAAAAACGTGTTGGGGTTCAATGTGGATTATATCAATACCGGTGAATTTAGAAGCTATGACGATTTGAGAGAGCAACTGGTCGAAAAAATAAAAGAAGAAAAACCTGATTTAGCGGACAGAGATATCGAACGCGAAGTTCAAGAGTTGTCCGAGGTCGACGTGGAAAAACAGACGAAAAAGTTAGGAATTCTTAATTACCATGACGAGACACATATTCCACGCGTTGTAGAAGAAATTCTGAAGAATTGGGACTCACAGTCACAAGGAAGAGAATTTAACGCGATTTTAACTGTCGCCTATAAAAATCGTGTTATTGCTTATTATGAAGAATTTCAAAAACAGATGGCAATGCGTGGTGAACATTTGAACATCGCCATGACGTTTAGTTTTGGAAATGAAAATGATCCTACTCCCCTCGACCCAGAAATTGTGAAAGGGATGTTTAAGGACTACGCTGCATTTACCGGAATTTCGTTTGTAGCCGGTGATAAGAAGCATGGGGAAGATGCTTATTTTGAAGATCTTGTAGAACGTGCCACTCGAGGTGGAAGCCGACGAAACCCTAAGAACATAGATCTTGTGATTGTTGCAGATCAGCTCTTGACTGGTTACGATTCCAAGCGACTGAACACGCTCTACATTGATCGCCCACTTGAACTCCAAGGGTTAATTCAAGCCTACTCGAGAACCAATCGAGTGTTTGGTCCAGCTAAAGAATTCGGGACAATCATTAACTTTCAGTACCCTCGCATTACTGAAGAGTTAGTTAATGAAGCGTTACGATTGTATGGAAGTGGAGGAAAGAGTAGTAAAGCCATTGTCGAACCTTACGAGACGTCTGTACAGAAGTTCGCCATAAAAATTGCCGAAATGACTCCGACTTTGCCTGATCCTACAGACTGGCAAACGATTGAACATGACGAAGTGAGAAAAGAAGCCTTCTTACTCGCTTTTAAAGATGCCGCAGAACAATTGAATTCAGTCGAGCAATATTATGAATTCCACTGGGATGATCATGCTTTTGGTATTGATGAACATATGTGGTTACAATATGTCGGGGCATATAAAAACTTAACGTGGAAGCCCATCGGTCCTCCACCGCCTTCACATGTGAATTTGTTAGTTGGCAAAACCAAACTAGCAGGTACTCAAGTGATTGATGCCGCTCACATTCTTAGTTTAATTGATTCAAAGATTACCATATCAAACGGTGTCCAAACGGTAGATAGTGAAACGCTCCGTATCATCTATCAACAAATTCAAGAATTAAGTAACATGGGAGATAATGCGCAAGCCGAACTGTTAAGGGAGTTTGTCGATACCGAGTTGGTACCTGAGAAATTGTCTAGTAGTATGAACTTTGATGAGTCATTTGAACTCTGGAAAGTAAACCAAATGCAAATGGCCGTGAATGAGTTAGCTATGGAGTGGGGCTTAGATAGCAATCTGCTTGAAAAATCAGTTTGTTCTTATTCCCATTCGCAACCAGACGTTGTACCCTATATCGATGAGCTCATCACTAATATTGATTTCGATGCAGCAAAAAATCAATCAAGTAATAATCGATTGAAGCACATCATGAAATTAACTCAGGAATTACCCGAATTAATTGCTGAAACCCAGATGCGGTATAACTGAGTTGTAACAATGCTCAAAAAAATGCCCACCTTCAAAATGGACGAATAGATGAATAATAGTTAGTGCTTCATTTACCCACAGCGATTTCGTCCACTGTGGGCTTTTTTTCTTTTAGGCAGGGATCAACATACCGTATACAACATGTAATTTTCGTTATATAAAAATCAATATAAAAAAGCATCTCACGAGTAGTAAAGCCGCGCTACAACTATTTTAGTGCCCTTATTTATTGATTACAAAGTAAAGATGCAGCCTTAGTAATATAATTTCATGTACGATTTGACGTAAGTATCCTATATCTTGTTCTTGTTTCGTTACTTTGATAGATAACGTTTTACCATCAAATTCAAACGGCTTTCCCATCCTTGGAAACGGCATCTCCTTTAACAGTTTTTCTACTTTAATAGCATCAAACGGTCCTTTTAACTCCACTGTTTGCGCATCCTTCAACTCCCTGTACTTCTCCGCATGCAAATACTCATAGAAAAACGGAGCGATTTCTGCTGCCGTAACCGGCTCCATCCAACGTTCTTCCCCTCGCTCGAGCATAGCCAGTAACACGACCATCTTGTAACCCCGGTTCATCACCGTCTTTTCGACCTGTTCAATCAATTCACGGTTAGCATCATAAGTTTCAATTTCTTCATCCGTCAACTCACCTTGTTCCTTTAAAAAGCCGACGTACGAGCCCCACTCTTGTTTATAGCCCGTTGGCACGGCTGTCAGTTGTCCGATCTCAACGTAAGTCGGACGACGTCCAAGATCGAGTTTCAATTGTTCGTAACTCTCAATCAAACGTAATTTACGCTGATTCGGCTGACGCATCCGATGAATAATATTCAGTGCTTGTGTATCAAACTCGATGATGCATCCTTTTGGTGGGGTAATCGGCTCCGTATCCCCCCGCTTGATCTTGTCTTTTACTGTTCCAAGTAACATCAGCTTCGTTTCGACATTTTTATAGTTCCCAATCAAATCGATGATGACACAATGTGATTTCTTGTTCGCTAAACGTAAACCCCGTCCAATTTGCTGCGTGTAGATTGCAATCGATTCCGTCGGCCGACAGAACAGTAACGTATCGACTTTCGGAATGTCGACTCCTTCATTAAACAAATCGACCGTAAAGACGATTTCTACCGTTCCCTGTTCAAACTCCTGAATCCGTTCCCGTCGATTGACGGTCTGTCCGGTCAAGGCAATCGCTTGGCGTCCCATTTCCCGGAACGTGTGTGCCAAGTATTCGGCTTGGCGGATTGACGAACAAAAGCCGATCGTCTTCGTCTGCCGGTGCTTCGACCAGGCGGCATAGATGTTTTCCGAGACTGCCCGATCAATCTGCGCCTGTTCGAGTTCCACAGCATCATATTTCCGTCCCATCCGCCGCAGTTGCGAATAATCGATGACGTCATGAATCCCGTAATAATGGAACGGAGTCAGAAATCCTTCGTTGATGGCTGACGTGAAGTGCATTTGAAAGCCAACGTGATTGTCGCACAGCGCATAGACGTCCGCTCCGTCCATCCGGTCCGGCGTCGCTGTCAGCCCCAGCAAAAAACGCGGTTCGAAATGCGCCAGAACTTTTTGATAACTTTTAGCTGCTGCATGGTGAAACTCATCAATGATAATCAAATCAAAATAATCTTGTGCAAACCGTTCGAGATGACGGTTTTGGGATAACGTCTGGACTGATCCAAAGAGCACATCCGTCTGTTCATCATTCGTGCGGTCTGATCCGATGTAGAAGGCTGTCTGCCAATTGGGTCCGACCTTTTGGAATGAACGTTCCGCTTGTTCCAACAACTCGCGTTGATGTGCAAGGAACAAAATCCGCTTAAAGTCACGCGCAAAGAATGCACTGAGATACGTTTTCCCAAGCCCGGTCGCAAGTACGGTCAAGGCACGCGTCCTTCCTTCTTCCATCGTTTCCTGAAGTGCACGTAATGCTTCCTCCTGCACCCGGTGCGGCAGAATCTCATCGGGCGTGACGATCTGTTGCTCCGTATAGTCAATTTCCGGTTCTGCGACATATTGCCGTGCGTCATGTTCCTGCCGGTACGCTTCGAGGACAATCGGATTCAGGTCTTGAGCTGCTTCACTTAAATAAAGATCCATGAATGCCTCAATCGCATCATCCAAGATATGCGGCGCGACGGCTTGCGGCAAGTGGAGATTCCACTCGACACCAGTCCGAAAAGCACTTTTCGAAATATTCGATGAGCCGACAATCGACAGACCGGTCTCTGCGTTGCGGAACAGATAAGCTTTCGGATGAAACGCCCGTCCGCCGGAGCGATAAAACCGGATCGACAGACCGTCCAGTTTCAATAATTCTGCCAACGCCTCCGGGTCCGTAATATGTAAGTAGTCGCCAATCAAAAAATGAACATCAGCGCCCCGTTCGACGGCGCGACGTAACGCCGGTAACAACAGTTCAACACCCGAGCGTTGTGCGAAGGCGGCGACGATATAGACTTCATCGGCTTGGTCAATGGCATCGACCAACGACGCATACAAATCGTGTGTCGTCAGTTTTGCGGCCGGAATCAATCTTCGACCTCAATCAGATACAGCTTGTCATCAAAGCCGCCCCGCTTATCGTGTTTCTTAAGCCGGATTGCTTCGAGCTGCTCCGGTGTCGTCCCGTGTGTCTGAGCCAGCGCGTTAACCAGCTCCAATAAGTCGGCCAATTCTTCAACTGCTTCTTCGGTCGTCGTTGCTTCTTCGTATTCCGCTACTTCTTCATGCAACTTCCGTTTCGCTTCGACGAGGAATTCCTCTTCGTTAAGTGTCCGGAACGTTGCTTTTTTTCCGTTCCGAGCAATGATAGTTGGAATCTGATCCCGGACTAATTTATGATAAAGAGGCATTGGATTCACTCCTTGTAAGTATGGTGATGGTGTTGTAAAAATTATCCTATAGTTCAAGGCA
>Ga0308158_10001876_pt1 | contig 20942 bp, 15 predicted proteins | sample PhyBR2_FD_201038 | JGI IMG/M metagenome (GOLD analysis project Ga0308158, IMG submission 201038) | Phyllosphere microbial communities from UC Gill Tract Community Farm, Albany, California, United States - DLSLB.R2 | ecosystem: Host-associated > Plants > Phyllosphere > Unclassified | place: USA...
GATGCCGCTCGATGCGCCGGTGACGACGGCGATTTTATTGGTCAGTTTCATGGTATGTCCTTGGTCGATGTGCCCCGAAGCCCAATGGCTCCGGCGACAAGGACGATGCTACGCAGGCGCGGCGTGCGCCACATGCCGGTTCTTCGCGCATGCTTGCCTATTCTTCTCAAAGCCCGTTGCGCCGGCGCGGCCGGTGCTATATTCGGGCATGGATAAAGCGATCACCGATGCGACAGGCGAAGCAAGGAACGTATCGATGGATGCGCTGCGCGCCATTGCAATGACCGCAAGCGACACCTGGACCGCGACCGGCCTGCCGCGGGTGGCGATGGTGCGCGCCGAAGCGTGTTCGAACCAGGTCTATGGCCCGATGCTGCACCTGGTGCTGCAAGGATCAAAGAGCCTGTCCATCGGCGGCCAGGTGGTGCACATCGAGGCGCCCGGTTACTTCGTGGTGCCGGTGGCCTTGCCGGCGCTTGGCCAGGTCACCGCGCAATCGGGCGCTGCGCCGTATCTCGCCGTGAGCCTGGCGCTGGATCCGGCCATCATTGCCGCCATGCTGGCCGACCTTCCCGACGCCGGCAAGGTCCCGCATGGGCCGGACGTCGGCGTGGCGCAGGCAGGCCCCGACCTGATCGATGCCTGGCTGCGCATGATGCAGCTGGTCGCGCGGCCTGACGACGTGGCGATGATGGCGCCGCTGATCGAGCGCGAGATCCTGTTTCGCGTGCTCCAGGGGCCGCATGGCGATTTGCTGCGCCAGATCGCGCACGCCGACAGCCGCCTGTCGCAGGTGCGCCGCGCGATCGACTGGATTCGCGAACACATGGCGCAGCCGCTGCGGGTCGGCCCTCTGGCGGCGCTGGCCGGGATGAGCGTCGCGGCCTTCTATCGCCACTTCAGGGCAGTCACCGCGATGACGCCGATCCAGTACCAGAAAAGCCTGCGCCTGCTGAAGGCGCGCCGGCTGCTGCTGTTCGAGCCGTTCGATGCGGCGTCGGTGGCATTCACGGTCGGCTACGAAAGCGCGTCGCAGTTCAGCCGCGAGTACGCCCGCATGTTCGGCCTGCCGCCGATGCGCGACGTGGCCCGCTTCAGGACACCGGCGCCAGGCGCGCCGGCAGCCAGCACCTAGGCGCTGGCGAGAATCTGCGCCACCAGTTGCGCCGGCGTGTCGCGGATGTCGAGCGTGATGCCCGCTTCGTCCGGCTGCAGCGGTTCGAGCGTTGCCAGCTGGCTGTCGAGCAGCGATGGCGGCATGTAGTGGCCAGGGCGATTGCTGACGCGCTCGGCCAGCAGGCTGCGCTCGCCGGCCAGGTGCACGAAGCGCACGTCGCCGCCGGCGCCCCGCAGCAGGTCGCGATAGCTGCGCTTGAGCGACGAGCATGACAGCACCGCCCCGCCCTCGCGCCTGGCCAGCAGGTCGCGCAGCGTCACGAGCCAGTCGTGGCGGTCGTCGTCGGTCAGCGGCGTACCAGCCGACATGCGGGCGATGTTCACGTCGGAGTGGTAGGCGTCGCCCTCGATGAATTCCACGCCGAGCTGGTTGCCCAGGCGCGCGCCGATCTGGCTCTTGCCGCAGCCGCTCACGCCCATGATGACCCAGGCCGTTCCCTTGTTATCGCTCGTTGGTTCTGTCGTCATTGCCTTATGTTACCGCTAACAAATACACCGCGATTGTGCGCTCGCGGCCTGGAAATGTAAACCCGCCGGCCGTGCACCCATTTCGGGCGGCTGCGCCTGCGCAGTGCGTAGTTCGCTCGCATCGTGCTGACCTCCTGCTGGCTTTGCGGCCTGGCCTGTCTGCGTCGTCGTCGACTTATGCATGGCACGCGCCTTGCTGAGGTAAGGCGTGAGCACGAACATCCCACCACTTTCTGGAGCCGCCAACATGATTTCATGCCGTGAAGATGTCACCAAACTGATCGTATCCGCGAAAGTCCGCAAGGGCATCAAGTGGCGCGACGTGACCGAGGCCACGGGCCTGTCGAAGGAATGGACCACCGCCGCCTGCCTGGGCCAGATGACGCTGACCAAGCCGCAGGCCGAAGCGGTCGGGGAGCTGTTCGAGCTGTCCGATAAAGCGATCGCCTGGCTGCAGATCGTGCCGTACAAAGGCTCGTTGCCGACGGCCGTGCCGACCGATCCGCTGATCTATCGCTGGTATGAGCTGGTCAGCGTGTACGGCACCACGATCAAGGAGCTGATCCACGAAGAATTCGGCGACGGGATCATGAGCGCCATCGATTTTTCGATGGATATCCAGCGCACCGAAGACCCGAAAGGCGACCGCGTAAACGTGGTCTTGTCGGGCAAATTCCTGCCTTACAAAACCTACTGATGCCCCTTATGCGCTCTCGCGGTCGCGCAGCGTGAAGCCAAGGTCGATGCGGCGCTCCGCCGGTTCCTCGCCCTTGATCACCTGCAGCAGCAGGCCAGCGGCTTCGAAGCCGATCTGGTAGCGCGGCGTGTCGACCGTCGTCAGTGACGGCATCATCCAGGCCGAAGCGGGCAAGTCATTGAAGCCGCATACCGCGATGTCCTGCGGGATGCGGATGCCTTGCCGCTGGCAGTGGAACACGGCGCCGTGGGCCAGGTCGTCGTTGCAGCAAAAGACGGCGTCGCAGTCGGGCCGCAGCGCCAGCATCTGCGCCATCAGGCCGGCGCCCAGCGCGATCGTCGAGCGTTCCGGCACCATCAACTCGAGGCCAGGGTCGGCCAGGCCCGCCACCGCCATCGCGGCGCGGTAGCCATCGGCGCGGCGCAGCGTGCGCTCGTCGAGCTGGGCGCCGATGAAGCCGATGCGTGTGTACCCCTTGCCGATCAGGTGGCGCGTCATGGCCATGCCGGCCTCGTACTGCGAAAAGCCGACCGACAGCACGGCCGGGTCATCGGACAAATCCATCATGGCCACCGCCGGCACCTTCGATGCCGCCAGCATCTTGGCCACGGCGGGACTGCGCACCTGGCTCGAGAACAGGATGCCGTCAGGGTTCGACTGCAGATAGGTGCGCAGCAGCTTTTCTTCTTCGAGCTGCGAATAATAGGTATTGCCAATCAGGAGCTGGTACTGGCCGGGCGCGACGGCATCGTGGATGCCCTCAAGGACGGCGGTGAACACAGCATTCGACAGCGACGGCACCAGCACCACGATCACGTGCGACTGCGACGACGCCAGCGCCCGCGCGGCGCGATTGGGCACGTAACCCAGTTCGGCCACGGCATGTTCGACCTTGCTGCGCGTGGCGTCGGACACCAGCTTCGGCTGGCTCAGTGCGCGCGAAGCAGTCATGATCGACACGCCAGCCATACCCGCGACCTGCTCGAGCGTCACCCGCCCCGTTCCCCTGCCCCGGCTTGTCTTGTCCATGCTGTTCCCGTGATATTTACGCAACGACCATTCTATCAACGCAACGGCCCGCCGCCACAGTAAAGTTGGCCACCCCAAAAAAAGCCGGGGTCAGGTCTGACATTCGGACACGATCTCGACAGTCGAGTAATCAGAACCAGCTGGCACAGAGCCATGCTAATACTGGGCAAGAGATTTTTGGAAGTGAGTAAGGCTGAGGTCGTGTCCGAATGTCAGACCTGACCCCGGCTTTGCATCAGCAGAAGTCCCTGCTGCGCGTATCGAGCCCACCGAGCAGGTGCGACAGATCCACCAGTCGCTTGGCTACCAGGTGGCGCACTTCACCCTCGCGTTGCCAGACGCCGTAGACCCCGAGCAGCGGTGCGTTCAGGACCTCGCGGCGCTGCTGCTCTACCAGCGATGGCCACACAATCACGTTGACGTTGCCGGTTTCATCTTCCAGCGTCAGGAACAGCACGCCCTTGGCGGTGCCGGGCCGCTGGCGCACCGTCACCAGGCCGCAGCCGCGCGCCAGCTGGCCGTTCTGGAAATCCATCAGCGTCGACGCGGGCAGGAAGCGCTGCGCCAGCAGGCGTTCGCGCAGCAGCGCCAGCGGATGGCGGCCCAGCGTGAGGCCCTGTGCGCGGTAGTCGCCCACGATCTCTTCGCCTTCGCTTGGCGCTGCCAGCACCGGCGCCTCTTCGCGCGGCACGGTCGGACGCAGCAGGTCCTTGTCGGGTGCGGCGCCGGATGCTTCCCACAACGCTTCGCGCCGGTGCCCCGCCAGCGATTGCAGCGCGCCGGCCGCCGCCAGCACCTGCAGGTCGCTCCGGTCCAGGCCCGCGCGGCGCGCCAGGTCGGCCACATCGGCAAACGGCCGCACGGCGCGCGCCTGCTCGATGCGCTCGGCCGCATCGACCTTCATCCCGCGCTGCAGGGACAGGCCGAGGCGCACTGCCGGCTGGCGCGTGCGCTCGTGCGGATCGTATTCTTCGAGCGCCGAATCCCAGCCGCTGACGGCGACATCCACTGGCCGCACCTCGATGCCATGACGGCGCGCGTCCTGCACCAGTTGCGACGGGCTGTAAAAGCCCATCGGCTGGCTGTTGAGCAGCGCGCACAGGAAGGCAGCCGGCTCGTGGCACTTCAGCCACGAACTGGCATACGCCAGCAGCGCGAAGCTGGCCGCATGCGACTCGGGAAAGCCGTATTCGCCGAAGCCCTGGATCTGGCTGAAGATCGCTTCGGCGAATTCAAGGGTGTAGCCGCGTTCGAGCATGCCCGTCGTGATGCGCTCGTAATAATGTTCCAGCCCGCCCTTGCGCTTCCAGGCCGCCATCGCGCGGCGCAGCTGGTCGGCCTCGCCCGGCGTGAAGCCCGCGCCCAGGATCGCCACCTGCATCACCTGCTCCTGGAAGATCGGCACGCCCAGCGTGCGCTCGAGCGCCACTTTCATCTCGGCGCTCGGATACACCACCGGCTCGAAGCCCTGACGGCGCCGCAGATAGGGATGGACCATGCCGCCCTGGATCGGGCCGGGGCGCACCACGGCCACCTCGATCACTAGGTCGTAGAAGACGCGCGGGCGCATCCGCGGCAGCATGCTCATTTGTGCGCGCGACTCGATCTGGAACACGCCCACCGTATCGGCCTGGCAGATCATGTCGTAGGTGGCCGTGTCGTCGGCCGGGATGTCCTGCATCTCGAACACATTGCCGTAGCGCTGGCCCACCAGCTCCAGCCCGCGCCGCATCATCGACAGCATGCCCAGCGCCAGCACGTCGACCTTCATCAGGCCCAGTTCTTCGAGGTCGTTCTTGTCCCACTGGATCACGCTGCGGTCGGCCATCGCGGCGTTCTCGATCGGCACCAGGCGCGAGAGCTTGCCGCGCGCGATGACGAAGCCGCCCGGGTGCTGCGACAGGTGGCGCGGGAAGTTCAGCAGCGACTGCGCGAGCGTGGCCCACTGGCGCGACAGCGGCGCCTCGGGATCCAGGCCGCTCTCGGCCAGGCGCCCCAGCAGGTCGGCGCGGCTGTCGAACCAGTGGTGGGTCTTGGCCACCTTCTCGACGATGCCAAGGTCGATCCCCAGCGCGCGGCCGCTGTCCCGCAGCGCGCTCTTGGGGCGGTAGCTGATCACCACCGCCGCCAGCGCCGCGCGATCGCGCCCGTATTTGTTGTAGATGTACTGGATGACTTCTTCGCGCCGCTGGTGTTCGAAGTCGACGTCGATGTCGGGCGGCTCGTTGCGCTCGCGCGAGATGAAGCGCTCGAACAGCAGGCTGGCGCGGGCCGGATCGACCTCGGTGATGCCCAGGCAATAGCAGACGGCCGAATTGGCCGCCGAGCCGCGGCCCTGGCACAGGATGTGCTGCGAGCGGGCGAAGCGCACGATGTCGTACACCGTCAAAAAGTAGTGCTCGTAGCGCATCTCGGAAATCAGCGCCAGCTCGTGCTCGATCTGCGCCTGCACCTTGGCCGGGATGCCGTCGCGAAAACGCCGGTGCGCGCCGATCCAGGTTTCGGCGCGCAAAAAGCTCGCCGCCGTGTGGCCGGGCGGGACCACTTCGTCCGGGTATTCGTAGCGCAGTTCGTCGAGCGAGAACGTGCACAGGCGCGCCACGCGCACCGTTTCGGCCAGCACCTGGGGCGTGTACAGATTGGCCAGGCGCAGGCGCGAGCGCAGGTGCTGCTCGGCGTTCTGCGCCAGCCCGTAGCCGCAGTCGGCCACCGCCTTGTTCAGGCGCGTGGCGGTGAGCGTGTCCTGCAGCGGCTTGCGCGAGCGCACATGCATGCAGACGTGGCCCAGCGCCACGATCGGCAAGCCGTGCTGCCAGCCGACTTCTTCGACCGTGGCGCGGTGCGCATCGTCGAACGCGCGGTGCAGCGACGTCAGGCCGAGCCAGGCACGGCCCGGAAAGGTCGTGGCCATCCACGCTGCCTGCGCGTGCAGGCGGTCGACATCCTGTGCCTCGTGCCCCGGATACGGCGGCAGCAGGATCGCCAGGCAATCGGGCATGTGGCGCAGGTGCGCGTTCTCCGGCGCGGGGTCGGCCAGGTCATCGGGTGTCAAGAGGTAGGTCCCCTTCTCGGCCCGCGTACGCCCGAGCGTGATGAATTCGGACAGGTTGCCGTAGCCCTCGCGGTTCTGCGCCAGCAGGATCAGTGACGGCGCCGGGCTGCCATCGGGATTCTGCAAATGGAAGTGGGCGCCGATGATGAGCGGCAGACCGGCCTCCTTGGCTTCGGCATGCGCACGAACGACGCCAGCCAGCGAGCATTCGTCAGTGATCCCCAGCGCGAAGTACCCGAGCTGCACGGCGCGCAGCACCAGCTCTTCGGCATGCGACGCCCCTTGCAGGAACGAGAAGTTCGACAGGCAGAACAACTCGGCATAGGGCGGCAGGGTTGGAGCTGCGGTTGGCTGGTTGATCGGAGGCTGTGTCACGCCGGGCTCATGTCAAATGACAAATACTGTATAAAAACACAGTATAGCCGACCTTTTTCAGCTTCCGCTCATTATTTACCGCAGGAAATTACTTATGCACCCGAACTGATAATACAAAGTTATACAATCAGAACGTTGTGTTAATGCCACATTGCAACGGTAATCGAAGGATCCATTGATAGTATCCGAACATCCTTCGGAGAAACCAGTGCTCAAACTCAAAATCATGCCCCGTTCCGTGTTGGCCAGTCTGTATGGCAGCACCATTCTTGCTTCCCTTGCCCTCGCCCCCGGCGCCGTCCTGGCGCAAACCGCACCCGCCATCACCACTGACGCCGTCGTGCCAAGCGTGAGCGTCGTCGGCTCGCGCCGCGTCGGTGCCGCCTCCAGCACCGACACCCCGGTTGCCATCGACTTCATCCCGATGACGAAAGCGGCCGAACAGAGCGGCCAGTTCGACCTCGCGCAAGTGCTGAGCAACCTGTCGCCGTCGTTCAACTCGACGCGCCAGACCGGCGCCGACGGCGCCGACCTGATCGACTCGGCTGCACTGCGCGGCCTGGGCTCGGACCAGACCCTGGTGCTCGTCAACGGCAAGCGCCGCCACACGGTCGCGCTGGTGAACCTGTTCGGCGCGCGCAACCGCGGCAACACGGGCACCGACATGAACGGCATCCCCGTGATGGCGATCCGCGAAGTGCAGGTGCTGCGCGATGGCGCCGCCGCCCAATACGGCTCGGACGCGATTGCCGGCGTGATCAACATCGACCTGAAGAAAAGCCTGGGCTGCGAATCGGTGGCCGGCTACGGCCAGTACACCGAAGGCGATGGCGAGAACTGGCAGGCATCGGCCTACTGTGGCGTGGCCCTCGGTGGCGGCGTGCTGGGCATCACCGGCGAATACTCGGACCGCGGCCGCTCGAACCGTTCGGAGCCCGGCAACCCGCGCATCATCGGCGACACCAAAGCCGACAACCAGACCATTTACCTGAACGGCGAATTCCCGGCCGGCGCGGGCGGCAAGTTCTACTTCACCGCCGGCGTGCAGCAGCGCGACGCGTCGTCGGCCGCCTTCGGCCGCGAAGGCCTGGGCTCCGAAGACATCCCATCGCGCAATTCGGCCGCGATGTACCCGGACGGGTTCGTCCCGTTCATTAACGGCAAGGTCGACGACCGCTGGGGCACCGTCGGCTACCGCTGGACGGCCGGCGAATGGAATGCCGACCTGTCGCAAACCTATGGCTATAACCGCCTGAAGTACGACATCGCCAACACGCTCAACGCCTCGATCGCCAACCTCGATCTGCTTGGCGGCGGCCCGGGTCGCAGCGCCGACCGCTTCTACGCGGGCGCGTTCTCGTTCCGCCAGGCGACCACCAACGCCGACATCAGCCGCTTCTACAGCGATGTGTTCAAGGGCATGAACGTTGCGTTCGGCCTCGAGCACCGCCGCGAGAACTACCAGATCTTCGCTGGCGAAGCCGGTTCGTACATCGACGCCGATGGCGTGGGCTTGGGGGGCAACGCCGGCAGCCAGGGCTTCCCGGGCTTCCAGCCGGGCGACGAAACCGATACCGACCGTCACAGCAACGCGGCCTACGTCGACATCGAAACGGACCTGACTGACCGCCTCAAGATCCAGACCGCGCTGCGCTACGAGCGCTATTCGGACTTCGGCTCGACCACCACCGGCAAGCTCGCCGCCGCCTATCGCCTGGCGCCGGACCTGCTGCTGCGCGGCTCGGCCAGCACGGGCTTCCGCGCGCCGTCGCTGCAGCAGGCGTACTTCTCGTCGACCTTCACCGACTTCGTCAGCGGCCAGCCGCTGGACGTCGTGCTGGCGCCGAATGGTGGCCGCGTGGCCGCCGCCGCCGGCATCCCGCAACTGAAGGACGAAGAATCGAAGAGCTACACGCTGGGCCTGACCTGGTCGCCAACGCAGGCACTGTCGGTCACGGCCGACCTGTATCGCATCGACATCGATGACCGCATCGTGCTGTCGGGGCGCTTTGACGCGGACAACTACCCGGCGCTGGGCGCGACGCTGCAGCAGCTGGGCGTGGGCCAGGCGCAGTTCTTCGTCAACTCGGTCGACACCAAGACGCAGGGCCTGGACCTGACAGTCTCGCACCGCGCCAACGTGGCCGCGGGCCGCCTGACGACGTTCCTGGCCGCCAACTTCAGCAAGACCGAAGTGCAGCGCGTGAAAGCGCCAGCCGCACTGGCAGGCTTCGAAGACGTGCTGCTGTCCGAACGCGAGCGCCTGTTCATCGAAGAAGGCGCGCCGCGCCGCAAGGCCACGCTGGGCTTCGACTACGTCCAGGGCAAGCTGGAAACCGCACTGCGCGTGATCCACTTCGGTCCGCAGACGCTGGGCACCTTCTCGGGCCCACCGGTGCCGAACCAGAAGTACGAAGCCAAGACGTCGGCCGACCTGGCCTTCACGTGGGCCTTCACCGAGAAGACCCGCCTGACGGTGGGCGGCACGAACATCTTCGACGTCAAGCCGACCGTGCAGGATGCGAACGAGACCGACAACGGCTTCAAGTACGAGAGCGTGCAGTTCGGCCTGAATGGCGCGGCGCTGTTCGCGCGCCTGGCGCACCGGTTCTGATCTAATCTGGCCGCGCGGTGAAACAACGGCCTGCAAGCGATTGCAGGCCGTTGTCGTTTACAGCCGCTGCAGCGGCCTGCGCCCGCGCGCCGCCAGCCACCCCGCAGCAGCAATGCCGCACAGCGCCAGCGTCCCCGGCTCCGGCACCGTATTCGGCGCCGTAGGGGATGCCGTGAATGCATCCATGGCCCACTGCGTACCGCTGCTGTTGTAGATCGTGAGCGTGTCGATGCCGCGCCAACCGAGTTCGATCCACTGCGGCGCGAACGTGTCGATCCCGTACGACACGTCGGTCGCGAACAGCAGCTGGCCTGCACGGCTGCCCTCGAACGAGAGTTCCTGTTCGTACCAGGCCGACGTGAAGAACGCGCCGATGAAATCGAAGCCGGTTGCATTCGAGATCGTGACGGTGCCGCCCGCATGGTTGAAGGCGACGTTGGCCGCCGAGACCACGCCGTTGGCAAAGCCGCTGTCGGGATAGGCATCGGTGCCGATGACGCCCACGCCGGTCCAGTTGAAGCCCGCATAGCCGTCGGCGATGACCGCGGTCTCGCTGCTGGCCAGGTCGTCGAAACCAATGACGTCGGCGTGCGCACTCGCGCAGCATGCCGCCAGCAGGAACGAAAGGATACTGTGTTTCATAGGGTGCTCCTTGATGTGTGGAGATAGAGGCGTGGCGGGTTACTGGCGCACGAGCGCCGCGATGTCGGCGTCGCTCAGTGCCGAGCCGTAGATGCGCAGGTCGTCCATCGCGCCCCGGTATGGCGCATCCCACCAGTTCACGCCCAGCGCAAACACGCCGCTGGTGCCGGTGAACACGTTGGGGAAACCCGCGCCGCTGAATCGCTTGCTGCCGTCGACATACACGTTGACCGCGCCGTTTCGCACGGTGAAGGCCACGTGCGACCATCGGCCGACAGGGATCGTCATGCCAAGGCCGGCGTCGTACCAGGCCGTGCCCGACCAGAGCATCGATGCGCCGCCCACGCCCCCATGGCCCATCGGCAGCAGGCTGACCCAGGATTCGGTCGTGCGCGCCCCAAAGAAGGTCGTGGAAAACGCTGTCAGTGCCGCCGGCTTGAGCCACAGCGCCACGCTGTAGTTCTGGCTCGCGATGAGGCCATTGGGCAGTCGCACGCCGCTCGCGCCGTCAAAGACGGCCGCCCTGCCCTTCATGCCTGCCTCGAAGCCGATGCTGCCGCCTGGCGCGTCGATCCGGTTGCCGGTCACGCTGCCGGCGCCGAAGATGCCGTTTGCGTCGGCCAGGTTGCCATCGAAGGTGTAGTGGGCCAGCAGGCCGCCGGCCTTGCGCACGGTGACGACAAAGGTCTTGGTGACCACGGTATTACCCTTGGCGATGCGCGCCGTGAGCGTGACATTGACGTCCCCGCTGGCCGGACTGGTGACCACCCCGGTGTTGCTGATGACGGCCGGATTGGACGACGTCCAGGCAATCACCGCGCCGCGCGTGCCGCGCGTGGGCAGCGCGAGATTGGCCGTGACGGCGCTCGTGTTGCCCAGGCTGAGTTCTGCGGCGACGGCATTGACCACCTGCGCCTCGGTGCGTGGCGGCAGCCGGCTGCCGAACAGTGAAACGCCCTCGCGCGAGACCGCCGAGAAGGTCATCGCAGGGCTTTTGGCTGTTTCATCCCAGCCGTTGATGAAGACTCCCTTGTACGGCGAGGCGCCGGGCAGGCGGATCTCGATCCCGTTGCTGCCGGTGAGCAGCCAGCTGCCGCCCACGGCGCCCGTGATCGTGCCGTCGGCGTTGAGTGCGATGGACTGCGACTTCTTGATGGCGGCCGAGATGTCCTTGCCATGATTGACGAGCATGTAGTCGCCCTGCACGAATTCGCGCCGCACGGCGCCCAGCGTCTCGCCCGTGTAGCGGCGCGGCGCGACGACCGGCCAGCCGTCCGCATTCATGAACAGTTGGTGCGTGCGGATTTCATGCTGCTCGCCGCGCTCTGGAAAGCGCGCATGGAAGATCAGGAAGTGCTTGCCGCTGGCCGGATCGACATACGCCGAGTTGTGGCCCGGCGAGACATAGCCGGTGCCGATGCCGGTGCCCGTATCACCCAGGCTTCGCTCGAACAGGAAGCTGCCCATCAGCTTGACGCCGTAGGGCGCGATCGATGCGTCATCGAACAGCGGCTTGGTGGGGTCGGATTTGACAGCCGCCATGTCGTTGCCCTGGGCGTCGACATACGGCCCGTCCGGATTGAGCGAGCGCGCGACGCGCAGATTGTAGCCACCGGTCGAATCCAGCCCGCCGAAGGACGTGAACAGGTAGTAGTGCGACGTGGCCGGGCTGTACATCACGTAAGCGCCTTCGATGCGTGCGTGGTTGCCGCCCATCAGGCGCTTGCCGTAGCCCTGCCCCGGCAATGGCATGCCGGTCGACGGATTCAGCGCCAGGATGAAAATCCCGCCCGAATACGAGCCGTACACCATCCACAGTTTGCCGGCACGGTCCGAAAAGACGTGCGGATCGACGGCATTCGGGTGCTTCAGTGCGTCGTAGATCGTGCCGTCATGGCTGGGCTGGCCCCACATGCCCGATTTTAAAATGATGCCCTTGTCGACATAAGGACCTTCGATATTATTCGCTACCGCAATGCCCAATGCGGAACGTGGCGAATCGCCCTTGCAGGCGTTGTAATACATATAGAATTTTCCGTCCGGCATACGCTTGACATCGGCCGCCCACAGTGTGGACGACTGCGCCCAATTGAATGTTTCGGCCAGTTCGGTGAATACATTCGATGCGCCATTGAGAAATAATGGATTGCTTGCAGTGACACCGTCGCTGACCTGCTGCCATTTCATCAAATCACGCGATTTGGCAGCCGCCAGGTGCGAGCCGAACACATAAAACATGTCGTCCACCTTGATGACCGACGGGTCGTGCACGGCGGCATTCTGGAAGACGATGGGGGTGGGCGCGGCCTGGGCAGCGACTAACGAAGGAAGCATGGCCGATGACAATACGGCCCATGTTCCAAATGAGGAAAGGGTGTGATGCACGCTGGTCTCCGTTATATTTATTTGAATGTGCATTCTGATGATCGAATGCCGGAAACGAGAATGCGATATTTTTAACGTGTTTGCAACCGGATTGCATACGCTTGTTCAGCGCGTTTCTCGAGATAAATATTTGCGATAACTTAAATAGTGCAATTTCTTATAAAAGCGATTGAAAGCATATCGCAGCCATTTCTGCGATATGCTTTTTTCGCCGGAATCGTTTTAAATCCACGAAAAAGTAATCGCCTGGTTTTTCACGCAAGAATGGCTGTTGGCGCCGTACCACAGGGTATTCGGGCACGCGATGTGTCAAAATGCCCGCTTTACAGCGAGAACACCATGCACAAACTGATTGCCGAATTGATGCGGCTGTATCTTCCAGCCGATGTGCTGTCATCCGACGTCCTCGCGCTGCCGGTCAGCCTGACGGACGGCGACGGCAAGACGCGCGCGATGATGATCCCGTTTCGCAAGACCAAGGGCACCGACAGCGAAGCGCACTGGACGCGACTGTGCGAGGTGGCCAATGCGCTGCAGACGACGCTCAAGCTGCCCGCGCCCGCGGTGAGCATCTCGGGTGGCGACGCGTATTATTTGTGGCTATCGCTCGCGACGCCGGTGCCGGCCGAGCGTGCACAGGCTTTTCTCGAACGCCTGCGCGACGCGTACTTTCCCGAGGTCGAGCTGGCGCCGGACGCGGTGCGTGCGCCGGTCGCCCTGCCGCCATGCCTGCACCCGCGCACCGGCAAGTGGGCTGCCTTCATCCACCCGGGCATGGGCGCGTCGTTTGCCGACGAGACCGGGCTGGACATGCAGCCGCCGCCGAACGGCCAGGCCGGGTTTCTGGAAGGGTTGGAGAGTATCGATGCGGAGCAGTTCGAGCACGCGTGGCGCCTGCTCGAACCGGCTGCGGTGAATGTGCCGGTGCCTGCTCCGGCGCCCATCCCTGCGCCTGCGCCTGCGGCAGGCTTGCTGCTGAAAGACGCGACGCTGGAGGACATCGTGCGCCACCTGCACGCGAAGAATATCGAGCCGACTTTCCGGCACCTGATAACTGGTTAAACGCGTGGACGGCGCAGCCGTCCACCCTACTTGGTCACCGTGATCAAGGAGCGCTTGCCGCCCTTGAACCCGTACAAGGTGATCGTCCCGTCACGCACATCGCCGCGGGCATCGAACGCCACCGGGCCGGTCACGCCCTTGTAATTGGCTTTGGCCAGGAACGGCAGGTACTTGGCTGGCGCGGCCGATCCGGCCTTGACCATCGCGTCGGCCATGACCATCGTCGCGTCGTACGCATACGGCGCGTTGATCTGCACATCGATGCCGAAGCGCTTCTTGTAGTCGGCGCGGAACTTGTCCATGCCGGCCTTGCCTTCACCGCGCACGCCGCCCGCTTCCGCGCACACGACCTGGCCGTCGACCATGGTGCCGCCGGAGAGCTTGAAGATCTCGTCCGAGCAGATGCCGTCGCCGCCCATCATGCGCACGTTCATGCCCAGCTGCTTCATCTGGCGCAGCATCGGGCCGGCCGTGGCGCTCAGGCCACCGAAGAAGACCATGTCCGGCTTGGTGGCGCGGATGCGGGTGACGATGGCGCTGAAGTCGGTCGCCTTGTCGTTGGTGAATTCGCGCGCGACGATCGTGCCGCCCTGCTGCTGCAGGCTCCTGGAAAATTCCATCACCAGGCCCTGGCCGTAGGCCGTGCGGTCATCGACAACGGCCACGCGGCGCACCTTCATGGCGCCGGTCGCATAGCGGCCCAGGGCCTGGCCCAGCTGCACGTCGTTGGCGATCGTGCGAAACGCCGTATTGAAGCCCTGCTGCGTGTATTTCGGGCTGGTGCTCGACGGCGAAATCTGCGGGATGCCGCCGGTGTGATAGATCTTTGATGCGGGAATCGTGGTGCCCGACGTCTGGTGTCCGATCACGCCATTGACCTTGGCGTCGACCAGTTTCTGCGCCACGCTGGTGGCCTGTTTCGGATCACCCGCGTCGTCTTCGGCCACCAGCTGGAACGTCACCTTGCGACCGGCGATCATGGTGCCGCGCGCGTTGAGGTGTTCGATCGCCATGCGCGTGGCGTTCTCGGTGTCCTTGCCAAAGTAGGCCACGGGCCCGGTGATCCCGGCCACATGGCCGATCTTGACGATGTCCTGACTTGACGCCAGGCCAGCCGTTGCCGCCAGTACGCTGGCGGCCAATATGTTCTTGTTCATGAGTTCCCTGGTAATCAGACAGGCGGCCAAAAAGCCGCCAAACCGGTTATTTTACCGTGAGTATGGACACCGCGCAGGCGTGACAATTGACGCTATTTTGCTCCTGCCTGCTGCGGTATCCTGCCTGGCTTGACAGCACGGCGGCGGCAGACACCATGTACACCATCCCATTCAGAATCCAGACTGCCATCGCTGGCAAGCTGTTGTTGCTACTTGCCTCGCTGCCCGCGCATGCGCAGCTGCCGGCGCCCAGCCGCACGATCTACAAATGTGAGGTGGCTGGCAAGACCGCCTATACCGATGTGCCCTGCCTCGGTGCGAAGCGGCTCGACGTGGTGCCTGCGCGCGGTGTCGACAAGCTGTCGGGCACGTCCCGCGTGGGCGCGACAGTCGCGCGCGAATATCACCAGGAAAACATGGCCCGTATCTGGAAACCCCTCCTGGGAATGAACGAGCAACAGTACGCCACAGCGGTGCGACGTCAAGCGCTGGATGCGAGAGCACAGCGCGAATGCCGCGCACTCGAAGCGGCGATCGTCGACCACGAACGCATCGAGCAGCACGGGCTCGCGCGCGATTCAAGGGAGACGCTGGCGCATGACACCCTCAGCCTGCGCCAGCGCTATCACGAGCTGCGCTGCTAGAGGCTTGTCTGTACTGGCGTCTTGAACGTGACGGTCGCCATCAGTCCACCCAGCCGCTCGGAGGAACCCAGCGTCAGCACCGCGCCATGGCGCTCGGCGATTGCCTTGATGATGGCCAGGCCCAGGCCACTGCCGGCGGCCTCGCTGCCGGCCACGCGGTAAAAGCGGTCGAACACGCGTTCGCGTTCATCCGGCGGGATGCCCGGGCCGCTGTCTTCCACTTGCACCGCCACCGTGCCGGCGCCGCTGAGCACCGAGATGTCGACGGTGCCGCCACCCGGGGTGTACTTGACCGCGTTGTCGACCAGGTTGCGCAGCAGGATCTGCAGCGCGTCGGGCTGGCCGTCGATGCTGGCCGGGTCGGCCTGCTGCAGGCCCAGGTCGACGCCCTTGGCGGCAGCCACGCTGGCCAGGTCGGCGGCCGTGCGGCGCGCCAGGTCGGCCAGGTCCACCGGCCGGGTCTTGGCAGCCGTGCCTTCGGCGGCGGTGGCTTCTTGCCGCGCCAGGATCAGGAGCTGCTCGACCAGGCGCGTGGCGCGGTCGATGCCGGCCGTCAGGCGCCCCACCGCGACCTGGCGCGCTTCGGGTGTGTCGGCCCGGTCCAGGCTTTGCGCCTGCAGGCGCAGCGCCGCGAGCGGCGTGCGCAGTTCGTGCGCGGCGTCGGCCACGAAGTTCTGCTGGGCCTCGAACGCGGTGCGCACGCGGCCAAACAGCAGGTTCAGTTCTTGCACCAGCGGGCGCACTTCGTCGGGCAAGCCGGTATCGGATACGGGCGACAGATCGTCGGCCTGGCGCGACGCCACCTGCGAGCGCACGCGCGCCACCGGTTGCAACGAGCCACTGACGACCCACCACACGACCAGCATCAGGATCGGCATCATGACCGCGATGGGCCCCAGCGTGCGCAGGGCCAGGTTGCCGGCCATATTGCGGCGCACGGCCAGGTCTTGCGCGACCTGCACGGTTTGATTCGAGGTCTGGATCGAGAACACGCGGTAGGTCGTGCTGTTGGCGCGCACGTTCGAAAAGCCCAGCACCGCGCGCTGCGGCAGGCGCGCGCGCGAGACGCTGTGGAACATCTGGGCGCCGTCGGGGGACCACATCTGCACCACCATGTCGTCGTTGCCACCGGCGCTTTCGGCTTCCTGCCGCGCGCGCGCTTCGTCGTTCGACAGCGGTGTGCTCGAGCGCAGCGACAGGGCCATCTGCTGCATGTGGTAATCGAAGATCTGGTCGGCGTCGTGCAGCGCGGTGCGGTAGGCGATCGTCGCCTGCGCCACCGCCGCGATCGTGATCGCCGCGAGCAGGAACCAGAGCAGGCGCCCGCGCAGCGAGTGCGTCATTTTCATGCTTTCGGCACCATGTAGCCGACGCCGCGCACGTTCTGGATCAGGTCACTGCCCAGTTTCTTGCGCAGGCCGTGGATATACACTTCCACCGCATTACTCGAGACTTCATCGCGCCAGCTGTACAGCTTTTCTTCGAGCTGCGCGCGGGAGAGCACGGCGCCGGGCCGCGCCACCAGCGCTTCGAGCACCGCCCACTCGCGCGCCGACAGCGACACCTGGGTGCCGTCGACCATGATTTCGCGCGTGACCGGATTGATCGTGATATTGCGGTACTCAAAAATCGGCTCGGCGCGCCCGGCAGCGCGTCGCAGCAGCGCGCGCAGGCGCGCCAGCAATTCGTCGAGATCGTAGGGTTTGAGGACGTAGTCGTCGGCGCCTGCATCCAGGCCCGCGATACGCTGCGCCACCGAGTCGCGCGCGGTGGCGACCAGCACCGGGGTGCGGTCCTTGCGGGCGCGCATCGAGCGCAGTACTTCGAGGCCATCCTTGCGTGGCAGCCCCAGGTCTAGCAGCACCAGGTCGTAGTTCTGGTTCTGCAGCAGGGCCGTGTCGGCCATTTCGCCGTCCTTGACCCAGTCGACCGCGTAGTGCTCGGCCCTGAGCAGGTCGAGCACTACTTCGCCGATCATCGTATCGTCTTCCACCAGCAGCAGCCGCATACATCCCCCGTTGTAAAAGTGCGACCCGAGGGCGCTACGCTATCTTAACCAATTAACCGATCCGCACCGGGATGAAGATCTTGTCGCTGCCGCGCTGGATCAGCAGCGCCACCGACTTGCTGGCCTTGCCCACCATTTCGCGCACCTGCGCCACCGAGTTCACCGGCCGGCCGTTGACCGAGATGAGGACATCGCCCGGTTCGATGCCCGCGATCTCGGCGGCACCCGAAGCATCTTCGATCAAGAGGCCTGCCGCGATGCCGCTCTGACGACGCTCGATCGGCTCAAGTGGCCGCAACGACAGGCCCAGCTTGGCGCTGTTGTCGACGACGCCGGCCACGTCGTCCACCTGGCCGCGGCGCGGTTTCTCGGCAGCGTCGGCCAGCGTCGCATCGATGCGCACCAGCTTACCGTCACGCCAGACGTCCATGGCGATCTTGTCGCCCGGTTTGGCCATCGTCATCATGGCCGGCAGATCGCCCGACGAGACGATCGGCGTGCCGTTGGCCGTGCGAATCACGTCGCCGGATTTCAGACCCGCACGTTCGGCCGGGCTGCCACGCTCGACGTTGCTCACCAGGGCGCCCTCGACCGATTCGAGCTTGAACGAATCAGCGAAGCTCTGGCCGACTTCCTGCACGCCCACACCGAGCTTGGCATGCTGCACCTTGCCGGTGGCGACGATCTGGTCCTTGATGCGCACCGCAAGATCGATCGGGATCGAGAACGACAGACCCTGGTAACCGCCGGTCTGGCTGTAGATCTGCGAGTTGATGCCGACCACTTCACCGCGGGTGTTAAACAGCGGGCCACCCGAGTTGCCGGGATTGACTGCAACGTCGGTCTGGATAAACGGCACGCTGCCGTCCGAGATCGAACGACCGGTGGCGCTGACCACGCCAGCCGTGACGGTGCTTTCGAGGCCATACGGCGAACCGATGGCCAGCACCCACTCACCCACCAGGACCGATTTCGATTTGCCGATCGGCGCCACGGGCAAGCCCTTGGCATCGATTTTCAACACAGCCACGTCGGTGCGCGGGTCGGAACCCAGGACCTTGGCGCGAAACTCGCGGCGATCCTGCAGCTTGACCGTGACTTCGTCAGCGCCCTGCACGACGTGTGCGTTGGTAAGGATGACGCCGTCCGGGCTTACGATAAAGCCCGATCCAGCGCCGAAAACGGGCGCTTCACGACCACCGCGCTCACCACCGGAGCGCGGGTCCTGAAACTGCTTGAAAAACTCATACAGCGGATGGCCCGGGTCGAGGCTTGGCATGCCGCCTGCACCGGCGCCGCCACGGGCAGCCGTCTTGGTGCCGCCAACGACGCGGATATTGACCACTGCCTTGCCTTTTTCAGCAGCGATGCGCGTGAAATCGGGCAGCGCCACGGTCGACGACGGGGCGCCCACGGCGGCAGCCGGTGCGGCGCCAGGAGCGGCCGCGACGACGGCCGGCGTGTTGGGCGCAGCGGCGTTGGCAGTAGCGTTATTGTGATTGACAGCGATGGCACCGACCGCGCCGCCGATGACGCCCGCGGCACACAGGGCCAGCGTCAGGCGTTTGGCAGTGATGGCAGTAACGGCACTTGGGTTCGACATGGATGTGCTCCTGATGAAAATTCGGTAAATCGGTAATCGAGATTCGATGAAGCTAGTGTCGCGCAGCCGTCTTAGACCATACTTAAGTTGACCGGCAACACCCCTTAGACATGGCTTAATGCGCACGGTTTGAGACTGAACAGACACGAAGTTCGCCAGATATGACAAGGGCGCCCCAATGCTGCAGGCGCCCTCCGTTCAAACCATTACTGCATCATGTGCGCCAACTCAGGCAGCGCGCTGTTCCAGTGCCTGGACGTTGTCGCCGCTGATCGTGGTGCCGGCAGCATCGCCAATGGCGATCTTGCGCGGCTTGAGCGCCTCGGGCACTTCACGCACCAGTTCGATGGTGAGCATGCCGTTGTCGAACGACGCCGTGGTGACCTTCACGTGGTTGGCCAGCTGGAAGCGCTGCTCGAAATCGCGCGCTGCGATGCCACGGTGCAGGAAGGTGCGCTGGGCGTCATCCTTCTGCTTGCGGCCAGTAACGTGCAGGCTGTCACGCTCGGTGATGATCTCGACTTCGTCGCGGGTGAAGCCGGCCAGCGCCATCACGATGCGGTATTGGTCTTCGCTCACCAGTTCGATGTTGTACGGCGGGTAGCTTGGCTGCGACTCGGCGCGTTGCTCGAGCAGGCTGGCCAGGCGATCGAAGCCGATGGCGGAACGGTAGAGAGGGGTCAGGTCGTAAGTACGCATGATGTCTATCCTTGTAAAGTTAAGCGATAAGGGTGCGGACCTCAGTTGAGCATCCGCTGGTACCAATCTAATGCCATCGATGGCGAAATCAAGACAAGCAAAATACGGAATTTTAAATATTTTTCCAAATTTTGTTTATATGATGTAGTAGGGAAAATCCTGCGCTACGGGCGGTGCTACACTCCCCGGCTTCCCTTCCCTGCCTTTTCCCATGACCGCATCCCGCACCTTCTTCACACGCGCTGCCCGTCCGGCGAGCGCCCTGATTCTTGCCCTGGCGCTGGCCCTGCCTGCCTCGGCCCAGCTTCCCGCCGTCGGCGACGCGCCGTATCCGGGCACGATCACGCTGCATGTCGACGCGAGCAATCTGTCGCAACAGGTCTTCAGGATGCGCCTGTCGATGCCCGTGCAGGCTGGCCCGATGACGTTGCTGTACCCGCAGTGGGCGCCGGGGAACCACGGCCCCAACATCCCGCTGACCCAGCTCGCCGGCCTGAAATTCCGTGCCGGCGGCAAGCCGGTCGAATGGAAGCGCGACCCGGTCAACGTGTATGCGTTCCACGTCGTCGTGCCGGAAGGCGCGACCACGCTCGACGCCGAATACCAGTTCCTGTCGCCGCTCGATACGACGCAAGGCCGCATCACGATGACCGACGATATCCTGGGTGTGCAGTGGCAGTCGGTGGCGCTGTACCCGGCCGGCTACCAGGCGCGCCGCATCACCGTGCAGCCGACGCTGCGCCTGCCCGCCGGCTGGCAGTTCGCCAGCTCGCTGGCGGTCGAAGCGCGCACCGGCGACGAAGTGCGCTTCAAGCCGCATGATCTCGATACGCTGGTCGATTCGCCCCTGTTCGCGGGCCGCTACTTCAAGCGCATCGACCTGGCGCCGGGCGCGAAGCAGCCGGTGATGCTCAATGTGGTGGCCGACAATCCCGAAAACCTCGAGGCCAAACCGGACCAGATCAAGCTGCACCGCGCGATGGTCGACCAGGCGCTCAAGCTGTTCGGTTCGCACCACTATCGCCAGTACGATTTTCTGTTTGCGATCTCGGACGAATTCGGCGGCATCGGCCGCGAGCACCAGCAATCGAGCGAGAACGGCGTCAAGCTCGGTTACTTCACCGAGTGGAACCGCAACGAGGCCGGACGCGAGTTGCTGCCGCACGAATTCGTCCACTCGTGGAACGGCAAGTTCCGCCGGCCTGCGGGCCAGGATGTCGCCAACTTCAACACGCCGCTGCAGAACGAGCTGCTGTGGCTGTACGAAGGCCAGACCCAGTTCTGGGGCAAGGTGCTCGCCGCGCGTTCGGGCCTGGTGTCGCAAACCCACG
>Ga0308158_10001877_pt1 | contig 20940 bp, 17 predicted proteins | sample PhyBR2_FD_201038 | JGI IMG/M metagenome (GOLD analysis project Ga0308158, IMG submission 201038) | Phyllosphere microbial communities from UC Gill Tract Community Farm, Albany, California, United States - DLSLB.R2 | ecosystem: Host-associated > Plants > Phyllosphere > Unclassified | place: USA...
AGCCGCGCCGATGAGCTCTTCGAAGGGCCGGCTGATGCGGGAGAGGCTGTTGTTCCCTTCAAGCCGGTAGCCGTCCGCTCCTTCCACCGTGAGGGTGATGTCCTCACCCCGCAGTGTTTCGAGTGAGAAGTCCTTGTGGAAGAGGCGTATGAACGGGCCAATGGAGCAGGAGGCATTGTTGTCCTTCGCCATGCCCAGGAGCAAGGCGCTGCGGCCTTCCACATCCCGCAGGTTGACATCATTGCCCAGGGTTGCACCGCGAGCCCGGCCACGTGCGTCGACAACGAGCACCAGTTCCGGCTCCGGGTTGTTCCAGTTCGAGAACGAGGGGATGCCGATATGCGATCCGAACCCGACGCTGGAGAGGACGGGGGACTTGGTGAAGACCTCGGGGTCCGGACCCAGGCCGACCTCGAGGTACTGGGACCACATTCCCTGTGCCGTGAGGACGTCCTTTACCTGCCGGGCCTCCGGGGATCCGGGTCGGACGGAGGCGATGTCAGCGCCAAGAACCGAGAGGACGGACTCCCGCACGGTTGCGGCCTGCTGGATGTCGCCCCCGCAGCGTTCCTCGATCACGCGCTCGATCATGCTGTCAACGAAGGTCACACCGCAGGCTTTGATGACCTGGAGGTCAACCGGGGCCAGGAAATGGGCCTTGGCCGGCCCTTGGGCGAGCGATGCCTCAACGAGGGTCGCGAGGCTCCATCTGGGGGAGTTCTGCGCCGCTGTGATGAGTTCGGCAGGGTCCTCGAGGTCCATGAGTTCCGAGACGGTACGTACCTGAGGGGTATGGTCAAAGACCTCCTGGCCCCGGATGGACACGATCCGGGGGCCGCCAAACTCTGGGTCCCAAATACGGCCTACGAGGAGTGCTTCATCGGCGTCCGCGGGCAGGATCTGATCTGCGGTAACAGGGGTCATCGTGCTTCTGCTTTCTGTCCGGCAGGTTCATGGATTCCGTCCACGCGCCGTGCAATGTTCCAGGGGTTGTCCTCACGCAGCGCAGGCGGAAGCTGTTCGGGCGCGAACGAGTCATACGCCACCGGGCGCATGAACCGTCCGATGGCTGCCGTGCCTACCGAGGTGGTGGAGGCGGCCGTGGTGGCGGGGTAGGGGCCGCCGTGCTGCTGCGCGTAAGTCACGCTTACCCCTGTTGGCCAGGCGTTCCACACCAGGCGTCCGCTCCGTTCGCGCAGCACGGTTAGCAGGTCATCGAGCTGTTCCTCCGGCTGGCCCTGGACGGTGGCCGTGAGCTGGCCCTCCAGCAGCCGGGCCAGTTCGGCGAGGTTGGTTCCGGGACGGTAGCGGACCAGGAGGGTGGCGGGGCCGAACATCTCCTGCTCCAGCAGCTCCGGTTGTGCCAGAACCGCCTCCGCTGTGGTGGCCAGGACCGTGGGTCGGGGTGCTTCGGCGCTGTCGCCCCGCACCAGCACGTCCACGCTGTGGGCGGACCGCACCTTTTCCAGCGCGGCGTCGAAGCCCTCGCGCAGCTTCGGGCTCAGGAGCGGTGCCACGCTCTTGCCATCGAGTTCCCGCTGAAGAAAGCCGGCCACACCGTCGGAATCCTGCGCGGGTGCGAACAACAACCCCGGTTTGGTGCAGAACTGGCCCATGCCTGCGGTGAAAGAGGCAGCGTAGCCGGAAAGAATGGCGTCCCTGCGCGTAGCCCAGGCCTGCTCCGTGACGAACACCGGGTTGATGCTGCCCAGTTCTCCATAGAAGGGAATGGGGGTGGGGCGGCGGCAGGCCCGGTCGAAAAGGGCGCGGCCGCCGGCCGTGGAACCCGTGAAGCCGATCGCCTTGGTCAGCGGGTGGTCCACGAGTGCTTCCGCTGCCTGCCGTCCCACCACGGCGGAAAAGATTCCCTGCGGCGCTCCGGCTGCGGCAAGGGCTTCCTCGACGATAGCCGCGGTCCGCAGGGCCAGCTGCAAATGTCCTTCATGGACCTTGTGCACCACGGCGCAGCCGGCGGCCAAAGCGGAGGCGGTGTCGCCTCCCATCACGCTGAAGGCAAAGGGGAAGTTGGAGGCACCGAAGACGCCCACGACGCCGAGGGGCACGTTGACCTTGCGCAGGTCCGGCCGGGGACCCATGCCCCAGTCCGGGTCGGCGTGGTCAATGACGGCGTCCAGGTGCTCGCCTGCAAAAATTTCGCTGCGAAAGAGGCGCAGTTGAAAGACCGAGCGCTTCAGTTCGAAGCGCAGCCGGCCCTCATCCAAATGCGTTTCCTGTGCTCCGAGGCCCACAAGCTCCTCAGCGTTTGCTTCCAACGCCGAGGCGATGGACTCGAGCCAGGAGCCGCGGACATCCGGTTCCACCTCGCGGGCTCTTTCGTAGGCCGCATGCGCCGCCACAATCTGGTGTTCGACCTGCTCGGGAGTTGATTTCATCTGGTTTTCTCCTGAATCTGTTTCTTGTGCACCCACATCATTCCTCCTTCTCGAACGACGTGCGATATTTCGAACGATATGCGTAGACTGGAAGCTGCATTGAAGCCGTGGCTCCCTACCGAAAGGACACAAAGTGCCCCGTTTGACCCCCGCCGTCGTCAGGAGCCTTGACGTGTTGGAGCTGTTCATGGATGCCCGTCACGGGCTCTCTGCGCCCGAAGTCGTGCAACGAACCGGGCTTCCACGGACCACTGTCCATGAACTGCTCACCACCCTGACGGAGCGCAAATACCTCCGCCGGGACGATTCCACTGCCACCTACCATCTTGGACTGAGCGTTTTCCGGTTGGGCAACGCCTTCGCCGAGCGACTGGACCTGCACGCCGTCGGGCTGCGCGTTGCCAAGTCCGTGGGCAGGGAGTGTGACGAGACCGTCCACGTGGGAATCCTCGACGGTGCCGACGTGGTGTACATCTGCAAGGTGGACAGCACGCAGTCCGTCCGCATGGTGTCGCGCATGGGCGGCCGCGTTCCGGCGAGCTGCACCGCCGTGGGCAAGGCCCTCCTGGCGTACCTGCCCGATGCCGAACGCAAACGTGTCTTCAAAAAGGGCCTTGCCAAACTGACCCCTAAAAGCATCACCGAACCCCACGCGCTGGCCAACGTACTGGACGAAATCCGCGCCTCCGGGCTCGCCTTCGAGTCCGGGGAATCCAACCCGGACGTTTCCTGCGTGGCTGCGCCGGTGCGGGACCACACCGGCGCGGTCGTGGCGGCCCTGAGCATCTCCGTTCCGGACATGCGCTGGGAGCAGCGCCCGGTGGAGGAGTGGTCGGCGCTCGCGGCCGACGGCGCTGCCCGCTTGAGCGCAGAGCTCGGCTACCGCTGAGGGCCGGGACAGCCGGGGGCACCCCCGGCTGTCAGCCTGCCAGTGCCACATGATCGCCAGAGATGCCTGCAGTGGTCTTGACGCCCAGCAGCTGCATGGAGCGCACGTACTGGGAGCGGAGGATCTTCACGGCATGGGCGGCGCCGCGCTCGCCACCGGCCATCAGGCCGTAAAGGTAGGCCCGGCCCACCATTGCCGCGTCCGCACCGAGGCCGACGGCGGCCAGCACGTCACTGCCGGACATGATTCCGCTGTCGATCAGCACCGTGGGGTCGGATCCTAGGGCCTCCCGGACCTGCGGGAGGATGCGCAGGATGGTAGGCGAGCGGTCCAGCTGCCGCCCGCCGTGGTTGGACAGGACGACGCCGTCGCACCCCAACTCCACAACACGTTCGGCATCCCTGACGGTCTGGATGCCCTTGACCAGCAGCTTGTGCGGCCACACCCTCCGCAGCCAGGCGATGTCGTCGAACGTCAGGGCGGGATCGAAGACCTGGTCCGCAACCTCTGCGGAATTACCGCCGAAGCCCCGGAGTGAAGCGAACTCGATGGGCGGGGTGGTGAGCTTGTCGAACCACCAGGAAGGGTGCAGTGCCATGTCAGCGAAGGTCTTCGGCGACAACGTGGGCGGAATGGTCAGCCCGTCACGCAACTCCCTCACGCGGGCGCCACCCACTTGGGTGTCCACGGTGACCATCAGCACGTCGTAGCCGCTGGTGAGCACACGCTCCAGCAGGCCCTCGGTCTTGCTTCGGTCCTTGGCGATGTAGAGCTGAAACCAGTTGTTCCCCTCGGGCACCGCTTTGGCGAGGTCCTCCACGGTGGTGGTGCCCACCGTCGAGAGGGTGTACGGGATGTTGTTCCGGGCCGCTACCCGAGCCACTGCCTTTTCGCCGTCGTTGTGCATCATCCGTGTGTAGCCGGTAGGCGCCAGGACCAAGGGGAAGTCGATGGTCCGGCCAAAAAGCTTCGTGGATGGATCGGGATCCGAGACATCGCGAAGGACCGCCGGGGAGAACTCCACGTCCCGGTAAGCCTGCCGGCACCTGGCGAGGGTGATCTCTTCTTCGGCCGCGCCGTCCGTGTAATTGAAGACAGCCTTCGGAGTGGTCTTCTGGGCCATGGCGCGCAGGTCGGCGATGGTGAACGCCCGGGCAAGCCTTCGCTGCACGGGATCCATCTCAAAGCTGCGGAACTGGAGAAGTTCGCGGATCTCGGACCACTTGGGCAGTTGACGGTCCTCCATGTGGAGCACCCCTTTCATGTTCGAAATTTAGCACAAAGGTCGGCAAGTGGAAGCCGCTGAACTGGCCCGGCAATGCAATCAGTTAGGCCTTGGATAGCTCCTGCATCGCCTCTGTTACGGGTGTATGCATCCATTTTCCGGTCCAGCGCTTGACGGTCCGGGGCGGTGTCCCTAGACTCCTTTGTGTTCCCGATCACCCTACCGCAGCAACTGCTTGATCGCCACTTCGACCAACGTTCGAAATATCGACCACTCTAGAATCGCAAAGACGAGACCCACAAAGCAGTGGGCTTTCGAAAGGACCCCCAATGTCAGCAGTCCCCAACGCCGCTGCCCCCAGCGGCGGACGGATCGTCCTGCGCTCCGCCCAGGACGTCACAGACCTCATCAACAGCGGTGCCCTCCAGAAGGGCAAATCCTTCGCCATTACCCTGATCGCCCTGGGCGGCATCTTCCTGGACGCCTACGATTTCACCTCGGTGGCGTTCGGCCTGCCTTACATCTCCAAAGACTTCCATCTGACACCTGAGATGCTGGCCGTGGTGTCCGCCTCGATCATGGTGGGCGCCCTCGTCGGATCAGTCTTCGGCGGGTACTTTGTGGACAAGCTGGGCCGGTTCAAGGTGTTCATGGCGGACATGGTGTTCTTCGTTGTCGCAGCCATCGCCTGCGCCCTGGCCCCGGACGTCTGGACCCTTATTGTTGCCCGCTTCATTATGGGCGTGGGCATCGGCGTCGACTTCCCGGTCGCCTTCAGCTTCCTGGCCGAATATGCCTCACGGAAGACGAAGGGGGGCACCGTTTCCCTCTGGCAGCCCATGTGGTACGCCGCTGTCGCATCCACTTTCGCGCTGTTGATTCCCGTGTACTTCCTCTTCCAGGGGCTGCAATGGTCCGAAAACCAGATGTGGCGCATCGTTGTGGGTTTCGGTGCCGTCCCTGCCGTCCTGATCATGATCTTCCGCCAGAAGTACATGGCTGAGTCTCCCTCCTGGGCGGCACAAAACCTTGGTCTGCATGAAGCGGCCAAAATTCTAAAGCGGACCTACAACGTGGACGCGGAGGTGGCGGAGGACGCCGTCGACCCCCGTGCCGAGCGCAAGCAGTTCCAGATGACCCTGACCCAGGCCTGGGGCAGGCTCGTCGGCAAGAAGTACCGCGGCCGCACTGTCCTGTCCCTCGTCATCAATGCCGGCCAGTCGATGGAGTACTACGCTGTCGGCTTCTTCGTCGGGCAGATCGTGCTCGCCATGCTGCATACCCAGAACGTCATGACCAACATCGTTTCCTCGCTCATCCTCAACCTTTGCTTCGGTGTTACCGGCGGCTTCATCGGGGCCCGCCTTTCGGGCAAGATCGGCCCCCGCAAGCTGTCACTGATCGGGTTCTGCGGCACCTTTACCTGCATGATCATCGCGGGCACCCTCAGCAATGTCGAAGGCGCCTGGTCCTTCGTGGGTGCCGTGGTCATCGGCCTCCTGATCTTCTGCCACGCAGCAGGTCCCGGAGCTCAGGGCATGACCATGGCCACCATGTCCTACCCCACCTCCCTGCGCGGAGCCGGCACCGGCTTTACCCAGATCGGCATCCGCCTCGGAGCGATTGCTGGGCTTGTGTTCTGGCCCCTGGCCACGGCAGCCTGGGGAACCCGGGCGCTGCTGGTACTCGCCGTTGTTCCCGCCATAGCCATCGTGGTGATCCTGATCAACAAGTGGGACCCACACGGCCGCGACATCGACGCCGAAGACTACGTGGACCAAACCGCCCCGGTTCTGGCCGGTGACCGCTGAACCCAGCGGCTGCCCCTTCTCTCCAACCTATTAAGGACAAACCTATGAGTGCCATCACTGGCGTAATGCCGGTAGCGCCCACCATTTTCGCCGATGACGAGGAGCTGGACCTGGACGGCCAGCGCCGCGTGCTGGACTACCTGGTGGACGGCAAGTCGGACGCCGTCTGCATCCTGGCCAACTACTCCGAGCAGTTCTCTTTGACTGACGAGGAACGCGAGCAGGTGCTCCGGACCACCATGGAGCACCTGGACGGACGGCTGCGGGTTTGCGTCACCACCAGCCACTTCAGCTCGCGGATCGCCCGGGAACGCAGCCTCCGTGCCCAGGAGCTGGGGGCGGAGATGGTCATGCTCATGCCGCCGTTCTTCGGGGCCACCATGAAAGTGGACGACGAGGCCGTGTTGGAGTACTTCAAGCGGGTGGCCGACGGCTTGGACGTGGACATCATGATCCAGGATGCACCGATGAGCACCACGCCCCTGTCCGTAGGCCTGCTGACCCGCATTGCCAAGGAGGTGCCGAACGTGAACTACGCCAAGATCGAAATGCCCCAGGCGGCCGAGAAACTCCGTGCCCTAGGCACCTCCGCTGGATCGTCCCTGCCCGGACTATTCGACGGCGAAGAGGCCATCACCCTCATTCCCGATCTCGAAGCCGGTGCGCGGGGCACCATGAGCAGCTGCATGGTGCCCGACCAATTGGGCCAGATCGTTCGCGACTTCCTCGCCGGGGAGCGGGACAAAGCCATCACCGCCTGGGAAAACCTTCTTCCATTCATCCACTTCGAGAACCGGCAGTGCGGGCTGCGGGCAACCAAGGTACTGATGAAGGAAGGGAACATCATTGCCAGCGACAGGACACGGCAGCCGGTGGGGGAGCTGCAGCCCGACACGCGTGCACAGCTCGTGGAGATGGCCAAGCGCAAGGACCCGTTGATCCTCCGCTGGGCCTGAAAATCACATGATCCTGGGATGAAAGAAAGAAAGAAAGGAAGGACGGACATGCCACGCATACTGATCACTGACTACGAATTCGAATCGATCAGCCAAGAGCAGGCGGTCGCTGACGCCAATGGCGTGGAGCTGGTGCGGGCCGACTGCAGGACCGAGGATGACGTCCTGAAGGCTGCGGCCGATGCGGACGGGCTCATCGTTCAGTACGCACCCATCACAGAACGCGTCATCACGGGCCTGCCCAGGCTGAAAGCCGTCAGCCGGTACGGGGTGGGTGTGGACGGGGTTGACGTTCAGGCCGCAACGGAACGCGGTGTCGTTGTCTCCAACGTGCCCGATTACGGCGTGGAAGACGTCAGCGATCACGCCATTGCCCTTGCGCTGACATTGGCTCGCGGCATTCCGGACCTGGACAGCGGAGTCCGGTCCGGACAGAACCTGCTCGAGTCGGTCAAACCGCTGCGCCGTTTCTCCTCACAGACATTCGGCGTGATCGGACTCGGCCTGATCGGCGCGGCCACGGCGGCCAAGGCCAAGGCGCTCGGCTTCCGCGCCCTGGGCTACGATCCCCTCCACACCCCGGGGACCACCACTAAAGAAGGCATCCAGGTGCTTGGCTTCGACGAGCTGCTGGCCGAGTCCGACGTCGTATCCCTGCACGTGCCGTTGAACAGGCACACCCATCACTTGATCAACCCCCGCACGCTGGAGCAGTTCAAGGCGGGGGCCACCATCGTGAACACCTGCCGCGGCGGGGTGATCGACACCGAGGCTCTGGTTGATGCCCTGAAGAACGGCAGGGTTCGGGCAGCAGGGCTGGACGTCTTCGAAGAAGAACCCCTTCCCCTCAACAGTGGTTTGCTCGACCTTGACCGCGTGGTGCTTACACCGCATACCGCGTGGTACACGGAGGAATCCAGCGACGAACTGAAACGGCGGACCGCGGAGAACGTAGTGGACGCCTGCCTGGGCCGGCGGCCCCGCAATATCGTCAACCCCGAGGTCCTCGACCTGGGCCAGGACAAGTAGGAAAGCCTAGCCCTTGCTATCGAAGGCGGCGTCGAAGGAGGCTTTCATGGGACATCGCCCCGCGCGGCAGAGACGACGTCCCGGCCGCGGCGCGGGTCGCCCCAGGGCAGCTGGAGCCCATGACGGTGTTCCCGCACCGTCCGTCAATTCGGGACGGCGTGGGTTATCCGCCCTTGTTTGTGAGTGTGGTGTAAATGCCGACGGCGCCGGCGGCGGTCATGATCGCCGCGCTGCTCCAGCCTATTGTGGAGGCGAGTTTGCCGTTGGTGTAGCGGCCCATGATTTTTCGGTCTCCGGAGATGAGCATGGTGACGATCAGGAAGGGTGCGGCAGCGATTCCATTGACTACGGCGCTAAGGACCAGCAGGCCGATCGGGTTGCCGACGAATGTAGCGATCATGACTCCGCCAACTACGCCGACGCCTAGGAGGATGTATAAGAACCGCGCCGTGCGGGGGGTCCGGTCAAAGCCCCACCTGGTTCCCATCAGCCCGGCCAACCCCACCGAAGCGGACCCCGCCAAAACAGGGATACCAAGAAAACCAGAGCCGATGAACCCGATCGAGAAGAGCATTTTTGCGGCCGGTCCTGCAATCGGTTCAAGAGCCTTGGCAGCATCTGCCGCAGTCTTGATCTCGGTCCCGTTCTTGCCGAGGGTAGCGGCGGTCGCTGCGATGATCGCGAACATAACCAGCACGGAGAAGAACATGCCGATAAACACGTCGGCCCGGGCATGCCGAAGTTTCCGGCCTGCGGCGTCGCCGTCCCGGTCCGGTAATGCCACCGCATGCTTGCCGCCCAGGTCCTCGGCGCGCATTTCCTCAACCCGGTGGGCCGACTGCCAAAAGAACAGGTACGGCGAAATCGTCGTGCCGAGAACCGCGACGATCAGGCCCAAGTAGTCCCAGTCCCACCGGAACTGCAGCCCGAGCAGACCAGCAGATACGTCCTTCCAGTCGACACTTGCGACGAAGAGTACCCCGACGTAGGCCAGCAGGACCAGGCACAGCCATTTGAACACTTTCGCAATTACGCTGAAAGAACCCGTCATCAGGGTCGCGACGATGGCTATGCCGGAGACAGCGCTCCACACATGGTTCGGACCGGCGCCCAGCAATTCCATGCCCTGACCGACCGCCATCAGGTCTGCAGCGATGTTAAGCGTGTTGGCCACGAGTAAAGCCACCATCAGGACGCCGATGATGATTTTGGGTTTACGGGAGAATTTCCGACGGATCAAGGCGCCGAGGCTTTCACCTGTCGCCAGAGCGGTACGGTCGCTGATTTCCTGCACTGCGATCATCATCGGCAGTGTCAACGGTGCGGCCCACAACATCCCGTTGCCGAAACTCGCACCGGCCTGGGCATAGGTCGCGATCCCTGACGGATCGTCATCGGCTGCCCCGGTAATCAGGCCGGGCCCCAGTAAACCCATGAGACGGCGGAGCCGTCCGTCCACCGCGGTCCCGCGCCGCCGGCCGCTCTTGGCGGCAGTACCTTCTTGGCCCGTGCCGACTGTCTCCGAATCGGTCATCTGCTTTCCTCCGATTCCCACCCGCCGCCATTCGTGGGTTCCACGATCAGTTCCGTTCATGGGCCAGAGGCACGAGCATGTTATCGAGGGGCAGAAACTCGTTGAGGCCCGTTGCTTGTGGCTCGGGCTCGGCTCGACTTTCCCAGTAAAAGCGCCGCTGCTTGAAGTGTCCCGCCATTCCTGAGACCTGAACCGATGCCCCGAGTCGCAGCCCCTTTTTATGCGGGCAGGTCTGCACGGCAACACCCGGCACAGGAACTCCAGCCGCGGCGCCCATTTTGCCTGGGCCACCGCGGCAGGAATCGCGGCGCACCTTGGTTGCTGTTACAGCCGGCATTCCTCCTACGTGGCGGAACGGTAGTCAGGTTATGTGCGCTCCTTTCGCAAGGTCTTGTAGGCCGCTGTGAGCCCGATGGCGGCCATCACCCAGGGGCCGGCCACGATGATGGGGTCGATCCACTGGTGGTTTACGTCTGCGCGGTTTTGCCCGATGCGTGAGCGGAAGCCGCCCCGGCGGAACTCGCTGACTACCCCGGTTTCGGTGATGGGGTTGTCGGGGTGCGAGGTGGCGAGGGATTTCAGGTGGTGTTCCCAGGCATCCACGCGGTCAGCGCCGATGAGTAACAGCCAGTGCGCGGCCCGGCCCTCGCTGTACTTGTAGGCGTACCTCCGGATGGCTCCGGAGAGCCCGGCCGGAGGGGTGGAGGTTCCGAAGACAGGGGGGAGGAAGGCGTGCTCGACGGAGCGTTCCCGGGGCCATTTCTCCGGTTGGCGCTCGGGAAAGTCCCAGCGCGCGCCTGTCTCGATCCCGGGTTGCTCCCGTGGGTAGGAGGGCCGGTCGGCCGGGTCGAGGTCGGCGCCCCATCCCGGGATCTGCGCCCGCAGGTCTTCCGCGGACTTCCGGGGTGTGCGTTTGTCGGCAATATAAGGTGTGGCTATCTCGGTCATGATGCGCGCTCCCTTCAGGACTGGCCGGCAACAACGAGCGGCTTGATGATGTTGTCCAGCTTGGCGGAGAACATGTGGTAGCCCTCTGCGATGTGCTCCAGCGGGATACGGTGCGTGACCAGTTCGCTGGGTTTCAGGTACCCGTTTTGGATGTGCTCGAACAGGCGCGGCCACTGCCGTTTGACCGGGCATTGGTTCATCCGCAGCGTGAGGCCCTTGTTCATGGCGTCACCGAACTTCACGGCGCTGAAGATGGGCCCGTACGCGCCCACGACGGACACCGTGCCGCCCTTGCGTACCGAGTCGATGGCCCAGTTCAGCGCGACGGGGGAGCCGCCCTGCAATTTGAGTTTCGACGCGGTGACGTGCTGGAGGAAGTTGCCGTCCGCTTCGGCTCCCACGGCGTCAATGACGACGTCGGCACCCAGGTAGTCGGTTTCTTTTTTCAGATGCACCACGATGTCGTCGTACTCGGCAAAGTTGAACGTCTCGGCCTGGGCGAAGCTGCGGGCCTTCTCCAGCCGGTACTCCAGGTGGTCGACCACGATCACCCGCCCAGCCCCCATCAGCCAGGAGGACTTGGCCGCGAACAGGCCCACCGGGCCTGCGCCGAACACCACCACGGTATCGCCTTCGGCAATGTCCCCGAGCTGGGCACCGAAATAGCCCGTGGGGCAGGCGTCGGTGAGCAGCACCGCGTCCTCCTCATCCATCCAGTCCGGGATCCTGCTTGGCCCCACGTCAGCAAACGGGACCCGCACGAACTCCGCCTGGCCGCCGTCGTACCCTCCGCAGGTGTGGGAGTAGCCGTAGATGCCGCCCACCGCCGTCGCATTGGGGTTGACGTTATGGCAGTCGGAGTAGAGGCCCCGGGCGCAAAAGTAGCAGGAGCCGCAATAGACGTTGAAAGGCACCATCACCCGGTCACCCACCGCCACGTTCTGTACGGAGGAGCCCACCTCGTGAACGGTCCCCACGAACTCGTGCCCGAACGTCATCCCCACCCGCGTATCCGGCATCATGCCGTGATAAAGGTGCAGGTCGGACCCGCAAATGGCACCCCTGCTGACCCGCACGATCGCGTCATTGGGGTGTTCGATTTTTGGAATGTCCTTTTCTTCGACCCGTACCTTGTACGGGCCGCGGTAAACCATTGCGCGCATTAGTGCCACATCCCGGGAATTTTTCGTTTCGACATCGAACGTTTCCTCTCTGTGCCTCGCTCAGGCGCCGGCCGGGTGGAGGACGACCTTTGTCCAGCCGTCTTCACGGCTGTCGAAGTTCTTATAGCCCTCAGCAGCCTGGTCCAGCGGCAGTTCGTGGCTGACGATGAAGGACGGGCTGGCCTTGCCGCCGGCGATGAGGTCGCGCAAGGCCCGGTTGTACTTCTTGACAGGGCACTGGCCTGAGCCCATGGTCTGTCCTTTGAACCAGTAGTTTCCGTAGTCGAAGGCCACTTGGCCCTGCTGCTCGAGTTTGTCGGGGGCGCCGGGGTCCTGGGGCAGGAACACCCCGACCACGCCCAGGCCGCCGACGAAGCGCACGGAGTCCACGAGCCGGTTCAGGGTCATGTTGGGGTGTTCGGTTCCGCCGGGATCGTGCGCCTGGTAGCCCACGCATTCACAGCCCCGGTCTGCGCCGAAGCCCATGGTCTGGTCCTTGACGAACTCGACAGGGTCCACTTCGGCATCATTGACAGGGATGGCGCCGATCTCTTCGACCAGTTTCAGGCGGTCGGGTTGGCGGTCCACCACCATGACTTTGCCGGCGCCTTTGATGGTGGCTGAGTAGGCGGCCATGATTCCTACCGGTCCGGCACCGTAGATAACAACGGAGTCTCCCGGGTATACCCCGGCCATCTCTGTGGCGTGCCAGCCCGTGGGGAAGATGTCCGCGAGCATAACATAGTCGAGTTCTTTCTCGGCCGCGTCCTCGCCTAGGCGCAGGCAGTTGAAGTCCCCGTATGGCACGCGCAGGTATTCCGCCTGTCCGCCTTGGTAGGGCCCCATGTCTGCGAAGCCGTAGGCGGCGCCGGCGAGCTTTGGTTCGGGCTGCATCGTCAGGCAGTAGTTCGTGAAGCCACGTTCGCAGTTTTTGCAGAATCCGCAGGCAATGTTGAACGGCAGCACCACGCGGTCCCCGACTTTGACCTTGCTCACGGCAGGGCCGGTCTCCACCACCTCCCCAAGGTTTTCGTGCCCGAATGAACGGCCGGTTTCAAAGCTGGTGCGGCCTTCGTACATGTGAAGGTCGGAGCCGCAGATGTTTGCTGAGGTGATGCGCACCAGCACGTCGGCGGGGTGCTCTATTTTGGCGTCGGGGATCTCCTCGACACTGACGTCGTTCGGTCCTTTGTAAACTACTGCCTTCATTGTTCGCTCTCTTCCTGGGTCCCCGCTGCCGCGCACAAGCGCGCTCAAGGCGCGCGCCATCCTGGTACGCGTGCGTCAGTCACGAGGGAGTGGGATATGTAGAGGACCTCTGGGTCCACCCAAATGGCCGGGAGGTCTAAGGAGTTAAGGTGGAAGGCTGCTTCGGAGAACCGGCTGGCCGACCCCTTCACGAAATGGTAGTTACCGGTCCTTAATACTAAGTACCCTTATTAAGGAAGTCGAGAGCTACCCGGCCGTAACATTCCAGCAGGGGGCAGCAGGGGTCTGCTTGCACTGTCACTGTTACCCGCAATTGCGTCGAGAGGACCGGGAACCGGTCCGAAGAAGATGGCTGCCGCCCAGGTATTAGAGCCCCTCCGGCACGGGCCGCCCACTCTCAAGCACCACTGCAAAGGCCACGGTCGAGCATGAAGATTCGTCAATCCGTCGTAGCTGCAAAGACCGTCCGACTGCCGGACCCGGAACGCGGACGACGAAGATTCCGTCAGCGAATCACGGGGAGCGGCGGCGAACCAACTATTCAGTCCGGAGACTGGCTAACCCAGCCCGCGTGCTCGAGCGCTGCCGCGGCGGCCCGGTCAGGCGTAAGGGTGCTGTCCCAGCGCGCCGCATCCAGGCGCATGCCCGTGACATTTGCCGAGGACTCTGACGCCAGCCAGAGCAGCGGCTCGACCATCACCTCGGGCCGGAGCAATTGGCTGCGCAATGCTTCGGATACACCGTCGGGGATCATGCCCGTATCGGTGGCACCCCCAGGCAGCAGGCCGTTGACAGTGATGCCCGATCCGGCCAGGTCCTGTGCCCAGATTACGGTTTCGGATTCGAGCGCGGCTTTGGATGGGCCGTAGGGCGAAAAGCCGGCGCGGCGCATCGTCTGATGGTTCATGGTGATGTTGATAATGCGGCCCCATTGCTGATGCAACATCTGCGGCACGGCCGCCTTCGCCATCAGGAACGGACCGTTGACGTTGGTGTCGATAATAGTCCGCCAGGTGTCACTGTCGACTTCCCAGAACCGCGTAGGTTCGGTCAGGAAGGTCGGGCTGACGTACTTCATACCGCGCCCGGCGTTGTTGACCAGGATGTGAAGACCACCGAAGGTAGCGAGTGCTTCATCGACCAAGCGCCGGCAATCGGCTTCCTGGGTTACGTCCGCTTGCACGGCCAGCACGCGGCGAACTCCGAGCATCACGTTGATCTCATCGGCGACCCTGTCGATCTCGTGCCCCTCGCGCGCGGCCGAGATGACGACGCTGGCGCCGGCGCGGACCAGGCCGAGCGTCATTGCATGCCCGAGTCCGCGTCCGCCGCCAGTAACGATGGCGACCTTGCCCTCTAACAATGCCGTGTTCATTCTGCCTCCCTGGATTTACTGTCGCGCTTGGGGTGCGGGCTACATCGTACATCGGGGTGTGATGCCCCTCGCCGCCGCGTGTCCCCAGGGTGAAGCACTGGGCGAGCACGTGGTCGAGTGGCGAACATTGACTCCCACGTCGGTCATGAGCACTGTTCCGGGGACATGGAGGGATCCGCTTGCCATGGCGAGCGATTCAGCATGCCGCAGAGGGACCATAAGCGGGGTGACGCCGTTGCCGTGGCCGCGTTGCCCTTGCAGTCTCTCCAGGAGCAGCAAGGGCTCATGAGGACGACGTCGCCGACGGGATCCGAAAGGGCTGTCCTAAAATGGCCCGAAGGCTTGATCCAGCATCATTGATCGGAAGGTTCATTACCGTGAGTCATGAAAATGTAACGCCGGCAGCCACTACCGCGGCCCGTACCTTGTTCCGTGCCGCGCTTGGCGGTGTCCTCGTCGCACATGGGTCGCAGAAACTCTTCGGATGGTTCGGCGGCGGCGGTATTGAGGAGACCAGCAAGGGCATGGATGCCATGGGCTTCCGCCCTGCAAAGACCAGTGCCATGTTGGCCGGTCTCGGTGAAGCGGGTGCCGGACTGGCGCTTGCTCTGGGCTTCGCCACGCCGGCGGCCGGAGCAGCCGCAGCCACGACGATGGGGGTCGCTGCCAGCGTGCACGCGCCTAACGGCTTCTTCGCGATGGACGGAGGCCTGGAATATCCGGCCGTGCTCGGGCTCGCGGCCACGTCTTTCGCGATCGGGGGACCAGGGCGGGTTTCGCTCGATGCCGTCACCGGTCATGTTTTGGACAGGCCCTGGATGCGGGCCGTCGCCGTCACCACCATACCGGTGGCTATCGGTATCCAGATCTACCGCCGGCGCCAGGCGCTCGCCGCAAACCCGACGCCTGCATCGAACACCGCCGCGGCGGACGACGAATCGCCTCTAACGGCCTGACTCGACGTCGGACTGCCCGGACCGCCATCGCATGGGCATTGCCCGCAACCTGGCCACTACCGTTCGAGGACAGTGGAGCTGAGCGGAAAGGAAGTGTGGACAATGTCCACACTATTGGTCTCGGATTGCCTTGTAGAGCCTTCGAACTTCCCCGGATTCTGCATGTTTTCCGGAGTTCCCTTTGTTTGCAAGGCCTGGAATGCAGGTCGAGTCCCACCTCGGGCACGACGTATTCCTTCGTCAGGGGCGATTTTGCTTTGACGTGTTGACAAAGCTTGCGTTCGCGTCGTCTGACGGGTTGGGTCGCGGGCTGTGGACTGGCCGCCGCGGTGACCTATTCAGGTGTGTGCGTGGCGGGTTCAGGATCCTTGGCTGGGGGCCCTCGGCCCGCTGCAGGTGGGTTCCTGCGTTACCTCCCGTCGATTCTGTCGGTATGCCCGGGTTGGCCTGCACCTATTCATGGGCAGGGGGAGTCGGGACGACATGACCTCCATGATTTCAATGTACAGCCTTTCTGGCGCCGGATCTCAGCGATGCGGGAGAGTGTTGTGGCCATCATTTGTCCAGCCAAAGGGCGTGTGGACATTGTCCACACTTACGCGGCCATGGAATTCGTCGTTGGACTGGAACGTCGTGCACCTCGCATGGCTCCGTCTCTCCGCATCCGGCTACGAGGAAGTATCCGTAAGGCCGATCCGGCAGCATCGTTTCTCGAGATCACGGGACCGTCCCGCAATCGCAGCGCAGCATCACCCTGGTTACCTTCCAGTAACCTTTGGGTGCAACGCTGGAAGCATGGATAGTTCACAGGTCATCGATTCCCGCCATGCACTCATTCGCTCCAACAACGAGCTCACTTCCGGGGAAACCGTTGAGGCCTACTACAAGGGCAGTCTTGTCCACCGGGGAGAGGTATCGGACATCGCTCCCAACCAGGAGCTGTTCTGGATGATGGACGTGCTCACCGGGCACCGGAAGCTCGTGGACATAGCGGAACTTGACGTCGTCCGCGGGAAAGCCCCGGCCCCTCGTGATTCCAGGAGTTACTTCACCCTGCCCAGGTAGCAACTCGACCCACCCAAACCGACAATGGAGATTCCGTCACCGAACGATGGGCTGTGCCTTGGGCATCCAGGACGGGGCCCGGGCCATGACGGCAACTCCGGCCTTGGCCACGAAGCCCGGTCCTCCCTTGTTAGATCGGCTTTTACCTCGGATTTGTGCCACCCATAACGGTGCCGCACCTTCGTGGTCGCCACCCGCCGTCCGCGGCACCTCACGGGAACAGTTGCAGGTTCTCGTCCTCAATAATCGAGCCTGACAGCCGCGGAGGGTGGAACCGGTATGCTCAGCGACGCTTGGGCGAAATGCTCGTATTAGCTCTGATCGCGGTGGTGGTTTGTTAAGCCAGCGGGGTCGACACGTCTCTGGCGTCCAGCGGGGCGAAGGAGGAGAGAACGGGCCTGGTGACTCGGTGGGTCGGGGACTCAGCCTGTGATGAGCATCGCGCAGAAGTACACGACGCCGCCGACTACACAGTAAATGGCGAACGGCATCAACGTTCGGGTTTCGAAAAACCGCAACAGGAACTTCGTGGCGAACCAAGCGGCGACGGCGGCACACAACGCGCCCATGATGAAAGCGCCACGCTCATCCACTATGGCAGGGCCGAACAGCTCCGGGAGTTTCAGGACCGCTGCCGCGCCGATAACGGGGGTCGCCAGCAAAAAACTGAACCGGGCAGCGCTTTCGTTGCTGAGCCCACACAGCAGGCCGCCCACCATCGACGCGCCCGACCGTGAGATGCCCGGCAACAGGGCCGCTGCCTGTGCCGCACCAATCCCCAGCGCCTGCCGCCAGGAAAGGGCCGTGGAGATTTCAGCGTCGGAGGCCCAGTCATCGGCGTGGAAACCCTTGGTCCCGGCCGCGTCCGCCGGGACCTCCCGAACAGTCCCGGCGGACGCGGACAACTGCGCCCCGACTGCGGTCCGCTGCCGCCGTCGGAGGCGCTCGGCAGTGAACAGCACCAGTCCGTTGACAATCAGGAAGACTGCTGCGATCAGAGGCGTGGAGAACAAGGCCCGGATGGGCTTTTCCAACATCAGGCCCAGGATGCCAGCGGGGATAGTTCCCACCACAAGCAGCACGCCGAGTTTGGCATAAGCGTCAGAGGCGTCGATCTTCCGGTCCCGGATGACCCTCCCCAGGCCCTTGAAGACCTGTATCCAGTCTTTAAAGAAAAAGAAGAACAGGACAATCGCCGTGGCCAGGTGTGTGGCAATAAGAAATGCCAGGAATGAGGGCTCGGACTGATCCAGATTCCACCCGAAAAGCTTTGGAAGAATCACGCTGTGACCCAGGCTGGAAATGGGGAAAAGCTCGGTTATACCTTGGAGAGCGCCAAGCACTGCTGCCTGAATCAGACTAATCATGACGGGAGCCTAGGGGGTCAAGGTGAATGGCCGGAAAACGCCGGCTTAGAATCGTGGGCCGTGCCAGCGGCACAGCCCACGATTCTGCAAGGCGATCCCCATGAGCTCCCCGGGCGATGGAGTCATCGGAAAAGCCCACGCCGTCAACGGTTCCCGGATGCGGCGGAATATGTGGAACGGTTCGCAGAGCGTTTGGAACCCATCCGTGTCGCCCTCGTTCTCCCATGACGCCCGGCTCAGCGCCGGGACGTACTCGGCAACGTCCAAAGCAGGCCTCCGAGGCAAGTTTTCACAGCTGGCGCATCCCTGCAGCAGCGGAGTCACTGCATTCCACTGGCTCGCCGATGTCGTGAACGTAGCTTGAGAGCTTGCGCTAGCATCGCACTGATCGGCCTTGCCGCGCTCGGGCACGGGATCACCGGCAACAGCTGGCATCGTCGGTGGGATCTGAGGTACTTCCGGCACCGGCTGGTAGCAGGAGTCCGGAGACTTGGAAGTTTGGGGTGGCTTGGATCAATGAGCGTGTGTAAATGTGCTGAGGCTTCGCGAACACGTCCTCTACGTGCCCAAATTCGACTATCTGGCCGCGTTCGAGCACGGCGACCTGCTGTGCGATGTTGCGTCGAATGAGTTCCTCCACGGTGCGGCGGGGTTCAGGGATTCGTAGGGGTTTTGAAAGATGTATGGGGCGCGCCTGCGCTGTTCCTTGCTTCGTTTGAAGCTGCTGGGGGCCAGTGGTTCGCCGTCGAGGCTCAGTGACCCGCTGAAATCATGATGCAGCCCGGCGATGCATCGGCTCAGTGTGGTCTTGCCGGGGCCTGATTCACCGAGCAGGGCCACGGAGTCACCGGCGTAGACGTCGAGGTTGATGCCTTCAAGTACGGTGTTGGTGCCATAGCCTGCTTTGAGTCCGCGGATGTGGATGACGGGTTTCTCATCCACTGCCCGGGTGCCGCGGGCAGTTTCGGGCCGCGAAGGGATCGCCGGGAACGGGAGGTTTGCTTTGTGGCGGCGAACGGTACGGCGGGGGCCGACGTCGGTACTGCCTGGCGGCGCAGCCCTGCAGGAGTCGTCCGCAAGGAGGGATCGCGGGGCGAATGCGCATCCTTGTGGTCGTGCCAGGGGTGAGGGGGCGTGGCCGGGGAATCAGGGCACCAATGTAGTGCTTATTTACGGAGGCCGTCGACGAGGTGCCCTGCACTCAACGTATTGGCTCCGGAGACGGTCATCACCGGCGCGGGACCGGGGTTGCCTGGCTCTCACGTAACGGACACGAGAGAGGCCGGGCGCCCGTGAGGGCTACCCGGCCTGGGCCGGCGAGTGTTTTATTCTGTCGGCGCCGGAGAAGTCATGACCTGCTCTTGTTCTTGTCCTCCGCTCCGGCTTCTTGTGGTGAATCCGTGCGGGACCGCTGGAGCGTGAAGGTTTCGAAGGAAGCGAGCTGGCCCTGGGGGCCGGTGACGTTGTAGTAGGTCACTTCAATTTTTGTTGTTCCTCCGGGTTCGGTGCCGGGGTCAACGCTGAAGGATGCGAAGCCGTAGGAGTTGGCGGCGTCGCGCTGTGCTGACCAGGGGGCGTCTTCCTGGACGTAGACCGGAGGCCGCTTATGGGTGGTGGGGTCTGGCTCACCCACCGCGGTGATGACCCGGCAAACGGGAGGGTTGGTAAACAGCTGGTTCGAGGTTACGGAAGTTCCTCCGCCTCCGAGGACCATGTGGACGGTGCCTTTGGTGGTGTCGATGACGTCCTTGCGGGTGTCCGCGGGGATGGGGGTCAGTGTTGCGTTCTTCTGCTGGCCGCGGATCGGGTGGGAGCGTTCGTAGTGGTGCTCGTGGCCGCACACGACGAGGTCGACTCCGTACTTGTCGAAGAGGGGCACCCACTCCTGCCGGATGCCGAGGTCGGCGCCGTTGAAGGATCCAGCGGTGCTGATGACGACCTGGTGCATGCAGATCACCACCCAGTCGATGCTCTTGTCCGATCGTGCCGCGCTGAGCTCCTTCTCCAGCCAGGCCTTCTGTGCGCCCTGCGAGTAGCCCCGGACGTAGCTGTTGCCTCCGTCCTGATAGCAGACATCGTCGTTGGCCAGGCTGATGATCCGGACCGAACCCGCCGTGAATGAGTACCAGAGTCCGCGGGTGGCATCTGTTTGCCCGGGCTGCGGGGGAACGGAGAAGTACGTCTGGTAGGCGGCGTATCCGATCGGCCCGTTGCCGAGTTCGTTTTCGTGGTTCCCGGCTGCGGGCATCCACGGCCGGTGGCGGGCGCTGCGCGAGTTGTTGTCCCAGAAGTCTGTCCAGGTCCGGACGCGGTTCTCGGAGAGGTTGGCGTAGCAGAGGTCACCGTTGAAGAGGTGGAAGAGTGGCTGGACGCGCTCAACCCCGGCCGGCATGTCGCCGGCCGCCGGGGAGCCCAGGTTGTCGTTGACCCATTGCTGTCCACCATTGGCAATGGTGGCCTTCTTTCCAAGGGTGGGGGTGCCTTGGTCGCCGAAGCTGGTGAAGGTGATCTTTCCGCGACCGCGGGGACCTGTCTTGAAGGAGCCGAACTCCGCCTGTGCGCCTTCGTGGATCGCGGCGTAGACGTAGTCGTGGGACGGGGCGAGCCCGGTCAGTTTGGCGTGGTACGCGTAGACCTTTTGCCCGGACTTGGCGTCAACGTAGCTGGTTTCAACGGCCTCCTCGGTCCGGCCGTAGCTTCCATCGGTTTCACCGAGCATTGCCCGCGCGTTCTTGACCGGCTGCAGGGTGTGCCATGAGACGACAACTTCGCTGGAAGCGTCGGCACCGAACTGCAGATGCAGCCCGTTCACTACCGGGGTGGTCAGCGGATCGCCCGCCGAGGAAGGCAGCTTTGCCCTGTCATCGGCCGAAGCCGGTGCTGCCGATGCCCAGGCGGCTGTTACGCCCGCTACTGCCGCGGTGCCGAAAAAGCCGCGGCGTGAGAACCCGGAGCTAAAAATTTCTTTGTCGTCAGTCATGGAGCCAGCTTCACCTTCAGGCGGGACGAGCCGATGAAGT
>Ga0308158_10001879_pt1 | contig 20932 bp, 15 predicted proteins | sample PhyBR2_FD_201038 | JGI IMG/M metagenome (GOLD analysis project Ga0308158, IMG submission 201038) | Phyllosphere microbial communities from UC Gill Tract Community Farm, Albany, California, United States - DLSLB.R2 | ecosystem: Host-associated > Plants > Phyllosphere > Unclassified | place: USA...
TTCTCGGTTACACCCTCGACGGCGGCAAGTTCTCGTCGTTGATCCAGCCTGCCGCATTTGCCATCGTGGTGGTCGGCACCTTCGGCGCCGTGCTGCTGCAAAGCGAGACCCGCACCTTCTTGCGCGGCATCACCATGTTGCGCTGGGTATTCGTGCCACCGAAAAACGGCCGCCAGAAACTGTCGCGCGAGATCGCGCTGTGGAGCCTGACGGCGCGCCGCGACGGCTTGCTGTCGCTCGAACAATTCATGAACAAGGCCGACCCGTTCGTCGCCAAGGGCTTGCGCCTGGTGGTCGACGGCATCGCCCCCGACAAGGTGCGCAGCCTGCTCGAACACGAAATCAACGGCTACGAATTCGCCCAGCGCCAGGCGGCGCGCATCTGGGAATCGGCCGCCGGCTATTCGCCGACGATCGGCATCCTGGGCGCCGTGCTGGGCCTGATTCACGTGATGGAAAACCTGTCCGATCCGGCCCGTCTGGGTTCCGGCATCGCGGTCGCGTTTGTCTCGACCGTGTACGGCGTGGGCATGGCCAACCTGTTCTTCTACCCGGTCGGCAACAAGCTCAAGGCCATTGTCAGCGACAAGGTATCGCAGTACGAGATCCTGGCCGAAGTCTTTTCTGATCTGGCCAGTGGCGACCATGGCCGCGTCGTGGACGAACGCGTCGCCAGCCTGCTCACGCACCACTAGCCCACCGCCATGGCCCGCAAGCGCTACGACGACGATGTCTCCACCGAAAACCACGAGCGCTGGCTGATTTCGTACGCCGACCTGATCACGCTGCTGTTCGCGTTCTTCGTCGTCATGTATGCCATTTCCATCGTTAACGAGGGCAAGTACCAGGTGCTGTCCGATGCGCTGGGAAATGCATTCGGCGGCCGCGGCGCGGCCACGCAGGTCAACACCAATGTCGAGCCGGTACTGCCGCTGTCGCACATCATCAACCGCCGCCGCAACGAAGCGGCGCGGCGCGAGCAGGAAAAAATGGGCGTGATGGCGCGCGAACTGTCGGCGACCTTGCTGCCGCTGGTGAAGTCGGGCCAGGTGCGGGTCATCCAGAACGCGCGCGGCATCAGCGTCGAGATCAACGCCAGCGTGCTGTTCCCGCAGGGCGAAGCAGTGCTGGATGGCGAAGGCCAGGAAATCCTGGCGCAGGTGGCCGGCCTGCTGAGGAACGACACGCACCGCATCGAGGTCGAAGGTCACACCGACGATTTGCCGATCGCCAATCCGTTGTATCCATCGAACTGGGAACTGTCGACAGCGCGCGCGAGCAGCGTGGTGCGGTTGTTCGCCGCCAACGGCGTGCCCGAGGTGCGCCTGTCTGCGATCGGCTTTGCGGCGACGCGGCCGGTGGCGCCCAATTCCGACGAGGCCGGCAAGGCGCGCAACCGGCGCGTGGCGGTGATGATCCTGGCGGCGCTGCCTGAGACCGGCGGTAACATACTTCCGTGAATGTATTGTTGAAATCATGTCATAATCGACCGGCAGCGTCACGCGGGTGACGCCTGCCGTGAATCCTCGAGGAGTCGCAATGCATGTCAAACGAAGCTCGCCGGCGGCCAAGCTGGCAATGGTGCTGTCGCTGGTCGGCCTGGTTGGCGTGGTCAAGGCCGTGGAGGCCAAGGTGAACGTCCAGCACCGGCTTGAGGTCGAAACCGGGGCCGGCAAGGTGAAGGTAAGGGTGCTGATCGAAAACCGGGGCGACGTACCGATATGGATCCCGCGCGAAATCGCGTTGGGCGACGATCTGAGCGCCCCCCGTTTTGCGCTGCGTTCACTGACGGACACGGTCGCCTACACGGGCCGCATGGTCAAGCGCGGCCCGCTCGGGCCGGCCGATTATCTCGAGGTCAAGCCGCAGACGACCTACCTGAATACCCTCGACATCACGCAGGCCTACGCGTTCAAGCCGGGGCAGCACAGTTACGAGATCCGCTACGCCGGCCCATGGGTGACGGATCTGCGCAAGCTCGACGCGGGCGGGATCAAGAGCAGCCCGGCGCTGCCGGTGAAGTTCTCGCACACGGTCAGGATGGCCGCGCGCTGATTCACGGCGCCTTGCAGTTGGTGGCGCTGGCGATCAGCGTCGCGCCACAACTCGTCTTGTCGCCGTCGAAGGCAATCAACTTGCCGTCGATTTCATGATGCGCCGAGCCGCTGACGATCTTGCAGCCATTGTGACCCTTGACGGGGCAACTGCAGGTGTCGCCCACGCACGCTACCGGAATACCTCCCACCCTGACATGCCGCGCGCTGACGCTGAGGACCTTGCCGCCATGCGAGGTGGTGTCGCCGAGCCTGATGATATTGCGCATGATTGAGCCTTTCTTGTGAAGGTGAATCAGTCGGATGCGGTGTCGTGTTCGGGGACTGCGTCCGCGCCCAGTACCGAGGCTACTGTCGGCGGCTTGTAATTGTCCGGGTCAATCGACGGCTGCACGATGTGCTTGAAGATGTTCGCGCCTTGCGCCTCGCGTCGTTCCTTGCTTGGCGGGCTGATGAATACGATGCTGGCGCCGGCCGGGTCGCGCAGATTGATCGCGGCCGAGGCGCCGCCGTCGATATAGCTGCCCATCACGCCAACCGCCATCTGGACGAAGAAGGTCGCGGCGCCGGTATTGCCCATGCGGTGGTCGGTATCGATGAACTGCGACGTCTTGCCGGTGTCGATGTCAGGGCCGCCCTGCGCGGCATACGCGTGCAGCGTGCCTGCCAGCGCGATCTTCTGTTCGGTGTCGTGGTTGAACGCCGCGATGATGCGCGCCGGGCCTGCGGCGCGCTGCGCTTCGGGCAGCGTCTGCAGCGCCTGCTGCCAGCCGGCTTCCAGCAGCTTCTGGCGTGCGTCGCGGCGCTTGACCGGCTTGCCTTCTTCATCCTCGAACTTGACGAACACGGGGCGGTGGATGAAACCCATTGAGGGCAGGGCATCGAAGGCGGCAAGCTGGTTGCGGTTCCAGGGGACCGGGAACCAGGGGGTGGGCTTCCAGTCTTTCGGGGGCGGATTGGCCCAGCGCTTGTAGTCGTCGAGCAGCGTGCTTTCCGGGCGGTCGAAGACGGGGTGTTTGGCGAATTTGGCGGCGGCGGGGAGCCATTCGGCGACTGTGGGTTGTCTGGTGATGTGGGGCCATTCGGCTTTTAGCTCCGGGCGCATGGGTACCGTTTGTTCAAGTCGGATGTACATGCGGCGCAGGGTTTCTTGCAGGTAGTCGTTGTCCGGATCATTCCATGCATAGGGCCGCAACGGCTCGACTCGCTCGCGCCGGGCCAGGACGAAGACAGCGCTGGCATCGGAGTATTTGGGAATGTAGTAGCCATCGCGGACAAGAGGTTCGCTGCCCGGTGGCTGCATATTGTCACGGTCGGCCTCATCGTCGTTGGCCAGCAGCACGAGATAGGGAAGATCAGGGTGTGCATCAAAAAAAGCGAATGCCTGTTCCAATAATTGATCGGGCCGTTCCCCAAGTTGCCACGGTGCAGTGACGAACAGGTGCCATGCCATTCCAGTACTATCTGCGCTTGATGCAAGACCAGGCATTGGCCTGACTGCGCTTGGTTGCTCCCTTGGATTGTTAATTGGCCCACCTGCATACATGGATGGCACGCCCCAAAACATGGGAGATGGGTCGGCGCCATTTTCCAGTGCGTCGCAGGCGCGGCCACCTGTTTGTCCGATCTTGTCGAACCCGCTCCATGGATATTTTTTGGGATCAGCTTCGCGGATGCTGCTATACGCTCCGCCTTCCTGTAACGCATGCCAGAGTTTGCCCTGGCGGTATTTTTCAACAGTAATACCCAAACCCAGAACTTCAAGTACATACTCTCGCGTAAATTGCGACGATTTGTCGCGGGCCTCTTTTTCCGCAAGCTGCTGCGTTTTCACGAGCCACTTTCGCTCTCGGATATTCGCAGCGTTCGAATCCATTAACCACTTGCAGCCGAATAGGATAATTGTCAAAAAAAGAGGTATGCCAATCCAGCGTAACTTGTTCATCGTCATCCCCATGTCGACATCGGTAAGTTCAGGGCGTAACACCCAAAAGTCAAAAAAGATCCCTAACAAAAATAGAACTGGAAATGTGATTAGCGCTCCCACCAGGTATTTCCATGTTGAAGTACATTCGACTTCAAAGTCATTGGCTTGATGGGTGCTCATGACTTGCCTTTCGTCGCAGATGCCATCACTTGCTTGCCCGATGTCGTCTCGGAAATGACAATGTCCCAGAGTCCGCCTGCGAGCAGAGGAAGGTTTTTTGGCAGCACGCCGCTGCTGTAGTATTCCGCATTTCCCCTGATGAGCTGCTTGCGCCAATCCGGCTCGGACGTGTAGTACCCGTTGAATCTTTTGATGAAAACTTCCCAAATTAATATGCCCGGGCGGGGATTGTCTTTGGTGTCCGCAGTTTTCAGCCGCCAATCCGCCACCGCGCACAAATAGGCATAAAAGGACGGGTCACTCACCGCTTTGCCGCTTCCAATCGACAAATCGTACGCGGTGACTTGCCGATGATTTTTGCTGCTTCCGAAAATCGCGCTGTGAAACGATTTCGGACTAAATTCCTTCTGCCAGCGCAGCCTTGCTGCGTTTGCACTTTCCTCTACCTTCGCGAAGATAGCGTCCTCATAACGAGTGGCCGACACAATGCGCGACATGTCATCCGGGACGGCGCTGTCGGAAAGCTCAGCCTTGTTGTATGCCACTGTAAGCCGTTGAAGATCGTCGTCCGAGACAATGTCGGTCCCTCCGCGCTTGATCGATGCAACGACCGATGCTGGCAGCGTTATAGTCTTGACGAGCAGACCTCTTTTGCTCGTGACAGCGATGGCAGCATCAATTGGATCAACTTCCTCGCAGGGCCCGCGTTGGTCACGCTTGACGTGCGCGAGCATCGAATGTGAAGGAATCTTGTCTGCATTGATTTGGCTGCCTTGAACGTCCGCCTGGCAAGGCTTCTTTAGGGACTCACCATTGATCGTTCGAATGCCATGACGCTGTAACGGATGACCGGCGTTGACCTCAGGTAGTGATTCTCGCAGCATACGGCCGCTGGCTGCCACATGGGCATGATCGTACTCTCCCGCCACTCGTAATACAAAATCGTGCGGCGGCTGCCCAACCAGCACGGGTACCGCTTTCCCCAGCCCTGCCAGAGGTCTCAATTTTGCCGTGAATACACGTTGACGGAACGTGGGTCCCAGTTCATCGATTGCTTTGCGGTTTGTGACGACCGTTGTCGGGATCGAGCCGAATATCGCTATCTGGTTCAAACCTTTGACCGTATCCGATGGTGCGTAGCGCATGTATGCAACGGCATCGGGTACCCCTTGCCAGCCAATCCCACGCATATTGTCGAGAGCGACCGTCATGTCTTCCGGGCTGAAGTACAAATAGACTTTGCCCCGATTGTCGCGATCAGCATCCGCCTTCCAGCGCCCATGCACCATCCCGCAGGAGTCGGTCTCGCTGATCTTTCCGAACACGGGTGAAGTTGCCTTTGACTTCTCAACACCCGCGACAATATTGACCAGCGTCTGCAGGCGCGCATGGACATTTTGTCTGCTGGCGATCAGGTCGTAAAACCCGTCCATGGCCTTGTCGCTATCACCTGTAAAAAAGGTGGCGGTTCGCATTGCCACGCCCATTCCTTCGTCGAGGCTATACGGCGGGTGCGTCAGAATCAGGGTATCCGCTGTACGCTCGCCCATCTCCATAAGGAAAGCTTGTGCCAACAAGCTCACCAGGCAGCCCTGGCTGTGCGCGACAATGTTGACTACATCGTTGGCCTCATACTGGCGAATCATCGAGACCAGCGCCGCCAGGCGTCGCGCTGCAAGCACCATGTACATGCGACCGGGGCCAGTCTTCACTGGCCGCAGTGGGTCGCCTGCCGGATCGACGGGCGCATATACCCCTCGGTTCCACATGTCGGGCAGGGTGCTGGTAGCATTGCCGAACGGACCACCGCCCTTGGACAGGTCCTTGTCAAGGCGATTGCCGTTGCGGTCGGTCTTCTGGCCATTGATAGTTTTGGAGGCATCTTTTAGTTCGCGAAAACCCCAATAAAATGGAATCACCGGGCTATCTGCATCCGACTCCTTATCGCGTTTGAAAAACACCAAATCCGGATCATCCAGCACCTTCTCCTTGTCCTTTTCAGCAGGCATTCGATAGGTCCCGGGCTTGAACTCCCGCAGCAACCGGTCCTGCAGCCCGGTGCACAGCCCTTCCTCAACAGCGTTATAGCTCGTTCCGACATCGTTCACCCCGTGCACGATGATGATGTTGCAGGGCTTCTCGCGTGGTACTTCGATGACCTTGTCCCGCTTGCGCCCCGGCTGCAAAACCGCGTTCTCGCGCTTGATGATGTGTTCGGGCTTTGGATAAGTTTTTCCAGACATCGCTTCCTCCGATTATTTTTCGCCGCCGCGCGACAGGGCGATCTCGACCATATGCATCGCATCGCGCGCCAGCAATTCCGACTTGCCCTGCGCATCGCTGACACCCTCCAGGCTGGTGCCATCGCTGAGCGCCACGCGCATCTTCATGTCCTTCACCAACGCCCCCAGCGGCTCGGCGCCGTCGTCGCCCGCAACGCCCCGCGGATAGCGCAGTTCCAGTTTCTGGTCCGCACCGCCAGCGCCAAATGTCGGGAACTGCGCCGCCATCGATTCAGGTCCGTCGAACGTGTAATCCGGCGCATGAAATTGCAAAGGCGCTTTGCTGCCCAGCACGGGCGGGCCATCGCCCAGCTTGAGGAATGAGCCGTCGGCAGCCACCAGCAGGATGACCTTGCCCGTGACCGTCACCGTGCCCTCCGTCGCCGTGAGCTGCATGTTCTGCGCCGATTCGATGGCCGTGTCGTCGTGCTGGCTTTGCATCAGGAGCTTGCCGTTGTGGGCGATCGCATGCAGTCCGCCGTGATGCGCGAACAGCGACAACCCTTTGCCGGCATTGACCGAGAACCGCTGGCCCGCAGTGAATTGCATGTGCTGCTGCGCGGCCGTGTCGACGTTGGTGCCCGCGTAACTGACCACGGCTTTAGAGCTGGCAAAACCGATCCCCGCCGGGGACGTCACGGCGATCACCGGTTCGCCCGGCTGCGTCGCTTCCGGCCTGGTGTTGCTGCCGTCTTCCCACGTCGTGAAGCGCGCCAGCAGCGCCTCTTGCTCGGCCGTGTCGATGGCCAGCCCGTTGTGCTGCACTGCGTAGTTGCCCAGCGACGCGCACAGTTCGCCACAGTCGCGCAGCAGGCCCAGATAATCGTCACGGGCCAGCTGTGCACCCTTGTCGCCGGCACCGCCCAGCAGCTTCCAGGCGCTGAGCAGGATGCCGCGCGCCGCGCGCAGTGCAATGGCGTCTTCGGTGCGTAACTCGGCACCTTCGCCGCGCGCCCTGGCATTGCCTTCCTGGCGCGGTTCGGTCAGGTAGCCCAGATTGAGTTCGCTCGCCCCATGGTCGCTCGCCAGCTGCGCGCTGATCTGTCCGGCCGTGTCATCGAGCCGCAGCTGGTTGCCACGCTGGCCGTGGATTTCGCGGCTGCGCAGGCCTGATTGAAAGCGGTTTGCGGGCAGACCACCTTCGCGCCGGAAGGCGGGAGGCAGGGCGGCGCCGTTGTAGACCTGGGCGATGATGACCGGCTTGTCCGGATCGCCACCGGAGAACGCCACCAGCACCTCGGCGCCCACGGGCGGCAGCAGGCGCGCGCCACACTGGTTGCCGCCGCCATTACCCGCCCAGCCGGACGCGACGCGTACCCAGGCCGAGTCGCGATCCGAACCCGACGCGCCGGCGCCATCGGCATGTGCGTGATCCTGCGCGCGGGTTGCCGGGAAACGGATCCTGACGCGCCCCAGGTGGTCGCACCACACGGCCTCGTCCTTTGGCCCGACGACGATCGCGCTCTGCAACTGCGGCTGCGGAATCACTGGTGGTGGCGGCACGATCCGCACGCCGCGGCGCACGCAGGTAAAGCGAGACCGGTAGCGCAGCGCTTGATTGTTGTCGCCGAGTCGGGCGGTGTCCCAGCCGCTGCGCGCAAACAGCCGTTCGACCTGGGCGTTGATGTCTGCCGGCAGGTTGTTGGTGGTATCGATGCGCTGCGCGGTGACCACGAATTCGCGCTGGTCGGGCTGGTGCTTGTCGATCTCGGGATGGCCCGTCAGACCGAACCACTCGCCAACGGCCAGGTCGCGCACCGCGCCTTCGCCATGGAAGCACTTGGCGACGAATTCGTGGTGCGCCACCAGCGCATCGCTGATGGCCAGCAGGTCGGCGCGGTTGTCGCCACGATGCGGCGCCGTCACCTGATAGTGTTCCAGGCCGGCGGCCAGCGCGTTCCCTGTCTTGCCCTGGTCAACGCGTAGCGGCGAACTGGTCGTGGTGCCCCCATTGGCAGGGTTCAGGTAATCCCAGCTGTGCAACGACGTATGGCCGGGTACCAGCGTGCGCTCGGCGCTCCAGAGCGTGATCGCGTCGCGTTCCTCGGTTGCGTCGTCGCGGTGAAAGCGGATGGTGCCTGCCGCATTGCACGCCAGCGCCTGGTCATCATCGAACAGCACCAGCGTGTGGCCGATGCCGGCGGCCTCACCGCCGGCCTGACTCTGCCGGTCGGCTCTGCCCGGGCGAACAAACCAGGCGATGCCGCGGCGCTGCATCAGGCGCCGCACGAAGCCGGCATCCGATTCGTTCAGCTGCATCGTGAGCGCGCGCTTCGGGAGCGTGCGGTTGAGCAGGCCGCTGGCGATCTCGAAGTCGAAGGTCGAGGCGATCACAGGATTGTTTCGTTGCCATTCCTTGAGGACCAGCTCGATGATCTCGAGCTCATTCCTGTCGCGGAAAACGCGTGTCGTTTGCGCCGCGTCCATCACCGACAATGCGTCGCGCACGGTCAGCTTGTAGCTCGCGATCCCGCCATCGCTGTGGCCCGATGCGGCCGCCGTGACGATCCCGCACAGCCTGCGCAGGGTGCCGCGATCGGTTACGATCTGCAGCTCGCAGGGCAGGCCGATGAAACGCTTCAGTTCGAGCGTTGCGCTTTCGGACAGGCACAGAATCTGCAGTTCGAGGCCGCCGCACACGGATTCGCTGGCGCTGGCGTAATGCGGCAGCAGCGCATTGACATCGGCCGCGCCGGGCTGGCCCAGCACCAGGCGCAGGGGCCGGTTGAGCGTGTCGAGCCGGTAGCTGGCCAGGGCGGCGGCAAGGGTGGTGACAGGCAGTGTCATGTCACTCACTCCCCGGCAGCCTGTGACACGCTCGCCTGCGCCGGCGTGTTCTCGCCAAAATACTCATGCGAATCGGCGTTGTCGATCGCCCGCTGCGGCGCGCTGCGCGCCAGTTCCGCCGCGCCGGCCTGGCCGTACACGTGGTCGTCGGTGCCCGCCACCACATCGAAGTGACTCAGCTCGTGCAACAGCGTGCCGCCGCGCGAATCGGTGCCGGTCGTTGCCGCCGCCCAGAACGCCTTGCAGACCCAGACCGTGTACGGCCGCGCCGGATACACGTAGGCGAAATAGGGTTCGTCGCAATCGCAGTCGATCCTGACCGGCTTGTCCTCGAACGCCTCCCTGATTGCCGTGACATTGGCCGTGACCTTTGCGCCGCGCGCGGCGTCCTGCGCACCGAACCACAGTGCGTACCGCGCGCCATATGACGCACCCGAGGTCAAATAAGCCTGGCTGTCGGCCGCCATCGCGCGCCCGGCTGCCATCGCGGTCACCAGCTGCGTCTGCTGCGCCTTGCTGCAATTGGCAAAGCCCGGGCCTGTGGCGGCGGCGTCCTGCAGGATCGGCGTGCTGCTGCCCTCCAGCCGTATCGTGACGGCGTTGGAAGCAAGCTCGCCCACGAACGCGCCGGCAGTCGTGTCCGGCGCGTGCAGGGCCGGACTGCGATAGCGGATCGTGTAGCTGCCGGCAACGCGCATCTCGTAGAAACGCGACAGCTCGACCGTGTGCGTCAGTGCCGCGCCCGGTGCCAGTTGCAGGTAGTCGGCTGGTCCCGGCGCGGCGCGCTTGATGCGGCGGCCCAGGTAGCGCACCGGCTGGCCGTCGCGCTGCACCTCGAACAGCGGCGCCTCGAGGTCCTGCTGCGGCGTGCGCCAGCGCAGCAGGTGCCGGACCGTGTCCGACGTGTTGGTCAGCGTGACGGTCACCAGCACGTTGTCGCCGCGGCCAACCGCAGGCTGCGCCGGGCTCAGCGTGGCGATGATCTGGGCCTGCGCCGCGCCGGCACTGCACGACAGGGCGAGGGCGCCCGCGGCGCGTAATAGCGAAAAACCTGAATGCATGGTGGACTCCGGTTGGGTTCGACCGGATGACTCTCACCTTATTTTCTCTGCCCACATTGCGCTGCTGCAGCGGCAGCGAATGACCAGCTTGCATCAGGTCAGTGACTACGCAGAAACCTCACACAAAATAACAACAGGAGATCGACAACCATCGCCTCCACGGCGCTGGTTTGCTATCATGCAACAATCGTATCCAACAAAAAAATAACACTCGATCACGTTGGATAGCACAGGTGCTTCCCATGATGATCCACACGACCGAGACCTCCGCGCCGCCCCTTGTTGCGGCGGACGAACTGCACGCCACCGCCGCCGAACTTGCGCGGCACACCAGCGAAGCGCACGCGCTGCGGGACGCACACGCGCTGCTTGGCCAGAACCGCAACTACCTCGAACAAGTGATCGACGGCATGCCGGCAGGCTTGCTGGTCATCGACGCCGAGTGCCGCGTGCGCTCGATGAACCGCATGATGGCCGAGCTGATCGACGCACCGGAAGAAGCGGCCAGCGCCGGCCATCCGCTCGCGCGCTGGCTGCCCGACGCCGGCCTGGCCGCGCGGGTCAGCGACGCCCTGGCCACTGGCGCGCCGCAAGACCACGTGCTGGTCTCGCTCGATGGCCGCCCGGACGGCGTGCGCCATCTCGAATTCAATATCCGCCGCACCGAGCAGGCCGGTGGCTGCATGCTGCTGCTGATCGGCCAGGACATCACCTTCCGCCGCAAGGCGCGCCTGCGCCTGCAGGAAAGCGAGGAATTCTTCCGCCTGACCTTCAGCCAGGCGGCAGTGGGCATCGTGCTGCTGGGCCCGGACGGACGCCTGCTGCGCGTGAATGGCAAGATGGCGCAGATACTGGGCTACAGCGAAATCGAACTGCTGCAGCGCTTCTTCCAGCAACTGACCCACGTCGATGATTTGCCGGACGAACTGACGCTGGTCAGGCGCCTGCGCGACGGCGAGATCAGCGACTACCAGCGCGAACGGCGCCTGCTGCGGCGCGACGGCACGCCGATCTGGGTCAATGTCAGCGTCTCGACGATGCGCGACGCCTACGGCAACCAGCGTTTCATCGCCGTTGTCGAAGACATCTCGCGCCGCAAGGGCGCCGAAGAAGCGCTGCTGCGCGTGATCAACCACGACGCGCTGACCGGCCTGCCGAACCGCGTGCTGCTGCAGGACCGGCTCGAGCGCGCCATCGCCCACGCGCACCGTGCCGGCACGCAGGTGGCTGTCATGTTCATCGACCTGGACCGGTTCAAGCACGTCAACGACACGCTCGGCCACGATGCGGGCGACCAGCTGATCGTCGAGATCGCGCGCCGCCTGTCCGGCACGCTGCGCGAGAGCGACACCGTGGCGCGCCAGGGAGGCGATGAGTTCGTCGTCGTGCTGCCCGAGATGAACGGGGAGACCGACGCCGCACGTGTGGCCCGCAAGCTGCTCGACAACCTGTTCCAGCCGCTGCTGCTGTGCGGACAAGAGGTATTCCCGACCGGCTCGATCGGCATCGCGATGTACCCGCGCGACGGCACTGACAGCGCCACGCTGCTCAAGTGCGCCGACAGCGCCATGTACGGCTCGAAGGGGGAGGGCGGCAACGGTTTCAGCTTCTACATGGCCGACATGGGCGCGCAGACCGCGCTGCACCTGCGCATGGAAAGCGAGCTGCAACGCGCGCTGCAGCGCCGCGAATTCGTGCTGCACTACCAGCCCGTGGTCGATATCGCCACCGGGCACCTGGGCGGTGTCGAAGCGCTGCTGCGCTGGCAGCCGCAGGGCAAGCCGATGGTGTCGCCGGCCGACTTCATCCCGCTGGCCGAAGAAACCGGTCTGATCGTGCCGATCGGCGAGTGGGTGCTGGAAACCGCGATGGCGCAGCAGGTGGCCTGGCAGCAGGGCGGCCTGCCGCCGGTGCGCGTCAGCGTGAACCTGTCGGCGCGCCAGTTCCTCGGCCAGGACGTGGCCCAGCGCGTCGCTGTGCTGCTCGAGAAAACGGGGTGCGACCCGCGCGCACTGACACTGGAAATCACCGAGAGCGTGCTGATGCAGAACCCGGTGGCGGCCACGGAAACGATGGCGCGCCTGGCCGCCATGGGCGTCCAGCTGGCGATCGACGACTTCGGCACCGGCTACTCCAGCCTGGCCAGCCTGAAGCGTTTCCCGATCCACAGCCTCAAGATCGACCGCTCGTTCGTCAGCGACCTGACCGACGATGCCGACGATGCCGCCATTGTCGACGCCGTGATCGGCCTGGCCCACTCGATGAAGCTCAACGTGATTGCCGAAGGCGTGGAAACGCCCGACCAGCTTGCCTTTTTGCTCGCCCATGGTTGCGACCAGATGCAGGGCTTCTGCTACAGCCGGCCGGTAGCGCCGGACGCCATCGAAGCGCTGCTGCGCGCGGCGCCTGCTGGCTCGGGCCAATAGACGGTCATTGCGCAAGCTGGCACGTCTTTATGGAAAGAGCTCGAAAGTCAAAGGTAACTAAAAACCAAAAAAACAACGAGATATAAAAGTATTTCGTAAGTCGTTGTACGCGCCGCGGCAACGTTATAAGCTTCAACACGCTATGAAGCGTTGTTTTGAAGTGGATTTTCGCTTCTTTGACTGTTGCGGGCGTAAGGTCCTGGCCCGGCACGGTCGATATGAAACGAAAGTCATTCACAACCTGTATCAAACAGGCCTGTTGGCGAACAATGTGGCTGCCGCCAGTCGGCGCCCGCTCGCCTGAGTGAACGGCAGCGCACGCAGCGTGCGCTGATGGACCGGGACAAGTGTCAGTTACACCATTTGTTGATGCGTGCCTTCAATCCGCGCTTTATCTTCACGCGATGCGTCTACCGGCGCTCATCCATTGATGTTCAGCGAATCATACAAAGGAAACAGTATGAAAAAATATGCACTTCTGAGCGCCATGTTGGCTTGTGTTGCAAGTGGCATGTCGACCCCGGTTCAGGCGCAGGCGGTCGCGACCAAGATAGGCGTCATCAGCTACTGGGGCACGAATGCAAGCCTGTACAACCAGCTGCCTACCGGATCGCTGGCCTTGATCAACCCTGACAGTGGCATCTTTCAGGGCCAGACAACGACGTTGGTCCCCGATCTTGCTACCTATAAAAGCATCGTCGATCAACAGACGAGCCGAAACGTACGGCTGATAGGGTACGTCCCGACAGGTTATTTCAACCATTCCTGCAATCAGATGGGGGTCTGCCAAACCTGGGAGCGGATCGAAGCCCAGGTCCGCAATTATTTCCAGCAGATGCCTAACATCAAAGGAATCTTTTTCGACGAAGCAGCCCCGGCGAACTGGAACTGTGCAGCGTTCGTGAACGAATACCAGCAACTGCGAACCATCGTGAAGAAGTACCGTGCGGATGCAACGATTGCGTTCAATGCGGGCGTTCCAGACAATTGCGTGGTCACTGCAACACAGGCAGGCGAAATAGCCGTGCTGTTCGAGAGTGATACGTCCTCGTACACCAGCCAGGTCCAACAGATCACCAACGCAACGGCGACAGCACGCGCCAAAGGCGTGTTGACATGGCATCTCGTGCACTCCGTACCTGCGCAGGCGGATATGGAACGTGTTGTTCAGGAAATCAAGACCCGTGGGGCGGATTATGGCTATGTCACCAATATCGGCGGCAACTGGCAGGCTGGCGAAAACACGTGGGGAAGCTTGCCGCCATACTGGGCGCGAGAAACCGAGCTCCTGAATGGCAGCAGCACGGCAGCACCAGGCGTCAATTGGGGGAACCTGAACCGCAAGATCGTCAACAAAGCCAGCTATCTCTGCCTGTCGGCCACGAGTGGTCACGCGGAGCAGCAGGTTTGTACATCCGCCGCCAGTTGGGATCTGGTCTACCAAAACGTCTCGGGACAGAATTTCTACAAGCTGAATTACGGCGGTCTGTGTCTGACAGCAGGGTCGAGCAACGGCAATGCGGTGACGTGGGAAAGCTGCACGCTGGGAGATCGTCAGTTGTTTGCCATGAGAGAGGCTGGCGGACTGGTGTACTTCACTGCCAAGACGACGGGGTACGCCCTCACCATGGACACCAGCAGTGCAGGTTCGTGGGCAAGCGCCAGGCTATATAGCGCAGCTTCGAGCCAACAATTCTACTTCCAGGACTAGTCGTTTTTCAGGCTGATTTCAGGACACCAACGAGGCCGGCCTTTCCAAGGCTGGCCAATTTCCCGTAATGCGTCCTGCCAGCATTCCAGCTGGAAGATATAAGCGCAAGTGCGGCAGGGACGCCAGTCGCTACGGGAAAGTACATCACGCCACCGACGCAGCGACACTGATCATTCCCATGCAAGGCAAGCCTGCCCACGCGATTGCAGGCAGCGACTTCCTGTGGAAACCGATCATGCACCGCACCCGCTCGAGCAATTGCCACACCCACCGTACACTTCCTGGCCTGCCGGTCGGCGCTGACGCTGCTGCCATCGGCCAGTGTCGACCTGGCAATCATGGTCTTCGTCGAGTATCGCGGCACTGCTCAGCCAGAGCGCTGGCAGATCAGGTGGTTTTGAGGCGAATTTCATTTGAGCGGCATACTTGCCAGCCAAATGTTAGTATTACCTCAACGAAACGGACGAGGCTATCCGGCATTGACAAAATACCTACAGTGCCGGGAAAATGTGCCGATATGTCACGTTTTTGCTATCTAGTCATCATAAAATAGTAGCAACAGTGCACGAATGGCCTCTGCCGTTCGTCCACGATCATTCCCAGGTTCGCACAGCGCCCAGGCGCCGCGCAGCCACCGATACCTTTACCAGGAACTGCAGGCATGACTATCCTCGTGACTGGCGGAGCGGGCTTCATTGGCTCGAACTTCGTCATCGACTGGCTCGCTCACCATGACGAACCCGTCGTCAACCTCGACAAGCTGACGTACGCCGGCAATCTTCAAAATCTGACCAGCCTGGAAGGCGACAGCCGCCACCACTTCGTGCGCGGCGACATCGGCGATGGCGCCCTGGTGGCACGTCTGCTGGCCGAGCACAAGGTGCGGGCCGTGCTGAACTTCGCGGCCGAAAGCCACGTCGACCGTTCGATCGAAGGCCCGGGCGCCTTCATCCAGACCAATATTGTCGGCACCTTCAACCTGCTCGAAGCCGTGCGCGCCTACTGGAACGGCCTGGACGAGCAGGCCAAGGCTGGCTTTCGCTTCCTGCACGTATCGACCGATGAAGTGTATGGCACGCTCGAGAGCGATGCGCCGGCCTTCACCGAGCAGCACCGCTACGAACCGAACAGCCCGTACTCGGCGACCAAGGCAGCGTCCGACCACCTGGTGCGCGCCTACCATCACACCTACGGCCTGCCGGTCCTGACGACCAACTGCTCGAACAACTACGGCCCGTACCATTTCCCGGAAAAGCTGATCCCGCTCGTGATCCACAACGCACTGGCCGGTAAACCCTTGCCGATCTACGGCGATGGCCAGCAGATCCGCGACTGGCTCTACGTCACCGACCATTGCAGCGCGATCCGTCGCGTGCTCGAAGACGGTCGCCTGGCCGAAACGTACAACGTCGGTGGCTGGAACGAGAAAGCCAATATCGACGTCGTGCGCACGCTGTGCGCGATCCTCGACGAACTGCAGCCGCGCGCCGATGGCGCGTCGTACGCGACGCAGATGACGTTCGTGAAAGACCGCCCGGGCCACGACCGCCGCTACGCGATCGACGCCGGCAAGCTCGAGCGCGAACTGGGCTGGCGCCCGGCCGAGACCTTCGACACGGGCATCCGCAAGACCGTCGAGTGGTACCTGGCCAATGGCGCCTGGGTCGAGAACGTCACCAGCGGCGCGTACATGGAATGGGTCGACCGCCAGTACACGCCAGAAAACGGCGCCGCATGAAGATCCTGCTACTCGGTAAGGACGGCCAGGTCGGCTGGGAACTGCAACGGGCGCTGGCGCCGCTGGGCGAACTGCGCGCGCTGGGCCGCGCCGAGGCCGATTTCACCGATCCCGAATCGCTGCGCGCCGTCGTGCGCGCATTTGGCCCCGACGTCATCGTCAATGCCGCTGCCTACACGGCGGTCGACAAGGCCGAAGCCGATGCTGCCATGGCGCACAACGTGAATGCCGTCTCGCCCGGCGTGCTGGCCGAGGAAGCTGCGGCCGGCAACGCCTGGCTCGTGCATTACTCGACCGACTACGTGTTCGATGGCACGAAAGACGGCGCCTGGGTCGAAACCGACGCCGTCAATCCGCTGTCGGTGTACGGCCGCACCAAGTACGACGGCGAGCAGCGCATTGCCGCCACCGGCGCGCGCCACCTAATACTGCGCACCAGCTGGGTGTTCGCACCGCGTGGCGGCAACTTCGCCAAGACGATGCTGCGCCTGGCCAAGGAGCGCGAGACGCTCAACGTGGTCGCCGACCAGCATGGCGCGCCGACCGGCGCCGAACTGCTGGCCGATGTCACCGCGCTGGCGCTGCATCGCATCGCCGCGCCGGGCACGGACGCGCAGCACCTGTCGGGCGTGTACCACCTGGCCGCTGCCGGCAGCACCACCTGGCACGCCTACGCCCAGCACGTGCTGGCGCAGGCGCAAAGCCATGGCGCCGAGCTCAAGGCCGGGCCGGATGCCGTACAGCCGATCGCGGCCAGCGCATTCCCCACCCCGGCCGCGCGGCCCGCCAATTCGCGGCTCGACTGCAGCAAGTTCAGCGCCAGTTTCGGCGTGCACCTGCCCGACTGGCGCCACCACGTCAACCGATTGATTGCCGAACTGTCGGCACAAGGAAACCTATGAGCAACGCTATGCAACGCAAAGGCATCATCCTCGCCGGCGGCAGCGGTACCCGTCTGCACCCGGCCACGCTGGCGATCTCGAAGCAGCTGCTGCCCGTGTTCGACAAGCCGATGATCTACTACCCGCTGAGCACCCTGATGCTCGGCGGCATCCGTGACATCCTGATCATCTCGACGCCGCAAGACACGCCGCGCTTCCAGCAACTGCTGGGCGACGGCGCGCGCTGGGGCCTGAACCTGTCGTACGCGGTGCAAGAGTCGCCCGACGGCCTGGCCCAGGCCTTCATCATCGGTGAAGACTTCATCGGCAATTCGCCATCGGCGCTGGTGCTGGGCGATAACCTGTTCTACGGCCACGATTTCAACCAGCTGCTCGAGCGCGCCGATGCGCGCACTGACTGCGCCAGCGTGTTCGCCTACCACGTGCAGGATCCCGAACGCTACGGCGTCGTGGAATTCAACGACGACGGCAAGGCGATCAGCCTGGAAGAAAAGCCGGCCAAGCCGCGCTCGAACTACGCGGTCACAGGCCTGTATTTCTACGACCAGAACGTCGCCAAAATGGCGCGCACGCTCAAGCCGTCGCCACGGGGCGAGCTCGAGATCACCGACCTGAACCGCATGTACATGGACATCGGCAAGCTCGATGTCGAGATCATGGGCCGCGGCTACGCCTGGCTCGACACCGGCACCCACGAATCGCTGCTCGACGCCGGCCAGTTCATCGCGACGATCGAACAGCGCCAGGGCCTGAAAGTAGCGTGCCCGGAAGAAATCGCGTATCGCAAGGGCTGGATCAACGCCGCCCAGCTCGAAGAACTGGCAGCACCACTGCGCAAAAACGGCTACGGCCAGTATCTGGTGCGCGTCTTGAATGAAAAGGTATTCTGATGCAAATTACTCGCTTGGCAATTCCCGACGTCCTGAAGATCGAACCGCGCGTGTTCGGCGACGACCGCGGCTTTTTCTTTGAAAGCTTCCACCAGGCCCGCTTTGAAGAAGCGGTGGGCCGCAAGGTGTCGTTCGTGCAGGACAACCACTCGAAGTCGACCAGCAACGTGCTGCGCGGTCTGCACTACCAGATCAAGCAGCCGCAGGGCAAGCTGGTACGCGTGGTAGCCGGCAGCGTCTACGACGTGGCGGTCGACCTGCGCCGTACGTCACCGACGTTCGGCCAATGGGTCGGTGAAATCCTGTCGGCCGAGAACAAGGCCCAGCTGTGGGTGCCGGAAGGTTTCGCGCACGGCTTCGTCGTGCTGTCCGAAACAGCCGAGTTCGTCTACAAGACCACCGACTACTACGCGCCCGAACACGAGCGCTGCATCGTCTGGAACGACCCGAGCCTGGCCATCACCTGGCCGATCAGCGCGACACCGTCGGTGTCGGCCAAGGACGAGAAGGGCACGATGTTCGCCACCGCGGAAGTGTTCGAGTAACAGGTCAACCCAGGGCCGTGGCACGGCCCTGGCACGGCCCTAGCGCTTCCTGCCTTTCTTCTCGCCGCCGGCGAACAGCTCGATCTTCTTGGTCGGGCCCGACACGATCAACAGGTCGCCCGGCAGGATGCGGGTCTCGCCCAGCGCATGCTGGAAGTCTTCGTTGAGCCGCTTCACGCCCACCACCGTGACGCCAAAGCGCGCGCGCACGTGTGATTCGGCCAGCGTGATGTTGTGCGTCTCGGCCGGCGCATTGATCTTCGCGATCGCAAACCCGTCCTCGAACTCGATGAAGTCCATCAGCCGCCCGGTGATCAGGTGGGCCACGCGCGCGCCCATGTCCGCTTCGGGGTAGACCACGTGATGGGCGCCGATGCGCTGCGCGATCTGGCCGTGCTCGGGCGTCATCGCCTTGACCCAGATATCCTTGATGCCTAGTTCGGACAGCACCATCAGCGTCATCAGGCTTGCCGCCAGGTCCGAACCGATGGCGACGATGGCGTGCGAAAAATCGGCCACGCCCAGCTGCAGCATCACGTTCTCGTTGGTCGAATCGGCCTGCACGGCGTGCGTGAGCCGCTCGCTCCAGAGCTGCACCAGCTCTTCCTTGCGGTCGATGCCCATGACGTCGTGCCCCAGGCGCATCAGCGATTGCGCCACTGCACCGCCAAAGCGGCCCAGGCCGATGACGACGACGCTGTCGCCCGCTGAAAAAGCGAACTGTTCTGTGAAAATTCTACCCAACAATTGGATGGTCCTCCGGATAACGATAGGGCATGCGCCGCTTGCCCAGAACAAGTGACGTTGCGAGGGTGATGGTGCCGACCCTGCCGACGAACATGAGTAGCACCAGCACCACCTGGCCCGAGGCCGGCAGCTGGGCCGTGATGCCGGTGGACAGGCCGGCGCTGCCAAAGGCGGCGATGACTTCAAAGATAATCTGATCGGTCGGGAAATGCGAGATCCGCAGCAGCGCCAGCGTGCCCAGCGCCACGATCACGCTGCCCAGCACCAGCACGGTAACGGCCTGGCGCTGCGCCGCCATCCCGACCCGGCGGCCGAAGGCCTCGGTGTCGGACTGGCCGCGCGCTTCGGCCACGACGAGCAGGACCAGGATCATGACGGTGGCCACCTTGACGCCGCCCGCCGTGCCCGCGCTGCCGCCGCCGATGAACATCAGCAGATAGTGCAGCGCCCAGGTCTCGGGCGTCAGCACGCTGTAGTCGACGGTGTTGAAGCCCGCCGTGCGCGACGCCACCGAAATGAACATGCTGTTGAGCAGCTTGTCGGGCGTCGACAGCGCACCCAGCGTGGCGGCGTTGTCCCACTCGAACAGCAGCACCGTGGCGAAGCCGCCCACGAGCAGAAACAGCGTGCCGGTGAGGGTGAGCTTGGTGTGCAGCGACCAGTGGCGCGGATCGCGCAAGCGGTGGCGCAGGTCGTGCAGCACCGGGAAACCAATGCCGCCGACGACGATGGCCACCATGATCGGCAGCAGCACCAGCGCGTCGCTGGCATAACGGGTAAGGCTGTCGGCATGCAGCGAAAAGCCGGCGTTGTTGAACGCCGAGACAGCGTGGAAGAGGGCGCTCCACGCCGCATCGCCCCACGCCAGGTCGTGCCCGGCGCGCAGCCGCACGAACAGAATGGCGGCGATCACGAGCTGCAGCAGCACCGAGACGGTCAGCACGACCCGGGCCACGCTGGCGATGTCGCCCATGCCCAGCGAGCGCGTCTCGGTCTGCGCGATCAGGCGCGTGCGCAGGCGCGACGAGCGGTTGACCATCAGGCCGAGCAGCGTGGCGGCCGTCATCATGCCGAAGCCGCCCAGCTGGAACAACACCATGATCGACGCCTGGCCGAAGCCCGACCAGTAGGTGCCCGTATCGACCACGGCCATGCCGCTGACGCACACGGCCGATACGGCCGTGAAGAACGCCACCATGAACGGTGCGCCCCGGCCGCTGGCGCTGGCCAGCGGCAGCATCAGCAGCAGCGTGCCGGCCAGGATCGCGCCTGCAAACAGCAGGACGACGACCCTGGCCGGGTGCAGAATGGTGGTCATGCCGCCCGCGATGGCCCGGTGTCCGGGGTCCCGTCATCGAAATCCATGGTGTCGGGATCGGTATCGCCTTCGGCTGGCGCGCCGAACAGCTTGAGCCAGACGAAGCCCAGGATGCCCGCCGCCAGCGACGCGGCCAGGATTGCCATCTTCGACGCGTTGATGACCTCGGCCTCACCGACGAAGGCGAGGTTGGTGATGAAGATCGACATCGTGAAGCCGATCCCGCCCAGCAGGCCGGCGCCGATCACGTGGCGCCATGCCAGGTCGAGCGGCAGGCGGCACACGCCGAGCATCACGGCGGCAAAGGTGAACAGGAAGATGCCGACCGGCTTGCCGGCGACCAGGCCGGCGATGATGCCCAGGC
>Ga0308158_10001880_pt1 | contig 20906 bp, 24 predicted proteins | sample PhyBR2_FD_201038 | JGI IMG/M metagenome (GOLD analysis project Ga0308158, IMG submission 201038) | Phyllosphere microbial communities from UC Gill Tract Community Farm, Albany, California, United States - DLSLB.R2 | ecosystem: Host-associated > Plants > Phyllosphere > Unclassified | place: USA...
CTGTCCCTCAAGGACTCGCCTCCCGGTTTTGACCTCGCAGCACGCGCCGCAGCAATCGAAGAGGACGACGCCGCGTTCGGCGACGACGAACTCTAAACCAGACCTTGGCCGGCGGGCAGCACCATGGCGTGCCGCCCACGGCTTCCACATGAGGAGAAACAATTATGCCTACCCCCACTAAGGGTCCGCGCCTCGGCGGCGGCCCGGCTCACGAGCGTCTGATGCTCGCGAACCTGGCCTCATCCCTGTTCGAGCACAAGCGGATCACCACCACGGTGACCAAGGCCAAGCGCCTGAAGCCGTACGCAGAGCGCCTGGTGACCTTCGCCAAGCGTGGCGACCTCGCTTCCCGCCGCCGCGTCCTCGGCCTGATCAGCAACAAGGGCGTCGTCCACGAACTGTTCACCGACATTGCGCAGGCTGTGGAGAACCGCGACGGCGGCTACACCCGCATCACCAAGATCGGCAACCGCAAGGGCGACAACGCTCCCATGGCTGTCATCGAACTGGTCCTCGAGCCGGTTTCCGCCAAGCAGGCCGTCGTAGCCGAGGCTACCCAGGCTGCTGCCAAGGCTGCTCCGGCTGCCGAGGAAGCTCCCGCTGAAGAGGCTCCGGCCGCTGAGGAAGCTGCTGCAACCGAAGAGGCACCTGCTGCTGAAGAAGCTGCAACCGAAGAGGCTCCGGCCGCTGAGGAAGCTGCCGAGGCTCCCGCAGCCGAGGAGAAGGACGCGAAGTAATTCGCTGACTCTCTTCGCATAGACTTAGGTCTGTGAACCACCAAAAACCCGCGGCCCCCGTTCCAGGGGGCGGCGGGTTTTTGCGTATTCGGCTTGACCTTTCGTACGACGGCGGCCCGTTCAGCGGGTGGGCGCTCCAGCCGGGGCGGCGGACCGTCCAGGGTGTCCTGGAGGAAGCGATCGAGCTCTTGGTCCGGCGCCAAGTACGGGTCACCGTCGCGGGGCGCACCGACGCCGGCGTGCACGCCCGCGGCCAGGTGGTCCACCTGGACCTCACCGAAGCCGAGTGGCTGGGACTGCCGCGCGGGCACGAACTCGATCCCGCCGTCGCCATGCTGCGGCGCCTCCGCGGTGCCCTGAACCGTTCGCTGGGGGACCTGCACGGAGCCGTGGAAGTGCATACCGTTGCCCTGGCTCCTGCTGGTTTCGACGCACGCTTCTCGGCGCTGTGGCGGCGGTACAGCTACCGGATCGCGGACGGGCCTGCCCTCTGGGATCCGCTGGAGCGGTATTTCACCCTGTGGCACAAGAACCCGCTGGACGTGGACCTGCTCAACGAGGGCGCGTCCCGGCTGCTGGGCCTGCAGAACTTCCTGTCTTTCTGCAAGCCGCGCGAAGGTGCCACCACCATCCGCGAGCTGCAGCGCTTCGAGTTCCGGCGCGGCGAGGACGGGGTCATCGTGGCAACTGTCCAGGCCGACGCGTTCTGCCACAACATGGTGCGCGCGCTGATTGGCTCGGCCCTGTACGTGGGGGAGGGCGTGGAGGCACCCGGCTGGCTGTACGAGCGGCTGCTGCTGCAGAAGCGGGATGCCAAGTCTGTCCTTGCGGCCCCGCATCCCCTGGTGCTGGAGGAAGTGGCATATCCCTCGGACAGCGAGCTGCTGGCCCGCGCCGAACAGACCCGGGCCGTCCGCAAGCACTGACCACTCATCGACTGCTCCGTAGCTGCCGTTTTCGGGCGTCAAAGCGACAGTTACTCAGCAATCGATGGTTCTAGAACGAGGGCGGGGGACCCTCTGCGGGGAGTGTCACCGTGAAAGTGCTGCCCTGGCCCTCGCCGCTCTCGCACATGATGCTGCCGCCGTGCCGCTCCACGATCATCCGCGTAATGGACAGGCCCAGCCCCGCCCCGGGAATGGCCGCCTGTTGGGCCGCTTCCGTCCGGAAGAAGCGGGTGAAGACCTGTGCCGCATCTTCGTGCGACATGCCCATCCCGGTGTCGGTGACGCTCAGCCGAACCCACTGCCTGTCCGCTGTGGCGCTGATGCTGATCCTGCCGCCGCCGGGGGAGTACTTGATGGCGTTTGAGACCAGGTTGTCCAGGACCTGCCCGATCCTGAGCGGGTCGGCGTAGGCCCAGAGGGGAGAGGGGACATCGGCGGCGATCTCCACGTGGGACCGCTGTGCCGAGGCCTGGGCCGAACTGAGGCTGGTCTCCACCAGGCTGGCCAGGTCGGTCCGTTTGGGGTGGACATTCAAGGTGGTGGAGGCGGAAGCCGTCAGGTCGGCCACCAGGTCCATCAACCGCTCCGCGTTCCGCTGGACCACCACGAGCCGCTTGGCCACGTGCTGCGGCAGCAGGTCCGCCTCATCCAGGACCAGGTCCACATTGCCAATGATCGAGTTCAGCGGGTTCTTGAACTCGTGCGAGACGTTGGAGACCAGTTCCTGGTTCGCGGCCACGGACTCCACCCAGCCGGTCACGTCGGTGTAGACCACCACCGCCCCGGTGAGCCGGCCATCCTCGCTGACAAGCGGACGTGCCGCCGTGGAGACGGCGCGCTGCTCCGGCCCCTCACCGGCCCACACCAGGTAGTCGGCGAAGGATTCACCGGCCATGGCCCGGCTGATGGGCCTGCGGTCCGGGGGAAGAAGGGTGCGGCGGTCCTGGCCGAAGATGAGCTGGTGCCCCTGGCCGGGGAAGGCCTCGTCAGCGCCTGTGGCGCGGCGGAAGCTGCGCTGGCGGCTGTTGGACACCAGGAAGTGGCCGGAACGGTCGACGGCGGCAATACCGACGTCGGTGGCGTCCATGACGGTTTCGAGCAGCTTTTCCCGTTCCCGGCTTGCCGCCAGCAGGTCCCGGAGTTTCCGGTCCTTCTCCGCCAGTTCACGCTGCTGCAGCCGGAGGTTGACGCTCGCGAAGCGGATGGCCAGCGAAACAGCAAGCATCATCACGGGGAAGAGAACCACCGTGGTGAGGTCCGATGCCGTGACAGCCGGCAAGTGGTCCACGGCCGAGGGGGCCATGATGAAGAACGGTCCCAGGAAGCTGAGCACCAGGCTGCTCCGTGCCAGCATTCCGGACGCGGAGAGCCAGATGACCGGAAAGACCACCAGGACGGCCAGGCCCGGGAGGAGCGGTGCCGCGCCATTGCGCAGGAACGCGATCGCCGCAAAGTCCAGCACGGGGATCACCAGGTACGGCTTGTGCGGCAATCGCTCCCAGGGCACCAGGAAGCAGGCAAGGAACAGGATGCCATGGAGTGCCAGGCCCGCGCCGAATAACGGGCTGTGCAGAAGGGAGGGCCACGCGAACGGTGTGATCACCGCCAGGACCAGCACTACGAGCGTGAGGGGGAGCTGGCACAACGCCACCTGGGCGCGGGGCCCCAGCCCGCGGAAGAACCGGCCAGGCCCTCGGTGGAACAATGGCTCAGCCATGTTTCTGACTCGTACCCTTTCGCAACTGGATTACAGGCCCTGCCAGGGTCTTTGAATTGCTTTCCTTACCCCGGTGCTTACCCTTTCCCATCCATAGTGCACATGTCTTGTCATAATAATTGACTTTTCAATTTTCCGGACGAATACAGCTGTGATCAGCGGGGCTTACTAGTAGCGTATAAATGGTTGGAGCGGGAATGGCATTGGCGCTGGGCCAATGGGGGGCCATCTCCGCCTGGCGCAGGGATAGCAATGGACGATCTTGGTGTAGCTGTAGTAATCGAAGATGACGCGGATGTACGCAACCTCCTTGAAGGCGTACTGACCCAAGCGGGCTTCGAAGTGCATACAGCTGTTGATGGGCGGGCCGGGGTTGAGGTGGTCCGCAACAAGCAGGCCAACGTTGTAACGCTCGATATCGGCCTGCCGGATATTGACGGGTTCGAGGTTTTGCGGCGAATCCGGAATTTCAGTAATGCCTATGTGGTGATGCTGACGGGACGGACGGAGGAACCGGACCTGCTCTCGGCGCTGAACACAGGCGCAGACGATTACATCGCCAAGCCATTCAGGCCAAGGGAACTCCGGGCGCGGGTGGCGGCAATGATGCGCAGGCCCCGGCACGAAATAACCGGGGAGGCGGCGGCCCGTTTGGGACAGGCGCCGGTTCCTGACATGCACGGCGAGACCGGCGTGTTGCGGCACAACGGCCTCCTGCTGAACCACCGGACACGCACCGTGGAGGTCAAGGGTGAGCCGCTGGGACTGACCCGTAGTGAATTCGACCTGCTGCATGTGCTGCTCAAGGGCGGCGGTGCCGTCTGCACCAGGGCTGACCTGGTAAGGGCCGTGCGGGGTGATTTCTATGAACGGGACACGTACATCAGCGAGGCGGACGAGCGGGCGGTGGAGGTCCACGTGGGAAACCTGCGGCGCAAGCTCAAGGAGGACCAGCTGTCACCGCGCTGGCTGCAGACGGTCCGTGGGGTGGGGTACCGGTTGGCGCCCCGCCGTCCCGATGACGCCTAGGGGTCAGCCCTTTTCCAGGATGTAGGTCGATTGCAGCTCGGACACCGTCCGTGCCCCGTCCTGGGCCACGCCGGCCATCATGGCCTGGCCCCGGACGAAGTCGCCCTGCCGGATCAGGCCTTCGAGGAGTTCGGCGAGCCTGGCCAACCGGAGTCCGCCCACCATGGCGGAGCTGATCTTCAGGCTGATGACGGCATCCAGGGCAGAGGCTTCATCCTCGCTGTCCACGGCTGTTCCCAGCCGGGCCAGGCGCAGGTCCCACATGGCGGCGTAGTCACGGGCGAAGCGCTGGGCCAGTCCGGATCCTGCCAGTTCGTCCTCGAGCTCCTCCAGCACGGCTGCGTCAATGAGCGGCAAGAGCGCAGCCGCTTCCAGCGAGGGGGCCGCGCCTGCAGCCGGGACGTGAATTGCAGGCGACGAGACTCCGGCCAGCGGGGAGTCCACAGCGGGGCTCTTTCCGCTGGAGCCGGAATCTTGACTCTGCATTCTTCAAGGCTACTTCCTGGAAATCCGTCGGCGTCCAATTTCTTATCATTCTGTGTAAACCTTGAGGCAACCTTGTCGTCGCCCTGAGTTTCGTCTATTGTCCGCTAAACGTCATCACGGTATTGATCACGGCCGGTCCCAGGATGGCGATGAAGAGGACCGGAAAGATAAAGAACAGCAGCGGGAAGAGGATCATGACTGGCAGTTTCATGGCCTTTTCCTCGGCCCGCTGGCGCCGCTTGACGCGCATGACCTTCGCCTGGACACGGAGGACCCGGCTGATGGCGATTCCGTACGTGTCGGCCTGGACCACTGCCTGCACGAAGCTGCGCAGCTCGGGGATGCTGGTCCGTTCCGCCAGCGCGATGTAGGACTCCCGGCGGCTGCGGCCCACCTGCATGTCCTGCAGGGTGCGGACCAGTTCCTCGGCCAGCGGGCCCTTGCCGTTCTCGCCGGCCCTGGCCATGGCGCCTTCGAAGCCGAGCCCTGCCTCCACGGAAATCAGCATCTGGTCCAGCGTGTTGGCCAGTTCCAGCTGCATGGCTTTCTGCCGTTCCTGCCCCTTGCTGTAGAGGAGCAGGTCGGGGATGAAGTAGCCAAGGAACAGGACGAAGATTCCGGCGAGCTTCATCATCGGCGAGCTGCCGATGGAGGTCAGGTAGAGGCCAACCGCCGCACCTGCCACGCCGAGCCCCAGTTTGGATCCCAGCACCTTTCCCAGCGGCATGGAGGCCGGGCGCCCGGCGAGGGACAGGAGGCGGTCCAGGAACGCGACATAGGCCGGGGGAGTGAGCCGCCGGCCCAGGGCTTCGAGCAGTCCCCGCTTGGAGGCGGGTGCAACTGCGGCGGGAGGGGCGCCGCGGGAAAGCAAGTCGGTAACCGCGATGCGGCCCTGCTTGTCCACGGTGAGGACGGACCAGGCCACCGCCCCCAGGGGGATGCAGACCAGCAGGACGGAGAGCAGGACGATGAGGTTCATGGGGTCCTCAGAACTTCAGGTCGATGATCTTGCGCATCCACAGCGCACCGATGGTCATCAGGACAAAGGAGGCGCCGATCATCACCCAGCCCAGGGGATGGGTGAACATCGAGTTCATGTAGCTGGGGCTCACGGCCAGCAACATGGCCACGATGCCGAACGGCATGGCGATCAGGATGTAGGCGGAGAACTTGCCTTCCGCGGCCAGGGCCTTGATGTGGCCCTTGATCTCTGCGCGCTCGCGGATGGTTTCGTTGACCTGGTCCAGAACCTCTGCCAGGTTGCCGCCCACCTCGCGGTTGATCTGGATGGCTTGCGAGATCCACACAAAGTCCTCGTTCTTCATCCGGTCGGCGGTGTCGTTGAGGGCGGCGAGCAGGTCGCGGCCAAGGCTGGTCTCGGTGATCACCCGGCGCATCTCCTCGGAGGTGGGCTTCTGCGATTCGGTTGCCGCGGCGTCGATGGCACGCAGGATGCTGTGCCCCGCTCGCAGGCCGCCGGAGAGCAGCTGCAGCGTGTCGCCCAGCTGGCTGTCGAAGGCCGTGCGGCGCTTGCCGGCCAGGAATCCGAGGACCAGTTTGCCCACGAAGGGTGCCAGCAGGGCGAGCAGCAGTCCCATGACGGGGCCAACCGTGACCAGGCCCACCAGCATGCCGACGCAGGCGCCGATCCCCACCAGGAGGAAGAACTCGGCCTGGCTGAGCCGCAGGCCTGCGTTCTCCAGTTCCGCTCGGGTGAAGAGCTTGACGTTCCGGCCGGCGAGGAGCCGTTCGAATGACCTGACGCCGGAGAGCGCCAGGCGGGTCAGCGAGGACGGCGGCTCGGGTTCAAACGGGCGACGGCGGTCTAGCGGCACCGTGGGGGCGCCCGGCAGGAGAACGGCCACGCCGAGCAGGCAAATGGCTGCGAGGAGGATGACGCTTCCGATGGCGATGATCATGGCCGGTTCCCTACTTCGCGCCCGGGCCCAGCGGCGTCGCAAACACCGCCGGGGACACGTGGATGCCCAGGTCCTCGAACCGGTCAATGAAACGCGGCCGGATGCCGGTGGCCACGGGCCGGCCCATGAACCGGCCCTGCGCGTCCACGCCCGCCGAGTAATCGAAGACGAAGGCGTCCTGGAGGGTGACGATGTCGCCTTCCATGCCCTGGACCTCCGTGACGTGGGTGATGCGGCGGGAGCCGTCGCGGAGCCGGGAGATCTGGACGATGAGGTTCACGGCGGAGGCGATCTGTTCCCGGATGGCGCGCAGCGGAAGGTCCATCCCGGCCATGAGCACCAGGGTTTCCAGGCGGGCCACGGCATCACGGGGCGAATTGGAGTGCACGGTGGAGAGGGAGCCGTCGTGGCCGGTGTTCATAGCCTGGAGCATGTCCAGCGATTCACCGCCGCGGACCTCGCCCACCACGATCCGGTCGGGGCGCATGCGGAGGGAGTTGCGGAGGAGCTCGCGGATGGTGACTTCGCCCTTGCCTTCAGTGTTGGGTGGGCGGCTTTCCAGCCGGACCACGTGTTCCTGCTGGATCTGCAGTTCCACGGCGTCCTCGATGGTGACGATCCGCTCGTCGTGCGGGAGGAAGGAGGACAGGACGTTCAGCAGCGTGGTCTTGCCCGTGCCGGTACCGCCGGAGACGATGATGTTCAGCTTCGCCTTGACGCACGCGTTCAGGAGCTCGGCCATCTCCGGCGTCAGGGTGCCGAAGTCGATGAGGTTGCGGACCGTCAGCGGGGTCTTGCTGAACTTACGGATGGTCAGCGAGGAGCCGCCGACGGCAAGCGGCGGAATGACCGCGTTCACGCGGGAGCCGTCCTCCAGCCGGGCATCCACCAGCGGGGAGGATTCGTCGATGCGGCGGCCCACCTTGGACACGATGCGTTCGATGACCTTGCGCAGGTGCTCCTCGGAGCTGAAGCGCGATTCGGTGAGCGTCAGCTTGCCCTTGCGTTCCACGTAGATCTGGTCCATGCGGTTGACCATGATTTCGGTGACGGCGGGATCGTCCAGGAGGCGCTGGAGGGGGCCGTAGCCCAGCACGTCGTCGGCGACGTCCTGGACCAGGCGGGTGCGTTCCTCCGGGGTCAGCGGCACCTGCTCGGCGTCGACGATGCGGGTGAGTTCCTCTTTGGCGGTGCTCCGCAGCTCCCGTTCGGTGACGGCGGCGTCGTTGAAACGCGTTCCCATGCGTTCAAACAGGGCGGTGGCCGCCCTGTCCTTCATGGCTGCGAAGACGTCCACCCTGGGTGCCGTGGGCACCAAGGAGGTGCCGGCGTCGTGCGTTGATTGCACGACGGCGGCGTGCGCCGGGTGCCGTTCCATGCTGTCCGCGGGGGCTGGCGAGGGCGCGGGTGCGGGGAGGGGCGGCTCCAGCAGCGCGGTGCCCGCCGCCTGGTTGCGTGACTGCACCGCGTTGATGCGTTCGGAGAGTTTCATCAGATGACCACCCTTCGGTGAAGTTTCCGCTGGGCCTGCGTGCGCCATGCCGGGTTGAAGCGCTCCACAAGCTGGCGCAGGCTCTTGACGGCGGGGTCCTTCTTGGATTCCTGGAGGACGGGGATGCCGCGGTTGGTGGACAGGGCCACCGCGCGGGAGCGGGGGACGCTGACGTCCACGGGCGCGCCGATGGTCGATTCAACGTCCGCCACGTTGAGTCCGGATTTGGCATCGGCCATGTTCAGGACCACGTGCCGGGATTCGGGCATGATGTCCAGCTGGCGGAGGACCGCCAGGCCGGAACGGAGGCCCCGCAGGCTGGGGATGTCCATGGCGCTGACCCAGACCACGTCGGTGCACTGTTCCATGGCGGCGAGGCCGATTTCCGGCATGCCGGGGGCGGTGTCGATGACCACGTACTGGAACTCCTGCGCCAGTTGCTCCAGCAGATGGCCGATCTGTTCGGGGGTGATGTGGTCCGCGTCCACCGGGTTGGGCGGGGCGCACAGGGCGTAGATGCCGGCCGGGTGGACGGTGAGGAAGGCCTTCAGGACCAGGGAGTCCTGGGCGGCGGCTGGGGTGACGGCGTCCGTGACGGTGTGCTGCGGGTTGAGGTAGAGGCCGGAGGCGACGTCGCCGAACTGCAGGTCCAGGTCCACGATTACCACGCTCATGGGCGCGATCTGGCCCAGGCCGATGGCGATGTTGGTGGCCAGGGTGGTCTTGCCTACGCCGCCCTTGGGGGAGAAGACGCCGATGACCAGGCCGTTGCCGTTCTCTGCCTGCTGGGTCTCCGGGCCGCGGTGGCGGGTGGCGAAGGACTGGCAGGCGCGCTCCAGCAGCACCCTGATTTCCGCGGCGTCCGCCTGCGGACTGAGGATGTCACGGATGCCGGCGCGCATGGCGTAGAGGAGGTATTCGGGGTCCACGTCGCTGACCAGGACCAAGCTGAGGCCGGGGAGCTGGACGTCGAAGACCTTGGCGAACCTTAATGCCTCTTCATACGGGACGTCAGGGCCGATGATGAGGACTTCCGGCTGCTCCTGGTTGAGGAGGCCGAACAGTTCGGCCGGGCCTGCGGGGAGAATATCGCTGGCGATGGTCTGGACGGTGCCGCGCAAACCATTGGCGACGGCGGCGCGCAGCTTCTGATCGAACTCGCCGTTGGGGGAGAGGAGGACGAAGCGGCTCATTTGTACACGTTGTCCTTCCTGGCGATGAAGCCGCCATTGTCCTGCGCGTCGAGCGGCTCCTTGGTGAGCCAGAGGTCGCCGTTGTTCGAGGAGTAGATGATCTTGGTGGCGTCGATGTCATTCACGGCTACGGTGACCATGAATGATCCCTGCGGGAGCGTGGTGTCCTGGGGGTTGGTGCCGTCCGTGGCTTTGGGCGTTGGTTGCGGGGCCCGCTGGACAGCCGTAACCAGAACCTTGCGCAGCGTTAGCTGCGAGGTCGGCTCACCAGGTTTCGACTTGTCCGCGCCACCTGTGAAGCTGAACCCCACGCCCACGTGGTCGCCGGCTTCAATCCGGCCGCCCACGACTCGTTTAGCCTCGAGTTCGAAGGTGATTTCCTGCAGTCCGGTTGGCACCTTCGCGGCGCTGCTGGTCTTGGCGTCTGCCGGGTCGACCAGACGTTCCTTTAGAAGTTGTTCGCCGGGTACCAGGTCCACGGCGGCTACCTTGCCGGCGGACGCATCGAGGTCTTTGAGGGCCGTTTTCGAGATGGCCGTAGCAGGCACCTGCTGCACCGCTACGGATGCCCGGACAACATCGAGGGAAGAACCTGCCGGCACGGCCTTAGTCACTACTAGTACCCCGGTGGGATCCATATCCTTCATGGCCCGCTGATCGGCACCCTGGGCATAGGTGACGATGAGGACCGCTCCGATGATGGCCAGCACGACTGCTGAGACACCGGCCAACATACGAGACTTCACGAACTGCTCCTGATGCTTGCAAAAGTCACTTGACGGGGTGGGCTAGCTGCTGAGGGCAACGATGGTAGCGCCGTCCGGATTGATGGGACCCAGGGTGTAGCCCTTGGCCAAGGACACGTACCGTACGAAGGTTCCTATGATGCCCCTGCATGGTTCCTTGCACTGCAGCGCGGCAGGGACATCCGGCGTCCTGTTGCGGAAGGTATAGGGAAGGCCTGTGGGACCAAATTTCCAGCCAGCAACCTTGAATGCGGCGAAGGTCGTTAGGCCGAATATGGCGTTATTACCGGTTCCCGTGACGGCGTTAAAGATGGGGATTAGCACAATGACGTCCTTTCCGGCCGTCATGTCCGCTGCCCATGAATTCAAGAGGGTGTCGCAGTAGGGTGGCGGATTGTTGCCAGTATCTCCGCCGGCGGTGCTCTTGGAGATGTCGATGGTAGCTCCGCAGGCATAGGGATCCTGCTTGAGCCCGCCGAAACCACCCTCGACTGCTGCTCCGGACGGTCCATAGTTGCAGCCGGGGTTTGCTCCTGATCCATGCATCTGGAGAAGTTGCATTACGCCGTATTGGCCGCGGACCTGGCAAATTGAAATGGTGATGGGAAAAGCTGCTAACCCGGTGGACGGGCTGCCCCATTGGGCGGTTGCGGGGGCATTGACCTCTGCCGTGTTCAGACCCAGAGCCCGGGCGAAGAAGAGCGACACCTGATTGGCGGTGTGGCCGGCCTCCTGCGAACCCACAGAGGCTGTAACTGTCCTATGTCCCGTATCCACAACAAGCGATTTGATATTGCTGAGACCGTCATTGGCGTTGCTATTGGCTAGGCTTCGGGCGAGGGGAGAATCATTAGAGCAGTCGCCGTCATTCGTGTCTTTTGCGCACTTTTGCGCCACTCCGAAAGCCACCGCATCGGCGCCGTTTCGTAGTTGGGTCCGTTCGGAATACATCATGGCAACGTCCACGGCCATCGCTCCGAAGCCCAGTAGAACGACCAGCATCAGTGCGACAATTACGCTGATGGCGCCGCGCTGACTATCGTAGTTTCCCTTCGTCAGTTTCAGCCGCCGCATAGCATTGTTCCCTTGCCGGTCATCGTGAAAGGTCCTGCTATCCCAGTCAAGGTGGACAGGGAATAGGTGATGGTGATCGTGGCTTGTGGACTGGTACCGGAACTAACGATTGAGGGGCAAGCTGCCCCAAAGGCGATATTGCTGTCCTGCAAAGCCGGCTTCAAGGAAACGGCCGTGTTCTTCGCCGCTGATCGTGCTGTCGTTTGGTTACCGGTAATGGCCATCACCCGTACACCTTCACGGGCGGCCGCCGAGAGTTCAGCCTGGGCGTTGTATGCTCTGCTGAATTCCATGATGCCGAGCAGCAACATGACGAGGACAGGCACGACGATCGCGAACTCGACTGAAGCTGCGCCGCGTTCGGGTGCCCTCGACATGAAAATGCCTTCCGCAAGATTGGTACTGCTCGAGAGGGAAACGAGTGGCGGCGGCTTGGCGGCCGCCGCCACATCTGGTGCCGGTGCTGTACTAGAGGGAACAGGTTGAGGCTGCAGTTGCGGTGGCAGTCGACATGGTGCCGCCCTTGAGCTGGCAACTAACAGTTTCGAACATCGTGTTGAGCTGACCGCCAAGCAGCCCAACGGCAGCGATGATGACGACGGCGATGAGGGCGACCATGATGCCGTATTCAACGGCGGTGGCTCCCTTTTCGCTGCGAAGGCGGACGGAGAGGTTCGTGTAAAGAGAAAGCATTTTGACTCCTGAGCGAGACGGATTGGCTGGCCCAGCACCAGCGCTTCAATGAAGTTAGCAACGCTTGATCCGACTTTGACCCGATCTTGCAGCATCCTGCGCAAAGCCTTTACGCCGTGCACACTTCCTGCGCATTTGCTTGGTTTTTACTGGGCTGAAGCTCGGCTTTCCCGCCTTGCAGCACACAAAGAGGACCCCCTCGGTTCTGGGTGCCGAGGGGGTCCGGTCTTGGGGCGCCTTAGGTCGCGGGCGCTGGGTGCTTCTGCTAGGGAATATTCAGCGCTGTCTTGATCCCGGTGGTGAGATTGTCAAAGTAGCCGTTGAGGGAGATTCCAAACAGGCCCACACCCGCCACAATCACGATGGCAATGAAACCTACTGTGATCGCATACTCGGTGGCGGTGGCACCGTCTTCTTCACTCGTAAACCGCTGTGTGATGCTCCGGGCCAGGGACACGGTTGTGACCAGGTTTTCCATATCTACTCCTACGAGAATGCAGCGATGATGTTCATGACTGCCGGCCCCAGCAGGATGATGAAGAGGGTCGGGAAGATAAAGAAGATGAGCGGGAAGAGGATCTTCACGGGGATCTTCATTGCGTGTTCTTCGGCCCGCTGGCGGCGCTTCATCCGCATTTCGTGGGCTTGAACCTTCAGCACTTTTGCGATGGCGATTCCGTACGCATCCGCCTGCACAATGGCACGAATGAATGAGCGCAGGTCGGGAACATCAACACGATCCGACATGGCCAGGTACGCTTCCTTCCTGGAACGCCCAACTTGCATGTCCTGCAGGGTGCGCGTCATTTCGTCCGCGAGGGGGCCGTCCCCATTTTGAGCCGTACGGGCCATCGCAGCCTCAAATCCGAGGCCCGCTTGAACGGAGATCAGCATCTGGTCAAGTGTGTTCGGCAGCTCCTGCCGGATCTTGTCTCTCCGCTTCTCAGCATTAGTGCGTATCAGCAGGTCCGGAGCGAAGTAGCCAAACGCAATAGCGGTAAGGAGGATCGCGAAGCGTGACGGCTCCGGCGAGGCAAAGAAGTAGAACAGGCCGAGGAGTCCGGCTCCGAGGGCCAGCAGCGGTTTTACGGCCAGTAGGCGGTCGAGGGGCCACTCTTTGGGGCGCCCCAGGGCAGCGAGCTGTTTGTCCAGCCAGGTTACATAGCGGACCGGCGTGACTTTGCGGGTGAAGGCGCTGAATTCCAGTGACAGGGTTTGTGGGGCAGCGTTCCTGGCACGCTGCCCCAGATTAGCCTGTATGTTCCGAATCGCAACCCTGTCCGTAACGGCTACAGACCAAACCAGATAGGACACGGGCAGAATGATGGCAAGTATGGCGCCGAGTGCAATAGGTGACATGTCGCTCTCCTAATACTTTGGCTTGATCAGCCGGCTGAGCCAGAAGCCACCGGCAGTGAGCATTACGGCTGCAGCGCCCAGCATCAGGAACCCTGGGACTGTGCTCGTAAACGTCTTTGCGTATTGACCGTTGATCAGGATCAACGCGAAGAACAAGACCACTGGCAATCCCATGAGAACGGCAGCCGACATCTTTCCTTCGGCGCTTAGGGCCTTGACCTGTCGGCGTATCTGGTTGCGATCGCGGATAGTTTCCCCGACATGGTCAAGCACTTCCGCCAGGTCTCCGCCTACCTCGCGGTGGATTTCGATGGCTTGTGAGATCCACCCAAAGTCTTCACTGCCGGTACGGGTGGACACTTCCGCCATGGATTCCCCAAGATCACGACCGATCCGAGTCTCGTTGACGATCCTGCTCAGTTCTTCCGACATAGGGGCATCGCTTTCCCGTGCTGACGCATCAATAGCCCGTAGAAGGGAGTGGCCGGCCCGCATGCTTCCCGTCAGCATTTGCAAGGTGTCCGGCAGTTGCTCGTCGAACTTGCTCTTGCGCCTTGCGGTGAGTACCGAAAGATAGGCGAGAATTCCGGCGGGAACAACTGCGAACAAAATGATTGCGAAGAAGAGCCCCCCAAGCAGAAAACCGAATACGCTGCCGGCCAGGGCGCCAGCGCCCATCATGAGCAGGAAGTCGGCCGGCTGTGTCTTCAGTCCAGCCCGTTCCAGTTTGTCGCGGTTGATCAGGAAGTCGTTTCTCCCTCTCATACGCTTGTTGATGGCACCGACTGCCGTTTCGGTGAGGAGTGTCAGCCTGGAAGCACTTGCGGGCACATCCGGGCGCCGCCGTGACAGCGGGATCGCGTGCCGGGGTTTCAGTACGACGACGAAGGTGACAATGATCGAGGTGAAGATAAGCAGCACTCCCGCGATCAAGACTGTGACCGGGGCTTCTGGAATTTCCATCTATCGACTCCTTGGCACTTGTGCGCCAAAAACGGCAGGTGAGATCTTGATTCCCAGTTCCTCGAATCTGTCGGTGAAGCGGGGCCGGACTCCAGTGGGTACAGGTTTCCCAAGGAATCGGCCGTTCGCGTCAATGCCCGCAGAGTAGTCGAAGACGAAAGCATCTTGAAGCGTGACGATGTCGCCCTCCATGCCCTGCACTTCAGTTATGTGAGTAACCCGGCGGGTTCCGTCGCGGAGCCGGGAGATATGCACGATCAGGTTGACCGCTGATGCGATCTGTTCCCGGATCGCCCTCAGCGGCAAGTCCATCCCCGCCATTAGGACCAGGGTTTCCAGTCGTGCCACGGCATCACGTGGTGAGTTTGCGTGCACCGTTGAAATCGAGCCGTCGTGGCCGGTGTTCATGGCCTGCAGCATGTCCAACGATTCGCCACCGCGGACCTCACCGACCACGATCCGGTCGGGCCTCATGCGGAGGGAATTGCGGACCAGGTCACGGATCGAAACTTCACCTTTGCCCTCAATGTTCGCCGGCCGGCTTTCCAGCCTGACCACGTGGTCCTGTTGAAGTTGCAGTTCGACGGCATCTTCAATCGTCACGATGCGGTCTGTGGCAGGGATGAAGGACGAAAGGACATTCAGCATGGTCGTTTTACCTGTGCCCGTACCGCCGGAGACGATGATGTTCATCCGGGCCAGGACGCAAGCCTGGAGCAGTTCGGCCATTTCCGGAGACAGGCTTCCGAAGCTAATCAGTTTTTGTACCGTCAGCGCCTCCCGCCCGAACTTTCGAATAGTCAGAGACGCTCCGTTGACGGCCAACGGGGGAATGATGGCGTTTACGCGCGATCCATCGGCCAGGCGTGCATCCACAAGTGGGGAGGATTCATCGATCCGTCGACCAATTCGGGTGACGATCCGTTCGATGACCCTCCGCAGGGCCTCCTCATTACTGAACTTAGTGTCGGTGAGGAACAGGTGGCCGTTTCGCTCCACATAAATCTGGTCCGCCCTGTTCACCATGATTTCTGTGACTGACGTGTCATCCAGATACCGCTGCAGCGGCCCGTGTCCCAGGACATCGTCAATGATCTCCCGCGTGAGTCGCTGTCGCTCGCCCTGTGACAGCGGGACCTGTTCCTCATCAACGACTGCCTTCAGCTCATCCTTCACAAACTGATGGAGTTCCGCCTCCTCAAGGGATGAGTCCGTGATCCGGGAGCCAAGCCTTTCGTACAGAGCCTGGCTCGCACGCTCCTTAAGGCCGGTAAGTGCTTCACTCGCGATCCCGCCGGTGACTTCTACTGTCGCTGGGGCCTGGGCTTGCTCTGCTGCCTGGGCCTGCTGGATAGCGCCCAGAGTGGACGCGGCAGGCGGGGAAATTGCGGCAGCACCGGGAACGGACTCGCCGCGCATCTTGGCAAAACGGTTTGAGAGACTCACTGCACTACCGCCCTTCTGTGAACCTTCTTGCGTGGTGCTTCCCAGTTGGGTTTGAAACGCTCAACCAGCCGACGCAGGCCCTTCGCCGCTCCATCCCGGCTTCCGTCCTGGAGAAGGGGGACGCCTTTGTTCGTGGAGAACGGCACGGCGCGGGACTTAGGTAGGACAACGTCAACCGGAGCGCCAATGGTGGCCTCCACGTCCTGGACCGTAAGGCCTGTCCGCCGATCGGCCATGTTGAGGACAACGTGCCTGTTATCGGGAAGCAGATCGAGCTCCGACAGGATTTGGAATCCAGTTCGCAAGCCCCGAATGCTGGGCACATCCATGCCGCAAACCCACACTGCGTCGGTGGCCTGCTCCAGGGTTGCCAGCACGTGCTCGCCCAGGCCGGGTGCAGTATCGACCACCACATACTGGAACTCAGCCCTTAACTGGCGCAGCAGGTGGCTGATATTTTCGCCGGATATCCGATCCATGTCGATGGGATTGCGGGGCGCACACAGGACGTAAATGTTGCTGGGGTGCAGAGACAGATATGTCTTAAGCACCATGGCGTCCTGGCTCGCGGCACCAACCACTGCTTCCGTGATCGTGAATTCAGGCTCGAGCATCAGGCCGCTTGCGATGTCACCGAACTGGAGATCCAGGTCGACAATTACCACGCTCATCGGCGAAATCTGTCCCAATCCGATCGCCAGGTTGCTTGCAACCGTTGTCTTGCCTACCCCGCCCTTTGGAGACATGACCGCGATGACCCGCCCTCCTTCAGCGGCGGGACGCTCGGCAGTGTTGGGGGCGAGACCGCGCCGGCGTCCAGCTGCGGCAAGGCTTGCCCGTTCCACCAGTGCCCGGACCTGATCCATATCGGCTGAAGGGGGGATCAGGTCACGGATGCCGGAACGCATCGCGTTAAGGGCCAGTTCGCCGTCGTCCTCGGCTGCCAGGACGATACTGATTTCCGGGTACTGCAGGTCCATCACCGCGGCGAATTTGAGAGCTTCGTCCTGCGGAAGGCCAGGGCCAAGAATCAGCACCTCAGGAGGTTCTCCCGCCTGCTGCCGAAGAATATCGTCGGGGGATTCGGGGAGATAGGCGGCTTGAAAATACTGCAATGAGCCGCTGAGAGGCGCTACAGACGCCCGAACTTTCCGTTCGTAGTCGCTGGAGGGCGAGATCAAAATGAAGCGGCTCATTTGAATACCTTTGTCTGATTGACGACACCAGCGGTGCCCTCGGTGGCGTCAGCCGGCTCCTTCGAGAGGTAGACCTTCCCGAACTCAGCCGCATAGACGAGCTTTTCGGTGTCAATGGCGTCCCGGGCAAATGTGATCAGGTAGGAGTCACTTGTTGCCGGCTTGCTCTCGCTGGCGGCGTTGAGGGCACCCGAGGAGCTCCCTTGAGTCGATTGGGCCTGCGTTTGCGCCGCGGCTCCCGAGCTGAACTGGACTGCCGTGACGAGAACCTTATGGAAGGTGAGCTGGGTTCCGTTGCCGCCACCTGCGGAGTCGGCCATGGAGATGAAGACACCCACTGTGTCGCCGGCTTGGATCTTGCCGCCCACGACCCTCTCTATACCTAGGCGAAGCGTGATCTCCTGAAGCCCGGCAGGAACAGCAACCCGGGAGGGCCCGAGGTAGGCGTTTGCATCAACCAGGCGGCTACTGAGAAGTTGTTCGCCGGGCACCAGAGCCACTGAAGTAACAGATGATCCCAGGGAACTTAGATCGTGAACTCCGTCGGCTGCGACGGCGCTACGTGGCACTGCTTTGGTGGCTACGTACTGCGCGAGTTGGCTGGCCGGCGTACCGGCAGGGACGTTCTGCTTGACCACTAGGACGTCCTCGGTCTCGGTGTTGGCCAACGCGCGTCGGTCGGCGCCCTGGACGTAATTGAAAAGGAGGACTGTGCCTATGACTGCGACAACCAGCGCGGCGATGCCTCCCAGTAGGCGTGCTTTCATTACTTTCCCCTTAGAAATTCATTACTTTATGAGGCCGAGAACAGTAACCGTCCCGGTGGGTGTGACACTTTCCCCGGTGAATAAGGCAGGGTCCGCTGAGTAGCCCACAAACGTCCCGTAGATGCCTTTTCCGCTCGTTATCTTGTTGAGCGGGTCGTATTTGGCCTGTCCAGTCAGGTTCCAGGCCTCGATCTTGAAACCGGCCCACTTTTCGATGTAGTACTGCACCGTGCTGCCTTTGCATGTACCAAAAATGGCAGGATTCATTCCATCGCATGTGTATTTGTAGACTGGCAAAGCGACTGTGGACCCAGCCAAGCTCGGATTTTTCGTCGGGTCGAAGAGATCGATGCAACTGTTGGGAACTGCTCCGCCAGCGCTCGTGAGGCTCCACTGGCCAACCTCAGCTGTGACAGTGCAGCCGCTAGAGGTGTCTGGGTTGAGCCAGGCAAAGCCGCCAGGAATTATTTGGTTGGATGGATTCTTTCCATTACAGTCCTTGGCCCCACCCTGTAATTGAATGAGATGCGGGAAGCCGTCGTTGATGAATTCGCATGGCGCAAAGGCGAGCGGGAGAACCGTAACGCCCTTGGTCGGGTACTTCAGCTTCACGGTTGCGCTGGCAACAACCTTGACAGGACTAGCGCTTAGAACGCTCGCGAACAGCTTTGTCAGAGTCGGCCCGTTGTTCGTTCCACTTTTTGTTGCTGTGGTCACCGTTATCTGGCCGGCTACTGAAGTAGTGTCCACGGATGTGACCGTGCTCTTTCCGTCCAGGGAGTTTGCATTGGCAAGCGAGTCAGCCAAGGCCGGATTGCATGTGCTTTTTGCGCAGCTATCTGCGACAGCAAGGGCGCCGGCGTCCGCTGCATTCTGCAACTGCCCGCGTTCTGCGTAGATCTGCCCGGCATCAACAGCCAGCGCGCCAGCGCCGATCAGTACCACCATGAGGATGACTACAACAACTCCGGAGACCCCTTCCTCGCCACCCTGCAGGAGATTTCTATTTAGCCGCCGCATCGCATTGCCCCCACTCCTGTCGTGACGAAGGTCTTTGAAAACGAGATGTTGCTTCCTTGCACCTTGAGAGCGAACCCTGTTGGCGACTTGAAGGTGTGTTTGACTGTGACATTGACCGTCATGTCGGCCCCTGAGCAGGTTGTGGGGGTTAACGTAAAATCGGAAGCTGACAGTCCGCTTCCAGGGGCGCCGGCGACGCCTGCAGCTGTTGCTGTTGACCAAACTTTGGTCACCGCATAGGTGCGTGCGGCTTCCCGGGCGGCCTGCGATAGCGAGATCTGCGTGTTGTAGGCGTAGGAGAATTCCACAACGCCGGCGATTAGGGCCAAGAGCAGCGGTGCAATTAGCGCGAACTCTACGGCGACGGCACCCCGTTCACCGTGCTTCAAAGTTCTGGGACTGCGTTTCAATGGGTCCCCCTAGACAGTTGCAACTGGAAAAGAAAAGGTGTGCCGCGCCGTAGAGCGCGGCACACCACGAGCATGGCTACCAGCCGCTAACGGTGGTGCCCAAGGTGCTGAACCAGGTGTTGAGTGCTCCACCAAATGCGCCGACGCCGACGACCAGAACCAGGGCGATCAGGCCCACAAGCAGCGAGTATTCAGTGGCAGTGGCGCCCTTTTGAGACTTGAAATCGGTCTCGAACCACGTCTGGACTGTCAGCAGGAAGATGTGCAGGTTTTTCATCTCTAGAACCTCTTATCCGTTTCTTTACCAGCCGGACACGGTTGTGCCCAGGTTGCTAAACCAGGTGTTGAGTGCGCCGCCGAAGGCACCAACACCCACAACGAGGACCAAGGCAATCAGCCCAACGAGCAACGAGTATTCCGTGGCCGTCGCACCCTTCTCGGACGAAAACCGATCCTTGACGCCGGCAACGAATGCCATCATCGAGACCATGAGAGGAGTCATTGTATTTTCCTTAATTCGGTGAAATGAAGTAATTTGTATTTCAACGAATTTCCAGCTGCCCCCATAAATCTTTAGCGGCTGGACTTCGCTAATAAGAGATTGTCACTGGGTAGTAGGGGGCAACAATGCGTAGTGGTACTCGACTTTTCTAGCGGTTGCTGAAAGTACGTACTCGAATACGCGGCTCAGTACTCAGTCAGTGTCGGCCGGTGGACCCCGAACTACTCAGGGCTGTTGACGCAACGGCGCTGGCGCCAGGATGGGGGATGGGCCCGTTTCGCTAGCCGATGAAGAACGTGACTGCGGCGAGAGCGCCGAGCATCGAGGGGCCGTGGGGTACTTCGGTGGCTTTATTCCGGCCTTTTCGACTGAGCACAAGCACTGTGACGATGCCATTCAAGACGAAGCCAATGAGGCCGCCGTAGAGCAGTTGGCTCCAACCTAGGTACCCCAGGTAAAGGCCGACAGGCGCGGCGAGCTTCACGTCGCCCATCCCGATGCCGCCGGGGGAAATGAGTCCCAAAATCAGGTAGGCGGCGAACAAAATAACCGTTCCCAGGGATGCGCGGAGCAGATCATCAGATTGCTTATCAAATAGTCCCGGCAATAGAAGCAGTAAAAGACCGCCGGCCAGCAGTATTAACACGAGGGGATTTGGCAGCAAATGGAGCGCCATGTCTATGCGTGCCAGCTGGGTGCCCAATACGGCCAGTAAAAGGAAGGCTGGAAGGCTCAATGCGTTGCCGAAATGCGCGGCAAAGGCCGCACATGCAATGCCGGTGAGCGCCGCCGTCGTAATTCTTGCCTGCAGTCCCGGCATCTCGCCGAGCCTCGGAAGAAGTTTCGCAATCAGGAGTTCGGCGATCGGAGAGAGGACGGCTCCCAAAAGCGCGGCGCCAAGTACCAAGAGCGCGCTGGTGGACTCCGCGTTCCCCGCTGACAGCACTGCATCCCCCTGCATTGATTGGGCCGGCGTGGCCCCAGCGGCCTCCGGCTACCTCATTTTGACCCCGAACCACCTGACGCGCTAATCTTGGTAGTCGTTGTGCGTGTCCTATTCCGATGGTGCGTGCCCGCTTGAGGATCCGGTTGCAGGATAACTACTCAACGTGCACATTCGGAACTTCAGGATGACTGGTTACATGGAGCCCTCACCTCTGTTCCGGTAGCGCGCAGACAGTAGGTGCGCGAGCTAGCGACACCTAAACAA
>Ga0308158_10001881_pt1 | contig 20902 bp, 20 predicted proteins | sample PhyBR2_FD_201038 | JGI IMG/M metagenome (GOLD analysis project Ga0308158, IMG submission 201038) | Phyllosphere microbial communities from UC Gill Tract Community Farm, Albany, California, United States - DLSLB.R2 | ecosystem: Host-associated > Plants > Phyllosphere > Unclassified | place: USA...
GAGCCTGGTGAGCACCGGGATGCTGCGCAGGTTGAGGGCCGCGGTGTCGACGTCGCGATTGGTCCGGTACGGCTCGAAGGCGGCTGCCTGCTCGGCGGCGAGGCGTTCGACGGCGGAGATGTCGACCCGATGATCGAGCACTTCGGCGGCGAGCTTTTGCACGGCGTCGATGACGCCGCCCAGAGAGCGGTCGATCTCTTCGAGATCGGGGATGTCGGCGCGCAGCACGACAGCACGCGCGATCAGCCACGAGGCCGACTGGCTGAGCATCGCCGCCTCGGGATCGCGTCCGATGCGGGCCGCGTGCTCACACACGATGCTGTCGGCGAACGCGTTGTACGTCGACACCCTCGGCCGGACCAGCAGGTCTTCGGCCGAGCGCGGCGTACGCGGGTCCCACCCGGTCGTGAAGCGCTCGGCGAGCTCGTCGAGCACCTGCACGCGGACGGCCTCGCGGGGCGGGCCCGCGACGGCGTCGTGGATGCGCCGCAGGGCACCGTCGGCCACGATCTCGGTGAGATGCGGCAGCAGGCCCCGCCGAGCGAAGTGGTCGATCATCTCGAGCCGGATGCCGATGCGCTCCGCGAGCTCGCCGGCGGCCTTCCGGGTGAAGGTGAGGCCCAGCACCTCATCGGGGCGCACATGGCCATTGGCGACGAGCCACACCACGCGTCCCGACATCGTCTCGGTCTTGCCGCTGCCGGCACCCGCGACGACGAGCGCCGGAGCCGGGGGTGCCTGGATCACCCGCTGCTGGGCTTCGGTGGGCACGGGCAGCCCGAGCGCGAGTGCGATGGTCTCGGCCGAGATCGTGGCCGTGCCGGTCATCGTCACGAGCTCACCGCCGGAACCGTGTGGATGTGGCACGGTGTGACACGCACCTGGGTATCAGCGCAGTGCGCATCGACCTGGGCGGTGAAGCTGCTCGCCGCCATCCCGCGGCCGGCGGCAGTCACCCGCTGCAGGAAGGCCGCTCGCGCATCGTCGCCGAGCGTGTGCTGGTGCGCGACGCGGTACTGCGCCTTGCCCACGGTCTTGGAGACGATCACGAGGCGGGCGCCGGCGAGCGCAGCGGCGGGTGCTCCCTCGAGCAGACCCTCCTGCACCGCGATCTGATAGGCGGCGAGCTGTGCGTGCTCGCGCACGTTGGCTTCGGTGTCCGGCTCGTACTTCCCCGTCTTCAGATCGACCACGACGACCCGCTCGACTTCTCCTCCGCCCATGCGCTCCCACTTCTGCCCTCTGGCGCCCTCATGCTCGCCGGCACCCGCCGGGTAGACCTCGACCCGGTCGATCACGCCGCTGATCAGCGCCCGCGGACGAGAGTCGTCGGATGCGGCGGTCTCGACATCGGCCGGCATGACCTCGCCGCGCTCGAGGTCGACGGCGAACCGGAACGGCGCCTCCGCGCCCACGACCCGGCCGCCGTCCCTCGACACCTCGCCGAGGTACGAGCGCAGCCGCTCGAGGTAGAGGTCCGCGCGCCTGCGCTCCTTGCGGCCGATCCACGCGGTCTCGAAGTCGAGTTCGGGCCAGTGCTCGTCGATGATGGCGCGCATCGCCTCTGGGTCGCCGTCCGGCACCTTCTCCATGACCTCGTGCACGATCGTGCCGATGCCAGCGGACGGCGGCATCACCGTGTCGCCGCCGAGTGAGGACACGACCCAGTTCAGCCCGCACTCCTCGAACGCCTCGAGTCTCGACGGCGAGACCCGCACCGGTGCGAGATCAAGGTCGCGCAGCGGTGCCGTGCTCGACGTCTCGGTGACGCCGTACCAGTCGTCGACGTGCGCGCCCGGCACGCCCTCCTCGGCGAGGATCCGCAGCTGCCCGGCCGCGAATGCGCGATCCGCGGGATCGGTCGAGGTCGTCAGGGTGCGCCGGTGACGCGACACCAGCCCGCGCAGCGTGAGCGGATGGGCGAAGCGCAGCTCATCCTCCTCGGCAGGAGGGGGCGCCGGCAGGAACGAGAAGAAGGGGCTCGGGGTCAGATCGTCGTCATCGACCGCCGACACGACGAGCCTGGTCCGCGCGCGCGAGATAGCCCGCACGAACAGCCGGAGCTCGTCGTGCAGCGCCGCCCTGCGCCGGTCGAGCACCCCCGGCACCGTCTCCGGCTCGCCGGATCTCGCGGCCGAGATCGCCTCTGCCAGACGCCAGGTCTCGAGCATGCCGCCTCGCAGGCGCACGTTCGGCCAGATCCCATCCTGCACACCCGCGACGACGACCGCATCGAACTCCGTGCCCAGTGCCGTGGCCGGCGTCAGCAGGGTCACCAGGCCCGGCCGGTCCGGCGTCGACAGGGTGTCTTCCGGCACCTCGCTGTCGAGGATGTCGCGGATGAAGAGCGCCGGCTTCTCCTGCGGCGAGCGCTCGACGAAGCGCTTGGCGGCGTCGAAGAGGGCGACCAGGCTGTCGAGCGACCGCGCGATCTCGCCGCCACCCGGCTGATCGGCCTGCGCTCGCCATGCCGCCTGCAGTGAGCCGCCGGCGACCGACCGAGCACGGTCCCATACGGTCCAGAGCAGCTCGTGGATGGTGCGAGCGGCGGATCCTTCGTCGTGCAGCAGGCGCAGGGTCTCGGCGAAGCGCTGCGCGATGCGGGCCTCTGGTGCGTCGACCCGGTCGAAGAGATGGGGGAACTGCATCGCCTCGCGAAGCAGCTCACGAGCAGGCGTCGACCCGCCCTGCTCGAGCTCGACGTGCCGCAGGCGCGCACGCAGACGCCGAAGACCGACGGCATCGAGCCCGCCGAACGGCGAGGTGAGGGCCTCGGCCAGCAGATCGGAGGGACGCTCATCCGGCGGGGTGAGGCCGAGGCGGACGATCTCGACGATCTCGCGGACGATGCCCTCGCTGCCGAGGGGTCGAGGCACGCCTGCCGCTCTGGTGGGCACCTCGCGCGCCGCGAGCTCGGCCTCGAGCATCACGATCTGGCGCGTGTCGTGCGCGATGACGGCGAGCCGGCTCCACGGGATGCCCTCGGTCAGATGCCAGTCGCGCAGCACGGCGGCGATGCGATCCACCTCTTCATGCGGCGAGGGCGCGATCAGCGTCCGCACGCCCGCGCCGTCGGTCTCGCCGGGAGCGCGACGGTGCTCGACACGTCCCGCGACGCCGATCGCCTGCGTGACGGTGCGCGTCAGGGCGGTCAGAGCAGGACTCTGCCGGTGCGCTCCGTCGAGCACGTGCACGTCTCCCAGAGCCTGCGCGACGTCGGCGAACAGCTGCGGGCTGGCTCCGCGGAAGGCGCCGGACGAGATGTCGGGGTCGCCGAACGCGAGCACCGCGACACCGCGCGACCGCAGCGCCCGCACGAGTCGCACCCCGCCGCGCGTGAGCTCCTGGGCATCGTCGATGAGCACGACGCGCAGGCGCGCGAGCGGGCCGAGCGCCGCGGATTCGGCCGTGCGCAGGATCGCGGTCGCCTCGGCGAGCAGTTCTGGCACGTCGCGATGCGCGACGCGCATGCCGCCCATCACCTCGCGGTACTCGTCGAGGAAGTCGTCTGCGGCGCGCCAGACCTCGCGCCCCGAGGCGGCGAGCTCGCCAGGGCGTACGCCGAGCTCGGTGCATTCGGCGAGGAACGCACGCAGCTCGGAGCGGAATCCCTTCGACGCCCGCACGGCGGGACTCAGCGCGTCTGGCCAGCGACGCACATCGTCTTCGGCGTCGCCCGCGAGCAGGTCGGCGAGGATGCGGTCCTGATCTGCTCCGGTCAGCAGCGCCGGCGGCTCGTGCCCCTGGTGCACCATCACGCCGCGCACGAGCTGGAAGGCGAACGACCCGAGCGAGCGGGCCAGCGGCCCGGGAGTCGCCTGGTCGATGAGCACTCCGACGCGGTCGCGCAGGGCGGTGGCCGCCTGGCGGCTGGGTGTGAGCACGAGCACTTCATCTGCAGAGACCCCGGACGCGAGAAGGCGCACGACCCGGGCGATGAGAGTGCTGGTCTTGCCGGTCCCGGGTGCGCCGATGATGACGCCGGATGCTGTGGCGTCGGCGTCTACGACGGCCTGCTGGGCTGCATCCGGGATCATGCTCTCCACGCTATATGCGGCTGCCGACACCCATCACGCCGCCGAGACGCGCGATGTGCGCCCACGGCGAAATCCGGCCCGCAGGCCCGCCCCGCCGTCGGGCCTGCGGGTAGAGTTGCCGGTGTTCGCCCAACCTGAGGAGATCGCGTGGAAATCCGCATCGGCATCATCAACACCGGTCGTGAGCTGAGCTTCGACACGTCCAGCAGCGCCGACGAGGTGCGCGCCCAGGTGACCTCGGCTCTCGAGCAGAACGCCAGCCACATCAGCCTCACCGACGCGAAGGGCAGCTCGTACATCGTGCCCACCGCGAACCTCGCCTACATCGAGCTGGGCACCGAGGAGTCGCGCCGCGTCGGCTTCGTCGCCTGACATGTACATCCTGCTCGCCGTGATCACGGCGTGCTCGCTGGGCGTCGCCCTGCACTTCGCCATGCCGCGGCGCGAGCTGCGCGGCGTCGCGGTGACCCCTGCCATCGCGACCGCGGCGACCGCCGCCGTCTACACGATCATGCAGTGGGCGGGAGTGTCCGAGGGCGACGTCCTGCTCTGGGTGACGAGCATCGGGTCGGGGATCGTCCTCGCCGCATCAGCCACCGCCGCGCTCACCGCGCAGCGCATCCGGCATGACGCCGCCGAGAAGCGGTCGCTCGGCATCTGACGCGAGGCGGGCGGAAGGCCCGTCCCGATCCGGATGCTACGAGGCGAGCCCCATGGCATCCATCCGCCGCGCGTGCGCGCCCATCAGCTCGGTGTAGACCGGCTCGATCCTCTGGTCGTCGGCGACGAGACGGTCCGGCCGCAGCGCGTCGCGGCAGACCAGCAGTGTGTCGCCGACCAGCCGGCGCCCCCACATCGACAGCAGCGAGCGCCATTCGTCGTCGCTCTCGATGGTCTGCTGGATGATCGACACGATCTCCTCGCCCCGGTCGTCCTGACGCAGGATCGCCGCGACGCGCTCCCCCGTCTCTCCGTAGCTCGAGGCGAGCGCGAGGTAGAAGTCGTCGAGCATGCCCGCGGTCAGGTACACCGCGAGCAGCGTCTCCTCCTGTCGCTCGCCGATCGTCTTGCGGCGGAACTCGTCGAGGTTCTCGCGGAACGGGAGCATGACCTGTGTCGGATCGTCTCCGCGCTCGGAGATCACCTGCACGATCGCGCGGTGCTTGTCGAGGGCTGCTCCGGCGGCGCGCGACAGCGCCTCCTTGCGACCGAGCTCCTGGGTGCCCCGGATGCCGCGACTGAGCGTCTCGAAGTAGCCGAGCTGAAGGTAGGCGGCCTGACCCAGGAAGCGGTTGAGCTCTGGCGCGAGCTCAGCGAAGTCGACGCGGGTGGTGTCGCCCGTCTCGCCGCGGCTGCGCAGCTTCAGGGGGCGCCGTTGCGGCTTGCGCTTCCAGAACCAGTTGACCACCCGCCCAGACTACTGGGCCGAGGGCCGTCCTCCGGTAGGCTTGTTCCGTCCTGCCATCGGAGCAGGGCCCCGCGCCTGTGGCATGCAAAGAGACGGCGTGGATCCACAACGAGGCGCCGCTCGCGCGGCATGCACCGCGCACGCGCCGGACAGGCAAGAGAACACCGTGACTTCATTCGCTGATCTGGGAATCGATCAGGACATCATCGACGCGCTGGCCGCGAAGGGGATCGTCGACGCGTTCCCCATCCAGGAGCAGACCATCCCCCTCGGGCTCCCCGGCCAGGACATCATCGGCCAGGCCAAGACCGGAACGGGCAAGACCTTCGGCTTCGGCATCCCCGTGGTGCAGCGCCTCGGACAGGACCCCGAGCACGGCGTGAAGGCGCTGATCGTGGTCCCGACCCGAGAGCTCGCCGTGCAGGTCTACGAAGACATCGACCTGCTCACCTCCAACCGCTCGACCAGCGTCGTGGCCATCTACGGCGGCAAGGCGTACGAGGGCCAGATCGACCAGCTGAAGGCCGGCGCGCAGATCGTCGTCGGCACGCCAGGTCGCCTCATCGACCTCGCCAACCAGCGCCTGCTCGATCTGTCGAACGCGACCGAGGTCGTGCTCGACGAGGCGGACAAGATGCTCGACCTGGGATTCCTGGCCGACATCGAGAAGATCTTCTCCAAGGTGCCGGCGGTGCGTCACACGCAGCTCTTCTCGGCCACCATGCCCGGCCCGATCGTCGCTCTCGCGCGGCGGTTCATGTCGAACCCCATCCACATCCGGGCCAACGACCCCGACGAGGGGCTGACGCAGGCCAACATCAAGCACATCGTCTACCGCGCGCACTCGCTCGACAAAGACGAGATCATCGCCCGCATCCTGCAGGCCGAGGGCCGCGGCAAGACGGTGATCTTCACCCGCACCAAGCGCGCCGCGCAGAAGCTGGTCGACGAGCTCGGCGACCGCGGCTTCAACGTCGGCGGCGTGCACGGTGACATGGGCCAGGAGCAGCGCGAGCGCTCGATGGCGGCGTTCAAGGCCGGCAAGCGCGACGTGCTGGTCGCGACCGATGTCGCCGCCCGAGGCATCGACGTCGATGACGTCACGCACGTGATCAACCACACCATCCCCGACGAGGAGAAGACGTACCTGCACCGCGCCGGCCGTACCGGACGCGCGGGGAAGACGGGTACGGCGGTGACCTTCGTCGACTGGGAGGACCTGCACAAGTGGGCTCTCATCAACCGCGCTCTCGAGTTCGGTCAGCCGGAGCCCGTCGAGACCTACTCGTCCAGCCCGCACCTGTACGAGGACCTCGACATCCCCGCCGGCACGAAGGGTCGTCTCGTGACGGCGCCCAAGGCCGAGAAGCCGGCAGCCGAGCGTCGCCAGCGTCAGCCCCAGAAGGCAGCGGATGCCGCGGCCGAGGGCACTGATGAGGGCACCACCCGTCGCCGTCGTCGTCGCCGTCGCGGCTCGGCGGAAGACAAGGTGGGCTCCACCTTCGCCGAGGGCGCCGAGCAGCAGGCATCCGGACACTCCGACGCAACCGCCGTCGACCGCGATGCCGACGGCGCCGGCACGCACGACGGCGACGCGACCAGCGAGCACCGCGACGGCAAGCCCGCCCCGCAGCGCCGCCGCCGTCGCCGTCGCAGCGGCGGTGCCGCTCCCAGCGGCGCCTGAGCCGCATCAGCTCATCGAGGCCTCTCCTGCCTGGCAGGAGGGGCCTCGACCGTCGCACGGCTCGTGGACTCCGGCTTCTGCGGCGGGTACACCCACGTCACGAGCACCACCGAGATGATCATCAGCAGGAACCACGACCCGAGCTTGCTGATCGACACGAGCTCCCACCCGTCGACCTGACCCGGGTACGCCCACGCCCCCGCCCAGGTGCCGATGTTCTCGGCGAGCCAGATGAAGAACGCGACTCCTGCGAACACCGCCAGCAGCGGCAGGCGGACGACCACCCTGCGGATGCGCGCGTGCATGACGGTCCGCGCCCAGAGCAGCACCACGGCGCCCAGCAGCACCCAGCGGGCGTCCCACCAGAAGTGATGCGCGAAGAAGTTGACGTAGATCGCGGCCGCCACGACGGCGGTCATCCAGCGGCGCGGGTACCGATCGAAGCGCAGATCGAAGAGCCGGTGCACGCGCACCATGTACGAGCCGACGGCCGCGTACATGAACCCGCTGAACAGCGGCACACCCCCGATGCGCAGCACGCCCTCAGCAGCGTACGACCACGATCCGACATCGGTCTTGAACAGCTCCATGATGGTGCCGGCGATGTGGAAGAGCACGATCACGCGAAGCTCGCGCAGCGTCTCGAGACGCAGCGTCAGCATGAGCACCTGGATAAGCACCGCGGAGAGGGTCAGCAGGTCGTTGCGCGCCAACGCGGCGTCATCGGGATAGAAGAGCCGCGCCGCGACGATGACCAGCAGCAGCGCAGCGCCGAAAGCGCACGCCCAGGCCTGCTTGAGCACGAACACGACGAGCTCGATCGCTCCGGCTCGCACACCGCCTGCGGCGGCGTCGCGCAGCATACGGTCGGCGGCCTCGTCGATCCGCTGCTCGAGCGGTGTCCCCCATCGCATGTCGCGACGCTATCGACCGGGCCCGGGCGAGCGCAGGGAGAAGGCCGACAGAATGCCGAGCGTCCCGATCGGCCATCCGGGATCAGGGCGTGCGAGGCGGCGTGCCGGTCGCACGCTCGATGATGCGTGCGACCATCTCATCGTCGGTCGTGTTCTCGCCTGGTCGGTTCGGCTTGCCCGCGCCGTGGTAGTCGCTCGAGCCTGTGACGACGAGGTCGTGCCGTGAGGCGATCCCGCGCAGCAGCCGCTTGCCGTCCGGCGTGTTCTCACGATGATCGATCTCGAAGCCAGCGAGCCCTTCGCCGATGAGCCGCTCGATGTACGACAGCGGCATCATGCGATCGCGCCCTGCGGTGACGGGGTGCGCGATGACCGCGACTCCCCCGGCCCGGGTGATGAGCCGCACGGCGGTCAGGGGGTCGGGCGCGTAGTGGGGTTCGTAGTAGCCCTCGCGAGGATGCAGGATGCCGTCGAACGCCTCCGTGCGATCGCGGACGATGCCGCGGGCGACGAGCGCGTCCGCGATGTGCGGACGGCCGACCGTGGCATCCGGAGTCGTCTGCGCCAGCACATCGTCCCAGTGCAGGTCGTAGTCGCGGCCGATGCTGCGCACGATCCGCTCCGCGCGACCGATCCGGTCGCTGCGGATGCGATCCGTCTCGGCGACGAGATCCGGGTCATCGGGGTCGAAGAGGTAACCCAGCACGTGAACACTGCGCCACTCGTGCTTCGCGGAGAACTCCATTCCAGGCAGGAACGTCATGCCGAGGGCGACGGCCGCATCGCCCGCCTCCCTCCACCCGGTCGTGCGGTCGTGGTCGGTGAGGGCTGCGGTGCGGATGCCGTGGGCGTGCGCCTGACGCATCACCTCGGCCGGCGGCTCAGTGCCGTCGGAGTGGTGGGAATGCAGATGCAGGTCGCTCGGGCCCTCGAAACGGGCGGGGGTCATCCTCCGAGATTACCGCCAGCGGCGTCACAGCCGTCTCCCCTAGGCTTTCGGGCGATGCTACGACTCGTCGGAATCCTCTTCACCGTGCTGTTCGCCATCGCGACGGCGATTCTGGTCTGGCCGCAGTTCTTCCAGCTCGAGATGACCTTCCCCATCGCTCAGATCGTCGCCTCCAGGGCCGCGGTCCTGGTGGCCCTACTGGTCGTCGCCGTGCTCGCCGCGCTTCTGCTGTTCGCGAGGCCGCTGCGTGGTCTCGCCGCATCGATCCTCATCGTGTCGCTCGTCGGCGCCGGATCGATCGGCCTCATCGGCATCCTGCGCGGCTACGGGGCCGATGGCCTGCCCGACAAGACCGACGACGCGATCAGAGTGCTGAGCTGGAACACCGCGGGCGCGGCCGTGTCAGCCGAGACCATCGCCGGCGTCATCGACGAGCAGCAGGCCGACGTCGTGTCGCTGCCCGAGACGTCGGAGGAGGTCGGCGAGAAGATCGCGATCATGATGCGCGAGGCCGGACGGCCGATGTGGGTGCATCACGTGAACATCCGCCCTGACGTGCCCAACGGTCCTCAGGCGTGGCAGACGACGATCCTCATCTCGGCCGAGCTGGGCGAGTACTCGGTGATCGACTCGTCGCGTGACGGCTCGAGCAACACCGGGTCCGTGCCGAGTGCCGTCGCGATGCCGGTCGACGGCACAGGCCCCACCATCGTGGCGGTGCACGCCGTCGCCCCTCGCGAAGATGCGATGACCCAGTGGCGCTCCGACCTCGAATGGATCGCCGACCAGTGCCCGGAGGGCGAGTTCATCCTCGCCGGCGACTTCAACGCGACCCTGGATCACATGTCGTCGTTCGGCGTCGACGGCGGCACGATGGGACGCTGCACCGACGCCGCATCGAGCACAGGCAACGGCATGGTCGGCACCTGGCCGGCGAAGCTTCCGCGCCTGGCCGGCGCGCCCATCGATCACATCATGTCGAGCGCGCGGTGGAAGGCCACGGGCACCGTGGTGCTCGCGGACGCCGGCGGCAGCGATCACCGCGCGCTCGTGGCCCAGCTGGAGCCGGCCGACGCCGCGCGCTGACCGGCGCCGACGGCGAGACTCAGGCGCGCAGGGCCTGCTCGATGTCCGCGAGCAGGTCGGCGGAGTCCTCGATCCCGACCGAGAGACGCACGACCTCCTCGGGTACAGCCGCGTCGGTTCCGCGCACCGACGCATGCGTCATGGCGTCGGGGTAGTTCACGAGGGACTCGACACCGCCGAGCGACTCCGCGAGCTGGAACAGGCGCGTCGACTCGGCGAAGCGGCGCGCGGCCTCGCCGGACTCCAGCGCGACCGACACGATGCCGCCGAACGCCGACATCTGCCGCGCGGCGATGTCGTGACCGGGGTGGGCGGCCAGGCCGGGATAGTGCACCTGCGCGACGCGCTCATGGCCGGCCAGGTACTCGGCGATTCGCATCGCGTTCTCGCTGTGCCGCTGCATGCGCACGTCGAGCGTCTTGATGCCGCGGGTCGTGAGCCACGCGTCGAGCGGCCCTGAGACCGCGCCGACGGCGAACTGCAGGAAGCCCACCCGCTCGGCGAGCGCATCGTCGTCCATCACCAGAGCGCCGCCGACCACGTCGGAGTGGCCGCCGAGGTACTTCGTCGTCGAGTGCACGACCACGTCTGCGCCGAGCAGCAGCGGCTGCTGCAGCGCGGGAGTCGCGAACGTGTTGTCGACGACGACGAGCGCCCCCGACTCCCGGCCGATCGCGGAGAGACCGGCGATGTCGGTGATCCGCAGCAGCGGGTTCGACGGAGTCTCGACCCAGAGCATCCGGGGCGCGCGCTCGGCGACCGCGGCGCGGACCGCATCGGCGTCGCTCATGTCGACGACCCGCAGCCGCACTCCCCACGGGCCGAGCACCCGGGCGAGCAGGCGGTACGTGCCGCCGTAGACGTCATTGCCGAGAAGCACCTCGTCGCCCGGCGACAGCACGGCTCGAAGCAGGGTGTCCTCGGCTGCCAGCCCGGATGCGAACGAGAAGGCATGTGCACCGCCCTCGATCGCGGCGAGCTGGGTCTGCAGCGCGGTGCGGGTGGGGTTCGCGCTGCGGCCGTACTCGTATCCCTGGCGCAGGCCGCCGATGCCGTCCTGGGCATAGGTGGTCGAGAAGTGCACGGGCGGGATGACCGCACCGGTGGTGGGGTCGAACTCCTGACCCGCGTGGACGGCGAGGCTGGCGAAGGCGCGGGCTGCGGTGGTCATCGAGTGCTCCTGGTGGGATCAGTGTCTTCAGTGGCGGTGAGGTGGGCGGTCTCGGCTGCGACGAGGGTGGCGAAGCCGTGCTCGGTCAGCCAGCCGTCGTCGTGGATCTTGGAGAGGTATCCGCGGCCGTGATCGGGCAGCAGCACGACCACGACGGCGTCGTCGGGAAGGCCGCGGGCCGTGCGCAGAGCGGCGACGACGGCCATACCGGACGAGCCGCCGACCAGCAGGCCCTCCTCGCGGGCCAGTCGACGGGTCATCGCGAAGCTCTCCGCATCCGTCACCCGCTCGAAGCGGTCGACGACCGACGGGTCGAAGGTCTCGGGTACGAAGTCCTCGCCGACGCCCTCGACCGCATAGCCGTGCACGGGACCGCCCGAGTAGATCGAGCCCTCGGGGTCGGCGCCGATGACGACGACGTCGCCCTGCTCCTTGAGGAAGCGTCCTGTGCCGCTGATCGTGCCGCCGGTGCCGATGCCGGCGACGAAGTGCGTCACGCGGCCGTCGGTGTCGTGCCAGATCTCGGGCCCGGTGGTCTCGTAGTGCCCGCGTGGACCGTTCTGGTTCGCGAACTGGTTCGGCTTGAAGGCGCCCGGGATCTCACGGGCGAGGCGATCGGAGACGCTGTAGTACGAATCCGGATGCTCTGGTGGCACGTTCGTGGGCGTCATGACGACCTCGGCGCCGTACGCCCGGAGAACCGCGACCTTCTCGCCTGCGAACTTGTCGGGCACGACGAAGACCATCCGGTAGCCGCGCTGCAACGCGACCAGCGCGAGGCCGGTGCCGGTGTTGCCGCTCGTGGGCTCGACGATGGTGCCTCCCGGGCGCAGCAGCCCGTCACGCTCGGCCGCGTCGATGATTCCGCGCGCGATGCGGTCTTTGGCGGATCCGCCGGGATTGAAGTACTCGACCTTCGCGAGCACCGTCGCGGCGATGCCGTCGGTGACGCGGTTCAGGCGGACGAGAGGTGTGCCGCCGACGAGGTCGGCGATGTGCGATGCGTAGCGCATGAGAGGGTCCTGGATGTGTGGCCGCGCGCAGCAGGAGAGCTGCGAGAGGGCGGCATGCCGTCGGGGTCGTCGAGGATGAGCGCGAAGCGCTCAGCGACAACAGCGACAGGTGAAGGACACGCGCTCACGATAGCCGAACTCGCCCCGATCGCCAACCGCGGCCCCGCCCCGGACGCCCACGCCGATACTCCGGTGCGAGAATGGAGGCATGACCAGCGCAGACAACGACGCCGCCGTCGAGACCCCCGCCGAGGCCGTCGCAGAAGAGAAGAACCCCCGCAAGCAGCCGTTCCCCCGCGGATTCCTCGACACGATCTCCACCGGATGGGCGGACCGCCCCGAGTCCATGCCCGCTCCGCGTGCACAGGCGCCGTTCGCCGCCGCCCGCCGGGCCAAGGTGTCGGCGGCCTTCCCCGGCAAGCGCCTGGTCGTGCCGGCCGGGTCGTTCAAGCAGCGCAGCAACGACACCGACTACCCGTTCCGCGCGCACTCGGCCTTCGTGCACCTGACGGGCTGGGTGAACGAGTCGGAGCCCGACTCGCTGCTGGTTTTCGAGCCGACCGCGAACGGCCATGAGATCACCCTGTACTTCCGTGAGCGCGCCGACCGCACCACGAGCGAGTTCTACTCGGATGCCACGATCGGCGAGTTCTGGATCGGCCCGCGCCCCTCGCTCGCGGGCGTCGCTGCCGACCTCGACCTCGCGACCGCGCACGTCGACACCTTCGTCGCGGGTGATGACGACCTCGTCGTGGACGCCGATGAGGAGCTGACGCGCTTCGTGTCGGAGCTGCGACTCGTGAAGGACGAGTTCGAGATCGCCGAGATGCGCCATGCGGTCGCCGTCACGGCATCGGGATTCGACGACATCATCCGCGACTTCGACCGCGCCGTCGCGCACCCGCGCGGCGAGCGCATCGTCGAGGGCGTCTTCCACCTGCGCGCCCGCAGCGACGGGCACTGGGAGGGCTACGACACGATCGCCGCGTCCGGCCACCACGCGTGCTACCTGCACTGGACCCGCAACGACGGCGCAGTGGTGCCCGGCGACCTGATCCTGATCGACGCCGGTGTCGAGGTCGACAGCCAGTACACCGCCGACATCACGCGCACTCTGCCGGTGAACGGTACGTTCTCGGACGTGCAGCGACGGGTGTACGAAGTGGTGCTCGAGGCCGCAGATGCGGCATTCGCTGCCGCGAAGCCCGGTGTGAAGTTCCGCACGGTGCACGAGGCCGCGATGGAGGTCATCGCCAAGCGCACCGCCGAGTGGGGTGTGCTGCCGGTGACCGCGGAGGAGGCACTGGATGCTGACAAGGGCGGTCAGCACCGCCGGTACATGGTGCACGGCACCTCGCACCACCTCGGCATCGACGTGCACGACTGCGCGCAGGCGCGCCGCGAGATGTACTACGACGGCGTGCTCGAGGAGGGCATGGTCTTCACCATCGAGCCCGGCCTGTACTTCCAGATCGACGACCTGACCGTTCCGCAGGAGCTGCGCGGCATCGGCGTGCGCATCGAGGACGACATCCTGATGACCGCCGACGGCGCGGTCAACCTGTCGGCCGACATCCCGCGCACCGTCGAGGACGTCGAGGCCTGGATCGCCCGGCTGAAGGGCTGACCGGCATCCGGATGCACGAGGGCCAGCTGGCCGTCGATGAGGAACTCGCGGGCGAACTGATCGCCCGCGAGTTCCCGCGTCTTCGGGGGCTGCCGGTCGTCGCGGTGCCCGGCGCCGGCACGGTGAACGCCATCTTCCGGGTGGGTGCCGACACGGCGGCGCGGTTCCCGCTGGCATCCGCGGCTGCCGCTGATCTCGAGGCAGAGGCGGCGGCGCTGGCCGAGTTCGCCCTCGCCTGTCCCTTCCCTGCACCTGACCCTCTCGGCGTGGCCGAGGGCGATGAGCGGTACCCGTCGGCGTGGTCGCTGCAGACGTGGTTGCCCGGCGATGTGGCCGACCCCATCCGCCCGGCGGGATCGTCGTCGCTCGCGGCGGATCTCGGCGGGTTGATCCTCGCGCTGCGCGCGGTGCCGGTGGGCGGGCGCACCTTCGACGGACAGGGTCGCGGCGGAGTGCTCGCCGACCATGACGCGTGGATGACGCACTGTCTTTCTCGGAGTGCGGGGCTCGTGGACGTCGACGGCGTCGGTTCGGCGTGGGACGCCCTTCGTTCGGTGCCCGTCGCAGGTGATCACGTGATGAGTCATCGAGATCTCACGCCGGCGAACCTGCTGGTCGCGGACGGTCGCCTGGCGGGGGTTCTCGACGGCGGTTCGTTCGGTCCCGCGGATCGGTCCCTGGATCTCGTGTGCGCGTGGCATCTGCTGGATGCCGGCCCGAGGCGCGCCCTGCGCTCGGTCGTCGACGCATCCGACGACGAGTGGCGACGCGGTGCCGCCTGGGCCCTGCAGCAGGCGATGGGTCTGGTCTGGTACTACCGGGAGTCCAATCCGGTGATGGCGGAACTGGGGCGCAGCACCGTGCGGCGTGTTCTGCACGACGAAGACGTCGTCGGCGTGAGGGCCTGAGGCAGTCCGACCGCCCGACCGCCGGCGCTCATCGCCCTGATCCGACCTCGGCGATGAAATCGACCACGAGCGGAGCCAGCCCTGCGCCCACGGCGTCGGCGGGACGCTTGCTGCCCTTCACCTCGAACGAGTGCCCGCCCCCGTCGATCCAGGCGATCCTGGCATCCTGACACGACTCCACCGCCTCTTCCAGCTGCGACAGCGGCTGCACGAACGGATCATTCGTGCCCTCCACGAACAACTGCGGCTGCCGCACGGCGGGCAGGTGCTCGACCCGCGGCTTCTCGGGCCTCCCCGGCTGGTGCAGCGGGTAGCCCAGGTAGACCAGCCCGTCGACGTCCAGCCCCTCGGCTGCCGCCATCGAGGCCATCCGCCCGCCATAGGACTTGCCGCACGCCCAGATCGCCGCATCCGGTCGCTCCGCGCGGATGCTGTCGACCACTGCACGCCAGGTCAGCAGCGCGTGGGCTGCGGGTCCGGGCATCCGCCGCCCCGCCTCGACGTAGGGGAAGTTGAACCGCACGGTCGTGAAGCCCGAGACGCGCAGCGCCTCGGCGAATCCCACCAGGAACGGATGATCCATGCCCGCACCCGCGCCGTGGGCGATCGCGACGACCCCACGCGAGTCGTCATCGGGTTCGGACCACGCGGTGGTGACCGGCACGGCCCCCGTCGGCAGGTCGACCTCGACGCCCATCACGCGCTCCTCACGAACGGCACCCGCACGACCTCACCGCGGCACGCGCGACGCAGCGCCACGAGCACGACCACCAGATGCACCACGCACACGACGATGTACAGCGCGAACGGGATGCCCTGCGGGAAGAACCCGGTCGCCGGCGCACTCGGCGCGGTCATGCGCACCAGCCCGATCACCAGCTGGGCCAGCAGCAGCGCCGTCGACGACACGAGGAACAGCCGACCCCACGCACGCGCGGCGGCGGCGTTCTGCTTCGCGAGAGGCCCCTGCCTCGACAGCGAGCCGTAGGCCGCGATCATCCCGCCGCCGGCGGCGAGCGCGCCGAGGAACGGGATCGGCACGAGCACCAGCATTCCCAGAGCCCATGCCGACGCACCGGTCGCGGCGCGACCCTCCGCCGTCATCGCAGATCGGTGGGACGCTGGGCCTCGCCCTCGAAGCCGGAGTCAGGTCCGGATGCCGGGCCCGCGGCCGCTCCGGGCTGCGCGGGGATCTCCGACGCCGGGGCGCTGTCTCCCGGCTCGGTGCCGGGAAGCGGCGGCTTCGGAGGGATCACCGGGCCACCCGCCTGTCCGGGGGCCGGATCCGAACCCGGTGCGGGATCCGATCCGGGGGCGGGCTGCGGCTCGACGGGCGGCTGCGGCGCCGGTGCAGGGTCTGCCACAGGCGGCGCGACCGGAGCCGCGGGGCCGCCCTGCCCTGCCGGCGGCACGCGCTCGCCGTAGCGGGGCGGCTCGCTCAGATCGACAGGCGGACGCACGGACTGCGGCCGTTCCGGGCCCACCACGCCGCGGGCCTTGGCGAGAGAAGCGGCCTGAACGCGCACCTCATAGTGCTCGGCGAGCATCTGCATCATGCTCGCGAAGTCGCGGCGCCGACGCACGATCGAGTAGGTGACCAGGCTCATGATCATGCCGAGCGCGACACCGATCAGCAGGAATCCGAGGAAGAGCGAGATCGGGGCGTCCGGCGTGCCGAACAGCATGATCGCCGACAGCAGCAACCCGATCAGCACTCCGTTCGTGGCGCCTGACCGGGCGGCAGCGGCGTAGCCCAGTTTGCCGGTGACGCGCTCGACGGTGCGCACGCCCTCCCCCACGATGGCGATGTCGCGCGCCGGCACCTCCCCCGCGATCAGCTTCGACACGATCTTCTGGGCCGCCTCGTAGTCCTTCGTCGAGGCGATCACCTCGCCGAGGTCGTTCCCGTTCACCGGTCGATTCAGCATGCTCATGCCGCCATTGTCCCATCGACGGCGACGCGTCGTCACCCGCCGGGACGATACGATGCTCGCCGACTACGCTGGAACAGTGAGCACACAACGGGTCTTCGTCGCACGTCTGGCAGGTTGCGCCGTGTTCGATCCCGCCGGTGATCGCCTCGGCAAGGTCCGCGACGTCGTCATCGTCTATCGCAAGACCTCGTCTCCCCGCGTCATCGGGCTCGTGATCGAGATCCCCGGTCGCAGACATGTGTTCCTCTCCATCGGCAGGGTCAACTCGATCCGCTCGGGCCAGGTCATCACGACCGGCCTCATCAACGTGCGCCGCTTCCAGCCCCGTCCGGGCGAGGTGCGCGTGGTCGCGGAGTTCCTCGGCCGTCGCGTGAGTCTCGTCGACGGCGGCGGCACCGCGGTCGTCGAAGACGTCGCCATCGAGCAGGACCGCCACGGAGAGTGGGGCATCACTCAGCTGTTCCTCCGCAAGGCGAAGACCAGCGCGTCGCCCTTCGCCAAGGGCCCCACCGCATTCGCCGCCTGGAACGAGGTCGCCGAGCTGCGCAGGCCAGGAGAGGCGCAGTCGGCCGAGCAGCTGGTGGCAACCTACTCCGAGCTGCACGCCGCCGACCTGGCGACGACACTGCTCGACCTGCCGCAGGAGCGCCGCATCGAGGTCGCCGAGGAGCTGCCGGACGAGCGGCTCGCGGACGCCCTCGAGGAGATGCCCGAAGACGATCAGGTCGGCATCCTCGACAGGCTCGGCGACGAACGCGCCGCCGACGTGCTCGACGAGATGGAGCCAGACGACGCAGCCGACCTGCTGGCCCAGCTTCCGCCCGAGCGGCTCGAGCACCTTCTCGCCCTGATGGATCCGGAGGAGGCCGAGGACGTCCGGACGCTGCTGCGCTACGGCGCCGACACCGCCGGCGGCCTGATGACGCCGGAGCCGATCATCCTGTCCGCCGATGCGACGGTCGCCGAGGCGCTCGCCCTGATCCGCCGTCACGAGCTGCATCCGGCTCTCGCAGCGGCCGTGTTCGTCACGCTGCCGCCGTTCGAGACCCCGACCGGCCGCCTGCTGGGCGTCGTGCACTTCCAGAAGATGCTGCGCTATCCCCCGCACGAGCGCCTCGGCGCGATCCTCGACGAGTCCGTCGAGCCGGTCGCCGTGACCGCGTCGGCCGCCGAGGTCGCCCGCATGCTGGCCAGCTACGACCTCGTGTCGCTGCCGGTGATCGACAGCGCGCACCGCCTCGTCGGCGCGATCAGCGTCGACGACGTGCTCGACTATCTGCTGCCCGACGACTGGCGGACCCATGACGCCGACGAGCCGACGGCCGGTGCCCGATGATGGCGCGTCCCTCGCGCGTGGCGCGTCTCGACACCCCTGGCACCCGCGGCACGACGCGCACGCAGGCGCCGTCGCGCGACCGCTTCGGCCGCTTCACCGAGTGGGTCGCGCGGGCGATGGGCACACCGACCTTCCTCACGATCCTCACGCTGTTCTGCGCGCTCTGGATCGCGTACACGATGCTGGCCGAGCAGAACGGCTGGTGGCGCTTCGACTCCGCCGCGCTCGGGTTCACGGCCCTCACGCTGATCCTGTCGCTGCAGGCGTCGTATGCGGCCCCCCTCATCCTGCTCGCGCAGAACCGCCAGGACGACCGCGACCGCGTGCAGATCGAGCAGGACCGTCAGCGCGCCGAGCGCAACCTCGCAGACACCGAGTACCTGGCCCGCGAGATCGTGGCGCTGCGCATGTCGCTCGAGGAGCGCTCCAACCAGCAGGTCACCCGCGACGTGCTGCGCCAGGAGCTGAAGGCGCTGCTTGCCGAGCTCAACGACGATGAGGGCGCAGCAGAGAACAGCCATGACGCTCGCTGACCGCGTGCGGACCGCTGTCGCCGCCGTCACCGATCCCGAGCTGCGACGTCCGATCGGCGACCTCGACATGGTGCGGGACATCGTCGTGGACGGCTCGACGGCCCGGGTCGCGATCGTGCTCACGATCGTCGGATGCCCCGCCGCTCAGCGCATAGAGCAGGACGTGCGGGATGCCGCGGCCTCCGTCGCCGGCATCGACGAGGTGGTCGTCGATGTCGGCGTCATGACGCCGGACGAACGCCGCGCGCTCACCGAGAAGCTTCGAGAGGGCCGCCCCGCACGCCAGATGCCGTTCGGCCCCGACTCGCTCACCCGCGTCATCCTCGTCTCCAGCGGAAAGGGCGGCGTCGGAAAGTCGACCGTCACCGCGAACCTCGCCGTGGCGCTGGCAGGGCAGGGTCTGCGCGTCGGCCTGGTGGATGCCGATGTGCACGGCTTCTCGATCCCCGGTCTGCTCGGGATCGCACCCGGCACGCAGCCCACGCGCATCGACGACCTGATGCTGCCGCCCGTCGCCCACGATGTGAAGACCGTGTCGATCGGGATGTTCCTGCGCGACGGCGAAGCCGTGGTCGCCTGGCGGGGACCCATGCTGCACCGCACGGTTCAGCAGTTCCTCACGGACGTGTTCTTCGGCGACCTCGACGTGCTGCTGATCGACATGCCGCCGGGCACGGGCGACATCGCGATCTCGATCGGCCAGATCCTGCCGCACGCGGAAGTGCTGGTCGTCACCACCCCGCAGCCGGCTGCGGCAGACGTGGCGATCCGCAGCGGACTCGTCGCCAGGCAGACCGGGCAGCGCGTGATCGGCGTCATCGAGAACATGGCCGCCTTCGCCCTTCCCGACGGCACGATGCTCGACCTGTTCGGCGAAGGCGGCGGGTCCGAGGTCGCGTCGGCGCTCAGTGCCGACGGCGAAGATGTGCCGCTGCTGGCCTCCATTCCGCTCAGTCCTGCCCTGCGCCGCGGCGGCGATCAGGGCATCCCTGTCGTGCTCGGAGAGCCCGACGACGTGGCAGCCAGGACCATAACCTCGCTCGCCGAGCGGATCGCCCACCGCGGGCGCGGCCTCTCGGGTCGCGCGCTGCCGCTGCGGCTGAGCTGATCGCGGGTCCGCGGGGGCGGTCAGGTGGCTTCGATGTCGAACGGCGGCGGAGTCTGCCGCGAGAAGTGCGTGCGAGTCATCCGGGGTCGCACCGGTGCGACCGGATCGGTCGCTACGGCGGTCGACGCCGGAGCCGGCTGCGCGTCGAACTCGGGCTCCTCGAAGAGCGCGTCGCGGATGATCCGTCGGGGGTCATACTGACGCGGGTCGAGCTTGCGCCAGTCGACCTCGTCGATCTCCGGACCGAGCTCATCGCGCATCTTGCTCTTGGTCTCGCGCAGGTACTCGCCCGCACGCCGCACGAACTTCGCGAACGTCTCCGCCGCCTTCGGCAGCCGCTCAGGGCCGATGATGATGACAGCGACAAGGCCGATCAGCAGCAGCTTGTCGAAGGTCAACCCCAATTCCATCCCCCCAGGCTACCCGCCGCGCCTCCCGTTCCGAGCCGCTTCGGCCGCTTAGGCTTGTCATGACCGGCTTTTCCGAGGAGAGACCCATGAGCGAGCACGACGCGAACGCCCGATTCGCGCGCGAGACCATCGTGGAACCCGCCGCGATCGCCCGTGCGCGAGCCCACGCACTCGAACTCGGAGCAGCCCCGATCAGCCCGGCGGTGGGAGCTCAGATCGCTGTGCTGGCCGCGGCGACGGCCGCCCGCTCGATCGTCGAGATCGGCACGGGTGCCGGTGTATCCGGTCTGTGGCTGCTGCGCGGCGCGCCCCAGGCTGTGCTGACCACGATCGACAACGAGCCCGAGCATCTCGCGGCCGCCCGCCAGGCGTTCGCCGACGCGCGCATCCCCGCAGCCCGCGGACGGTTCATCACGGGTCGGGCCGCCGACGTGCTGCCGCGAATGAACGAGAGCGCATACGACATCGTCCTCATCGACGCCGACGCCGAGAACGTCATCGAGTACGTCGAGCACGGTCTGCGGCTCGTGCGCACCGGCGGACTCGTGCTGGTGCCGCGCGTTCTGCACGGCGGGCGCGTGGCCGACCCCGTGCAGCGAGACGCGGTGACCACGGCGTACCGCTCGCTGGTGCAGGAGACGCAGGAATCACAGGCGGTGCTCGCCGCGCTGTCGACCGCGGGCGAGGGGCTGCTGCAGCTCACCCGCATCGCGGAGTAGCTGCGGCGGTCCTCCGGACACAGCAGAGGGGCGGTGGATCCGAAGATCCACCGCCCCTCACGTCA
>Ga0308158_10001882_pt1 | contig 20896 bp, 15 predicted proteins | sample PhyBR2_FD_201038 | JGI IMG/M metagenome (GOLD analysis project Ga0308158, IMG submission 201038) | Phyllosphere microbial communities from UC Gill Tract Community Farm, Albany, California, United States - DLSLB.R2 | ecosystem: Host-associated > Plants > Phyllosphere > Unclassified | place: USA...
CCGACCGTGCGACCGTGATCCCGGAAGGGTAGTGACGCCGCCACAGCTCACCGAACGCCTCAGCATCACCCGACCGCGTGCGCAGCACGAGATCAGCATCAGCCAGCACCTCGCTGCCCCTGTTCTCTATCGTCACGCCCTGTCCTCACCTGCGGGAACGCTCTCACAACAAGAGACGCGTGAATGCTCTTCTCATCACGCGTCCTTTCCATTCTCACTCGAAATCGGCTGACCGGCCACCCCTATGGAGATCTCGAAGGAGCGCTCCCACGCATCTTCGGCCTCCTTTTGTGGGATCCGTGAACGCTTCCGGTCTCGCACGCCCTCGCGATCCGGGCGTCAGCGGACCTCGGCGTCGCTCGCCGGCACGTCGCTGGTCGCCGCCGTCAGCGTCGTCCACGTGACGTGATCCTCTCTGACCACCGTGAGCGGAGGGGCAGCGGGAGTCTGGGGCTCGACGGGCGGCTCCTGCCCGGTCGGTGCCTCGGGCTCGTCAGCTGCCTCGGGGTCGTCCGGTGCCTCGGGCGCGTCGGGTTCGGTGGGCGCGTGGGGCTCGGTGGACGCGTGGGGCTCGGTGGGCGCGTCCGGATCGGTGGGCGCCTCGGTGCCGGCGGGCGTCTCCGGGTCGGCGGGTGCGTCGGGCTCGGTGGGCATCTCAGGGTCGGCGGGCGCGTCGGGCTCGGAAGGCGCGCCAGGCTCAGCAGGTGCGTCCGGGTCGGTGGGTGCGTTTGGGTCGGTGGGCGCGTCGGGGTCGGCGGGCGTCTCGGGGCCCGAAGGCGTGCCGGGCTCGGCGGGTGTGCCGGGTTCGGTGGGTGTGCCGGGTTCGGTGGGCGGCTCGGGCGCGTGAAGCGTCCACAGGGGAACGCTCGTCCAGGCGCCGGGGACGCCGTCGACCATGTAGCGGAACCGCACCAGTGCGTTCCTGGCGAGCTCGGCGGCATTGGGCCGGATCTCGGCGACACCATTGCCGCTCGCGTCGAGGACGACCTCGTCGCCGCGCGCATGATTCTTCTCGAACCACACCTGCACCGTCGCTCCGGGAGTGCCGTGAACGGGAATGACGTAGATCGAACGTCCGCCCTCGTGATGCACCGTCACCTCACCCCAGCTGATCTCCGTGAGCGCGGGCTGCTCGGCTTCCTCGGGGGCACGGTCGGGGGCAGGAGCGGCGGCCGCCGGCGCGGTCGGCCTGTCGTCGCCTGCCGGCGTCTGCGGCGTGATCTTCGTGATCGGCTGAGGTTCGGCTTCCGGAGCAGGAGCAGGAGCAGGAGCGACGGGAGCCGGTGCGCCGGGAGCCGGGTTCTCAGGGCCTGGTGCGGCGGGAGCAGGCGACTCTGCGTCGGAGGTCGCCTGCGCGGACGGCGGGGCGAGGAGCGACTGAGGCGCGGCCGGTGGGGGTTCAGCCGTTCCGACGGGATCGAGCGGGAGGACGGACGCGGCAGCGACGACGCCGGCGACCACCAGTGCCGCCGAGCCGAGGCCGACGAGTGCGCCGATGCCGACATGGACGCCGCCGACGCCCGCCGATGCCGCGACGGACGATGGGGCGGGCGCCGACAGGAACGTGGAGGTGGTGGTCGCTGCCGCGCCGAACGAAGAGCCCGTAGCCTCCGTCGCGACGACCCCGCCGACCACGCTGCTGGGCATCGCGGCGAGCGCGACGACGGGAGCACCGGCGCCCTGGGTCGACGCGAGGTACGACGATGCGCCCGCGATTCCGGCGACGAGCGGAAGGATGACCAGGGCGAGGCGATTGGAGACCTCGGTGGCCTCTCCCGCGGCGACCATGCACCGCGGGCAGTCGGCGATATGACGCTGCGCCCGCAGCTGTGCCCGAGCGCCGAGGTTGCCCCGCGCGTAGGCGCCGAGGCGCTCGATGGTCCAGTGGCATTCGGAGTCTTCGCCGGCGTTGCGGAGGTGTGCTTGGATCCAGGCTTCGCGGAGGCCTTCGCGGGCGCGGAAGCTGAGCTGGGAGACGGCGCCGGTGCTCATGCCGAGCAGTGGGGCGATCTCGGCGGGTTTCATCTGCTCGATCTCGGAGTACCAGAGCACTTCCTGCCAGCGGGAGGGCAGGGAGCGGAAGGCCTGTGCGGTGAGTCCGCGGTCGAGGGCTTCGTCGGCGGCGGATTCGGTCGATGAGGGGTCTGCGACGGTGTCGAGTTCGTCGATGGGGGTCTCGCGGCGGGCGCGGCCCCAGGCGGCGGCGGTGTTGCGGATGCTGGTGAACAGGTAGGCGCGGAAGGACCCGTTGGGGCCGCCGCCTTTGAGGATCGCCTGGTAGATGCGGGCGTAGGACTCCTGCACGAGGTCATCGGCGTCGATAGAGGACGTCACCGACCGTGCGACCGTGATCCCGGAAGGGTAGTGACGCCGCCACAGCTCACCGAACGCCTCAGCATCACCCGACCGCGTGCGCAGCACGAGATCAGCATCAGCCAGCACCTCGCTGCCCCTGTTCTCCGTCGCCACGATTCATCCCCCAACTGCTCGTCGACAGCGTGCATCTAGACCCGGAGATGCACTCAACCCAGAGATGCACTCAACACCGCGGAATCACGCGAGTCGAAGAAGATGGCGCGTACCGCACGCGGGTGGCGCGAAATGGCGTGACTACGGTCGCGAGAACTTTTTCGGGCAGTCGCGTAATGAACTGCCCGGAGTCACGTCTCTTCATGCGGAGCAGGTCCGACGCACCACCGGGGGGCGGCTGCGGAGGACTTTCGGCGCACGGGGTGTCGCGCCGCGACACGCTCGGTCGAAGACCTCGGGGGAGGAGCCTTCGGCTGGAGTCGGCTCCGGGGGACGCGAGGGCCGCCGCTCTGGGGAGTGCGGCGGCCCTTATCCCTCTTGAGGGACCATCCCTCCGCGCGGTCTCAGCGGGTCGGCGCAGTGCCCACCCACACGGCTGCGACCTCGTGGTCCGGCCCGAGCAGCACGGCGTCCGCGACGAAGCCGGCCCGCAGCATCCCGAGCGATTCGCCGAAGCCGACAGCCCCGGCCGGCGTCGCCGTCAGAGCACGCACGGCATCGCCCACGGGCACGCCCGCCTCGACGGCGCGGCGAAGCGCCACATCCTGCGTGAGCGTCGATCCGGCGATGGATCCGGTGTCGTCCGTCCGCGCCATGCCGTCCTTGACCGTCACCTTGACCGCACCGAGGTCGTAATGCCCGTCGGCGCTGCCCGCTGCGGCCATCGCGTCGGTGATCAGGGCGACGCGCCCCGGCGCGATGTCGAACAGGAGCTTGATCACGGGCGGCGCGAGGTGGAAGTTGTCGGCGATGCCCTCGAGCACGACCCGATGATCGGCAGCGGCGGTGAGGATCGGACCGGGAGCACGGTGGTGGATGCCGTTCATCGCGTTGAACGCGTGGGTGAGGATCGAGGCCCCGGCCTCGAAGGCCTGACGTGCGATCGCTGCATCGGCGTCGGTGTGCCCGACTGCCGCGGCGGCGCCCGCCGCGACGACGAGGCGAACCGCCTCGAGCCCGCCGGGAAGCTCAGGAGCGATCGTGACCTGCCGCACCGTGCCCCGCCCCGCCTCGAGGAGACGGGTGACATCAGCCGGTTCGGGATGCCGCAGCAGCGACGGCTCGTGCGCTCCCTGGTGCCCCGGGTCGAGGAAGGGGCCCTCGAGGTGGCTGCCGAGGATGTCGGGGTCCGTCCCGGCGAGGTCGGCGATCGTCGAGACCTGCTCGGCCAGCTGATCCACGGTGGCGGTGACCAGGGAGATCACGGCCCGGGTCGTGCCGTGGGAGCGGTGCATCGCGCGACCGCGGCGGATCGCGTCCACCCCGTCGTCGTAGGCACCGCCCGCGCCGCCGTGGCCGTGGATGTCGATGAAGCCCGGCGTCAGCACGGCATCCGGGCCTGCCACGGCGGCCGCGTCGACCACGTCGTCGGCGGCCGTCCAGTCGCCCCCGGTGCCGCGCCCCGTGACCCGGCCGTTCTCGAAGCGCACCCAGCCGTTCTCGGTGACGGAGCCGTCGCCGTCCACGATCCGTGCGGAGTGGATGACGCGCGATCGGGTGGTATCGGTGGTGATCGTGGGCTCGAGAGTCATCGTGCGCTCCAGGGGATCTCGTCGACGGGATGGAATCGGATGCGCTCAGACTGCCACAGCGGCGAGAGCCTGCCCAGACGGGTGCGGAACTCGTCCCAGCTGCGCTCGGCGAAGCCCGCCTGCGACCAGGCGAGCTCGGCGACAGCGGCGATGCGCGGATACATGAGCAGCTCGGCGTCGGGCAGGCTGCGAACGGTCTCGGTCCACAGGGGCGCCTCGATACCGGCGATCGCATCTGCCGGCAGGTCGAGCAGCGCGGTCGGATCCCACCCATGCGCCCGGCGAACGCTCACGGTGCCCGCCCACGCCAGGCCGAGGGGGAACTCTGCGTCGTATTTCATGTCGAGGTACACGGCATCGGCCGGCGAGAGCACGACCGTGCCGCCGCGCTCGACGAAGTGGGCGGCGTGGGCCGCGTGCGTCTCTTCGGGCTCGAGCAGACCCCAGTACTGCCCGATCGACCCTTCGGCCAGCGCGGGCGCGGCTCCCGCCTCGTGCCATGCGATCGGGATGCGGCCGAGCTCGCGCACGATCGACGTGGCGCGCTCGATCGCATAGGCGAAGTCGTCGGGGGAGGTGCCGAGCGACTCGTCGCCGCCGATGTGGATCCATGGACCCGGCGAGACCTCGGCGATCTCGGTGAGCACATCGCGCACGAAGTCCCAGGTGCGCTGCTCGTGGATGCGCAGGCTCGAGTGACCGACGCCCCAGCCGGTGTACGGCTCGCCCTTCACGGGAAGCGCGTGGCCGAGCCGCTCGGCGTCGGCGAGCAGAGCGGGGTGCAGGTGCGGCTCTTCGACGAGATCCGGGTACGCGACTCCGACGGCATGAGTGTGTCCGGGCAGGTCGATCTCGGGGATGACGACGACGTGGCGGGACGCCGCGTGCGCGACGATGTCACGGAAGTCGTCCTTCGTGTAGAAGCCACCTGGGTCGCCTGGGTCGGCCGCGAACGCGGATGCGCGCTCGGTCAGCAGCGGCCAGGAGTCGATCTGGATCCGCCAGCCCTGGTCATCGCTGAGGTGCAGGTGCAGGCGGTTCAGCTTGAGGGCGGCGGCGCGGTCGATGATGATCTTCACCTCGTCGACGGGGAAGAACCGGCGCGCGACGTCGAGCATGATGCCGCGATGCGCGAATCGCGGGGCATCTGCGATGCGCGCGGCGGGCCATGCCCAGGCCTCGTCGCCGTCGGTCAGCAGCTGCAGCAGGGTCTCGACGCCGTAGAAGACGCCGGCATCGTCGCCGCCCGCGATCTCGACGCGGTCGCCGATCGTGAGCGTGTACCCCTCGGCATCCGCGAGGTCGGCATCGACCCGCAGCACCACGGTCGCGTCGGCGGGGTCGGCTGCGGGCTCGAGGCGGATGCCGGTGCGCCGGGCCACAGCATCCGTCAGCCGGTCCGACGCGGACGACGGACCCGCCACGGTCATGCCGGGCAGAAGGGGCAGGATGCCGTCGCCGACGGCGATGGACGACGGGGCGGGCACGAGCCCCGCCGCAACAGGAAAGACCATGAACAAAATGTATCTGGCGCGAGACGATTGTGACGTCGCGGGATCGGACCCAGCTGAGCCGATCCGCTAAGCTTCTTGCGTCGCGACTGGCGTCTGGGTGGGTCACCACCGGGGAGCGGCCTCATAGGAATCGACCGCGCGCCTGGGCCGATGAGGAACACCCCTAATTCCCGTGTGAACAGGAGACTGTCATGACCGACCGCTACTTCAACGCCCCTCTCGCCGAGGTCGACCCCGAGATCGCCGAGGTGCTCGATCGGGAGCTGAAGCGCCAGCAGACCTTCCTCGAGATGATCGCATCCGAGAACTTCGTGCCGGTCTCGGTGCTGCAGTCGCAGGGCTCGGTGCTCACCAACAAGTACGCCGAGGGCTACCCGGGGCGCCGGTACTACGGCGGCTGCGAAGAGGTCGATGTCGCCGAGGAGCTGGCGATCTCCCGCGCCAAGCAGCTCTTCGGCTCGGAGTTCGCCAACGTCCAGCCGCACTCGGGCGCCACGGCCAACGCCGCCGTGCTGCACGCCATCGCCCGCCCGGGAGACACCCTGCTCGGCCTCTCGCTCGATCAGGGCGGCCACCTGACGCACGGCATGAAGATCAACTTCTCCGGCCGTCTGTACGACATCGTCGCCTACGGCGTCAACCCGGAGACCTCGACCATCGACATGGACGAGGTGCGTCGCCTGGCCATCGAGCACAAGCCGAAGGTCATCATCGCCGGCTGGTCGGCGTACCCCCGCACCCTCGACTTCGCCGCCTTCCGTGCGATCGCCGACGAGGTCGGCGCGCTGCTCTGGGTCGACATGGCTCACTTCGCCGGCCTCGTCGCCGCCGGCCTGCACCCGAACCCGGTCCCGCACGCGCACGTCGTCTCGTCGACCGTGCACAAGACCATCGGCGGTCCGCGCTCCGGCTTCATCCTCACCAACGACGCCGACATCGCGAAGAAGATCAACTCGGCCGTGTTCCCTGGTCAGCAGGGCGGTCCTCTCATGCACGTGATCGCTGCGAAGGCGACCGCCTTCAAGATCGCAGGCACCCCTGAGTTCAAGGAGCGCCAGGAGCGCGTGCTGCGCGGAGCGGCGATCATCGCCGACCGCCTCTCGCAGCAGGATGTCAAGGACGCCGGCATCGCCGTGCGCTCGGGCGGCACCGACGTGCACCTCGTGCTCGTCGACCTGCGCGACGCGGAGATCGACGGCAAGCAGGCCGAAGACCTGCTGCACGAGATCCACATCACCGTGAACCGCAACGCGGTGCCGAACGACCCGCGCCCGCCGATGGTCACCTCGGGCCTGCGCATCGGCACCCCGGCGCTCGCGACCCGCGGGTTCGGCGATGCCGAGTTCACCGAGGTCGCCGACGTGATCGCGCTCGCTCTGCAGCCCGGTGCCGACATCGAGGCGCTGCGCGCCCGCGTCGACGCCCTCGCCGGTGCGTTCCCGCTCTACCCGGACCTGCAGCAGTAAGCATCCGGACACTCCGAACTCACCTCCCTCGCCGAGACTTCCGTTCCAGCACGAGACAGCGCGCACGACGCCCTGTCTCGTGCTGGAGGACGAGTCTCGCGGAAAGCAGGCATCATGACCGCGAAGATCCTCGACGGGAAGGCGGCTGCCGCCGCCATCAAGAGCGAGCTGACCGAGCGCGTCGCGGCGCTGCGTGAGAAGGGCATCGTGCCCGGCATCGCGACGGTGCTCGTCGGCGCCGACCCCGCATCGCAGCTGTACGTCGGCATGAAGCACAAGCAGTCCGAGGCCATCGGCATGAACTCGATCCAGCGCGAGCTGCCGGCCGACGCCACGCAGGCCGAGGTCGAGGCGCTGATCGACGAGCTCAACGCAGACGACAGCTGCCACGGCTACATCGTGCAGCTGCCGCTGCCGAAGCACCTCGACACCGATGCGATCCTCGAGCGCATCGACCCGGCGAAGGACGCCGACGGACTGCACCCGACCAACCTCGGACGCCTCGTGCTGAACGTCAACGGGCCGATCCACACGCCACTGCCGTGCACGCCGCGTGGGGTCATCGAGCTCCTGCTCCGCAACGACCACGACCTCACGGGCAAGCACGTGGTCGTCGTGGGCCGCGGGGTGACCATCGGGCGCCCGATGGGACTCCTGCTCACCCGCCGTGCGATCAACGCCACGGTCACCCAGGTGCACACCGGCACCCCCGACATGTCGCCCTTCCTGCGCCAGGCCGATGTGATCGTCGCGGGCGCAGGTGTGAAGCATCTCATCAGGGCCGAAGACGTCAAACCAGGCGCCGCGGTGCTCGACGTGGGCGTGACCCGCGAGACCGATGCCGACACCGGCACGTCGAAGGTCTTCGGCGACGTGCACCCCGACGTCGCCGAGGTCGCGGGCTTCGTCTCGCCGAACCCGGGCGGCGTGGGCCCGATGACCGTCGCGCTGCTGATGACGAATGTCGTCGAGGCGGCCGAACGACTGGTGACCTCGGGCTGACGACGGGGCCGCGCCCACCGAGGCGCTCGTCTCGGGATCGCTATGGTCGAAGGAAAGCGTTCCCCGAGACAAAGGAGTTTCCGCCGTGCACACGACGCAGGCAAGCCCCGAGAAGCGCAGCATCATGCGCCCTGTGAACAGATTCCTCGAGCGGTGGGTGCCGTCGGCCCTCACCTTCGCCATCGTGCTGACGCTGATCGTCGCCGTGCTCGCGATGACGCTCACGCAGACCAGCCCCGTCGACGTGGTCAAGGGCTGGGGCGACGGACTGGCGGGTCTGCTGGCCTTCATGACCCAGATGTGCCTGATCCTGCTGCTCGGCTACATGCTCGCCAACACCCGCCCGGTGCGCAAGCTGCTGCGGTGGCTGGCGCGCGTGCCCAGCAGCGCCGCGATGGCGTACGTGTTCGTGTTCGTGGTGGCCGCGGCCGCATGCCTCATCACCTGGGGACTCGGGCTCATCGTCGGCACCCTGCTCGCGCGCGAGATCGCCGTGCAGGCGCGCGAGCGGGGGATCAAGGTGCACTTCCCGCTGCTGGTCGCCGCAGGCTACTCGGGTTTCGTGGTGTGGCACATGGGCTACTCGGGCTCGGGGCCGCTCACCGCGGCCACGCCCGACTCGTTCCTCGCGCCCAGTCTCGGCGGCGATGTCATCCCCGTGTCGCAGACCATCTTCTCGAGCTGGAACATGCTGGCAGCTCTCGGCGTCATCGTGGTGTGCGCCCTGCTGTTCCTCCTCATCCGCCCTCGGAAGGACGACCCGGTCTACGAGCTCCCCGCGCACGTCGGCTCGGAGGCCGACGACGAGATCGACGATCAGGTCGTCACCCCCGCCGACCGCATCGATGCATCGCGAATCCTCACCATGGTGCTCGGCCTGGCGCTCGTCGCGTACCTGGTGATCCACTTCGTGCAGGGCGGCACGCTCACGCTCGACATCGTGAACTGGTCGTTCCTCGCGCTGATCCTGCTGCTCGTGCGCAACCCGTTCGAGCTCATCCACCTCACGAAGCGCGCCGCCTCGAACGTCGGCGAGATCCTCGTGCAGTTCCCGTTGTACGCAGGCATCCTCGGCATCATGGCGAGCTCTGGTCTGATCAAGCTGTTCTCGGACGCTCTCGTCTCCATCGCGACGCCCACCACGTTCGGTGTGCTCGCGCTGATCTCCGCCGGCATCGTGAACTTCTTCGTGCCCTCGGGCGGCGGCCAGTTCGCCGTGCAGGGGCCGATCATGCTCGATGCCGCCAACCAGCTGGGCGTGGACCCGTCGGTGGCGATCATGGCGGTCGCGTACGGCGACCAGTGGACGAACATGATCCAGCCGTTCTGGGCTCTTCCCGTGCTGGCGATCGCGGGCCTGAAGATGCGCGACATCCTCGGTTACACCTTCGTGACGCTGCTGGGCTCGGGCGTCGTGATGGCGGCGGTGCTGCTCATCGTCAGCCTCTGACGAACCGGCCGACCTGTTTCGAGGCGGCGGTCGCAGGGCTCAGCTCCTGACGGTCGCCGCCTCGACTCGTCCCATCCTCCAGACAGAGGGCACGAAAGTGGTCCCGGCGGCGATGACGGCGTACAGGATGCCCGAGGTGATCAGCACCGTCGAGGGCTCGGCGTGCGTGATCAGCCACCCGTATACGAGCGTCCCGATCGGCATCACGACGAAGCTGCCGAGCATGTCGTAGCTCGAGACGCGGCTGAGCTTGTCGAGCGGGATGTTCTCCATCATCGCGACATTCCATCCGGTGCTGAACACCTCGGCGCCGGCGCCGGCGAGGAAGGCCGCGATCGCGACGAGCACGACCGCGGGATGCACGCCGAGCATGGTCAGCGGGATCGCGAAGAGGCTCATGCCCAGCATCCCGAACCGCAGCGGCCGCTTCAGCGGCAGCCACATCAGCACCAGGGTCATCAGCAGCACGCCGACGCCCTCGGCGCTGACCACCCAGCCCCAGCCCGCGATCCCCAGACGCGCGTCGTTCTTCGCGATGTAGGGGCCGACGACGCCCCACGCTCCGACATGGATGGCGTTCATGATCATGAACGCCAGCACGACGGCGACGAGCCAGGAACGGCTCCAGAACTCGGTCCACCCGGTGCGCAGGTCGGAGAAGAGCGAGAAGCCGCCGTCGCCCGCGGGCGGCGGCAGCTTCACCATCGCGAGGATCGGGATGGCGACCAGCCATCCGGCCATCTGCACGAGCATCGCCCAGGCCGGTCCCACCGTCGTCACCAGGATCCCGGCGATGACGGGGCCGCCGATCGTCACGGCGGACCGCACGAACGAGAGCATCGCGTTCGCCTGCTGCAGGTTCTCGGGGCTGGTCAGCTGCGGGATGATCCCCTGCATCGCCGGCATGACGAACGCGGTCGACGCGCCGTTGACGGCGGCGAGTCCGGCGACGGCAGGCACCGTCGCCGTGTCGGTGAACAGCAGCACCGCGATCGTGCCGATCGAGAGGATGTCGAGCACGTAGCAGACCTGGATCACCAGCGCGCGGGGGAGCCGGTCGGCGACCACTCCGCCGAACAGCACGAAGACGATGTTCGCGAGCGTGAACGCCGTGAGCACCAGCGACAGGCTGAACGGGTCGTTGTCGATCTCGAGAACGGCGAAGGCCAGCGCGATCGACGACATCGATCCGGTGACCATCGTGATGGCCCGAGCGAGGAAGAACCAGCGGAAGTTGCGATCGGTCATCGCCGCGAGCCCGCGGCTCACGGCGTCATCCTCGAATGCAGCATCCGTTCATCCTGACACGCTTGCAGACGTCAGTACGTGTCGGCCTCGGCCGCCGCGGATGCCCGGATGAAGCGCGCCGCGAGCGCCTCGGCACCCCTGGCGAGGATCGTCACGTCGGCGCTCGCCGAGAGGAAATGCGCGCCTGCGTCGAGGAAGGCGCCGGCACCGGCCGGATCGAAGGCGTTCACGCCGACCTTCTTGCCGGCCGCCGTCACCACCTCGAACACCTGGTGCACCGCGGCGAGCACCTCAGGGTGCGACTGCTGACCGGGGAGGCCCATCGACGCGGCGAGGTCAGCGGGTCCGACGAGAACACCGTCGACGCCGTCGACCGCCGCGATCTCGACCGCAGCGGCCACGGCATCCGCCGATTCGATCTGCACGAACAGCGAGATGGTCTCGGATGCGCTGGGCACGTAGCCGGCGACCCGGCCCCAGCGTCCGCTGCGGGCGAGGCCCGATCCCACGCCGCGCACGCCCTCGGGCGGGTATCGCACGGCGGCGACGGCCGCCTGCGCCTCCGCGGCCGAGGCCACCATCGGCACGAGCAGGTTCTGCGCGCCGGTGTCGAGCACCTGCTTGATGATCACCGTGTCGTTCACCGGCACCCGCACGATCGTGGGCACGCGATACGCGGCGATCACCTGCAGCTGCTGCTGGACGGAGACGATCGTGTTCGGACCGTGCTCCATGTCGATCAGCAGCCAGTCGATGCCCGAGCCGGCGCAGATCTCGGCGTTCAGCGTGGTGCCCGTGCTCAGCCACATGCCGATCAGCGGGCGATCGGCGGCCGCGAGCGCGTCGCGGAAGGTGGGGTCTAGACGAAGCGGCATGCGATCGTTCCCATCTCGCGGTAGTCGCACAGCACCTCGTCGCCGCGCTCGACCCACATCGGCCGTGTGAACGATCCTGCCAGGATGATCTCGCCGGCCTCCAGGCGCGCACCGTGCTGGTGGAACTTGTTCGCCAGCCAGGCCACGCCGGTCGCCGGATGCCCGAGGACTCCGGCTGCGACGCCGGTCTCCTCGATCTGGCCGTTCTTCGACAGCACACCGGGCACCCAGCGCAGGTCGATCTCATCGGGACGCAGGTGCACGTCGCCCAGCACCATCGCGCCGTAGGCGGCGTTGTCGCTGATCGTGTCGACGATCGTCCGGCCCTCGAGCTCGATGTGCGAGTTCAGCACCTCCAGCGCCGGCACGGCGTAGTCGATGGCCGCCAGGGCGTCGTCGAGCGTGCAATCAGGGCCCTCGAGGGGCGACTTCAGCACGAACGCCAGCTCGACCTCGATGCGCACGTTCGAGAAGTCGTCGAACGGGATCTCATCGCCCGAGCGGTACACGGTGTCGTCGAACATCACGCCGTAGTCGGGCTCTGTGATCCCGGTGGCCTGCTGCATGGCGCGCGAGGTCAGCCCGATCTTGCGTCCCACCAGGCGGCGCCCGGCGGCGACCTGCGAGTCGCGCCAGACGCCCTGGATGGCGTAGGAGTCCTCGATCGTGGCGTCGGGGTGCCGGGCAGTGATGCGGGGCATCACCCCGCGCGTGCGCTCGGCCTCGGCGAGCTCGGCGGCAAGGGCTGCGATGGTCTCGGCGGGGAGCGTCACAGCTGGTGCCCGAGCTTGTACTCGCCCTGCTTCCACTCGGGCATCGACTCCTCGCCCTCGTCGGGGCGGGTGTACGAGAAGCCGTCGGCGCCGATGGTCACAGCCATCTCGCTCGAGTCGGTGCGGGCGCGCACCGGCTGCGGGTTGCCGTCGAGGTCGAGCACGAGCGACGCGTCGGTGTACCAGCTGGGCACGACGGGGTTGCCCCACCAGTCGCGACGCTGGTTGTCGTGCACGTCCCAGGTGACCACAGGGTTGTCGGGGTCGCCGGTGTAGTAGTCCTGCGTGTAGATCTCGACACGGTGGCCGTCGGGGTCGCGCAGGTACAGGTAGAACGCGTTCGAGACTCCGTGCCGGCCCGGTCCGCGCTCGATCGCGTCGGAGCGTCGCAGGGCGCCGAGCTTGTCGCAGATCGCCAGGATGTTGTGCTTCTCGTGGGTCGCGAAGCACACGTGGTGCATGCGCGGACCGTCGCCGCCGGTCATGGCGGTGTCGTGCACGGTGGGCTTGCGGCGCATCCACGCGGCGTACACGGTGCCCTCGCCGTCCTGGATGTCCTCGGTGACGCGGAAGCCGAGGTCCTGCATGAAGCGCACGGCGCGCGGCACGTCGGGGGTGACCTGGTTGAAGTGGTCCAGGCGCACCAGCTCGCCGGGGATGTGCAGGTCGTAGCGCCAGGACATCCGCTCGACGTGCTCGCTCTGGTGGAAGAACTCGTACGGGAACCCGAGGGGGTCGACCACGCGAACCGAATCGCCGATGCCCTTCACGAAACCGTCCTGGTTGCGGCGGACATCGCAGCCGAGCTCGGTGTAGAACTCCACCGCGCGGTCGAGGTCCTCAGGGGTGCGCACGCGGTACGAGAACGCGGCGACAGCCGCCAGCTCGCCCTTGCGCAGCACGAGGTTGTGGTGGATGAACTCCTCGGTCGAACGGAGGTAGATCGTCTCGTCGTCCTCCTCGGTGACGTACAGGCCGAGCACGTCGACGTAGAACTGCCGCGAGGCGGCGAGGTCGGTGACCACGAGCTCCATGTACGCGCAGCGCAGGATGTCGGGCGGCGTCGCGACGGGGGTGGCGATCGGGTCGTCGGTGTGGATCGGCGCCTCCTGGCTCACGTAGAAGCCGGAGGAGGTGAGGGTCTTGCCAGCGTGGTTGGTCATGTCAGCGTCCTTGCTCTGTGTGTTCCGGAAGCGGGCTCAGCGGGGATCCGGGTCGTCGAGGTCCTGCTTGCCGAAGGCGGGGTTGTGGGGCTCGCCCAGGGTGATGTGCACGCTCTGCTGATCGGTGTAGAAGTCGATCGAGCGGTAGCCGCCCTCATGTCCGAGACCGGATGCCTTGACGCCGCCGAACGGGGTGCGCAGGTCGCGCACGTTGTTCGAGTTCAGCCACACCATGCCTGCTTCGACGGCGCCGGCGAAGTTGTGCGCGCGCTTGAGGTCGTTGGTCCAGATGTACGCCGCGAGGCCGTAGCGCGTGTTGTTCGCGAGCTCCAGCGCCTCCTCGTCGGTGTCGAAGGGGGTGATGGCCACGACGGGTCCGAAGATCTCCTCCTGGAAGATCCGGGCATCCGGCGCCACATCCGCGAACGCGGTCGGGGCGACGTAGTTGCCGGTCGGGAAGCCGTCGGGGCGTCCGCCGCCGGCGATCAGGCGGCCCTCGGTCTTGCCGATCTCGACGTAGCTCATGACCTTCTCGTAGTGCTCGGGGTGCACCAGGGCGCCGACCTCGGTCTTCGGGTCGTGGGGGTGGCCGACCTTGACGCGCTTCGCGATCGCGGCGAACCGCTCGACGAACTCGTCGTAGACGCCGCGCTGCACCAGGATGCGGCTGCCGGCCGTGCAGCGCTCGCCGTTGAGCGAGAAGACGCCGAAGACGCAGGCGTCGACCGCGGTGTCGAGATCGGCGTCGTCGAAGACGACGGCCGGGCTCTTGCCGCCCAGCTCCATCGACAGGCCCTTCAGGAAGGGGGCTGCGTTTCCGAAGATGATCTGGCCGGTGCGGCTCTCGCCGGTGAACGAGATGAGCGGCACGTCCGGGTGCTTGACGAGTGCGTCGCCAGCGTCTTCGCCGAGGCCGTTGACGAGGTTGAAGACGCCCTTCGGCAGACCGGCCTCCTCGAAGATGCCGGCCCAGAGCGATGCGGACAGCGGCGTGAACTCGGCCGGCTTGAGCACCACGGTGTTGCCCGTCGCGAGAGCGGGACCGAGCTTCCACGACTCGAGCATGAACGGGGTGTTCCACGGCGTGATGAGGCCGGCGACGCCGATCGGCTTGCGGTTGACGTAGTTCATCTGCTTGCCCGGCACCTTGAAGGCGTCGTCTGCCTGCGCGACGATCAGGTCGGCGAAGAAGCGGAAGTTCTCGGCGGCGCGGCGGGCCTGGCCGAGAGCCTGCGTGATGGGCAGGCCCGAGTCGAACGACTCGAGCTCTGCGAGGCGCGCATCACGCGACTCGACGATGTCGGCGATGCGGTGCAGCACGCGCGAGCGCTCGCGCGGCAGCATCCGCGGCCAGGGGCCCTCGGTGAACGCGCGGCGGGCCGCGGCGACCGCGCGGTCGATGTCGGCCTGCTTGCCCGCGGCCGCGTGCACGTAGGTCTCGTTGGTGACGGGGTTGAGCACCTCGAACGTGTCGCCGTCGATCGAGTCGACGAACTCGCCGTCGATGTAGTGCTGGATCTTCGAGGGCAGGTCTGCGGGGGTGTAGACGTCGGTCATCATCGTCCTTCTTCGCTGGTGTGGGAGTGCCGGGCAGCCAGGAACGCGTCGAGGGTGCGCCAGCGGTGGTTTCGTGCGGACAGCTCGATCTCGAGCGGCGTTGCGCCCTCGCGGATCAGGCTGAGGATCTGGTCGTGCTCTTCGACCGAGTGCCGGGCCCGGCCCGGCACGAAGGCGAAGGTGGAGTCCCGGATGCCCGAGAGCCGGCCCCACCCGCGATGCACCAGGTCGAGGATGTGCGGATTGGGGCACGGTTCGAACAGCACCGAGTGGAACTGCTGGTTCAGCTGCGTGAAGCGGTGCGCGTCGAAGCGCTCGAGCAGCTCGCGCATCTGCTCGTTGATCGCGGCCGCCCGATCGAGGGCGTCATCGTCGAGCAGCGGAGCCGAGAGCGCGGTGGCCGAGCCCTCGACCAGGCCGAGAGTCTGCATGGTGTGCGCGTACTCGTTCTCGTCGATCAGCGCGACGTGCGCGCCGACGTTGCGCTCGAAGGTCACGAGCCCTTCGGCCTCGAGCCGGCGGATGGCCTCGCGCACCGGAACCACGCTCATGTCGAGTTCACGCGCGATCGCGCCGAGCACGAGGCGGTAGCCGGGCCCGTACGCGTGGGATGCGATGCGCGCGCGAAGCCAGGTGTATGCCTGCTCGGACTTGCTGCCCTCGCGGACGAGGGTGCTCACTTCGTCTCGCTTCGCTCGCTCAGTGCACCGCACTTCGTCTCGCTTTGCTCGCTCGACCCGTCGCCCGCCTGTTCGCGGGCGTCGTACTTCGCGCGCCACTCGGCGTTCATGGGGAAGAGCCCGTCGACGGGGTGGCCCGCGGCGACCTGCTCGGCGATCCAGGCGTCCTCGTGCTCCTGCGCGATGGCGTCGTCGGCGACCTCCTCGGCCAGGTCGGCGGGAATGACGATCACGCCGTCGCCGTCGCCGACGATGATGTCGCCCGGCTGCACGGTGGCGCCGCCGCAGCCGATCGTGACGTCGAACTCCCACGGCACGTGCTTGCGGCCGAGCACAGAGGGGTGCGCGCCCTTCGAGAAGACCGGCAGGCCGATCTCGGCGACCGCGTCGAAGTCGCGCACGCCTCCGTCGGTGACCACTCCGGCCGCGCCGCGAGTCTTGGCGCGCAGCGCGAGAATGTCGCCGAGCGTGCCCGTGGTCTCGTCTCCTCGGGCCTCGATCACGATGATCTCGCCCTCACCGACGGCGTCGAACGCGCGCTTCTGCGCGTTGTATCCGCCGCCGTGGCTCTTGAAGAGGTCTTCGCGCGCCGGCACGAAGCGCAGCGTCTTGGCGGCGCCGACGATCTTGGTGCCGGGGAGATTGGCCGAGAGGCCGTCGATGAAGCACGAGTGCAGGCCGCGCTTGCGGAGCTGGCTCGACAGGCCGGCGGTGGGCGCCTCGAGCAGCTTGGCCCGAAGCTCGGGGGGGAGCCCCGAGGCCTGCTCGACGGGCGCGAGGCCGGCGAGCTCGCGCGATCCCCACGCCTCGGCGCGCTGCAGGTCGTCGACGGCGGGCATCGAGCCGAGCGAAGGGTCGAACTCGACCTCGCCCTGGGTCACCGTGGTGCGCAGGCGTCCGGACGAGGGTGCGCCGGGGGCATCCGGAGCATCCACCTCGATCTCGACGACGTCGCCCGGCACGATCACGCTGGAGCCGGCCGGCGTGCCCGTGAGGATGATGTCGCCCGGCTCGAGCGTGAAGTGCTGCGAGAGGTCGGCGACGAGCTGCGGCAGCGGGAAGAGAAGGCCGGCGGTGGTGTCGTCCTGCGCGAGCTCGCCGTTGACCCATGCGCGCACGCGCAGAGCGCCGGGGTCGACCGAGGCGGCGTCGATGAGCTCGGGTCCGACGGGGGTGTAGCCGTCACCGCCCTTGGAGCGCACGTTCGAGCCCTTGTCGTTGGCGCGCAGATCGTAGAGGCCGAGGTCGTTCGACGCGGTGACATGAGCGACGTGCGCCCACGCCTCGGAGGTCGAGACGCGGCGGGCGGCGGTGCCGATGACGAGGGCGATCTCGGCCTCGAAGGCGAGGAGCTCGGTGCCGGCGGGACGCTCGACGACGCCGTCGGTGCCGGCAACGGAGCTGGCCGGCTTGAAGAAGTAGGACGGGGCGGCAGGGCGGCGTCCGCGCTGGTCGGCGCGGGAGACGTAGTTGAGGTGGATCGCGATGATCTTGCCGGGGCGGGCGAGCTCGGTCATGGGGCGCCTCCTTGCATTGTGCACGGGCGACTCGGGGAGTCCTTGTGCGTCGTATTCGAAATCGTATATGATCCTTGGACGGGTGGCAAGCATCCCGACGCCACCCGGACGACGGTGTCACACAGGTGTCACAGCAGAGGAGCTGACATGGGCGCACAGCCAGAGGGTGGACTCACCCCGACCGGAACCATCGCGAGCGGGGCCGACCGGCGCCGCGTGATCTTCGCGACGGTGGTCGGCACGACCATCGAGTGGTACGACTTCTTCACCTACGCGGCCATGTCCGGCCTCGCGTTCGGTGTGCTGTTCTTCGAGCCGGCCGGTCCGGAGTTCGGGCGCATCCTGGCGTTCCTCACGGTCGGCCTCAGCTTCCTCTTCCGCCCCCTCGGGGCCTTCCTCGCCGGTCACTTCGGTGACCGGATCGGCCGCCGGAAGGTGCTCGTCATCACGCTCTTCGGCATGGGCGTCGCGACCGCGCTCATCGGCCTGCTGCCCACCTACCAGGCGATCGGCGTCGTCGCCCCCGTGCTGCTCGTGCTGCTGCGCGTGCTGCAGGGCGTCTCGGCGGGTGGCGAATGGGGTGGCGCCGTGCTGATGGCCGTCGAGCACGCGCCGCGTTCGCGCCGCGGGGCCTACGGCGCATCACCCCAGGTGGGAGTTCCGCTCGGCCTGCTGCTCTCGAGTGCCGTGATCGCCATCATGTCGATGGTGGCGCCTGGCGACGCGTTCCTCGAGTGGGGCTGGCGGGTGCCCTTCCTGCTCTCGGTCGCGCTGATCCTGGTCGGCTGGTGGATCCGCCGCAGCGTCGAGGAGAGCCCCGTCTTCACCGAGATCGCCGAGCGCGCCGCGCAGACCAAGACCCCGATCGTCGCACTGTTCCGCAACTACGGCCTGGTCGTCGTGATCGCGGCGCTCGTCTTCGCCGGAAACAACGCCGTTGGTTACATGACCACCGGTGGCTGGATCCAGGGGTACGCGACCAACGGCCTCGGTCTCACCCGCCCCGAGGTGCTCTGGGCGGTCGCGTTCGGCGCGATCGTCTGGCTGGTCTCCACGTGGTTCGCGGGCGGGCTCTCCGACCGGATCGGCCGCCGCAGCACCTACCTCCTCGGCTGGGCGCTGCAGCTCGTCGGCGTCTTCACGCTCTTCCCGCTCGTCAACACGGGTGAGCTGGTGCCGTTCGCACTGGGCCTGATGATCCTGTCGATCGGGCTCGGCTTCACCTATGGCCCGCAGGCGGCGTTCTACGCCGAGATCTTCCCGGCCTCGGTGCGCTTCTCGGGCGTCTCGATCTCGTACGCCCTCGGCGCGATCCTCGGTGGTGCCTTCGCTCCGACCGTCGCCGAGTGGCTCGTGCAGACGACCGGAGGCACCGGCTCCGTCACGATCTACCTCGCGATCATGACCGTGATCGGCCTGCTCGCCACGCTCGCCTTCCGCGACCGCTCCGGCCTGCCGCTCGGCATCGACCACGAGACAGAGCAGGCGCGCACGCCTCTGCAGGGCGTCGGGGTGACCGACTGAGCGTCGCCCCTCTCTGAGAGGGGAGCTCTGCGGGCCTGAAGGGCGACCTCGCCGGTCGCCCTTCAGGCCCGTTTCCGTCTGTGCGGTCCCGCCTGTGCCCCCGTCTGCGCGGTCAGCCGTCGAGGGATGCCCGGATGATGCTCGCCGAGCGCTGCAGGCGGTCGGCGATCTCGGCATCCGGAACCTGCGAGGCCACGTGCACGACGGCGAGTGCTGCCGGGCGCTTTCCTCGCAGCGACAGCGGCACGGCGATCGACCTGAGGTTCGGGATCACCTCGTCGTGGCTGAGCGCGTAACCGCGGTCTCGAGCCGAGACGACTTCGGCGCGCAGGGCCTGGTCGAGGGCCGGCCACTCGGCATCGGGGAGCTGGGCGAGGATCGCCTTGCCCGGTGCGCCGACGGTGACGGGATGCCTGGTGCCCGGCCGCTGCGCGACATTCGCCACCGCGTGGCGCGGCTCGACGCTGGTCAGCGTGATGACCTCGTCTCCGTCGAGTACGGCGAGGAACGCGGTGTGGCCGAGCTCGTTCGCCACCGCCGTGAGCTCGGGGAGGGCCTCGGCCTGCAGGTCGTGCGCGACGCCGGCGGCGAGGGCCGCCATGCGCGGACCGAGGGCTGTGCGGCCCGCCGCGTCGCGGATGACGAGGCGGTGATCTTCGAGCGTTCGCAGCAGCCGGTACGCGATCGAGCGGTGCACCTCGAGGCGGGCGGCGACCTCATCGATCGACAGCGGGCCGTCGGCCAGGATCTCGAGGATCCGGATGCCGCGACTCAGCGTCTGCGATGCGGGGACGACCATGCAGTCTCCTCTTGTCGGGGCGTCGCCGCCTCGGATACCATGTGTTCAATAGTAGAACTTTGTGTTCGAATATAGAACACTCTGGAAGGAATCGACGACGATGCAGTTCCACCACCGCGGCTATGTCTCCCACGACCCTCGCGTACTCGACGCGGAGGGACTGGGCATCGACCGCCCCGCTCGGCTCCCCGACGAGACCGACGTGCTGATCGTCGGCTCCGGTCCCGCAGGCATGCTCCTGGCGGCGCAGATGTCCCAGTACCCGAACGTCTCCACGCGCATCATCGAGAAGCGAGAAGGGCGCCTCGTGCTCGGCCAGGCCGACGGCATCCAGCCGCGCAGCGTCGAGACCTTCCAGGCCTTCGGCTTCGCCGAGCGCATCGTTGCAGAGGCCTACAACATCGGCTGGATGAACTTCTGGGGGCCCGACCCCGAGAACCGCCAGAACATCATCCGCACCGCCCGCACCGCCGACTACGCGTACGACATCTGCGAGTTCCCGCACCTCATCGTCAACCAGGCCCGCGTGCTCGACTACTTCGCCGAGGCCGCCGCCCACGGCCCCGGCCGCATCGTGCCCGACTACGGCGTCGCCTTCCTCGGACTCACCGTGCACGACGAAGGGGAGTACCCCGTCGAGGTGCGCGTCGACGACAACGGCACCGAGCGCACGATCCGCGCCAAGTACGTCGCCGGCTGCGACGGCGCCCGCAGCGGCGTGCGACAGGCCATCGGCCGTACCCACGTCGGCGACATGGCCGCCCACGCCTGGGGCGTCATGGACGTGCTCGTGAACACCGACTTCCCCGACTGGCGCACCAAGTGCGCCATCAACGCCGAGGCGGGCAACATCCTGCACATCCCGCGCGAGGGCGGCTACCTCAGCCGCATGTACATCGACCTCGGCGAAGTCGCCGCCGACGACGACCACCGCGTGCGCAAGACGCCCATCGAGGCGATCATCGAGAAGGCGAACGAGATCCTGCATCCGTACACGATCGACGTGAAGGACGTCGCCTGGCACAGCGTCTACGAGGTGGGGCACCGCGTGACCGACGGCTTCGACGACGTGATCGACGACAGCAGCCGCACGCCGCGCGTCTTCCTCACCGGCGATGCCTGCCACACGCACAGCGCCAAAGCCGGGCAGGGCATGAACGTGTCGATGCAGGACGGATTCAACCTCGGCTGGAAGCTCGGTGCGGTGCTCACGGGGCGCTCGCCGGAGAGTCTGCTCGCAACGTACTCCGCCGAGCGGCAGCCGGTC
>Ga0308158_10001883_pt1 | contig 20880 bp, 23 predicted proteins | sample PhyBR2_FD_201038 | JGI IMG/M metagenome (GOLD analysis project Ga0308158, IMG submission 201038) | Phyllosphere microbial communities from UC Gill Tract Community Farm, Albany, California, United States - DLSLB.R2 | ecosystem: Host-associated > Plants > Phyllosphere > Unclassified | place: USA...
ATCATTGCCGACTGCTATCAGCGTGGAGGCTCCCTGAAAAGGGCGCTCAGTTGCTATTACAGCGGCAATTTCACTACCGGCCTGAAACCGGAAAAGGACTACCGACAAACCAGCTACGTTCAGCGGATCGGATATACCCCGCCGGACGGTGGCTGGCAGGTACCCAGTACCAAAGAAGACAGACAGGGCAGGGCATCGGCGCCAGCGGCCATACGGCCATCCCCTCCCGTATTCGAAACCTGGGACGTGTTGCGTGAATACCCTCGAGAGGGAACGCCAGGGAAAAACCTACCTGAAACTAACGAAGTAGATAAGGAAAAAACGCATGAAGAAGCTGAAAAATCTGTTTAACACTCTGACGCCGGTTCGTTTTTACGCGCTGCTGGTGATGACCATGCCGCTGTATGCCGAAGCGGCATGGTATGACCCAATCGTCAAGTTCGCCAGGGAATTCCAGACGGCGCTCATCATTATTGGCGGAGTGGTCGCCATTGGCTCACTGGTTTATGTCGGGGTCTGCTGGATCATTGCCCGCATGAGTGGCTCGATGGAAACCACGGCGATGGATTACGTCAAACATGTCGGCGTTATCGGCGCCGTAGGTGGTGCTGTCGCGGCGGCAACCTGGGCCTATCAGATTTGGGGCGGGAAAATCAGCTGATGGAAGAAGACCAGACCCTCAAATTCGAAACGCATAACGGGATGGCCCGCGTTGCCATGTTTGCCGGCATCCCTGTCTTTGCGCTTCTTTTTCTGGTGGTCGGTGGTGTGATTTCGCTGTTTATCGGGATTTATTCGTTCGGATGGTGGGGGCTGACCTTTGCGCTTCCAGCCGTCCTCGCGCTGATATTCCTGCGTCTCATTTGCCAGAAGGACGACAAGGCTTTCCGTCGCTTCTGGTTCTGGCGCCGGCGAAAAAAACTGGACCGTCAGTATGGCCGGTTACTGCTGCTGACCCCCCGTCACTCTGCATGGAGAAACAAAAATGCAAGGCGTGCCATTCAAAAACGCATTATCGCCGGGGAGTAAGCCTTTGCGCTTCCCCTGGCTCGGCTATCACGTTCATCCGGAAATATGCACACTGGGTGATTCTCATCTGCTGGCGTTGCTTCGTTTCAAGGGCGTGCCCCACGACACGCGCGATCAGCGTACTCTGAACAAGGAGTTTGTACACCAGGATAATTGTTTCAGGGCCATCGGCAAACAGGAAGGCAGCAACCTGAAAGTTCAGACGTATTCCTTCAAGACGCAGATTTATCTTGACCAGGAATATCGTCTGGAGTTGCCCGTATTGCAGAGCCTGGTTGATTGCTATACCGAGCCCATGCGCGACGGCTCCTACCGCCAGGTTGGCTATGCAATGGCTTTGATCCTCAAATATCGCGATCTCGATGACGGCATAAAACGTATGGGCGAACTGGTGTCCATCTGCAAAGAAACGCTGGGCGATTTCGGTGTCACAGTAATGGGAATGGAGGAACGCAACGGAAGGCTTTACAGCCAGACAGGCCGCTTCTATTCGTTCCTGCTTAATGGCATCGAGCAGGACGTACCCATTACCGACACTTGTCTTGGCGATGCCATCATCAACAGCGAAACATCGTTCGGCGCTTATGACTATGTTGAGAATCGTCCCTACAACGGGAAGCGCCGTTTTGCCACGACCTACGATCTGCGTGACTATCCGGAAGAGTCCTCGCCGGGAATGTGGGACGAGGTGCTGGAAGAGCAGTGCGATTTTTGCCTGGTTCAGACATTCCACTTCGAAGATCGCAACCGCATCAAACGGCGTCTGAATAACCAGATGTCAGACCTGGCGTCAACCGAAGGGGAATCTGACCAGACTGATGAGCTGAAACACAGCGTACAGGAGGTGACTCAGGGTAAGAAAGTCTTTGGCGAATATCTGGCAAGCCTGATCGTGTTCGGCGGAACGCCGGGTGAGGCGGAAGATAAAGGCAGCCGGATGCAGGCGCTGATGCTGTCGAAAAATGCCGGGTTTGTGCGGTCAACCAGCACCAATTATGTCTCCTGGCTGACGCTTTTTCCTGGCTACGATGATGTGATCTACTCAATGCCCAAATCGACGTCTAACCTGGCCTGTGGCTTTTCCCTTCATGCCACCCCGACCGGAAAGGCCCAGGGAAATCCGCCTGGTGACGGATCGGCACTGATGCCGATGATGACAGATAAGGGCGGGCTGTTTTTCATGAATGCACACGACAGCCCGCCAGGTCAGAATAATACGGGGGACGCGTTTCCCGGTCACAAAAGCAATATTGCGATGACCGGTGCCGGGAAAACAACCGTTGAAGCGTTGCAGCTGGTGTTCTTCAGTCGATGGAACCCGATGCTCTTTTGCCTTGACTACAACCACTCACTGGAAAACGTGCTGCGTGCTATCAATACGCAGTATTTCAGTATCGTACCCGGACAGTTCACCGGTATTCAGCCTTTCCAGTGGCCAGACAGTGAAGAGGTTCGCCAGTGTCTGTTCGATACGGTGAAAATCTGTGCCGGCGGCGCGGATGACGACGAAGAGAAGGTGATTCAGAGGGCTATCAATAGCGTCATGAACCACAAGGATGTCAGTAGCCGCAGTTTCTCTCTGATGATCCAGGGGATTGTAGATACCGGGCCGGGCGGCCTGCGTTCGAGACTCTCCAAATGGTGTCGTAGCGTGGATGGCAAACGCGGGCAATATGCCTGGGTGCTGGACTCGCCGGTCAATCTTGTTGACCCGGCGGAATATCGCCGTCTGGCTTTTGACTGCAGCAAAATCCTGACAATGGAATTTGCGAGAACACACCCGGAAGCGATGGAAGTTCTGCTGAAAACTTTCTTCTTTATGAAGAGCCGGATGCACGCCAGTGAGCCGGGTTGCCTGCTCATCAACATGCTTGCCGAGTTCTGGGCGCCGCTGATGTTCGAGAGTACCGCCAACGCCATCATGGAAATCCTGCAGGCAGGCCGTACGCGGGGAGAAATGCTCATGATGGACACGCAGGTGCCGGAATACATTCTGAATAACCCACGCGGCCCCTCGGTGGTGCAGCAGACCATTACTCAGGAGTGGATGGCCAATGATAATGCGAACCTGGAAAGCTACGGGAAATTTGGTATCGCTTCCCGTGAATTCGAGAAAATAACGGGGTTCACCAAGTACAGCCGAAAAATTATGGTCAAGCAGGGAACGGGGGCCGTGGTGGTGAAACTCGACCTTTCCGGAAAGCTGAAGTACTGGATGCCGATGCTTTCATCCTCCGATATAAACCTCGCTGTAGCTGCCCGCATTCGCCAGGAACTGGGGAGTGATGATCCGGCCGTCTGGCTGGCGCCGTTCCTGGACGAAATGCTGTCTCTGCGAGTGAAACAGGATTTGAAAACACAAAATCCGACGCTGAATGTCGATGACCCTGCTGTCTGGGTGCCGGCATTTGTCGAAACAATGAACGCTTACGGTTTGCCGATATCCATGAAGCTGCCGTCAATCGAGGACTAATACATGAAACGTAATCTTATCGCCGTCAGTCTGGCCCTGATCTTCACTGCAACCGGCATTGCGCCGGCTGTTGCCAGCGGTGTTCCTACCGTCGATGTCGCGGCACTTACGCAGATGGTTCAAAATGCGCAGCAGCAGGCCCGGGAGGCGCTTGCACAGCTGGATAAAGCCAAAGAGGCAATATCGCAGGCGAAAAGTCAGTATGACCACTACAAGGGGATTGTTCAGGGTAACGACAAGCTGGGCGAGTTCCTGAATGACCCTTACGTTAACCAGCTGCTTCCTGCCAAAGAATGGCAGGATATTTATAGCCAGGCCAAAGACCTGCCGCAACTGCGACAGCGCTACGGACTGACCAGTAGCGATCCGCAGGTGCAGGCGGCGTTTGACAAACTGTTGTCACAGGCCGATGTACTGGAGAAGCAGTATAAAGCGACTAACACCCGTCTTGATCATGCCAAAGGGTTGCGCAATCGACTCAACACGGTAGAAACCCCCAAAGACCGTGAGCAGCTGGCGCTACGTTACCAGCAGGAGATGCTGGAGCTGCAGGCCCAGCAAGCTCAGCTGCAGAACTCGCGTTATCTGATGGAACAGAAAGAGAAGATGGAACGTGAAAAACACAGTCAGAAAGTTATTGATTATTTCTCAGGCGAAAGTAATGAGTTTCCGGAATAACGACTGGCTTAGAGCAAAAAAAGGTTGCACACTTGATATGTGCAACCTGATTTTTTCTATCACAAGGAGGCTGTATGAAAAAAGCCATATCTGTTTTGTTTGTTTTTATATCAATGTTTATCTTGCAAGCTTGTAATAATGATAACGGTAATGATTTTATTGGTGAATGGGTTCAAGTTAAAAGCGTACAATACCCTTCTTATATATTAATTAGAAAGAATGACGGTGTTTTCTTTGTTGATGTAAAAAGGTTTGATTTATCAAAAGCTGAAAAAAAACACAGTGAAGACACTATAGAGTATTTCTCTGGTAAAAATAAAAGATTACCAAGTGATGATGTGGCTGCTAACTGTGGTAACGATTGTTATCGAGTCACTAAATTAGAAGCTGTCGCAGCTAGTAAATCAGTTTTAAAAGGTGATGCGATATCATTAAGGCTTGAAAGTGGAGTTCTTTATTTTGACTCTGATGCTTACAAATTAGTCAAGAGGTAATGCATGAATATTCAGGTTGCACAAGACTTATTTAATGCGATAGACGCTGCAGCTAAAACGCAGATGGGTAATGTTAACAAGGTTATGTCTATCGCTGGAATAGTTGTGGGGGCATTCTGGATGATATACATCCTGATGCAGTCTCTTTTCTGGTATTTTGAAGGGCTGACAGTAGTTGTTAAGGAGGTTTTATTTACGATATTTAAAGCAAGCTGCATTATGTTTATGGCGTTCTCTGTGTCATGGTATGTGTCCACAATTGTACCAACAGTAACAGATTTACCGGTCTGGCTTGGTAATACAATTGCAGGTAATACTAGTGAAAATACAAACCTCATCGATGGTCTTATAGTTTCTTATGTTGATGGCTTGATAAAGTTGTTTAAAGCCATAAAATTGGAATTGGGTGCTTTTTTTGTTATTGGATCTATCTTTTTTTATGTCTTGGGTGGCGTGCCGTTCTTAGGCGTAGCTGTGGGTACGATGATAACCTTGAAAGCTGCAACTACATTAATTATGGTGGTTGGCCCTATTTTTATTGCGTTAGCTTTGTTCCCTAAAACTCAACATTATTTTTGGGGGTGGGTTGGTGTATTGGGTGGTTTTATTCTAACTCAAGCGTTGTTCGCTGTTGTTATAGGTTTGGAAGTTAATTATATAACTTCTAACGTCCTAAAGGCTGATGCAAATTATAACATTGGTTCATGCTTAGGGATTCTTTTAACCTTTGGTGCATTTACTTTATTAGCAACAGAACTTCCAAACTATGCAGCCTCAATAATGGGTGGGGCACCGAGTGGCGGAGTTTCAGGCATGGGTGGCATTGCTGGGAAAACTCTTGGTATGAATGCAGCCACAAGGATGGGCGGCGGATTGGCCAAAAGACTGATGAGGCGAAGAGGAAACAGAATCTCCTGATATTAATATTTTCCCTTCTTGTAAATTCAATTAATCAATAATCGGTAATTCACATGAAAAATAAACGCGCTATATGCGTGGTGCTTTGCGCTGCGCTGGGGCTTGCTGCGTGCAGTTCGCCACCAAAACTTACTCAACCCAAAGGCGAATGGGTTGACGCCAATCCTCCCGTATCCACTCAATTTCAAGGGGGCCACTAATGTTATTCAGTAAAAAAGCCAGGAAAGCGACTGACCAGGAACGCCAGCTGCATTATGGTGACGGCCCCCTGGAAGGTAAATCGAATGAAGTCGGGCTGGAAGTCGCTGCATACGCGCGGGCTGCCAGGTACTTCGAAAAGAGCATTGCCGCTGATTACAAAAAGAAAGCCCGCAGCTGGCGCTGGGTGGCCATCGTGTCACTGGCAATGGCTTTCACGTCCACCCTGGCGGTACTGAACCTCACCCCTCTGAAAACCGTCGAGCCTTATGTGCTTTCCGTTGATCGCAACAATGGCTCTGTGGCGCTGCTCAAGCCAGGCACCAAATCCAGTGACACACCGGAAGTTATCGAGGACAAGGGCTTCATTTACACCTACGTCATGGCGCGGGAGTCCTACAACTGGGCTAATCAGCGTGCAAGCTACGCGCAGGTGAAGTTGATGTCTTACGAGGATGTATTCAACGAATACAAGAACTTCCAGTTATCGACGAAAGGGTATGTGACCACGCTGGGGCAGTCTCAGCAAATCCGCGTACAGATTGACTCCATTCTTCCTCTGACGACCAGCGATGAACCAAAGCTGGAAGGGAAAAAGGGCGTAAAAACCTACCAGGTGCGCTTCTCTCAGACGCTGTTGAATGCTGATGGTAAGCCGGTAGTCAGTAAAACCAATCTCGATGCCGCGGGTAATCCAAAGCCCAACACAATCTACTTTGTCGCGCTTGTCTCCTTTGATTACGACAATCCGCCGGTGTCGGAGGGTGAGCAGTGGATGAATCCGAAAGGGTTTGGTGTTCAGGCGTACAGCAAAACACAGGAAATGCGGGAGGGCCTCTGATGAAACTCAAAATCGCACTGCTGGCCCTGTGCCTGGCGGCAACGCTGCCGCAGGCCAGCGCCGAAACCGGCGGACGGGGAACGCGCCTTGATGCGCGTATCCAGTCTGCCATGTACAGCCCGGATAATATCTATCGTATCTATGCAATGAAAAACCGCGTTTCGTCCATCAAGCTGGAGCCCGGGGAGACTATCAACACCGCATCGGGGGCGATGAACCTGGGTAAACCGGGCAGTGAAGCTAATCCTGAATGGCTGATTGGCGCCAACAAGGAAGGCAGCATGATCCTTATCAAGCCGAGCCAGTATGCGGAAGAACCGGAAACCAACCTCATCATCAACACCAATCGGCGGACCTATCTGTTCGAACTGAAGCTGGCGCCGAACGTCTCCAGGATGACCTACCTGTTCCGCTTCAGTTATCCGCAGCCGCCGAAAGTGGGGGAAACGCCGTTTAAAGGCCGGGATATCAACGTCAATCCTTGCAGTGGCGTGGTGAATGACAAGTATCAGAAGTTGGGTGACATGGTGCTTTCACCTTACCGTATCTGGGATAACGGCACCTTTACCTGTTTCCGTTTCCCCACCAATGCACCGCGCCCAGTCATTTATGAAGTGTTACCGGATGGCACGGAAACCCAGGTTCCCAGCCATCCAGTAAACGATATTGTTGTCGTCCATGCGGTTAGCCATCAATTCAATCTGCGTCTGAATGGATTGGTACTGGCTATGCGTTCGAAAGTACCTAACACCGGCTGGTACAACTACAACGGCACCACGACCGGCGAACAGCGGGAGGTGAAAAAGTGAAGCCACATAACCCCGAAACAGATAACACCGTTCAGGCCCCTGCTCAGGAGAACTCGCCGGCTGAAGAGAAGAGAACCGAGCCCCAGGGAAGTTTTTCACTCAGGCCGACAGGCCGTAAAAAGCCGATTAACTGGAAAATAGCCGGCGTGATAGGGGGAGGCGTCCTGCTCGTTCTCATTATCGCCATCGTGTTCGGTGCGTTTGTTATTAACTCGCGTAGCGACAATGAGACGGAGGTCGATGAGACAAGGGTAAAAGCGGAAGCCATCACCCGTAGCGCCGGTAGCCAGGACAACGACATGAATGCCTTTATGGATGAGCATAAGGAACCTGAACCTGCAGCACCGGCGACCAATACCCCTCCGGCGGCTCAGGCACCCACAACGGTGTCAAATCAGGAGCATGGCAACGATAACGACACTTCGCCGCCGGAGGCCCCGGCGAGAGAGCCTGAGACGCTTTTCTCAAGCATCACGCGTTTTGATTCTTCTGGCGCCAGCAACGGGGCCAATGGCGGTGGTAGCGATAACGGCAATTATTCCGCCGGCGCCGGTTATGCCTCCGGCGATGAAGAACAACGGTTGCGTGAGTTCGCCAATGCCGACCCGATGGACAAGGTTAAGGAGTTGCTTAATAACCCGAATGTCGCCGGTAACAGCGCCAGTAAAGGTCTGCTCGGTCAGCTCGAGCCTACGCGGGAATATGCACAGGCAAAAGCCCGCAAGTCACCGCCGCCGAAGTATCTGCTCAAGCGTCGGACCAGTTTCCAGTGCGTGCTCTATACCGCCATCAAGACCGATTATCCTGGGTTTGTCAGTTGTAATTTAACACGCCCGCTTCTTTCCGCTGATGGCAGTACGATCCTTGCCGAAGCCGGCGCGGAGTTGTTGGGTGAGCAGAACGTCGAAATCAAGGCCGGACAGACCAGCGTGTTCACCAGCTGGACGGAGCTGGAAACTGCGCCAGGTGTTCGCGCATCGCTAAACGGGCTGGGTACTGATCCGATGGGCCGCAGCGGCACCGATGCCTACATCGATAACCATTACGGGCAGCGTTTTGGTGGGGCGGTGATGCTCTCCTTCATCAAGGATGCGTTATCCACTGTGTCGAACCGGGCCAAAAAGAGCAATGGTAACGGCTACAACGTCGACAATACCGAACAGAACGCCGAGGACATGGCGAGCAAGGCGCTGGAAAACAGCATCAATATCCCACCAACCGGCTATGTGTTGCCCGGAACCGTGCTTAACGTGATCGTCGCTCAGGATATTGACTTCTCGTCAGTGTATGCCACCCGCCGTTAATACAAATCGCCCGTTCGCTGGCGCTTAATAACTCATCAAGGATAAAAAACAGTGAAAAGAATTATCACGATTGAAGAAGTTCAGGAAATAACTTTCACACCGCAAAGTTTGATGGGTGTGGCGTTACGACAGACGCCACATCATATCAACGTGGGAGAGCGCGTATGGGACACTGCTGCATTTCTGGATGCGCTCAATACCGGGCACTGTGGTTGCCTGGTAACACCACCGTTTGTGCCGGATGACTGCACCCTGCAGCGTATCCGCCGGCTGATGGATGAAGGGGGTGACGATGAACAATAAACATCCATTGCCCCGACGCATAAAAATAGCCCTGGGAATGCTGGCCGCCGGCGTGCTGCTCACGCTGCTGGCGCCCAAAATACCCTTGGTTTCCTCACCTGCTGACGTGCCGGTTCCCGATCGGTGGCAGGGGGAGGTAGTGGGCTTTACTGCGGCGCATGTTGATCATTCGATCACATCCAATGCTGTTGTCACCATCGATGACCAGAGCCGACTGTCGGTGAGTGCGGACGGCAGGACGATGACTTACGCGCTGGCAGATACAACGCTCACTGCCCGGGATGTGTACCGCATCCTGCAGTTTGAAAAGCGGATCTGTCTCGAGGTGACAGGCAATCAGGAAGCGCTTCCGGTTGTGCGCCTGCTGGTTACTGACCCGCTTTTACGCGCTGCCGGGAAGGCGTCTCCCTCTCTGCTGCAGCCATGCAGCGCCGATATCACGGAGTTTGTTCCAAAAACGGAGGTAAAACGTGATGCATCAGCATGATATAGGCATTGATGCGCTCGGAGACGATACGCTGGTACTGGGGTATCTGGAGCAAAGTGGGGTGACGGAACGCCTGGCCCGGCCCGGCGTCACGGAGGTGGCCATCAACCGCCCCGGGGAGATCTGGACTGAAACGTCCGCTGCCGGCTGGGTGAGGGAAGACGCTCCCTGGTTGTCGCTGGATACGTGTGAATACCTGGCCGGCGCCCTGGCGGTGTTCAATCACCGTGATTTGGGTGTCAAATCTCCGATCAAAACGGTGGAGCTGCCGGGCGGCGAACGCGGGCAGCTGGTCATACCGCCGGCCTGCGAGCGGGGCACCATTTCCATGACGTTTCGTAAACCCTCCTTGTCGCGCTTCACGCTCGAGGACTACGCACGTAGTGGCCGTTTTGACAAGGCCAACCGGACTACGCATCGCCAGACGGAGCTGTTCGACTGGCAGCTGAGGATGAAGCAGTGTGTCAGGGAGCGTAACTTCGTTGAGTTTTTCCGCCTGGCGGTGAAACACAAGCTCAACATCATCATCTTTGGCGGCACCGGCAGCGGCAAGACCACCTTCGCCAAGGCGGTCGTTGACGTATATCCCCACAATTGCCGGCTGCTGACCATTGAAGAGCTGAACGAGATGAAGCTGCCTTACCATCTCAATCACGTGCATCTGCTCTATGGCGACTACGTGACGCCCAAGGACCTGGTTGCCTGCTGTATGCGTATGAAGGGGGATCACATTCTGCTGGCCGAGCTGACCGGTGATGAAGCCTGGGACTTTATGGAACTGCTCAATACCGGGCATCCGGGCACCATTACCACCGCGCACGCCAACGGCAGTCTGGAGGGGTATGCCCGCATCGCCGGCCTGGTCAAACAATCCGGCGTGGGTGCCGGACTTGACTACGAGTATATCGACCGGCGAGTTCGCAGCTCGTTTGATGCGGTGCTCTATATGGAGCACACCGAGATCCTCGATGTGACATACGAGCCGGAAGTGAAACTGGCGCTGCTGAATGGCGCCTCGCTCGATCGGGCACTGGCGATGGTGAAGGGAGCGGCATGATGGACAAACTAAAACTGCTGGCGGTGATCCTGGTGCTGGTCGTGGTGTTTTTCGTTATCGGGCTGTATGCCGGCGGCTGGACGTGGCTGTATTTTCTTGGTGTTCCCAACCCTTCACCCTCTCTCTTTACCCTGTTTGATCAGGGCGGCGTCCACTCGCTGACGGACAAGGCAAAGATGCTGTTGCCCTGGGCGTGGTGCGTGACGGCGGCGATAACGTTCCTGCCGGTGGGGATCACGCTGCTGGCCCTGTTCGGGCGCAGCGACGGGAACCGGCAGGATTTGCACGGCAGCGCAAGGTTCGCCAACAAGCGGGAACTGAAGCGCATCTGGTACACGGAGCCTGAACGATGAGCGCAACAAAACAACCGAACAAAACAGGGAGTCAGAAGGCACCGAAGGGCTGGGTCTGGAAGGACGGTCGGCTCTGGCAGAAGGAAATCACGACCTACCCGGCATTACTGATGGGGAAAGACCCGCACAGCAATCATTTTCTTGCCACTTACGGCCAGACGTATCTGATGCTGGCCGCGCCACCTGGCAGCGGCAAAGGCGTAGGGGTGGTGGTGCCTAACCTGCTTCAGTACCCGCACTCTGTCGTCGTGAACGACTGTAAATTCGAGAACTGGCATCTGACCGCCGGCTTCCGTCGGGCATGTGGCCAGCGGGTGCTCCGCTTCTCGCCGGAACGGCTGGAAACGCACCACTGGAACCCGCTCAGCGTCATTAACAAGGGCCCGCTTGAGAGGTTGGGTGAGGTGCGAACGCTGGCGTCATCGTTGTATGTGCCGGACAACATGAAAAATGCCAGCTGGTTTGCCAAGGCGCGGGATATGTTCACCGCCATTGTGCTGTACCTGATTGAGACGCCGGAGCTGCCCTTCTCGTTGCCTCAGTGCTATGAAATTGCCGCGCAGGGCACCCAACTGGGAGTCTGGGCGCAAAACGTCATTGACGAGCGCAGCGCGAGCGACAGGCCTCTGTCTGCAGAGACGGTGCGAGAGCTGAATATCATTATTTCGGAGTCGAAAGGCAAAGAGTTTGCGCAAGCGATGTCCTTCGTCACGGGGCGACTCAGCGTCTACGGTGAAAAGCTGGTTGCACTGGCGTTGACCGAAAGCGATAACCCCGAAGAGAACATCGACTTCAGTACGTTGCGCGAGCGACCAACCAGCATTTACTTCTGCGTCACCGAGGGGGCACTGAAGAAGTTCGGGCCGCTGATGAACTTGTTCTTCTCACAGGCTATCCGCGAAAACAGCAAGGTCCTTCCGGAACAGGGCGGGCATGTTGAGCTGGATGACGGGCGCATGGCGCTTCGGTTACGTTACCAGGTGCTGTTCCTGATGGATGAGTTTGCGGTAATGAAGCGCATCGAGGTCATGGAAACCGCGCCGGCGCTGACGCGCGGGGCCGGGCTGCGCTATCTCATTATTTTCCAGAACAAGAGCCAGGTCTGCTCTGATGAATGCTACGGTCGGGAAGGTGGCAAGGCCGTGATAGAGCCGTTCCACGTTGAAACGGTTTATGCGCCAGGCAACATCGAGGTGGCCACGGAATACAGCAAACGCCTGGGGAACACCACTATCCGGGTGGCCTCGAGCAATCAGAATGTTTCGGAGGGGCAACGGCGTTCAAAGGGGCGCAGTTTTACGCTGCAGGCGAGGCCGTTGATGTTACCGCAGGAGGTCAACGAACTGCCTTATGGTGAAGAGCTGGTCTTCATGCAGCCCACGAAGCAGACGCCGGCAATGAAGATCCACTGTCGAAAAATCTTCTGGTATGAAGAGCCGGTATTTCGCGCCAGAGTCAACGAAGATACGTATCCACTGCCCCCCGTACCTGCAGGTGATGCGACGAAGGTCGAAACCCTTGTCGTTCCGATGACTACGGCCAAAAAAGGACCGGTAACGTTGTCGTCTCCCCAGGGTGACAGCCTAAAGGATGAACAGCGCCGCCGTGATGCCGGCGTGCCGGAAAATATGACTCAATCTGATATGGAGGACGAAAGCAGCTACACCGATGAATGATGCCGCTGCAGCCGCAGCACCTTTCCCCGAACGTCTTACTTAACAATCAACCAAGGACTCACCATGAAAAAAACCGCAATTGCGGCGGCTTTGCTGTGCCTCTTCGCCAGCAACGTCGCCAGCGCCGGCGAAAAAGTCGATGCCAATGACCCCTGCGCCGTCTTTCTGTGTATGGCCGGTAAGGTTTATGGCCAGTCACCAGGCGAATGCAGCGGTGCCGTGAAGAAGTTCTTCAGCATCAATGCGTTCAAGAAGAAACACCGTTTTAACCCCGGCAAAACCTTTGACATGCGCAAAGAGTTCCTGGGGCAGTGTGCCAGCGCAGACCCGGCGCACGTGAGCAAAATCCTCAGCAAATTTGGCCGTATCCGGGGCTGACGCGCCGCAGGCGGCTTGTCCAACCTCACCCCCGCAAAGAAGTAAATTCTTCACGGGGGTGAGGTTCCATTGAAAGGAAAATCTTATGCTCCTACACCTGAGTCCCCGATATTACGCCCGATATACGGACGTTGCTGTTGATTTAATTGATGTATCGGTGCCTGAATTAAATCTGGTACTGAAAGGCGGAAAAGATGTGGTGATCCGCACTCCGTTTCCGAATAAATGCTATCGGGTGGTTTGCCGAAAAAAAGGCCGTAAAGCCATCAATGGCTTCTTCATTGAAACAGATGCGGTCGTTGAGAATTTCACGCTGATAACCCGCTGGGCAGTGGACGGTGATATCTCGACCCACCGTGTTCACTTCCATATCACCGATGCGGATCATGATGCCGTTACCGATAGCCTGTCGCTGTGGAACGCTGTCTACAATACGCCCTGGCAATCACGTAAGACTCCTGGGCAGGAAAGCTGGACGCCGGCCAGTGCCCAACCGCGCATGACAACCTTTCCCGGCGATAACCGTTCTGAACGGGATGAGCAAATCTATAACATCACCGACGCCGAGGGTTTTGTACGCGAACGCGTGGAATATTTTCCGGTGCCGACCGTTGAGCGTGAAAGGCTGACTACTCCTTTCTGGGGTACTGATCGCCTGCCTGCAATGGAGGACGCGTTTAGCGCGTTGGTTTCACCGTATGCGTATACGCTAAAACCAACGACTCACAATTTTTGGAGTGCAGATGAGGAGGCGGTGTATTCATTACCCGTTGATTTTTGGATCGATGGTTCAAACGATTCGGCCCTTATGAAAGTCCTTACAGAAATCAGAAAGTCAAATCCGTATGCCTTCGCCAATACCAATGACCTGCTTAATAAGGCTCAAGTTTTTTCACCGACATACGTGGTTGCAGATACTGAGACGCGCGAGTTTATCGATAAGGAACTGACGGCGTTTATTTTTTCAATTGATTTCGGCGTTGAAGGTTATGACGAAACGTCAGGGGCTTGTCCTGAGCCTCTGGATGGCGAATGCGGTTGTGCCGGTGCGCCGGACATTCGGTATCACCAGGGTAGAAACGTTTATGTTTGCCTGGCCTGTCATAAGCAAACGGAGCCGCTGACGCGGGTTGATTTTGATGATTTCTTGCCAAAGGAGGACGAATAAATGCGTCTATTTATCGCAGAAAAACCCCAGCTGGCACAAGTGATCGCTGATGCGCTGGGCCAGCCGCGCCGTAAAAGCGGCTATATCGAATGCGGCCAGGATATCGTGACCTGGTGTGTTGGCCATCTTCTGGAACTGGCGCCTCCGGAAGCCCATAACCCGGAGTGGAAAACGTGGAAGGCCGAACATCTGCCGATGAAGCTTCGCCCTGCCAAATATCAGCCCAAGCCTGATACCCAAGATCAGCTTGCCACCATTGGCGAATTGCTCAAGCGTGCGGATGAAGTAGTTCATGCCGGCGATCCTGATGACGAGGGACAACTGCTGGTCGATGAAGTACTGACGTACTTCAGCAATAGCCGCCCTGTTAAACGCGTGTTAATCAACGATTTGAATGTCAATGCGGCCCGTAAGGCGCTGGCGAACCTGCGCGATAACAAGGAGTTCTACGGCCTCTCGCAGAAAGCGCTGGCGCGAAGTATTGGCGATCAGCTCTACGGTTTCAACCTGACCCGAGCCTACACGCTGGCCGGGAGGGAGAAAGGGCTGCGCAGCGTGCTGTCAGTGGGACGAGTCCAGACGCCGATCCTCGGACTGATTGTCAACCGTTACCTGGCTTTCAAAAACCACGCTGCAGCCAGCTTTTTCAATGTCACCGCACAGATGGACTTTCCCGCCGGCGATGTGCCGGCAAAGCTGATTGTGCCAGAGGGCGCTCCTGTCGATGACAAGGGGCGCATCATCGACGAACGCTGGGCGCAGGACGTGGCGCAGGCGTGTCAAGGCCAGGTTGCCCGGGTTACACAAGCCGATATTGAAGAAAAACGGACGCCGGCTCCCCTGCCCTTCTCTCTTCTGGATCTGCAGGCGCAAATGAGCCGGCAGCACGGCATCGATGCAGAAAAAACCCTGGCGCTGACCCAGGCGCTGCGTGAGAAATACAAGGCCATCACCTACAACCGTTCCGACTGCAACTATCTGTCAGAAGAGCAGTTTAGCGAGGCACCGGAGACGCTGGCGGCACTCGCCGGGGCGCTTCCGGAATTGACAGAGACATTCGGACAGGTCGACGCGCAGCGCAAAAGCCGGGCTTTTGACGACAGCAAGGTGTCGGCGCACACGGCCATCATCCCGACGGCGACGCGCATCGACACCGGCGCCATGACTGCCGACGAGAAAACGGTTTACCTGGCGATAGTCAGGCAGTACCTGGCGCAGTTTATGCCGGAAAAACGCTACCAGGCGGCGCAGGTAACGTTTGATGTGTCGGGCCAGGGTTTTATCGCCCGATCAACAAAAACCACTCTGGCGGGCTGGACAGCGCTCATTTCAGGGGGAAAAGAGGACGGTGATGACGAACAACAACAGGAAGCCGCCGGAGCCTTTGCCGTGATGGCCAAACTGCGTGCCGGCGACAGCGGACATTGTCAGTCGGTCAACGTCAGCCGGGAAGCGACAAAACCGCTGCCACTGTATACCGAAGCGACGTTGCTGAAGGATCTGCAAAGAGTGGCCAAATACGTTCGGGATCCGCGTATCAGGAAGCTCCTGCTGGCCCGCGACGAAGGTAAGGCCGGAGAGCATGGCGGCATTGGCACGCCGGCGACGCGGGCCTCGATGCTGACCAAGCTGCAGAAGAATGGCTTCTACACGGTGGAAAAGAAGAAGCTCATCCCTACTCCGCTGGGACTGGAGTTCATCGCAGCGTTGCCGGCTATCGCCAGCACCCCCGATATGACGGCGTTATGGCACGAACAGCAGCAAATGATCCAGGGCGGCGAAATGACGGTCGACGCTTTCCTGGACGAGCTGGAGACGTTCATCGCCGCCCAGGTGAGTAACGTCAATATTGGCGCCATCACCAGCATACCGACGCAGAGCGCCGGAGCTGCAATCAAGGCCCGTTGTCCGATGTGCGGGAATGCGCTGTTCGCGACGCCGAAGGTTTACGGCTGTAAATCCTGCGCGTTCCGTTTGTATCCGCAGGTAGCCGGCAAGACGCTGACACTTAACCAGGTAGAGACGTTGCTGACCACTGGCAGAACGGCGGTCATCAAGGGCTTCAAAAGCAAGGCAGGCAAAGCCTTTGACGCGCCGCTGCAGCTGACGGCAGAAGGAAAAGTGCAGTTTGCACTTAAGAAACGGTAATGCCATATTTGATGAATCTGTAACACTGATAATATAGAGGGAAAACTATGAAAAAACTGATGATATATAGCTCAGCTGCAATTACGTTATGCGCAAGTTTGACCGCTAAGGCCGATGGAGGTGGAACAGAAAGTCCATATATTCTTGTTTCCTATAACGTTGCTGCAATGACATTGACCAAGCTGGCAAGGGCAAACAACAAAGAAATATGTGAAGCTGCGAAATTAAATTTCGAAAAAGAATTTCCAGACAGAACTAGACTTACTTTCAAATGTATACCAGTTCCTAAGTTTACATTGTAAGTTAGAAATAAATTAGCAGCTAATCATATGCTACAGATTTATAGAAAGTGTAGCATATGGTAATAAACTAATCCCAGTGCGCGGTAGCGCACAGAAGGCGGCTCACGGAAAGCACCAGGGAGCACCAGCCCAGAACCGCCGGGCCTTGCGATATTCCATAGTAGCTGGCCCACCCCCTCGCGCTGGAGAGCCTGACGGACTAATAGTCAGCTCTGGCGCCATAATAGCCCGGACGGCGTCCCGCAGTGAGCCAGACGAGCCTGCGAGTCGGTGCGGGCTTTGCCCGCGGGCTGTACTGCGCGTTGGCGGCGTGCCGCCTACGGGGCGATGGTCACTGACGACCATATATCACAAAAAATTGTGATGTGTGATATATGCTCTTCCGGCCTGTTCCGGAGCCTGGGCTACAGATGCGCCACTTCCGAAAAGACAACGCTTGCAGCGGCCGGAGGCCGCGCCGCTTAAATCACACCGCCCAGGCTATGCCTGGACTTCAACGACGCCCCGCCGTTCCGGCGTGTCGAATGTGTTCATGCTCTTCAGCTCCGGGTGGCCATCACCCGGTAAGCCCTTTTGCGGAGGGCTGAATTCGTAGCACCAACGCTGTCCCCCCCACAAGGGGTAGATGAACTCCGCCAAAAACTTTTCCGCCGGCACGCCGGCAAAAAACTTTTTTTCTCCGCCCCTTGCGGGTTGCCATCGCCGTTGCTCCGAGCGCCCTTGCCGCGAAAGAACTCACCGAGAGATGGATAACCACCTGGAAGGAGAAAAAAAGCATGAACACACAAAACGTCAAGACCGCCGCGCCTGAATCTACCGAAAGATGTGGGCTAAAAAGGAAAAAGGCTAACGTACTGTTTCGTATGGCTGTTGTTTCCTCTCAACCCGTCGCTGACGGCGACATGAAAGCACTGTGCAACCATATACGCCATCATGTGCCCGCCAACGAGCTTTATCATGTTGTGCAGCATGTGAACGGCTGCAAAATGGATTTAACGCTGTTGCTGCGCATCAAGAATTTCGAAGGCTCCACCACATCGAAGCCGCTGGGTTTCTTTGTCGGGGCGCGGTTTCTGGCGCTGCTGTGCGTAAATGATAAAGGGCTGTATCTCGAACGCCACGCCCTGCAGCCGGCTTTGGCTCCGTTTGCGCTTACACCGGGGTTTGATAATTTGCCGGGGGGTATTCGTGCGGTGAATTTTTACTCTTCGCTGGACGCTGAAGAACGGAGCGAACTCCTACAATCTCTCTATAGAACGAACGGCTTTAACAGGGGGAGTGCATCAGAAAAAAATACGCGGATTGCTGGAACAATCCGCGATATTATTAAAAATGACACTATATATAGAAATGCGAATGTGAATATAGCCCCATTCTTCAAAAAAATCAATACAAGATTTAAATAACAAGGAGCAGGCCGGGTAACCGGCCTGATTGCTAAGATGATCACAAGTATCAGTAATTTAACAGGGCGAATTAAACAACGGCATAAACGAAAGCGCATCGCTTACCAGGTTAAGCAGGTGCGAAACATTATTGACAATCTCCCAAATAAGTATGCGCTTTTAACTGCGGAGGAAAACAAAAAGGTTTTAGAGGTTCTGGAGCCTGAATACCTTACGTGGCTAGATGCTTTATACGGAGGCGAACGTCTGACAGGTGACCAGCTTGTTTATTTTATTGGACTACTAATTGAGGATAGAGAAAAATGCGTGAAGAACTTAACCGACTGATGAAAGAGTATGAATTGTCTAAAGGCGATGTATGTAGAATTGTTTGTGTGGCAACACATAAGTCTTGCAGTGTCAGGGCCGTTCGCAGTTGGCTAGCCGACCCAGCTAAGGCCTATGCCAAGCCTTGCCCTGAATGGGTTGTGAGTACTTTAAGTGGATATTTAGAAAGTGGAAAATCGATTCCTCGCCTTCAAACAGAAAGAAGTGAAATGTCTGATAAATACACAATAACAACTATGATCGTCTTATTCATTTTTTCTATAGCAGTAACAGCGATGTTCAGTGCAATGATAACCATAAGTTTAAACCCTACCCTAGAAAATGAAGAGTGTCATTTCAAACCATTAATCCTTCAGGAGTCTGAATTTTTTAAATAAAAACAGAGCGCCCAAAAGGGCGCTCCAATTTAATTCTTTTTAAAGTATTCCTTAGTAGTTTCCATAAGTTTATCGTTAACATTTTTTGGAAGTCTTTTTTGTATTTGTGATATATCATTTTTGTATTCATTAAATCTTTTTTCGATCCTCTTAACATCTTTTTGGTGCTGTAAAGAGTCGTAGTAGAAATATCCAGAAAGACAGATAGCCAAGAGCGCGGTAATAACATTAAGTCCTAAAAACATTAACAACCTGGTACCTATATTATTACTGCCAGAAGAAGCGATTTTACGGCTTAGCAAGTTAAGCTGTTGATTTGCATTCTTGATCTCATCGGACATGCCACCAATGATTTCATTTTTTATAGCTGAACGGATCTCCAGCTTGGCTTCATCAAGCTGATTATTGAGAATGCTGCGATGTTTTACGGCCAGTTCCTCAAAGCTGTTTTCGGCTTCTTCTACAGCTGTTGCTAATTTATTAATGCCAACTTCCAAATTTGAGGGTAAGCTCTCTATAGCTGTGCTAACTGCATGAAGGCTGTCAAGCAACTTTTCAGGTATTGATTTTATTTCATTCTCTAAATTAATATAATCTTCGAGTAAATCGTTAATTTTCTGATCTTTAAACTCTTCTGAAATACTTTTGCTCATGATTGTAATCCTTGTGATAAAAGGAGCGGACTGTAGCCCGCTCATCTTTTTATGTGATATTTAAGTTTTTAAATGCAATATCTAAGTCAGAATTGAAACCATTCATCAACATTTTGACTGTCCGAAGATTAGAAAGCTCTTGTCGTATTTCTTTGCTTTCGGCATTTCTAATCAATGTTCTGAAATCGCGGTCATCATTGTAAACATCATCATACTTAAGACCTGATTTTGTGAGAATATTAAATATGTTATTTTGGTAAACTACAGGGTAATTTGAACCGACGATTTTTTTGCAGCTTTTGTCAGCTAAAAAAACAGAGAATTGTCGTTCAATTTGAGTGTCTTTGTCTGCAAGATTAAAGATGATTTTGATCCTATCCTCTTCTATTCCCATATCGAGAAGATTATAAACCGTTGCTATAGAGTCGGTTTGCTGTTTTTCTTGTGGAGTTACCGGGACGATGAAGTAATCGATCAGTTCATGACTACCCTGAAATTCTAGCATTTGAACCATAAACTGCTCAATGTTTGAAGCGCCTACATCAATCAGTGTGCAATCTGAGTCGTCAATCCTTCTCAAGATTTCATCAAATTCCTTGGCCGACAATTTACTGTCGTTCGTGCCGTCAGTATTAATTGTCTCAACCTTGATAATATCAGCACCTTCAAGGCGAGGTTTTAGCATGGCTTGGCAAATAGTAGATTTACCAACATTACCACTGTTATTAAGAACTACAGCTTTTAAATACATGTGTTATCCTCACTTGTTTCTGATGTAATTCGAAAGCATTGTCCCAAGTCTCACTTGGTTGGGGCAATCCCACTCTTTTATTTGCTCTATAGAAACTTGAGCTTCAATCGCTCTTTTTGCAATAGACTCGGAATTAAAGCAAACCCTCACATATTCATTTAGAACAATACTATAATCCGCTTCATGAGCCTGAATTGATCCTCTTTGCTCTATGGGGTTTTCTGTTTGCCTTCCCGGTTTACTTGACGGTTGGGCTGGTTTTGGGTTGCTTACCGATACTTTCTTTTTGGCCCGATCAAGCATATTTTTATATGTTTTGACGGTAAGGTTTTTTTCGGTGCAACTGTTTATGAAGTTAGCTATGTTCCCCCACCCGTAAATTCCTATTGCCTTGCAAAGTTCATCGTAGTGAAGATTGAATGCCGCTTGCTTTGACTTCAAGCGGCCTTCCTTCAAGGTCTTGCATAGTGCATCTAGCTCTTTCATTGGATTTACCTTTAGTGTGTGTGAGTTATTCTGTAAGCTATTTAGTGGGTTGTCAAGTGCGTTAGTAAGTTTTTTTGTGGGTTTTTTTGTGGTTCTTTGGTTTGTTTTGTGGGTTTTTATGTGGGCAGTTGTATGGTGAGTTTATACGTTATCAAAATATTTAGGCACGTGACCGATGTTTACAGATGGCTGCGCCATCCGTAAAATCGACGTGCCAAAGGGGTGCCCCCTTTGAAACCCCGCCGGTGCCCGGCTCGACCTGCG
>Ga0308158_10001884_pt1 | contig 20880 bp, 19 predicted proteins | sample PhyBR2_FD_201038 | JGI IMG/M metagenome (GOLD analysis project Ga0308158, IMG submission 201038) | Phyllosphere microbial communities from UC Gill Tract Community Farm, Albany, California, United States - DLSLB.R2 | ecosystem: Host-associated > Plants > Phyllosphere > Unclassified | place: USA...
GTTGGTTAGAATGCTGGCCTGTCACGCCGGAGGTCGCGGGTTCGAGTCCCGTCCGCTCCGCCAGTTGTCTCAAAGCCCTCGGCGCAAGCCGGGGGCTTTTTTTTGGTCCGCTATTGGCAGCGGCTGAGTTGGGCGCGGGGCAGGAAGCGGGTTAAACTGCCCGGCTCGCCACTCAGGCCTCGATTTGCCCATGCTGCAGAAACTTCGCGACAAGACCTCAGGCTGGATCGTTACGGTGATCATGGGCCTGTTGATGATCCCGTTCCTGTTTGTGATCGACAACAGCTACCTCGGTGGCGTCGGCGCACAGAACGTTGCCAAAGTGTCGGCCCCGCCGTCGTGGTGGACCTCGGCGCCGTCGTGGTGGCCGATGTCGTTCCTGTGGAACCACCATGAAGTCAGCGTCGAAGACTTCCGTGCCCGTTTCGAACAGGCACGCACGCAGGCGCGTGAGCAGCAGGGTGACAACTTCGACCCGCGTGAGTTCGAAACCGCGGAGAACAAGCGGCTGGTGCTCGATCAACTGATCGACGAGCAGGTCGTACGCCTGGCTGCCGAAGACGCGCATATCGTCATCGGCGACAAGGCCGTGCGCGATTACATCGCGGCGATCCCGGCGTTCCAGAAAGATGGCAAGTTCGATGCCGACCAGTACCGCTTGGCGCTGGCGCAGAGCATGCCGCCGCGTACCCCGGCGATGTTCGAGCAACTGGTGCGTTCGAGCCTGCAACAGTCGATCATTCCATCGGCACTGGCGCAGTCCGGCTTCGTGACCAAGGGTGAGAGCGAGCGCCTGCTGAAGTTGCTGGGCGAAACCCGTGACGTGGAGTTCGCGCTGCTGCCAGCCGTCGCGGCAGATACCGCTGCGGTCAGCGATGCCGAGATCGACCAGTGGTACAAGGCGCATCCGAAGGATTTCCGCCAGCCGGAGAACGTCACCATCGAGTACGTCGAGCTCAATGCTGCCAGCATGCCGGCTGCAACGGCCGCCGACGAGGCCACCCTGCGCCAGCGCTATGAAGACGAAAAGATGCGTTTTGTCAGCGCCGACCAGCGCCTGGCCTCGCACATCCTGATCACAGCCGGCAGCGACGAGAAGGCTGCAGAAGCCAAGGCGGCCAAGCTGGCCGCGGAAGCCAAGCAGCCGGGCGCCGACTTCGCCGCGCTGGCCAAGGCCAATTCGGAAGATCCGGGTTCCAAGGACGCCGGTGGCGACCTGGGCTGGGTCGAGAAGGGCGTGATGGACAAGTCCTTCGAGGACGCACTGTTCGCGATGAAGGCGGGTGAGGTGGTTGGCCCGGTCAAGAGCGCATTCGGTTACCACGTGCTGAAGCTGCGTGAGATCAAGGGTGGCGAAGGCCGTCCGTTCGAAGAAGTGCGTGACCAACTTGCTGCCGAGCAGCTGCAGGCCGATACCGAGAAGGCATTCAACGAGTTGAGCGGTCGCCTGGTCGATCTGGTTTACAAGAACCCGACCGAGCTGGGTGCAGCAGCCAAGGAAATCGGCGTGCCCGTGCAGACCCTGGGGCCGTTCGATCGCGCCACCGCCAGCGGCATCGCTGCCAATCCGGCGGTATTGAAGGCCGTGTTCTCCGACGCTTTGAAGGAAGACGGCACGGTCAGCGACCCGATCGAACTGGGCCCGAACCACAGCGTGATGGTGCGCGTCACCGCGCATACCCCGGAGCAGGCGATCCCGCTGGCGCAGGCGCGTGAGCAGGTGATTGCTGCGGTGCGCGCGCACCGCACCGAAGAGGCTTCGAAGAAGGCCGCTGATGCCTTGCTGGCCAAGTTGAACGGCGGCCAGACCCTGCAGGCACTGGCTGGCAGCGAACAGCTGCAGTTGCTGCCGATGCCGGGCCTGCCGCGCACTGCGCCGATGCCGACCGTTGAAGCCAACCGCGCCGCGTTCACTGTCGCCGCCCCGGTCGGCGACAAGCCGAGCTATGGCAAGGTGGAGATGGAGCCGGGCCGTTATGCGGTGTTTGCGGTGACCAAGGTGACCCCGGGCAACCCGGCCGAAGTGCCGGAAGCGCAGCAGGCCATGCTCAAGGACCAGCTGAGCCAGATCGACGGTGCCGCTGCCGCCAAGGCTTATGTCGATGGCATGCGCAAGCGCTACAAGGTGCAGGTGCAGGAATCGCAGCTCTGAGCATCTGAGTGATAAAAGCAAAAGCCCGGCGAAAGCCGGGCTTTTTCGTTGAGGTAGTGCCGAGCCATGCTCGGCAGGGGCGTTGCCCGTCACCTGTCCGCTTGTGGGAGCGGCGTAAGCCGCGAAGCTGACAAGCCATCAGGTTGCTGGCGGATGCCGGTGGTTTCATTGCTGCTGGCTTTGCGGCTTACGTCGCTCCTGCAAGCTGGGGTTGCCGGGAGAGCCCCTGCCGAGCATGGCTCGGCACTACATCAACGCAGGAGCCCGGCCATAGGCCGGGCTTCTGCTCTGGATTCTGTAGGAGCGGCGTAAGCCGCGAAGCTGGTGATCCATCAGATTGCGGGGATGCCGGTGGTTTCATTGCTTCTGGTTTCGCGGCTTATGCCGCTCCTGCAAAAGCAGGGAGGATTGCTGGTAATGCCCCTGCCGAGCATGGCTCGGCACTACCTCAACGCAGAAGCCCGGCCATTGGCCGGGCTTCTGCTCTGGATTCTGTAGGAGCGGCGTAAGCCGCGAAGCTGACAATCCATCAGGTTGCTCGCGGATGCCGGTGGCCTCATCGCTATTGGCTTCGCGGCTTATGCCGCTCCTGCAAAAGCAGGGAGGATTGCTGGTAATGCCCCTGCCGAGCATGGCTCGGCACTACATCAAGCAGAAGCCCGGCCATTGGCCGGGCTTCTGCGTTTGTTCTCATGCGGGAGCGCTGGCTCAGCGCACTTCGTCGTAACGCAGCACCATGCCGGGCTTCAGTACGGCACTGGCATCCAGGTTATTGGACGACAGCAGGGTCTTGACCGAAATGCCATAGCGACGGGCGATGGTCCAGGCCGACTCGCCGCTGCGTACGGTGTGGCGGCGGCCATTACCGGCCGAGGCGACGGTCCGTGATGCCGCTGTTGGGCGGCTGCTGGCGACCGAGGAGGGTGCTGCTGGTGGCGCATCGCGGGTGGCGACCAGCACGCTCTCGCGGTTGTCGCTCTCGATGCTGCCGATGGCTGCAGCCGGTGCCAGCACCCGGGTGCCGGAGCGTGAACTGGTCAGCGCCGGGTTGAGTCGGGCTATGCGCGCCGGATCCAGTGCGTTCTGCGTCGACCAGGCCGCCAACGTGGTATTGGCGGGCAGGGTGTGGCCCTTGAGGATGGGCACCTGGCGATCCAAGGCAGCCATCAGGTCAGGGTCGTTCTCGGACTGTTCCAGCACGCAGGCCAGGGCATGCAGCTTTTCGACGTAGGCGTAGGTGATCGGCGACAGGCCAGGCAGCTCGGAGGCCGTGGCGTTCTGTGCGTTCATGCCGCCGCGGCGCAGCGACTGCAGGATGCGGTATTCGCCGGCGTTGTATGCCATCACCGCCAGCTGCCAGTCGCCGGCAAACATGCCGTGCAGGGTCTTCAGGTAACGCACCGCGGCGCGGGTGGAATCCACGGCCGACAGGCGGCCGTCATAGCCCTTCTCCATCGGCACGCGATGGTTGCGGGCGGTGGTGGCGATGAACTGCCACAGCCCGGCCGGGCCGCTGGCGTTGCGGGCGCCGGGGCGGTAGCCGCTTTCAACGAAGGGGATCAGCGCGAATTCGGTCGGCAGGCCGGCGCTGCGCAGTTCGTCGACGACATAGCCGAACAGCGGCAGCGCATCGTCCTCGACATTGCCCAGCCGTGCCGGGGCGTGCGAGAACTGCTTGCGCCAGCGAGGGCTGGTGGCTTCGGCATCACACTGCGGGGCGGCCAGACCCTCACGGAAGTTGGCGAAGATCTCGCGGCCGTTACGGGTGGTCGCGGCCGGCAGCGACGCCGGATCCAGCGGCAATGCGGTCAGTGCGGCGACGTTCTGGGTCATGCCGGCGCTGATCGGGAGGCCTTGGGCGGCCAGCGTGCCGCTGCCCGTGCCCAACAACAACCCCAGCGCCAACGGCAGACAAAGCCGCCTCATGCGCGAAAACCGTCTTTCCACCGCCGCAATTCGGCGAAGACTTCCACCTCGTCGGTGGGCGCGCGGCCAAGCCGCGCGGCGATCGCTGCAACGATCGCGGTATCGGCAGTCCGCAGGAACGGATTGCATTCCAGTTCACTGGCCAGGACGGCGGGAACGGTAGGACGGGAACTGCTGCGCATGTCCGAGGCTTCCTGTTGGCGGCGCTGCAATGCCGCGTTGGTGGGGTCGACATGCCGCGCAAACACGGCATTGGCCAGCGTGTATTCGTGCCCGCAGCAGACCAGTGTCTGAGGGGGCAGGGCGGCCATTCGCCGGAGCGAGGCCAACATCTGGGCCGGCGTACCTTCGAACATGCGTCCACAGCCCAAGCTGAACAACATGTCGCCACTGAACAAATGGTCGTGGCCGTAGTAGGCAATATGGCTTCGGGTGTGACCGGGAACTTCCATCACGGTGAAGTCGAAGCCGGACAATTCTACCCGGTTGCCTTCGCTGACTCGTTCACATTCCAAGGCGATGCGTTCATCTTGCGGTGCCAGCACCCGCAGCCGCGGCCAGCGCTGGCGCAATTCCGCCACCCCGCCGATGTGATCGTCGTGGTGATGGGTGAGCAGGACACCTGCAGGCTGCATGCCTTGCGCAGCGGCTTCGAAAACCGGGCCGGCCTGACCGGGGTCAACGAAAATCGTGCGGTCATCAGGCGTTTGCAGCGCCCAGATGTAGTTGTCCTGAAATGCGGGCAGGGCGATCAGTCGCATAGAATTGGAAAATGCCTGCCGCCAAGTCCCCCCGTCAAGCTGCAGTCTCGCCCTGGTTTGAGAAAGCCGGGGCGCAGGCGATGCGGGAATGGGAGCAGCGGCTGCTGTCTGAACAGATGCGCGGATTTCCCTCGCCGCCATGGCTGTGGATGGCGCCAAACGCCTTCTGGCGGCCAACCCCCTCCCCGCAGGGGCGTGGCCTGCACCTGCACCGCGACCCGCAAGCGCCTGGCTGGGCAGGCGATCTGCGCTGCAGCCTGCCGCTGCCGCTGCCCAGCGAGTCGATCAAGGCCATCGTCATCGAGCACCCGGCGGCCGAGGAGCTGGAGTCCTTGCTGTCCGAGTGCGCGCGGGTGCTCATGCCCGGCGGGCGGGTCTGGGTGACCCTGCTCAACCGCTGCAGTCCCTACCGCGCGCATTGGCAATGGCAGGGTGCGCGGCCGCCCTCGGTGGCACGTTGCAGGACACTATTGCAGCGGCAAGGCATACGATGTCGCTCGCTGCGGCACTATGGCCCGCTGTGGACGCAGTCGGGCAATACCCCGGGCACGGCTCTGCCGGCCCTGCGCGCCTTGTGCGTGCTGGAAGCTGAAAAACGCACCGCGGCCTTCATCGGCCCGATCAAGGCCAGTCGCGTCAGTTGGCGCGGCCCGGTGGCGACCTGAATTCAACGGAACACTATGAAGTCAATTGAAGTACATACCGATGGCGCCTGCCTCGGCAATCCCGGCCCCGGCGGATGGGGCGCGTTGTTGCGCTACAAGGGCCACGAGCGCGAGCTCGCCGGTGGCGAAGCCCACACCACCAACAACCGGATGGAGTTGATGGCCGCGATCATGGGCCTGGAGACGCTCAGCGAGCCCTGCAACATCACCTTGTTCACCGATTCGCAGTACGTACGCCAGGGCATCACCGAGTGGATGTCGGGCTGGGTGCGGCGCAACTGGAAGACCGCCGGCGGCGACCCGGTCAAGAACCGCGACCTGTGGGAGCGCCTGCACGAGGCCACCCAGCGCCATCAGATCGACTGGCGCTGGGTCAAAGGCCACTCCGGTGATCCGGACAACGAACGCGTGGACCAGTTGGCCCGCGATGCTGCAATCCGCGTGCGCGCTGGCGCCGCGAGCAACTGAGGTAGCTGATGCGCCAGATCGTCCTTGATACCGAAACCACCGGCCTGGAATGGAAGAAGGGCAACCGTGTGGTCGAAATCGGCTGCGTGGAACTGCTCGAGCGGCGGCCCAGCGGCAACAACTTCCACCGTTACCTGAAGCCGGATTGCGATTTTGAAGCGGGCGCCGCGGAAGTCACCGGCCTGTCGCTGGATTTCCTCGCCGACAAGCCGCGCTTCGAGGAGGTGGTGGATGAATTCCTCGCCTACGTGGATGGCGCCGAGCTGATCATCCACAACGCTTCGTTCGATATGGGCTTCCTCGAGAACGAGATGAGCCTGGCCGGCAAGGGCCGCCTGGCCAGCCGGGTGACGGTGACCGATACCTTGGCGATGGCGCGCGAGCGTTTCCCCGGGCAGCGCAACTCGCTGGACGCGCTGTGCCGGCGCCTGGGCGTGGACAACGCCCACCGCACCCTGCATGGCGGCCTGCTCGATGCGCAGATCCTGGCCGACGTCTATATCGCGTTGACCTCGGGCCAGGAAGAAATTGGTTTTGGCCAGCCCGAAGCCGAATCGACCAATGCCGGTGGCGTGGTGCAGGCATTCGATGTGTCGGCACTGCTGCCACGGCCGCGCGTACTGGTGACTGCCTCGGAGCAGGAAGCGCATGAGGCGCGCCTGGCCCGGTTGCGCAAGAAGGCTGGGCATGCCTGGTGGGACGGCGAGCCTGCGCCGGCAGCGGGCGAATCGGCCTGAGTCGTGCTGCTCGTTGACTGACGTGGCGTTCCGCCGCCCTAGTGGCAGCGGATCAGGACGACGGTGATATTGTCCGAGCCGCCGCCATCCAGCGCGGCGGCGACCAGTGCGTCCACGCACTCCTGCGCGCTGCAGTCGCCATGGGCCAGTGCCGCGCTGAGGCTGGCATCGTCCACTTCCTCGGTCAGCCCGTCACTGCACAGCAACAGCTGCATGCCGGGGCGCAGTTCGCCGGTGGTGATGGCGACGTTGAGATGGGCCGGATCGGTCACGCCCAATGCCTGGGTGACCACGTTGCGATGCGGATGGGCGCGCGCCTGCTCGGCGGTGAGCGTGCCCTGCGCGATCAGCTCCTGCACATAACTATGGTCCTGGCTGAGCTGGCCCAGCTTGCCGTCGCGCCACAGATAGGCACGGCTGTCGCCGACCCAGGCCACTTCGTAGCGATTGCCCTGCACGCGCGCGGCCACCACGGTGGTGCCCATCGGCAGACTGTCGTTGCGGCGACGGGAGGTGCGGATGATTTCCTCGTCGGCAGTACGGATGGCCTGGGCCAGCGCGGCACCATTGCGTACCTCGCGGACGATGGTTTCGCGCGCCAGCGCGCTGGCTACCTCGCCGCAGGCATGGCCGCCCATGCCATCGGCCACCAGCCACAAGCCGAGCTCACCGTCACCGTAATAGGTGTCTTCGTTGAGCTGGCGGCGCAGGCCGACGTGACTGAGGTGTCCAAATTCGATCATGGGTGCCCGGACGGGCGGTGTTTCGGCAGGGAAGGTCGCTGCATCATCGCGTTCATGGAGGTGTACGGCAAGCGCCTGCGGACACCCGTTTGGCTGGCGGATTGCAGCGCCGGGATGGCGGATGGCGTTTTTTTGTTAAAAACCGCTTGTCCGCGCAGCCGATGCCTATTATTATTCGCAGCCCGGTTCGCCGGGGAACATCTGGAGAGGTGGCAGAGCGGTTGAATGTACCTGACTCGAAATCAGGCAGGCGTTTATAGCGCCTCGGGGGTTCGAATCCCCCCCTCTCCGCCAGATACTGAAAAAAGCCACCTTCGGGTGGCTTTTTTCTTTGTGTGCAGCCTGTGCCCTGGGGCTGCGGCGGAATACCCGGCAGCAGCGACTACACTGTGCGCCTGATCCAACCGGTAAACCCCATGTCAGAAATCCTCGTCCCCGTGTCCTTCGGTGAGCTGTTGGACAAGATCTCCATCCTGCAGATCAAGTCCGAGCGCATGAGCGATGCGGCAAAGCTGGCCAATGTGCGCAATGAGTTGAACGCGCTGGACAGCACCTGGGCCGCGCACCCGGCTGCCGCGCAGGACATCGCAGCGCTGCGTACCGAGCTGAAGGCGGTCAATGAGCGCCTGTGGGATATCGAAGACGACATCCGCCTGAAAGAGAAGGCGCAGGCCTTCGACGATGCGTTCGTGCAGCTGGCCCGCAGCGTCTACATCCAGAACGATGAGCGCGCGCGCATCAAGAAGGCCATCAACCTGGCGCTGGGTTCCAGCTACGTGGAAGAGAAGTCCTATCAGGACTACCGCGCCGTCTGACAGCCGCAGCGCTGCCGCTTTGCTCCCTCCCTTGCGCAGCAGGGGAGGGTTGGGGAGGGGTTGGCTTTAGGGGCCTTTCATGGGTCCCGAGCTTCGCGGCTTATGCCGCTCCCACATTGCAGGCCGCGCCGCAGCCTCTCAGTTCGGATGATCCGCGCGATAGCGCTCGAATGCGGCAATCGCATCTTCCACCGTGATCAACGACATCACCTCGTCGAACTCGATCTTGGTGCCCCATTTCAGCGCGCTGGCCGGCTTGTCGAGATAGCGACGGGCGGCATCGTCATAACGGTCCACGCAATAGCGGCGGTCGGAATACGGGCCGCTGCGGGCCGGGTTGCTGGCCGCATGCAGGCCCAGCACCTTGGTGCCGACGGCATTGGCGATATGCATCGGCCCCGAGTCCGGGGTGACCAACAGCGAGGCGCGGGCCAGCAGTGCCGGCAGCTGTTTGAGCGTGTCCTTGCCGACCAGGTCCAGCGCCGGGTGCTTCATCGCGGCGAGGATGGCGTCGCTGGTGCTGCGCTCCAGGTCGCTGCGGCCGCCACACAGCACCACCCGCCAGCCCTGGCTGGCGGCGTGGTCGGCCAGGGCGGCGTGGCGCTCGGGGTACCAGTTGCGGCGCTGGTGGCTGGAGCAGGGCGAGATCATCAGCACCGGGCGGCCATCCTCGTCCCACTGCGCCCGTGCCCACTCATGCGCCTCCGGCGGCGTGGCCAGGTCCCAGCTGACTTCGGTCTGCTTCAGGCCCAGCGGCTCGCAGAAGCTGCCGATGGCATCGAGTACATGGATGCCGGGGCGGTCGGGGATGCGCTCATTGATGAAAAGACCGTGCAGGTCCTTGGAGCGTGACTTGTCGTAGCCGATACGGCGCTTGGCCGGGATGAAGGCCGACAGCAGATTGGCGCGCGCGGCGACCTGCATCTGCAGCAGGGCTTCGAAGCGACCGGGCGGAAATTCGCGACGCAGCGCACGCATTCCTGCCAATCCGCTGCGCTTGTCGTAGATATGGAAGTGCACACCGGGCAAGCCATCGAGCAGCTTGTGGCCGGCCTTGTCGATCACCCAATGCAGGGGTTTGCCCGGGAAGCCCCGCTGCAGCGTGCGTACCAGCGGGACCACATGGGTTACATCGCCCAGTGCCGAGAGGCGTAAGAGGCACAACGGGGAGGACGATGCAGGCATGTGTTGTTAGACTCGTATTGATGGTCGCATTTGACGCCACTGAAGCGCTGACGCCCTGCCGCGATGGTCGCGGCTATGGCGCCATTCTGTTCGACCGCGAACGCCTGCGGCAAGCCGAACCGGGCTTGTTCGCGCCTGCCCAGTGGGGCAGCAAGGCCCATCCAGTGGGCGATGGCGGGCGCGGCGGTGCATGGTTCATCGACGCACCCTTCGGTCGCAGCGTGCTGCGCCAGTACCTGCGCGGCGGCGTCGCCGCCAAGATCAGCCACAGCAGCTATCTGTGGCGTGGTGCCAACCGCACGCGCAGCTTTGCCGAGTTCCGGCTGATGCGCGAGCTGATCGCGCAGAAGCTGCCAGTGCCGCGCCCTTATGCGGCGTTCTATATGCGCGAAGGCCTGCGTTACAAGGCGGCACTGCTGATGGAGCGGCTGGAGGACGTGCGCTCGCTGGCCGACCACGCGCAGGTCGCCGGGCGCGGCGCACCATGGGAGGAGGCTGGGCGGATGATCGCGCGCTTCCATCGTGCCGGCCTGGATCATGCCGATCTGAACGCCCACAACATTCTGTTCGATGACGCTGGCCGCGGTTGGCTGATCGATTTCGATCGCGGCGTGCTGCGCATTCCTGCCACCCGCTGGCGCGAGCGCAACCTCAAGCGCCTGCTGCGCTCCTTGTTGAAGCTGCGCGGTGCGCGCAGCCGAGAGGACGTCGAGCAGGACTACGCGCGGCTGCGCCGCGCCTATGATCTGGCCTGGAACCGGGGCGTGTGAGATGAGTTGGGCCTTGCGTTTTCTGGGCGTCGGCAATGCGTCGGCGGTGGAACTGGGTTCGCCGATGTCGGTGATCGAGCACGGCGGCGCGCCGTGGCTGACCATCGATTGCGGTGGCGAGGGGCTGACTGCCTACCGCAACCACTACCGCGCCATGCCGGATGCGGTGTTCGTTACCCATATCCATCTGGATCATGTGGCGGGTTTCGAGCGCTTGTTCGTCGACGCCTTCTTCAACCCGCAACGGCGCGGCAAGGTGCGACTGTACGTGCCGGCGCCGCTGGTACCGTTGCTGCACAAGCGGGTAGGGGACTACCCGAACGTGCTGGCCGAAGGCGGCGCCAACTTCTGGGATGCCTTCCAGCTGATCGTGGTGGGCGAGGCATTCTGGCATGAGGGCGTGCGCCTGGAAGTGTTCCCGGTGCGCCACCACTGGCCGGAAACCGCCTACGGCCTGCGCCTGCAAGGTGCGCTGGTATGGAGCGGCGACACCCGCCCGATCCCGGAAATGCTGGCGCGTTTTGCCGATGACAACGAGCTGATTGCCCATGATTGCGGCCTGCACGGCAATCCCTCGCATACCGGCGTGGACGACCTGGAGCGCGAATACGACGCCGCCACCCAGGCGCGGATGATGCTCTACCACTACGCCAGCGCGGCCGATGGCGAAGCCCTGCGTGCCCGTGGCCACCGCGTGGCGATGCCGGGCGAGTGCGCTGTGTTGGCCGAGCCGACAGCGCCGCGTGCGGAGCCGTTCGAGGGCTGAGCGTCGTGCTTCGGCTCCACCGCGCTTGGGCGCACGTAGGCCCCAGTAACTCCAAGCAATGATCACTAAGCCCCTCTCCCGCCTGCGGGGCGAGAAGAGGCGCTTGCGAACCACCGGTTCGCGAATCTTGGAGCGCACTCGCGGCAACGCGGGGGCCGGGGCGCGGAGCGGGGGTTGGGGTGAGGGCAAGGCCGAAGCCAGCCTCTGTCAGCCCCATCCGAACCCTCCGAGGCAACGTAGCCCGGGTAAGCGCAGCGCACCCGGGAAGCATGCCGGTTAACTCGTAACCAATAAAAGGCCAATTCGTGGCCGGCAATCAGTCGATCGCCTGGCAGAAGTCTTGCACGGCCAAAGCCCCGGGTGCGCTGCGCTTACCCGGGCTACAACGCGCACAAGCAAGAGCCGCCGCTTCAGCAGCCGCGCAATTTTCCAAGGCCCAAAAAGGTGGCGACCCCGCCGGCTGACCTCGGCGCCCGCGTCGATCGATACCGTTGCTGCCTTCCGGCCCTGGCGGGATTTTCGACCTAGCGTCGCGAGGGGCCGACGGGGCCACCATAGAGACGGTTTGGCCGCGCTAGGCGCGGCCATTCACGATACGAGAGGCTGGGGCGATGCGATCATCAGCCGCCGATGCTTCATGGACCGGACACAAACTGGAGCAGGTCCCGATCGTGTGCGGCGATTGTAACGTATGCATGCACCAGCCGACCAGCGTTCCGGCTTGAACCCCGTGTAACCCGCCGCCGCCGGTTTGCGGCCCCAGACGCCCGGCTTGGATAGAATGCCCGCCCAACGGAGGACGACCTCCGCCCATCACGGGACTTCACCCAGGACGGCCTGGCTTCTCTAGGAGGCTGTATGGCTTGGATCTATCTCGTGGTTGCTGGTGTGCTGGAAATCGTCTGGGCGCTGGCAATGAAGCAATCCCACGGTTTCACCAAGCTGGTTCCCAGCATCGTCACCATCATCGGCATGATCGCCAGCTTCTGGTTGCTGGCCTTGGCCATGCGTACCTTGCCGCTGGGCACGGCCTATACGATCTGGACCGGTATCGGCGCGGTGGGCGCGTTCATCATCGGCATCATCTTCCTGGGCGAGCAGATCAGCGCGATGCGTATCGGCGCGGCGGTGCTGATCGTCAGCGGACTGGTGCTGATGAAGCTGTCCAGCAGCTGATAACGGCTTCAGTCTTCGCCCAGCACCAACACCATCTCGACCGCATCCAGACCCGGGCCGTGGCCATCCGCCACGACCCGGGTCACGGTGAATCCGAGTCGCGCATAGAAGTCCTGCGTGTGCTGACTGGTGCTGAGCTCCACGCGCTTCGCGTTCGGGCTCTGTCTGGCCTGCTGTAAACGCGCAAGACTCAATTGTCTGCCGAACCCCTGCCGATGCACGCTGCGTTCGACCATGCCCCAGCAGAAAACGGCGACGCCATCGGCCCGGATGGCCAAGCCGCCGCAGGCGACAACCCGGTCATCGTGCTCGATCAGCTGATAGTCGCAACCCTGCGTATCGCGCTGTAGAAACTGCTCGAAGTCTGCGCGTTCGGCTAGCGTGAAGTACTTGGGTACATTGCTGTCGAACAGCGACAGGCAGGCGTCGGCATCAGCAGGTTGATAGGGGCGGATCGGCATGCGCTGCAATCTAGCAGCTTCCGTTCGCTCATTCTCTGGACGTTCGATGGAGAGAGGATGGGGGCTGCTTTAGCTGTTGTTTTTGCTATGGCTCTGGCCTTAGCCCCTCTCCCCTTGCGGGGTGGAAGGGGCCGGCTGACGAACCACAGGTTCGTGGCCCCTGGAACGACCTTGCGCCAGCGCAAGGGCCGGGGCGCGGAGCGGGGGTTGGGGAGAGGGGAGCGCGCAGCGTGCTTTTTAGTGCAGAGCACAGCGATAGAAAGCAAACATCCCAATCACCGCGACATCGAATAGGGCAACGTCGCCGCATCAGCAGCCCAGGACTTGTTCGGCTCAGCCTGCATCGTGAACCGCAGCTCCCCACCAGCAACAATCTCCTGGTGCGTCACATAAGCACGGTCCAATGGCTTGCCGTTGAGGCTCACCGAGCCAACATACGTATGCGCAGCATCCAGCCTGTCAGCCACGATCCTGAAGCGCTTCCCATCCGGCAGATTCAAGGTTGCCTGCGGCAGGAACGGTCGCCCGATGATGTACTGGTTGCTACCTGGCGTAACCGGATAGAAACCCAATGCGGTAAACACATACCAGGCCGACATCTGCCCAAGATCATCGTTCCCCGCCAGACCATCCGGGCGGGCCGCGTACTGCGTGTCCATGATCTGCTTCAAGCGCGCCTGCGTGCGCCACGGCTGCCCGGCATGTGCATACAGGTAGGCAACATGGTGGCTGGGTTCGTTGCCATGCGCGTACCAGCCAATCAGGCCGGTGATGTCTTCCATGTGCGCGAAGATCGACGGATCAACCTTGGCTTCAAACACATCATCTAGGCGCTGCAGCAGCTTGTCGCTGCCGCCATGCGCCGCCGCCAAGCCGGCGACATCCTGCGGCACATACCACGAGTACTGCCAGGCATTACCTTCAGTGAAATCCGTGCCGTAACCGCTGGCGCTGGGATCAAACGGCTCGCGGAAGCTGCCATCGCGCTTGCGCGCGCGCATGAAGCCGGTGCCCGGGTCGAACGCATGCTTCCAGTTCGCCGCACGCTTGTTGAATTCGCGCGCTACCTCGGTCTTGCCCATGTCCTTGGCCACCTGGGCGATGGTCCAGTCGTCATAGGCATATTCCAGCGTCTTGCTGGCCGCTTCGCCTTCCTCATCGATCGGCACATAGCCGAGCTCGCGGTACTGCGCGATGCCGTCGTACGGACCATAGTTGGCGCTGGCGACCATGGCCTGCAGCGCCTCCTCGGTGTCGTAGCCACGGATGCCCTTCATATAGGCATCGGCGATCACCGGCACCGCGTGGTAGCCGATCATGCACCAGGTTTCCAGGCCGTGGAACGACCACACTGGCAGCACGCCGTAAGGACTTTCGCGGCGTGAGGCCAACAGCGAATTGACGAAGTCATTGGTGCGCTGCGGTGGCTGCACCAGCGTGGCCAAGGGGTGCAAGGCGCGATAGGTGTCCCACAGCGAGAACGTCGAATAGTTCGTCCAGCCCTTGGCCTGGTGCACCGCGTTGTCCGGCCCGCGATAGCGGCCATCGCTGTCCATGAACAAGGTTGGCCCAAGCAGCGTGTGATATAGCGCGGTGTAGAAGCGCGTGCGCTCGTCCGCGCTGCCCTGCGCATCGACCGCGCCCAGCGCCTCGCTCCACTGCTGCTTGGCGGCAGTGCGCATGCCATCGAAATCCCAACCCGGCGCTTCCGCATCCAGGTTGGCAATCGCGCCTTCCTCGCTGACCGGCGAGATGGCCACCTTCACCAACAAGGGCTTGCCAGCCTCCGGCACCACATCAAAGGCAGCAACCAACTGCCGGCCTTCGATCTGCGCGCGCTGTGTCGGGTCCTTCTCGCCCGGCGGCGGGAAGCCCTTGTAGACGACATCCTGCTCGGTGTCGTGCAGCTGATGGCCGCTGAGCGGCTGCGAGAAACGCATCGCGAAATACAGCTGCCGGCCCGGCGCCCAGCCGCGCGTCTCGCGGAAGCCGGTAACCGTGCCATCGGCCCGCACTCGCAGGCGCGACCACAGGATCTTGCCTGGGTAGTCATACATGCTGGTACGCAGATCGAGCACGACATGCGCAGGCTTGCCAGCCGGGAAGCTGTAGCGGTGCATGCCGACGCGCGCGCTGGCGGTCAGCTCGGCGCGCACCTTGTAGTCGTCCAGGGTCACCGCGTAATAACCCGGCTGGGCGGTCTCGCTGGCATGGCTGAAGCGCGAGGTGTAACCGCTCAAGGGTTGATCCGGATTGCCACGCTCCAGCTTCAACTCACCGGTAGTAGGCATCAGCAGCAGATCACCCAGATCCGAATGGCCGGTGCCGGAGAAATGCGTATGCGAGAAGCCGACGATGGTGTTGTCGTCATAGCGGTAGCCCGCCGCCCAGCCATAGCCGTTCTTGCGCGACTGGATGCGGGTATCGGGCGACAGCTGGACCATGCCGTAAGGGACGGTCGCCCCCGGATAGGTATGGCCCTCGCCACCGGTGCCGATGAAGGGGTCTACTGCGGTAAAAGCCCGGTGTTCGTGGGCTGGGGAGGGCGTCAATCCTGAGGAATGTGCCATCGTGATGGCTCCCATGGCTGCTGCAACTACCAGAAAGGTTGCACCTGACAGTTTCATTGAGCACCTGTTTTAGATCGGTCTAATTCAGGAAATTAGCACGCTCAGCTGCCCAATGTGTATCGCTGCCAGATTCCCTTGCGTGATCCGATGGGCCGGGTTCCATTGGCAGAAAAACTGCATCGATTGGGTATTGGCATGCTAGCTGCTGGCGTACATCACGCGGCTGTCGCGACGCTACGTGTCGCAACCCGCGCTGCAGGCATCTGCAGGCGTCTGCAGGTAGCCGCGGTCGACCTTCAGACACATGCAGTGCCGTCGTCCGCTTATGCGAAGTCGTTCTTTGCATAACGCGCTGTGCCCACGATTGCTGGCCGCTGTTGAGCGATAGGATGAGTTGTGCGTTGAAGCTGAGTGGCGGTATCTGCGGACAAATTCCTGTTGTCTGCGCTGATCCGAGCGAACGCATCCTGAAGGTTTTCAACGCTGTTGTGGCAAACAGGGAATTTCACCGGGAGGCTGGTCACGCTCCAAAGGAAGGAACTTGTGTCTGCCGAGAAAGAGACGCGCCATCGCACTGGTGAGCTGCGTCGCGGAATTGTCACGCTGGCCGTCTTGGCTTGCCTGAGAACCGAGAATCATGGATATGCAATTCGGTCGATGCTGGAGAGCAAAGGCCTTCCGCTCAAGGAAGGTACTTTGTATCCCTTGTTGCGACGATTGGAAGGGCAGCAGCTTCTCATCAGCAGGTGGGATGTATCCGGTGATCGGCTGCGTCGCTACTACACACTGACCCAGCTTGGGAGCGGAGCGCTTGAGTTGCTGCAGAGCCAATGGGAACTGTTGAGTGAGATCGTGGTCGCCCTGCAGGCGCAGCATGAGTGAACGGAGCAAGCCGATGCACTATTGCAACGATTATATCGAGGACGTCATCCATCGGATCCCGTTGGTGCGGCGGCGGCAGGCGCGATGCGATCTGGAGCACACTCTGGAAGGCGCTCTGGATGCAATGCGTGCGGGTAATCCTGGTCTTGAAGACGACCACCTGGCAGCGCTGGTCGTGATGGAGCAGCCTTCTGCAGCGCTGGTGGCCGAGGATTACCAGAGCATTTTCCCCGGGCTGATCAGTGAACAGCTGGGCGCTCTGCACCGCAGTGTTGTCGTGACAACAGCATCGATATCGGTGCTCTGTGTTGTGGCTGCTTGGCTTGCGGTTGGGGAAGCAGCGCTCCTGGGGCTGCTGGCCAGTGTTCTCCTTGTGCTTCTCATCGTCTTTCCGGTAATCACACTGAACTTCCTTGGCTTGCAGAAGATGGGTTGGGTGCCGGTTTTCCCCGGGCCGGTGTTTCCCGCGGCAGAACAGCGAAGTCGTTGGCGAGGAAAGGGTTCTGTGCTGGCGTGCCTTGCGGTGTTCTTCGCCCTGTTGCCGCTCTGGCGTGGTTGGCCTGCATCCTGGTCGTTTTCAGGCTATCCGCTGAACGCGCGGTCCTTCCTTATCCTTTCGGACTGGTTCCTGGGTTGGCCGACGCTGCTTGCGCTCGCATGGATTGCAGTGTTCGCACTATTGAATGGTACCCGCGTGTATCAACCGCAGTACCGTGCGACGGTCTACGTCCTTGCAATCTGGCGCCTGCTAGGTGCCGGGTTGGCGGCGGCTGTGCTGCTGTCAGGCGAGGTGTTCTCGGCCGACAAGCTTGCTTGCCTCTTCCGACAGGGCGAGGTGGCCGCAGGCATGGTTGAAACGTTCACAGTGTTGGTGATCAACGTTGCAAACTTCTGCGCCTGGTTGACGACGCTGACGTTGTTGGGCACGGGTGCAACCAAAGCATGCGACGTATTGTGGCGCACATGAACTTCTGGACGTTGGCGGCTTCGCAGATCAGAAGGCAGCGCGCCCAGCTGGTACTCACGTGGGCGTGCTTGGCAACCGCATTTCTGCTGTTTGGCCTGCTGCTGAGCGTACGTCAGGTGCTCGAAGCGGGCTCCAGTGCGGCGTCTTCCTATAGGTTGCGGACCAGTGGTGCGAGCTCTTCCGCGCAGTTCATGCCTATCAGCATTGCCGCGAAAATAGCAGCGGTCAGCGGCGTTCGGAACGTCATCTACGCGACCGCGACACCTGCCGCATTCCAGAATGACCCTCGCCACTTCCTGCTTCAGGCGGTCAGCCAATCCGGATTCCTGGAGACTTTTCCGGAGTTGAGTGTGACACAGCCTGCACGTGCACTCTGGTCAACGCAGAAGACAGCACTTGTGGCGGGGCCGGATCTTGTCGCGAGGTTTGGTTGGCAGGTTGGCCAGGAAGTCGCCCTGCAGACAAATGTGCTCAACAGAGACGGAAGTGGCGCATGGTCGTTTCAGCTGATTGGAACCTATACGAGCGCTGATCCGAAGATACCGGGGGATCTGGCGTTCGTTCGCTATGACTATGTGAACGACAGCCGCGTAATGGATAAGGATCAGGCCATCGCATTCATCTCAACGTTGCAGGATCCGGCCCAAGCCAGCGAGGTCGCTGGCCGAATAGATCTGCAGTTCGCGACATCCAATCCAAAAGTTGTCACCAGTCCCGAGAACGAATCTGCGCAGAGACAGCTTGCAGAGTTCGGAGACTTTGCGTCGCTGATTGCGATGGTCGCCGTCGGGGTGTTTGCCAGCATGCTCGTGCTCGCAAGCATCGTCTGGCATGAGCGCGCGACCATGCGTCTGCGCGACTTTGCGTTGCTCAAGGTTCTTGGCTTTCCCCGCCGCACCGTTGTGATGATCGTTGGATTGGAGATTCTCTTGGTGACGCTGGCTGCAGCAGGCATGGGGACTGCATCTGCACGGTTGATAACGGTGGCATTTCGGGAGCAGGTGCAAGGCGTCGTACAGGGCTTCAGTTTCCCTGCGGCGGGTTATGGCCTGGTGCTGTTGGTGGCTGGATCGTTCGCTCTGGCATCGGGTGCGCTGGCTTGTGTGATTGCCTTGCGCACGCCGCCGCTTGCAACGCTGAGGGGCGGCAACTTATGAGCTTCATCCGGCAGTCTCTAGGCGTTCTTGAGTACCTGCTCTCAACGTGGTGGATGCGACCTGTTGCAGCTGCTTGCACGATGCTTGGTTTCTTTCTGACCGGTGCGGCATTTGTGTCTGTCAGCAGTCTTTCCGCCGGCATGGAGTCTATGTGGCGACTCAGCGGGCGTGATGATGTCGCCGTAATCGTGGCCCAGTCCTCCCTGTCGGAACTGAACAGCCGGCTGCCGATCTCAATCCCCGACTTGCTGCGACAAGCGCCAGGATTGGCAGTTGGGCGATCGATCAGGCCAGAGGTAGTTGGGACGACGACCTTGTTATCCCATGGTGATCTGCGCCCCCACTCGATCCTTGTGCGTGGAAGGGAGGTGGCAGCGGAGCGGGATCCTCATGCCATCGTCAAGGGGCGCTGGTTTCGCTCTGGCACAAGTGAGGTTGTCGTCGGGAGCGAAGTTGCAGCCCGCATGACCGGTGTGGAAGTCGGGCGTGCATTGATGGTGAATGGCACCGTGTTGCGCGTCGTGGGTGTTCGCAGAGCCAGCGGTGGTCTTGAAGACAGTGAGATATCCGGCGATGCGTTGGCGATGGCTGCTGCGCTGGGAATGTCGGGGCAATGGAGTCTTGTCCGGGTGAAGCTGTCAGCGGCGGCTGCCTTTGCCCCGTTCTCCCGTTACCTGGACAGCATGCCGGGTCTGGGAGTCAGCGCCATCCGGGAGAGTGAGTTGGTCGAACGACAGGCGGCGGGGTTTCGCAAGTTGATACAACTGCCTGGCGCGGTACTGATCGGCTTGATGGCGCTTGGGGCATGCCTTGGCTCTGTGACTGTCCTGCAATCCGCGATGCAACGCCGTTCGCGTGAGATCGCAACACTACGGGCGCTGGGGTTCGATGCGGCATCGCTGGGAATGAGCACGCTGATCGAATCAGCGCTGCTGGCGGTGCTTGGTGCGCTGGCCGGGGGGGTGTTGGCATCGTGGCTGCTCCAGGGCGTAGCGGTCGTTACTTCCACTGGTATGCACGCCATCGCTTTTCATTTGGATACGCGATTGACGTCGATCATTGCTGCAGTGATCGGCGCGGTGACGGTTGGTTTGGCCGGCGGAATTGTTCCTGCGCTCTCCGTTCTGCGGTTGAGAGCGATTGACGCGTTGCGAATTTCTGATGCTGCTTGAGGAGCTGGCATGAGCGATCTGGTGATTTCACATGTTACGAAGATATACCAAGGCAAAGGCGCGGGCAGGATTCGCGCACTCGACAATGTGTCGTTGAGCGCTGCGTGCGGGAAGATCACCGCCTTCCTTGGTCTCAACGGCGCCGGCAAGACCACGCTTATCAAGATAGTGGCCGGATTGGTGCTGGCCGATGAGGGACACATTTCGTTCAATGGGGTGAACGTGGGGGCGGCTGCTTACACTGCACAGGTTGGAGCTGTTTTCGAGGGCAATCGAAATATCTATTGGCGGCTGACGCCGCGTGAGAACCTTGAGTACTTCGGCGTGCTGCGGGGCTTGGCGATCGGGGTTGCGAAGCGGCGCGCCGGCGAGCTGATCGACAAACTGCAATTGAGCGCCCAAAGGGACACGATTGCGGCGAAGCTGTCCAGAGGCATGCAACAGCGGTTGGCCATCGGGCTCGCACTGGTGCATAGGCCGTCGTTGTTGCTTCTGGATGAGCCAACACTCGGTGTGGATGTCGAGAACCTGATGGTACTGGTCGGCATGATCCGCGGTCTGGCGCAGGAGGGGGTGTGCGTGATCCTGACTTCGCACCAGATGGATGTGGTTGATCAGCTGGCTGATCGGATCGCGTTGGTGTCCAACGGAAGGTTGATGGCGTTGGAAGAGCGTGGACTTTTCATGCAGCACTCGGAGTCGATGCCATACACGTTGCGATTCCAAGGGGCGTTGGATGAGGTAAGGGCGGAACTGTTGCTGGCACTTGGAGTGGCTTGTTCTGGCTCGGAGTTGCTGTGTCCGCCGGGACTCTTGTACGAGGTTCTGAGAGTTCTTGAGCCGATGAAAGTGGAATCCTTGACCAACCAGTTGGATCTGGGGCGCGTTTTCCTGCAGCGAATCAAGGAAGCAGAGACATGCTGAATATCTATCTTGTTGAAGCACGCCGACAGTGGATCATGTTTCTCCGCTATCCCATGGAGGCGTTCGCCGGGGTGGTTGTGTTCAGTATCATCTTTACTGCTCTCTTCGCCGGCTCGCGTTATCTCGCAGGAGCCGGTGCCGATTTTGGGAGTCGTCTGGATCAGGTGGTTGCCAACTACGTCCTCTGGCTTGTTACGACGGGCTTGTTCGCTGGGCCGGGAGCGCAGCTGGTTGATGATTCCCGCAGCGGAATCCTTGAGCAACTATTCATAACGCCGCACAATTTCGCCGCGTTCAGTGTTGTACGTACGCTCGCCGGGCTGGCGCAGCACCTGTTGTTGATAGGTGTGGTCCTGGGTGTGATCTGCCTCATTACCGGCACTCGTCTGCAGTACCGGTGGGTTGAACTGATACCGTTCGCCTTCCAGATCATGGCGGCTGTGGGGGTGGGACTTCTGGTGTGTGCCTATGCGATGTTGGTCAAACAGGTGGCGGCGATCCTCAGCATCGGCCAATTCATCCTGATCGCCTTCGTGGCGACGCCAATCCAGGCCCTTGGGGAATGGGGGAGGTGGATCAGCCT
>Ga0308158_10001886_pt1 | contig 20878 bp, 18 predicted proteins | sample PhyBR2_FD_201038 | JGI IMG/M metagenome (GOLD analysis project Ga0308158, IMG submission 201038) | Phyllosphere microbial communities from UC Gill Tract Community Farm, Albany, California, United States - DLSLB.R2 | ecosystem: Host-associated > Plants > Phyllosphere > Unclassified | place: USA...
GGGAAAACCATCAACATCCTGGCCATCTTGGCCACGCTCTTCGGCTCGGCCTGTTCGCTGGGCCTGGGCGCACTGCAGATTGGCGGCGGCATCCAGTCCGCAGGCATCATGAACTCCGTGGGCTCGGGAATCCTGGTCTTGATCATCGCCATCCTGACCGCGCTGTTTGTCGCTTCGGCCGTCTCCGGCATTGAGCGCGGCATCCAGTGGCTGTCGAACATCAACATGGTCCTGGCCGTTGCGCTGGCGCTGGTGGTCTTCATCGGCGGGCCGACGCTGTTCATCCTGAACGTCATTCCTAATGCCGTAGGCTCCTTCATCGCGGATCTGCCGCAGATGGCATCGCGCACCGCTTCCTCGGGCGACGGGGATATGGCCAGCTGGCTGTCCTCGTGGACCATTTTCTACTGGGCATGGTGGGTTTCATGGACCCCATTCGTTGGCCTGTTCATCGCGCGTATTTCCCGCGGCCGCACCATCCGCCAGTTTGTCACCGGCGTGCTGCTGGTTCCATCGGCGGTCACCCTGCTGTGGTTTGCGATCTTCGGTGGCGGTGCCATCGGCATCCAGGAGCGCGCAGAGCGCGGAGGAGACATGGCCCAGGCGCTGACCAGGATGGTGGACGGCGCACCGGATATCAACTTCGACTCGATCCTCTTCAGCCTGCTGGACAGCCTGAATCTTCCGGGATGGATTGCCACCGGCTTGATGGTTCTCACCGTCGTGCTGATCGCGATCTTCTTTGTCACCGGCGCGGACTCGGCGTCCATCGTGATGGGCGCCTTGAGCGAGCGCGGCGCCGAGGAGCCAACCAAGAAGTCGGTGATCTTCTGGGGCGTATCGGTCGGCGCGGTCGCTGCAGTGATGCTGTTGGCCGGCGGCGATCATCCGGCGGCCGCCCTGAACGGCCTGAAGAACATCACCATCGTCTCGGCTCTGCCCTTTGTGCTCGTGATGCTGCTGCTGTGCGTCGCGCTGTGGAAGGACTTGAGCCGCGACCCGCTGGTCCTTCGCGAGAAGGTGGCCCAGGAAGTCCTGGAGCAGGCCGTGGATGAAGGCATTGATCGCCATGCCGGCGAGCATTTCAGCCTGATGACCTCGGAACAGCCGATAGTCAAGGTTTCTGGCGATGAGCCGGTGATCCTGCCGGCCCTCGTAGCGTCGCCAGAGGCGGCAGGAGGAGAGCTGGATCCTGAAGAGGGTACGGATCGGGATACCGATCTGGAACCGGAAGGTGCTGGCAGGTAATTGATCCAGGCAGCGGCGCCCCTTGGCCTTGGGCTAGGGGGCGCTGCGCAGCGCCTGCTCAAAGTGGGCGACATGCTCGGCGACCAGCTTGGCTGCCAGATCAGCGTCACCGTCCAGGATTGCCCGCAGCAGCGCCGAGTGCTCCTTGATGTGTTCGGCAATGGGCGGCATCTGGTCGATGACCAGGCACCAGATGCGCGTCACCAGGTTGTCCAGGCGCACGAGGGTTTCCTCAAGATGCTTATTGCCGGCGGCCTTGTAGATCAGCCGATGCATCTGGATATCCAGCAGCAGCAGGGAGCGCTGGTCGAGCGCGGGATCCAGCGAGTCGATGCGCGCCAGATAGCCGTTGAGCTGGGCGCGGATTTCTGGATCCCTGTTGGCGGCGGCATTGCGTGCGGCTACGGGCTCCAGCACCTGGCGCATTTCGGAGATGTAGTTCAGCTCATGGAAATCCACGGCCGTGGCAAAGGTTCCGCGGCGTGGATAGGAAACCACCAGGTGGTCCGTCTCCAGGCGCTTGAGCGCTTCGCGCATCGGGGTGCGTCCGATGCCCAGTTCCTCGGCCAGTTGCGGTTCGTGGATCGGGTGGGTCGGAGCGATTTCAAGCAGCATCAAGCGATCGCGAAGTGCCGCGTAGGCGCGGTCCGCCATTGAGCCTTGTTCCGTAATGGTGCTTGAGAATTCCGTGGGCATTGAAAATTCGCTCTCTTCGCTGTTCAAATCTCATTTGCAATAGTCACAGAGTATCGCTTGCGCGGGGATTCTTTGATTTTTCCCCGCGAATTCGGCACATTTTGGACCAGAATTGCGCTGAAATGCTACGTGTTCAAAGAACTTGGAAATCTCCGAAGAAATCTTGTTGACGCTGTGCTGGCTCACACATAGTATTGTGATCAGCTATTGATATATCAGACTCTTGATCAGGATTTCCGGCTCATCAAAGCCAGGGATCACAAGGGTGGCCGGGGCGGCAACCAGCAACGGAGCAAAGCCTCGCTCAAGGACGGTTTGCAGTCCCAGGACCACAACACGCCACCATTATTTCTCAATCACCACCACGAGCCATGGCGAAGCTAGCGCTATCTCGGCGAATGCAAGGAGCGGCACGATGACCGAACCGAATAACAAATACGTCCTGACCTTCACCTGTGCCGAGCGCGCGGGGATCGTGCATGCGGTCACCGGCCTGCTGCTGACTCATCATGGCAACATCCGCGAACTCAAGCAGCATGACGACCAGCGCTCCGGCACCTACTTCCTGCGTATTGAATTCGAGATTTCTTCCAGCGAAGGCAACGACCTGGACATCGCCGACCTCGAATCCAATCTCAAGGACCTGGCGGAAGAGCACGAGGCAAGCTGGGGCCTGCGCCCTGCGGGCCAGAAGAAGCGCGTGTTGATCATGGTCTCCAAGTTCGGCCACTGCCTGCATGACCTCCTGTTCCGTTCGCGGATCGGCGAACTGCCAGTGGAAATCGCCGCAGTGGTTTCCAACCACCCGGATCACCGCCAGCAGGTTGAGTGGAACGGCATCCCCTTCTTCCACGTACCAGTTACCGCTGCCACCAAGCCTGAAGCAGAAGACAAGCTGATGGAGCTGGTGGACCGCTTCGACGTGGATCTGGTCGTGCTGGCCCGCTACATGCAGATCCTCTCTGATGACTTGACCCGCAAGCTCAGCGGACGAGCCATCAACATCCACCACTCATTCCTGCCATCGTTCAAGGGCGCGAAGCCTTACCACCAGGCCTTCGAACGCGGCGTGAAAACCGTAGGTGCCACCGCGCACTACGTGAACAGCGAACTGGATGAGGGTCCAATCATCACCCAGAAGGTGCAGGAAGTGGACCACAGCTACGAGCCTGAGCACCTGGTCGCCGCTGGCCGCGACACCGAGTGCAAGGCACTGTCCGATGCAGTACGCTGGCACTGCGAGGACCGCGTCTTCCTGGACGGTTCGCGCACGGTCGTGCTGCGCTAGATCAGCCATAAACGCAGAAAGCCAATCACGGATGAAAGTTGCCGTGATTGGCTTTCTGCGTTAATCAGTATTCTGTTTTCCTTGAGGGGCCTTGTTCTTCGGCAAGTACAAGTTCCGGCTTCTGGTTCGACCGGTGTCGCGTCGATGCGTCGATGCGTCGATGCGTCGATGCGCGCGCTGTCGGTGCCGGGCTGGAACTATTGCTAGGCAGGGACCGGTTTCCCGGATTGGGGTCATCAACTCTTTCATCACCTGCGGCTCAACGTCGTGATGGAGCCACCGGGCAAGGATCTGCACTGCTTGGTTCGCGGCATTTGCCTGACCGAGCCAGGGCTCCCACTTCATGTGGAGTTTTCGCCGGGGAGCTTCGCGCTTCCGTCCGCCCGGAGCGGTTTCGGCTAGCGTTTGCGCAGCGGAGCCACCCAGGGTTCACCGAAGATCAGCTGAGTCCGGCAGTGGGCAACTTGGGGCAGGGCAAGGAGCTTGTCGATGATCAGCGTCTGCAGTTCAGTGCTGTTGGCGACTGCGACATGGACCAGATAATCTTCGCTGCCGCTGACGTTGTACAGCGCGAGGGTTTCAGGCAGGGCAAGTGCTTTGTGCACGAAGTCATTGGCGGTGTCGCGGGCATGCGGGCGGATCTGGATGCCAAGGAATGCCTGCTCGCCTTTGCCCAGCAAACTGGGCAGCACATGGGCGCGGGTGGCGACAATGGTGCCGTTGCGGCGCATCCGCCTAACCCGCTCCAGGCAAGTGCTGGGAGCAATTCCCACTTTGGCTGCGATCTCCTTATTCGGCAGGGTCGCATCTACCTGAAGTAATTCCAAAATTGCCCAATCTACCGAATCCAATTCGGGAGATTTGCCTAATTTCATTTCTGAGTCGCTCACTCAATGATTCTAGCGAATCCGGCCCATAGTCTGAAGCTGGAATAAAGCTGGTGGACCGGAGGGATGCTATGGGAATTGAATCGTGGGCGGCCTTCGTCCTAGCGCTATTAGTGGCCTTGGCGGTGCCCGGCCCGGACTTGGCATTGGTGGTGCAATCTACCACTCGGTCGGTGCGGCAAGGAGTTTCCACAGCCGCGGGCGTGGTCACCGGGCTGATGATGCATGCGCTGCTGGCGGTGGCGGGAGTGACCACGCTGCTGATCTCGGCGCCAGGGGCCATGGCCGTTGCGCAGGCCCTGGGATCCATGGTCCTGTTGTGGATGGGGTTCAGCATGCTGCGCGCTGGACTGTCCCGGGCAGGCAACGCAGTGCCAGCCACGGTTGCTCGAAGCCGGAGCGGATACGCCCGCGGGCTGATCACCAACGCGAGCAATCCCAAGGCGCTGCTGTTCTTTGCGGCGATCCTTCCCCAGTTCATCGGCCAATCCGAGGGTGCCTGGTACCGGACCGTGCTGCTATGCGCGACCGTGGTCATCGGTGCCGCATTGTGGTGGTCAGGAGCTATCGCGGTAGTCCGGTTCTCCGGAGTGCATCAATCGCCAACCGCAGAGCGAGTCGTGACCGTGGCCGGCGGAGCGTCCTTGGTGGCAATTGCCATCGGGCTGCTGGCTGCGGCGGCGCTGGGACTGGTCCACGCGTGGGCCTGAGGGCTTAGAGGGATAAATAATTGATCAGGGCACCCATCCGGTGCCCACTGGAAAGGAAGAACAGATGACCCGCATACTGATTGCCGGCGCCGGTGCGACCGGCGGAGCTTTGGGAGCCCGTCTGCTGGCAGCCTCAAGGGAAGTCACATTCCTGGTGCGGGAACGCCGCCAGAGGCAGCTTGCCAAAGACGGACTGCGCTTCAGCGCTCCCGACACCCAAGGCACCTGGCCAGTGCGGGCTGTTACCACTCTTGCGGATGAAAAGCCCTTCGACCTGGTGATCGTGGCGGTGAAGGCTCCGGCCATTGCCGGGCTGATCCCGGAACTATCCGGCGCCCTGGACAAGCACACGCGCATCCTGCCGCTGCTCAACGGTATGGCGCATATTGATGCCCTGGAGGAGGCCTTCGACGGGCAGGTGCTGGGCGGCATCGTGAAGATCGTCGCCACCTTGGACGAGCAGTCAGTGGTCCGCCAGCTGACCGGTTTATGCCAGCTGGGCCTGGGCGGATTGCACGGGCTGCCGGTCCCAGAGCCGTTGATTGCAGCACTGGACGTGGATGGCATTGAGATCCAAGTGCTGGAGCAGGTAATGGACAAGCTCTGGGAAAAGTGGGCCTTCATCGCCGCAGCCGGCGTGATTACCTGCCTGTTCCGCGGCAATATCGGCGACATCCTGGCCGCTGGGGGAGAGAACATGATCCTGGAAGCCATCGGCGAATGCGAGCGGATCGCGTCTGCGGCGGGCCACCCGGTCAGCAAGGAAGGCCATGAGCAGTCCCTCGGCCTGCTCACCGAGCGGGGCAGCGAATTCACTTCTTCGCTCTACCGCGATCTGGGCCACGGGGTCCCGGTCGAAGCCGAGCACATCATCGGGGATTTGGCCGCTCGCGCCAAGCAGCTGGGCATCGCCGCACCGCTGCTGCATGCCGCGCTTCTCCAGCTGCGCACCCACCAGCAGTCGCTGCTGCGCACCGGTGCGCCCGGCCGTTGATGCGCTGCGGCTGGCCAGAAAATTCGGGCCGAAGGATCTGGCGCGGGAATTTCCCGGAACAAATAGCGCCAAGGCCGCGATGGAAGGGCAATCTGGCTCTTCCATCGCGGCCTTGGTGCTACTTGGCTACGAGGGCAGTGAAGGTTGCCGCGGCCACCTCGGTGGCTGCGCGTTCCCAATCTCCCAGCAGGCCGAGCATATTCTGCCCGTCTTCCCGGCGCGGCTCCAGCTGCCCGGACAGGGTGGAAAGCACCGCAGTGCGCAGCTCGGTATTCAGGTTGACCTTGCCCACCCCGAAGGAGATGGAGCGCGAGAGGTCAGCCGCGGCGATGCCCGAAGCGCCATGCAGCACCAGCGGCACCGTGGATGCTGCATGGATGGCCTCCAGCACCTCCCAATGGATTTTCGGCTCTCCCTTGTAGCGCCCGTGGACATTGCCAATGGCCACCGCCAGCAGGTCCGCGCCGGTGGCTGCCAGGAATCCGGCCACCTGTGCGGGGTCGGTCAGCTGCGAGGGCGTCTGCTCGAAGGCCTGGTCCTCGTTGCCGGCAAGCGCGCCCAGCTCCGCTTCCACGACGATGTCCGGCCCGGCCAATGAACGCACCTGCTGCACGAAAGCGATATTTTCCTCCAGCGTGCCAGCCGAGCCATCGGCCAGCACCGCGGTGGCACCAGCCCGCACCGCGCGGACGATCAGCTGCGCGTCGCTGGCGTGGTCCAGCTGGACCGCCACCGGGGTGCTGGCCTGCTCGCCCAGGGCGCGCAGGGCCGAGATCAGCCTCAGGCCCGAGGCTGAGCCTGCGGTCTTCGGAGCGACGTTCAGGATGACTGCGCGCTGCTGCGCTTCGGCCTCGGCCACCACGGCCAGGGCTGTGGTGAACTCGTAGCAGGTGAACGCGGGAACAGCATGGCCTGCGGCGAGGGCCTCGGCGACCATCTGGTTCATTGGCTTGAGCATGGATCAGGCTCCTGCCGCGGTAACGATGGCGTAGACAAGGGCGGTGAGCGCGAATCCGGCCACGCCCAGGATGGTGGTCAGCACCGTCCAGGTGCGCAACCCATCAGCCACGGACAGGCCCAGGAAGCGGGTGACGATCCAGAATCCCGAGTCGTTCACGTGGCTCAAGCCGAAGGCGCCAAAGCCTACCGATGCCAGGATCAGTGCGGTCTGCACGGGGGAGTAGCCGCCTGCTTCCACCGCGGAAGCCAGCAGGCCCGTGGTGGTGATGATTGCGACCGTGGCTGAACCCTGCGAGGCACGCAGGATGGCAGCCAGGATGAAGGCCATGACAATGAGCGGCAGGCCCGCTGATGCCAGGGATTGCGCCAGCACGGTGCCGATGCCCGATTCGGTGAGCACCTTGCCGAATACGCCGCCAGCACCGGTCACCAGGATCACGATGGCCGCCGGGGCCAGGGCCGAGTCCATGACCTTGCCGGTCTTTTCGCTGCTCCAGCCGCTGCGCACGCCCAGCAGGTAGTAGGACACCAGCACGGTGGTCAGCAGGGCGATGGATGGCGAACCGACAAAGCCCAGGATATTGGCGGCGGTGGATTCCGCGGCAACCAAGGTGGTGCCTACGGTGCCGAACATGATCATCACAATGGGCAGCAGGATCATCGAGATGACCATGCCCGAGGTCGGGGCCTTCGTCTTGGCCAGGGTGCTTCCCTTGCCAGTGTCCGCGCTGGCGCCAAAGGAATCGTACTGCTCCTTGGTTTCGGGCAGCATCGGGATCTCGCGGCGGTTGATGCGCTTGGCCACGAAGAAGCCGAGCACGCCCAGCGGAGCGCAGAAGGCAAGGCCCAAGATGGTGGCCCAACCGATATCCGCACCGAGGATCTGGGCACCGCCAACCACGCCCGGATGCGGCGGAACCACCACATGGATGGCCAGCATGATCGCGCCCACGGGCAGGCCGATCTTCACTGGGGAAACGTTCAGCGCCTTGGCGAAGCCGTAGATGATCGGCACCAGCACGATGAATCCGACGTCGAAGAAGACCGGGATGGCCAGCAGGAATGCTGCGGTGGTCAGTGCCGCGATCACCCGGCGCGGGCCGAAGAGCGCGGTGAAACGGGTGGACAGCACCTGGGCACCGCCGGAGATCTCGATGACCTTGCCGAGCATGGCGCCCAGGCCCACCAGCACGGCCACGCTGCCCAGCGTGCCGCCCATGCCGGTGGTGACCAGGCCGGCCACATCCTGGATGGGGATGCCCGCGGCCAGCGCCACGAGGATGCTGACCAGCAACAGGGTTATGAATGCCGGCATCTTGAATTTGATGACGCCGACCAGCAGCAGGGCCACGGCGGCCACAGCAATCAGCAAGAGCATAATCGGGCTCATGACAGTTTCGTCTCCTTTGACGTTGCCAGCGGGGGTTCAGCCCGCGCGGTGATGAGGTTAGTTGCCGGTTTTCGGAGCGACGACCTTGATGAGCGCGGAATCGTCGGCCGCGGCCAGCCCGTGGGCTTCGCCCAGCAGGAAGAGCTGTTCCGCGGCGGAAGCCACCGGGGTAGCCAAATGCAGCGCGCGGGCCGCGGTGGTCACGATCCCCAGGTCCTTCACGAAGATATCCAGCCGGGAAAGCACCTCGGCGCCCTCTTCGGTGTAGGCCTCGAGCATGCGCGGGCCGCGGTTGCCGAGCATGAAGGAGCCAGCGGCGCCGGCCTGCAAGGCATCCAGGGTGGTGGCCTGGTCCAGGCCGAGCTGGTCAGCCAGTGCCAGCGCCTCGGCGGCGGCGGCGATATGCACGCCGCACAGCAGCTGGTTCACGGTCTTCAGCGCCTGTCCATCGCCGGGCTTGTCGCCCACGATGCTCAAGGTGGAGGCCAGCTGGTCCAGCACCGGGCGGACCTTGGCCAGCTGCCCAGGTTCGGCACCGACCACGATCAGCAGGTCGCCTTCGCCAGCGCGCACCGGGCCGCCGGAGAGCGGCGCGTCCACCAGGCCCACGCCCAGCTCGCCCAGCCGGGCGGCGGTGGCCGGTACGGCATCCAGCCCGACGGTGGAGGTCAGGATGACCACGGCGCCGGACTTCAGGTGCTGGGCCACGCCGTTTTCGCCGAAGAGCACGGCGTTCAGCTGCTCGCCGTTGCGCACGGCCAGGATCAGCGCGTCGGCGCCGGCCACGGCCTCGCGGGCGCTGCCAAAGGTGGCAATGCCGGCTTTGCTGGCCAGCTCCATGCGCTCGGTGCTGATGTCGAAGCCGTGGACGGAAAACTTGGCCGCCAGGCGGGTGGCCATTGGCAGGCCCATGGCGCCCAGGCCCAGGACGGCAACTGCGGTGGTGTTCATTGAATACTCCAAAAAGGTTCAGGTGGTGATTAGAAGGTGGCGCTCAGCTTGCGGGTGACAGCGGTGAGCGAGCTGTCATCGCCCACATTGCCGGCGAAGACGATGTACGGGATGCCGGCAGCCGGTCCATCCACGGATTCCCAGAGCGAGACGATGCCAGGAAGCATGGGGCCGCGCACGATCGCATGGCGCATTTCCAGGCCGAAGGCCGCGACGTCCGAAGAGGTGATCCCGCCCTTGGCGATCACGAAGCGCGGCGGATTGGCATGCAGGGTCCGGTTGACCACGGCGACCACTGCGGCGCTCACTCTCCGGGCGATATCCAGCGACTGGGCGGCGTCCTCGGTCTTCACTAGCGTGCGCGAGGTGTGCACGATGACATCGCCGGTGGCCAGGGCCTGGCCGATCTGCGCCACCTTGGAGGAGATATAGGCTTCGCTTTCCTCCGCGAGGATGGTGGGCACGTCCAGCTCGAAGACCGTGGCGTTCGAGTGCACCGCGGTGAGGTCTGCCAGCTGGCGGGTGGTCACTCCAACGTGGGATCCGACCACGATCAGCCCGCCCGCGGTGCGCTGCCCGGCGCCGTTGTCCGCAAAGATTTCCTCGGCGGTCAGCGGCTCGCGCTTCTCTTGGCCGATGCGCGCACGCATGAAGGGCGGGCCCACCCGGCACAGCACCCGCGTCCCGGCCGCTTCAGCCAGCTGCAGGCCCTCGGCCAGCGCCAGCAGGTCGTTTTCCGTGACGATATCGGCGGTGGCCACCTGTGCGTTGGATGCCTGGGCCAGCTTGCCGGCGATGGACGAAGCGCCAGCGCGGATGGTGTCCAGATCCAGGACCATCACGTCCTCGGCGGCTTTGCGCCCGCCGGTCTTCTCGGCGACGTAGTCCGGCAGGTAGCTGGTGCTGAATCCGAAGGTGGCGTCCTTGGCGAACTCGGTGTCGCTGACCTTGGCCAGCTCGCCCTTGCCGCTGCGCATGTAGTGCTCGCCGGCCACGGTGATCCGGCCGGCTTCGCCGAATGCGGGAACCATCAGGACCGCGTCCACTGCCTCGTTGGGATCCACGGCGGCCACGGTCGCGGCCAGGGTGTCGGTTTCCAATGGGAAATGCCCGCGGAGGGTGGAGTCGCTGCGGCTGACGAAGGATACCGGAATTCCCGCTTCGCTGGCAGCCTGCAGGGCGGCGCGGGCTACCTGCTCATTGCGGATGGCGGCATCGGCGGCATCCAGCGAGCGGGTGTTGGTCAGGACGTAGACGGCCAGCGGGCGCTCGCCGTCGAGTTCCAGGCCGAAGGCCCAGCGGAAATCATCGACTTCCCAGGCGGTGAGCACCGGCAGGTTGCTGACCGATTGCGTTCCGGTGGGGTCGTCATCGAGGACCACCAGCACCCGCCCGGTGGCACGTGCCGCCGCGGCGATCTGCGCGGGGGCGATGTCGCGCTCCGGAAGGTATCCGGCGAGCAAATCGGACTCAAGCATGAACAAGGACTCCTTCGTCATTGGGCAACCCATCAATTTCATAGGTAAGATGTCAGACATCTGTTGTGCAAATTAGTGTCGCATGGATCACTGTCCGCCGCAAGCCCTTTGGGGACATAGACTGGACAGGTCTCGAAGAGGATGGATCATCCCAAAGCTGGAGGAATCGTGGCGCGGAAATCACTGGTGGTACAGGTCGTCGATAGCGTGCTTGACCGCATCGTCAGCGGAGAACTATCGGTTGACCAGCCAATTCCGGGCGAATTGGAACTCTGCGACACCCTGGAAGTCAGCCGGATGACGGTGCGCGAAGCGATCAAGACCTTGGCCGCCCAGAACATCATTCGCATTGAGCGCGGGCGTGGAACCTACGTGAATCCGATCAACATGTGGAATTCACTGGAGGCCGTGGTTCGTGCCACCACCGCTGGGGTGGGGGCTGCCGCCGCCGCGGTCCAGCTCATTGAACTGCGCCGCATGCTGGAGACCGGAGCCTGCGAATTGGCTGCGGCGCGAATCACCGATGAGCAGCTTGAGCAAATGGGCGTGCTGCTCGAAACCATGCGCGAGGCCCATGCGGCCGGAGACCTGGACCGATTCGTGGATGCTGATCTGGGGTTCCACGACATCATCCTGCACGCCTCGGGCAATGTCTTCGTCTCCGCGCTCTTCGAGCCCTTGGGGCGAGTGCTCTCCTCGCGCCGGCGCGAAACCAGCGCCTTCCCGCAGATCCAGGAACACGCGATCCACGAGCACGAACAAATCCTCCAGGCCCTGTCGCAGCGCAACAGCTCCAGCGCGCGCGAGGCCATGGACCAGCACATGCAGCAGACCCTGGATGACCTGAACACCTTTGTGCTTAACCGCTAGCTGACCATGCCCGGCCGGTTGCTTGCCGAGCCGAGAGGATTCCTCGTTGGATACGCAACGCCATCATCAGTGGCAAGGTTGACGCGCTCAAGACCAAGTTCGGGATGGTCCCGAGCTCGCCGGGCTCGGTGGCGCATCCGAGTTCTCCACCCTGAGTGTGAGAGCCCGGGCCGAAGATCATTCTTCAATGCCATCACCGGATGGCGGCGGCGGTTCTAGAGTTGAACGTAGACAACTGCTGATCCGTCAACTTCGCAAAGGACCTTCATGACCCGCTTCGCCACGTCATCCCATTCCCGCACTGCCCCCCGCATCTCGATCAGCTCGGCCGTCCTGGCACTTGGGATCGCCCTGAGCGGATGCGGCGCCGTCGAATCCTGGGACAAAGCCACCGCTGACGCATGGTCCGTGACCTATGAAGTCACCGTTGCCGGAGGCTCGGGCGACAGCCTGCAGGACGTGTCCTACCTTGAAGCCGAAAAGCGCGGCGAAGACTCGACCGAAGTGACAGAAGATTCCGTGGCGACAACGGACGACGCAAAGAAGAAGGCGAGCAGTATCTGGTCGGTAGAGAGCATGGTGACAGCTCAAAAGGATGCCTCCATCGCGGCGACACCCGCTCAAGGCGGCACCGCAACCTGCCGAATTCTTCTGGACGGAGTCAAGGAAATCGCTGCAGAAACCGGTGCTCCGGGCGAGCGCGTGCAGTGCGAAGCCACCACTCCTGCCTTTGAGAAGTAGCTGAATCCCTGCGCCTCTTGGCGCTTCGGCTGAGGGACGGCTCCAAGCTGTTGTTCAGCGAACTCCAGCATTTTGGCGGGCTTTCTGAGATCTCCTGCACAGCCGGAACAGAGCTGCCGCGATAGAATGTCAGTTAGCCTTCTTGGGCAATACGCACGACGGAAATGGGACATGCAACTGTGAGCAGTGGAATGGATAGTGGTTCAACTGGCCCAGTCCATGCTGCTCGAATCCAGGCCCAACCCGGTCCAGGAGCTCCCAAGTTCACTGAAATCCCCTCCTTTCTGCATCGCATTTGGCGGTTGAGCCATGCACGGGTATTCCGCTATCTCCTGGTGATCAGCGTGATCCAGCTGGTGAACGGCCTGGGCGTCTTGCCTGCCATCAGGTACCTCTTTGGCCTGGCTTTGGAAGCCAGCCATTTGGAAAACGTCACCGATCGCACCTACACCGTGCTTTTGAGCCAGCCGATCTCGGTGCTGCTGCTTCTTGCCATAGCCGTCCTGGCCCTGGCCGCGGTCAGCTTGCAGTTCGTGGCACTGATCGTCATGGTCAACCGGCAGCAGTCCGGCCGCCCGCCCAATCTTGCCGAAATGTTCGCGGACACCGTGACCTGTCTTGGCAGGCTGCTGCGCTATCCATCGCCACTGCTGATGGTCTACTTCTTCCTGGCCTTGCCGCTAGGCGGCCTGGGTCTGTCCTCGGTGCTGATTCAGGGCGTGGGCATTCCTCCCTTCGTCACCCGTGAATATTTGAAGGTTCCGCTCAGCACGGCAATTTATGTGCTGCTGATCGGCTCAATCCTCTGGGTGAACCTCCGCCTGATTCTGACCTTGCCCCTGATGGTGATCGGCGAGAAGAAATCGCTGGCTGCCCTGGGTGGAAGCCTGCGCGCAACGCATAAGAACTTCTTCAGGTACCTGGCTCTGGTTGGACTGCCCCTAGGGGTGGCAGCGCTGGTCGCCTCCTTCCTGGTGGAATTCCTGGTCTGGGTTTCCGATCATGCTTCGAACCTTGCCAGCGGGCAAAGCTCTGCATTGGTTTCGAGCTTGTGCATCGGGCTGGGCCACACGCTGGGATTCATGATTATCGGCGCCGCGACCGTGGTCGCACTCCAAATCCTGGTCGCCCTGACCCGCGACCGGCTGGGGCTCGCCTCGGTATTTGAAGTGCACAGCAGCCAGCGCCAAACCGTGCAGGCACGTGCTGCACGGGCAACGGCGGGAACGGTCGCGTTTGGCCTGGCTGTAGCGGGGGGCTTCTATGCGACACCGGCATTGGGCCAGACTGTATCCAGTGCCGAAGACACCCTGATCCTTGCGCACCGCGGCTATTCGGCCGGTGGCGTGGAAAACACCCTTGGCGCGCTGGATGCGGCGGCTGAACATCATGCGGACTACGTTGAAGCAGATTTCCAGCAGACGAAGGACGGCCACTTTGTCGCCAGCCATGACACCAACTTGCTAATGGTTTCCGGGGTTAATAGGAATATCTATGAGATGACCCTGGCAGAAGTCCGGAAGGTGAGGGTACGCGAAGGCGGATTCTCCGACCATATTCCCACCATGCAGGAATACCTTGAGCATGCCGATGAACTCGGGATTCCGGTGCTGGTGGAGCTCAAGGTCACCGGGCACGAATCCAAGGGATATCTGCGCAGTTTCCTCGAAGACGTCGACGCAACGGGAACCACGACGAAGAACATCTATCATTCGTTGAGCCCAGCGGCGGTCAAGGGGATCAAGCGCGCCCGTCCGGAGCTGCGCGTCGGGCTGACCGTGGCCATGAGCGTGGGCAAGCTGCCACGGGTGAACTGCGATTTCTACACGCTGGAGCAAGCCTCGTTCCGTCCCGAGCTCTTGGACCAAGCCCATGAGCAGGGCCAAGACGTGTACGTCTGGACGGTTAATGACGAGTCCACGATTCGCGAATTATTGAGCCTGCCGGTGGACGGAATTGTCACCGACAGCGTCGAAATGGCGATCAATGACCGGCAGATGGTGGCCACGAACCCCGCCTCGGATTACCGTGTGGGCTATGCGCTGGCATACCTGGATCTCTTCCGCTAAGCCCTTGACGATCAATGTCCTGCGGGCAGCGCTCACCGGTTCAGATACGGTATCAGGCCGGCAGAGCGAAGAAGCCCAAGGGACGCTGATCATCGCCTTGGATGTCGCCCAGCTGCGCGACCTGGATGACTACACGGCACAGGTCGAAGAATTCATTGCCCATGTCAAGAGCTCCGAGCTGGAGCCCGGGGCACGTGCGATCCGTGCGCCGGGGGAGAGCGCTCCGTCGCCCGAAGCGATGGCCGAAGACACGGAAATCCGGCTCAATGCCGTCACCACCGGGCACTTGCATCGCATTGCCCAGCAGCTGGGCATCGAGCCGCCGGCCAGCAGATAGCGGCGGCCGGCCCCAAGGCTGCTAGCGGGCGGGTGTGGTGGTCTGGAACGGCGAATTCTTGCGCGACAGCACCATGGCCAACAGCGCTCCGAGCAGTGCGAAGCCCACGGTCAGGATCCAGGTGGTCTTCCACCCGCCGCTGACCGTGGCCAAGAAGGCCAGCAGCATCGGGCCGGTGAAATTGCCGATGTTGAAGATCTGCTGGCTCAGCCCCATGGCTGCCGGGGCCGAACCTCCGGCAGGAGCCAGATCCACGATGACTCGGGTCATGGTGGTGGGAATGCTCGCGCCGGCAAGCGAGAACAAGCCCACGCAGAGCATCTGGATCCACACCAGCTGTGCCGGGTATTCGAAAACGAAGGTCAGAATCGACGTCAGGGACATCAAGGCGAAACCGGCCAGGAGCAGGGTTCGCCCGTTGATCCCGCGGTGCAGCAGGCCGCCGCAGATGATGGCGCCGACCGCGTTCAGGCCTCCCACCACGGCAGAAGCCAAACCACCGGCCACCGGTGATAGGCCAAAATCCTCATAGATTGTGGGCAGGAACCCCACGACGGCCATCCATTGCACCGTATAGCAGCCAAAAATCAATCCTGAGATCCACACGCGTCCGGAACGGGCGGTGATGGCGATGCGCTGGGCGGCCTCGCGCAGGGCTGCCGGCCCCGAGGGGCGGTCCGCTGCGACGAACTTCAGGATCAGCGGAATGGGCAGCAACGTGATGGCCGCGAGGATGGCCCACCACAGGTGCCACGGCATATGCTGCAGAGCCAGCGCGGTGCAGAAGACACCGAGGAAAGTGGCCATGCCCATGTAGGCGGCCCACCAGCCCACGGCCATGTTCAGGTTCTTGGCGGGGGCATGAAGCCGGACCAGTCCCGGCCCCATGACGGTGGCCATGATGACGCCGGCGCCTTCCAGGGCGCGGGTGGCCAGCAGCAATTCGGCGCTGGGAGCGAAGGCCCCCAGCGCGCTGCCGGCAACCAGCAGGAGCAGGCCGAGAATCAGCGTGCGGCGTTGCGAGATCACTTCGGCGAGCAGCGAGACCGCCAGGCCGCCGACCATGCCGGCAACTTGCACCACTCCGAGCAATACGCCGGAGAAGATCAGCGAGAAGCCCAGCTCGTCCTGGATCACGGTGAGCGCAGGGGCGAGCTTCCAAATATGCAGTCCTGCCACGACGCCGGAGGCCACGATGATGATCCAGGCTGTGTTGGTCCGCTGCTGGGCCTGCCCCATTTTCATTTGCACTGCCGCCGTTTCCTCCTTGCCCGGGACGCGCCAACTGGTGCCCGGCGCTACTATCCTCTTCGGATTGTGGCACGTGGGAAAGGAAGATCCTATGCATATGTCAATGAATGGGAATGGGCGCGGTTCCCTGGCTGCGCTGCAGTGAACTCTGGGGCAGGTGCCAGGCGTACTGCTACCAGCCAAGGATCAGCATCAGCAGGTGAACATTGTTCCTGTGGTTGGTGCGCGAGCCAGCCCCCTGGCCAACTAAATCCTGGGAACTTTCCAGCGGCCATTGGACTGGCGCGGAGTTTTTGCTTTGCCAATCACATCTTGCCAGGCCAGGAGCCTAGAAACTGGTGATGCGATCTACCAGATCAGTTGTTCGCCATCGGTGCCGGGCTTGTTCACTCCCAAGTTCTCGCGCACATGATTCTGGGGGTTAGCCACCAGATCGGCAACGAGAGCGGCGACAGACTTTCGGGACACCGTGGTCCCCTTGAACGGCTCGTCTCGTGCGGTGGTCTCGTAGGACACCTCATCGGCATCCGAAAGCCAGGCCGGACGCAGAACGGTATAGTCCAGTGTTGAAGCTTCGACGATGTCCGAAGCGGTGGCATAGGTGTCCAGGGTCGCCGCCCCGATGGTGCTGCGGTTCCAGCGGCCGAACTCGCCAGGGACTTCCTGGTAGATCCCCAAGGCGGTGACGAAAATCAGGCGCTTGACGCCTTCGGCTTCCATCGCCTCAACCACGGCCTTGGCCTGATCGTCGATGTTACCGGCAAGGTTAGCGTAGACCACGTCTTGGCCCTGTACCGCCCGACGAAGTGCGGTGCTGTCATCTGCACTGCCTTCAATCACGATAGAGCCCGCTGGAATGTTGGCAATGCGGTTCTTATTGCGGGCGAACAGGGTCAGTTCAGCACCCTGCTGGGCGAGCATGTCGATGGCCCAGGATGCGATCTGTCCGGAGGCTCCGAGGATGAGGACTCTGGTCATGGATTTTTCCTTTTCGAAGTATTGACTGAGCTTGATGGCCTGCAGCCGTCGGGGTTAGAGGTTATTGGCGAAGAACGGGGTGAGCTTGGCCATCGCCTGGGCAACTGGCTCGTCCTTGTCGTAGAGGTCATAGTGCGACCAATCCTTGATGACGACCAGTTCCTTCTTTTCCGAGCGGGCGCGGCGGATGATTTCGTGGCCATCGCGGTAGGCCCCGAATCCGCCAGGGATGTCACCTACGATGACCATCAGCGGCTGGGTGAGCAGCTCCTCAGCCAGGTGGAAGGCATCCCATCCGTAGGCGACGCTCTGCCGGGAGCGCAGCGTGAGGTTCACGCCGTTAGGCTTGGCGCCGCGGTCAGTCTTGTAGTACTCGGTGGCGCCGAGGATATCAACGTCGGTGATGCCCCATTCTGCGGCCTCTGCCAACGAGGATGGCAGACCTGGATCGACAAGGTAGTCTTCGCCACGTGCTTCCGCTGTGCGCTGGGCACCGATTTGTTCCAGCTTCGCGATGACCGCATCGACCGAGCCTTCGGCTTCGCGCAGGACGCGGCCATAGTTTGCGCCAGTAATGGTGGCGACGGCTTTATAGCGACGTTCGGTCATGACAGCGTTGATAGCGTAGCCGCCGCCACCGCACATGCCGATCAAACCGATGCGTTCTGCATCCACGTAGGGCAGGGTGACAAGGTAGTCGGCGATGTGGCGGAAGTCTTCGACGCGCAAAGTCGGGTCCTCAGTGGAGCGTGGTTCGCCTCCGGATTCGCCCTGGAAGGAGGCATCGAAGGCGAGCGTGACGAATCCCTGCTCGGCCAGCTGTGCCGAGTAGATTTCCCCGGAGGTCTGCTCCTTGCACGAGCCGATGGGATGGGCCACCACGATGGTTGGATACTTCTTTGAATCGTCGAAGTTTGGCGGGAAGTAGATGTCCGCTGCAATGTCCCAGTACATGCCACGGTGGCGGATCTTGACGTGTTCGATGTTCGACATGGTTTCTTCCTTGGTAGAGGATTCTGAAGGGGCCGCACCTGCTGATGTCCGCATGATTCGACCGTGTCGGCTGACTGAATGAACGCCAACAAGATCAACGTTATGCGTCGCCAAACCATTGAGGAATGTGCTGTCAGCCCACCCTTCGTGAGCGGTCCGCTAGCCTGAAGCCTCGTGATTGGAAGGATCATTGTTTGTCGCGATCTCATCGGTTCCGGTGTCAGGAGCTATGAGGCTGCCTAGCAATCGCAGAGCATCATCGGTTGATGATCCTGGTTCGGGAAGGAACGTGATCATTTGCAGGCCTGCAGCACCGGGAAGGGCGAGAGCTTCATATTTCAAGTCCAGTTCACCGACTGCCGGGTGATGGATGCGTTTCTTGCCGCGCAAGTGGGACGATACGTTATGCGTTGCCCACAAATTGCGAAACACGGAGCTTTGAACCGACAGCTGCCCGATGAGTTGCGCAAAGGATTTGTTCCTTGATTGCCGCGCTGAATGGGCCTGCAAGGTGGCAACAGCGTCCTCGGCCACTGCGTTCCAGTCTGGAAACATTGTCTGGCTGTGCTCGTCGAGGAACACATAGCTAGCCAAGTTGGGAACATCCGGCCCGTTATAGCGGTCGTAGATATTGGCATACAGTGCACGGCCTAGCGGATTGGCCGCAACAAGATCCAATCGGCCATTGTGTATCGATGCAGGAATACCTGGCATGGCGTCCATCATCTGTTGCACATTCGCATGGACTCGTACTGCCTGTTGCGGTCGGCGAACACGGGGCCCTGCCGCGTGGGAAAGGTCCAGCAAGTGCTGACGTTCAATATCATCCAAGCGCAGGGCTGTGGCGAGGGCGTGAAGAATCTCTTCTGAAGCTCGTCCGATGTCTCCGCGTTCAATCTGTGCGTAGTACTCGGTGCTGACCCCGGCCAGCACAGCGACCTCTTCACGACGAAGCCCTTTGACGCGCCGGTTCCCACTACCGGATGGCAATCCGGCGTCCTCGGGAGAGATCTTGGCTCGCCGGGTCATCAAGAATTCCCGGACCTGTTTAGAAACATCCATTCCACTAGATTAGGCAAATGAACCAGCATGAGACAGGGGCTAGCAGCCCACCCCAAACAGTGATGATCAGTGGCAGCCATCCGGTAGGATCGACAGCGCTCGTGTGTTCGATGGCTTTTCACTCGGACCGCCGACACCGCCAAGGCGCACTGTCCATGCACTGATGCGAGCATTGTAAAGTGGCGATTCACATCAAGCCCGCAAGGAAGAGCAGATCATGACGTCCATTTCCCGCTTCCGGCTCTCGCCCATGCTTCCGCGCGATCCTGGCGAGCAGGGCCGCACCGCGTCCACGCTGGAATTGTTCTTCGATCTTGTATTTGTTGTGGCGGTGAGCGTCGCGGCAGTGAACCTCCACCACGCATTGACCGAGGGGCACGTCCTAGATGGAATCGTGAACTACGCGCTCGTGTTCTTCGGGATCTGGTGGGCCTGGATGAACTTCACCTGGTTCGCCACCTCGTTCGACACCGACGATTGGCTTTATCGAGTCCTGACCATCGTGCAGATGGGTGGCGTACTCGTGCTTGCCTCCGGTATCGGACCAGTGTTCGAGGAACACGACTTTTCTGTGCTGATCCTTGCCTACATACTCATGAGACTGGCGTTGGTGGCGCAGTGGCTGCGTGCCTCGCGTTCCGCTGGGCAGGCACGTCAGGCGACCCTGATCTATGCCGGAGGCATCACCCTAGTTCAGGTCCTCTGGTTGGCTTCCTTGCTATTGACGGAATCGATGTTCTTCCTCGCGCTAGTGGTGCTCGTCGCCGCGGAGCTCGCGGTGCCGGTCATCGCCGAGCGGAGGGGCACGACGCCGTGGCATCCGCACCACATCACCGAACGATATGGTCTGTTTGCCCTGATCTTGCTGGGGGAGAGCCTGCTGGCATCAGCGAATGCGATCATCGAGGCTCTCCACGCATCCGATGACTTGGCACCGTTGATCTCACTCGCTGCCCTGACACTAATAGCGACCGCAGCACTGTGGTGGATCTATTTCTGGCCCCCGCACCACCACGCCATTCAAGGGTTCGGCCGCTCGCTGGCATACGGCTACGGGCACTACATCATCTTCGCCGCGGCCGGCGCGTTTTCGGCTGGCATCGAAGTGGAGATCGATGTACTGACCGGGCATAGCGACCTGCACCAACCGTGGGCCTCATTGGCCTTCACGGTTCCGCTGGCTGCCTTCGTGCTCGGGATCTGGGTGTTGGCCATTCGACCGCAAGCCGATCGGATTGTGAATACGGTTCTGCCATTGGCTGGCATCCTCGTCCTCATCGATCCATTAATTCCGGTGCCTTTCGCGCTTACCTCGATCATCTTGGTGGGGGCCGTCATCGTTCTCGTCTGGCGGAAACCAGCCGACGCCGAGAACTAGACAGTAGCAACACGACGAAAGCGCCCTTGTCACGAGGGCAAAGGTGGTTTATCTGAGCTTGTTGCCCGACGGAGCGGTAATAGGCGAAACCATAAAGTCTCGCGCGTGAATCACGATTTTGGCAACGCGATTCACGTCCTTGCTATCGATGCTTCTTGATCGTTTACGCAATGGTTGGCCTATCGGAACCGTTGTGTCATGGAAGCCATGGCTCCACGCGAAGCCGTTGCGGTCTCGGGCCCCAGCATTGAAGCTGCCTGGAAAATCTTAAAACCGCGCGCTGGCAACAGGTTAGCGAGGCTGGGCGCACCATCTTGATTGATGCCGAGTCGGCGTGCTGCGCTCAGCGTGAAGGAAAGGGCGCTCGCCGTTTCATGCGGAGGTCCCTCGTACGGTGATGGACCTCGCACCAGGAGCCCAGGCAATGCACCGTCTCGGATGTCAGCCCGGGCCCGACTTTTCTGCGGGCCAAGCCTTTCGGCCTAGTGCCCGCCGAGCTTTCCTCCCAGGCGCTCGCGCATCTTCAAGCTGGCCTGGTTCAGCCCTTCGATCTGGACATTTTTGCCGTACTTCTCGTATTTGCCGGTGATCGAATCC
>Ga0308158_10001887_pt1 | contig 20868 bp, 9 predicted proteins | sample PhyBR2_FD_201038 | JGI IMG/M metagenome (GOLD analysis project Ga0308158, IMG submission 201038) | Phyllosphere microbial communities from UC Gill Tract Community Farm, Albany, California, United States - DLSLB.R2 | ecosystem: Host-associated > Plants > Phyllosphere > Unclassified | place: USA...
TCGGCCCGAGAGCAGCCGCGCCCGCTCCGATGAGGAACGCACTCGCGAAGAGTCCGACGGGCCAGCGCACCGTGAGCGCCAGACAGATCAGGCCGAATGCCAGCAGCCCGAGCGCCGCGTAACTGGTGCGCCGCACACTGCGATCTGCCGCCCAGCCGCCGGCGAAGTTGCCCGTCGTCATCCCGAGGCCGACAGTGGCGAGCAAGAACGGAAGCAGGTCCGGCGCGAGTCCTGTGATCTCACGCGACATCGGGCTGATGAACGAATAGACCGCGAAAAGCCCCCCGAAGCCCACGGCACCCATGCCCAGCGCGAGCCACACCTGTGGCCGACGCAGCGCACGGATCTCGCTGCGCACGGTCGCGCGAGGATCCGCCGGCAGCGCAGGGACGAAGACGAAGACGAGCGCGAGCGCCACCGCGAACAGTCCCGAGATGACGATGTAGGCACTGGCCCACCCGAAACGCTGGCCGAGGCCGGTCACGACGGGGATCCCGAGGATGTTCGAGATCGTGAGGCCGCCGATGACTGCGGCGGCACCGAGCCCCCGTCGAGCCTCCCCCAGGAGCCGCCTCGCGGCGAGCACGGCGAGACCGAAGTATGCGCCGTGGGGCAGGCCGGCCAAGAACCGCGCACCGACAAGCATCGGCAGTGTCGTCGATGCCGCGGACAGCACGCTTCCCACGACGAACATCCCGAGAAGCACGATCAGCACGCGCCGCACGGGGAGTCGTGCGGTGAGAGCGGCGATCGCCGGCGCGCCGAGCACGACACCGGTGGCATACGCCGTCGTCACCCACGCAGTGGCCGCCAGCGCACGGGAAGGTGCGCTCTCATACAGAGCCGGTAGCAGCGCCTGAGCGAGATTCGAGACGAGTCCCATCCCCGTGAATTCACTGGCGCCGATCGCGAACCCGCCCAGGGCGAGCGCCGCCACGGCGAACAAGGGGAAACTGCGGGCTCGGGTCAATGCGTCCATGTGGTACTCCTTCGGGTGCGAGCGGATGCCCACACCGTCGGGAGCGCGTTCTACCGGAGCCCACGTGTTGCTCCGTGCACGCTTCACGCTAGGAATCTGCTGTTTCCCCGGGATTACGAAATGTGCCTTCAGAAGTAAACAAACGCTCGTAAAGACAACTGCCCGACATCATCCCGAAACAGAGCGAGTCGGCGTGCGCAGCTCAGTCCGCCCCGACGTCGAAGCTCGCCCCGCTTTCGAGCCGGCGGTAGTCGATCCCGGGCAGAAGCTGCTCCGTGATCCAGTTGGTCAGCTGAGCGCCCGCCTCACTGAGCGTGCCGTCATGGATCGGCACGACGACCTCGGGGCTGACGGCACGGGCATAGTCGACGGCGGACTCGAGATTCAGCCACGGCGCGGCGATCGGCAGGAAGAGAACCCGGACGTGAGCGCCGGCCGGTGCGGGCGTGAGAGAGTCACCCGGATGAAGAAGCGTCCCATCGATGAAGAAGGCGAGGTTCTCCTCGTCCGGGAGGTCGGGGTGGATCACGGCGTGAGCGCCCCCCAAGGCGACGACGTCGAATCCGGCCGCCGAGAAGCGCTCTCCCGGCGCGACGACATGGAGGCGGCTGCCGTCGGCGCCCGCCTCCTTCAGCATCGCCGCAGCGGCTCCCGTCGTCCACACCGGCGCCCCGCTGTCCACCACCGCGGCGGCATCAACGTGGTCCTGGTGATCGTGGGTGATCAGCACGGCGGAGGCGTTCCGCAACGCCTGCGGGTCACTGTAGACGCCCGGGTCGATCACGAGCCTGCTTCCCCCCTTCTCCAGCGAGACCGCCGAATGCCGCCAAGTAGAGATCGTCGTCATGTCCTGCTCCTTCGTCACGATGAACGGCCCCACTCCATGAGTGCGAACCGCCGAGTCGACCGCCTCTTCACGCCGCTCTCAAGGCTCGACGGTCGTTCTTCAACCGAGTTCATCTATCGCTTGCTCACAGTGAACCCGATATTTCATAATGCCCTTTAGTATCTCCGATGCAAACGCGGACCTCAGCGCCCCGATTCCCGATCAGGGCACCTGCTTTCGCGCAGCAGTCCGCCCCCTCAACCCGCGACGCGCGGTGAAAGGTCGCCCTGGACGCGCTCGATGAACATGCTCGCCTGACCCGCCAGGGCGACGATGTCGCCTGACGGCTCCGAGCGGATGCCCGCACGGTCCGTGCTCTCGACCCAGTGCTGGTCGCGGTGCCACCAGTCCGCATCTGCGATCGCGGCGGCGTTTTCGCGGTCGGGATGATTCCGAGCGAAGAACTCTCGCCAGCGCGGCATATACAGAGTGCCCAGGAGACCCTGCCAATCGCGTCCTGCATAGTTGCTCAGGGCACCTGTCGTCGCGGGAACAAGCGGGCCCCAGGTGCTGAGGATCAGGCGCTGACTGCGCTCGAGACGATCTCGCTCCTCAGGGTTACTGCCAGCGGCGCGGGCCTCGTCGAGAAACCTCCCGAGGAGCCACAGCGGCTCCGTGCCCGCGATGGCGTCGAGCAGCCGCATGCCGTCGATCCACTGTCGGGTCAAGCGCTCATACTCCGAGCTGTCACCCGCTGCATGCGCCCGGGCGATGACGGGCAGCAGCTGCCGCGCGGTGTTCGTCACCGTCTGCCGGGCGACATCAGCGAGATCGAACCGGAAAGCGCGGTGATACTCAAGGTGGACGGCGGCTTCCCTCATCTGGGGTAGCGCCTCGGCGAACCCGGCGAGGTCGTACGTCGCGGTGCGCGGTGAGAACAGCGACGATGTCGATGCGCTGAACGACGGCCAGGCGGCGAACAGCGAGTCGTGTGGTTCTGAGAAGTCGTTGTCGTCGGGGAGGGAGTACGCGGTCGCCGCGATCCGCTGCCAGGCGGAGATCGCCGGGGCTACCGCCCGACCGTATCGGGAGATCGTCCACTGCCGCACCCAGTCGTCCACATCGACGCGGCTGCCGCGCCATGCCAGAGAAGCGAAGAAGTCCATCGCGAGGGGGTTGTTCAGCCCGCCCTCCGGCAGCGCCGCGATTCCCCGCAGCCGCGACGACGGCTTCGTCAGCCATTCCTCCACGCGTTCGTTCCAGGTGGCGAGTTGGGCACCCAGGGCTGTGTCCCCTCCGAAGTTCCAGATCGCGCCGAAGGCATAGTCCACGCCGGCGAAGTCCTCCTCGCGATTCAGCGCGAGGTGACGATCGGAGACGCCGTCGACGACGAGCACCCGACGAGGGTCCAGTGCTCCGAGGAGGTCTCTGCGCGGGTTGTCCTGCCAAGCGAGGAGCACCCATGTCGCGCCGGGATGCGCCCGCTGCATCGCTGTTTCGATGCCGCGCCCCGCCTCGGCGATGTCGATCGTCGACGCGCCCCCTTCGTGCAGCGGATCGATCTTGAACATGTCGATCGGCCCGAGCAGGCGGTCGACGGCGCGGTAGAACACCGATGCCGCGTCCGCGAAGAGCAGGCTGCGAGGATCCAGCCAAGCCGGACGGTCGAAGCCCTGCCAGTCATTGTCCGGAACGTCGACGACGGCGCGGTTGCGATCGCCGAAGTCACGGGGCACCACGCCGCCGAAGCCGGGAACGACCGGCCTCACTCCCAGTTCGCGCACACGCGCAATGATCCGCCGCCCGAGTTCGATGCGCTGCGCGAGCAGCTCCTCCGACATGCCGCCGGGGTACGACGACATGTTCTGCAGCAACCACCACGGCTGATGCGACGGCAAAGGGATCCAGTCGAGCGCCTCGTCGCGCGAGTAGCCGAACGCGGTGATCAGCTCTACGTAGGCCCCCTCGATACCGACCGGGATGAAGATCTCGTTGAAGCCCCGGGCTACGACGCCGTCGATCAGGCGTTCCCAGTCCTCGAAGGTCCGGTAGGCGCCCACGTACGAGTCTTCGGTGTCGTTGCCGTAGAACCTGTGCTCCAGGCGTGGCCGCGCCGTGATCGGCGTCTCGGGCGCGATCGGGCCGACGCCCGAGACGGCCGACAAGATCTCATCGAAGGGCTCGCCCGTCGCCGCCAGCATCGACCGCAGGCCCATCAGCGCGGCCGCCGGCGAAGAAGCTGTGATGTGCGGAACCCCGTCGATCGCCGAGAGGACGAATCCCTCCGGTGCGGGCACGATGTCGACACGGACTCGGTCGGCGGCTTCGCCCAGCACGCGGACGAACGCCGCCCGTGCAACCTGCCGCGCATCCGCCACGCGACCTTCGGCGCCGTCGGCGAGCCTCTCCGCGGCGATGTGGTCGTGATTCATCAGACTCTTTCTCATAGGTGGCCCGCCCTTGCGCACGCTCGACGGCGCGACGAGCCGATGACGAACACCGCCCCGTCGACGACGGAGAGCGTCAAGCCCGCCCTGGAAGCTGCCTTGTGGATCCCTATTTGTTGGCGCCGAGCGTCGCGCCTTCGATGATCCGTCGTCCCAGCCAGAGGAACACGGCGACAATGGGGCCGACGAGCAGAACGACTCCCGCGAACAGCGCACCCCAGTTCGAGGTGTACTGAAGGCCGTAGTACATGTTGAGCAATGCGGCGGGCAGCGTTCGCTGCGCACCGTCGGGAACCAGGAACAACACCAACAGGGTCTCGTTCCAGGCGCCGAGTCCGGTGATGATCGCGATGGTCGTGACAGGTCCGCGTGCTACCGGAAGCATGATCTTGCGGAAGATGAGCCATGGCCCGGCCCCGTCGAGCTGCGCCGCCTCCTCAAGAGAGCTGGGCAATGAGCGGAAATACGCGGTGAGGACGAAAACCGTCCACGGAATGGCGGTCGCTGAATAGAAGATCACCAGGCCGATCCGGGGATCCCAGGCCCCGGTCACCCAATCCGTCATGAACTGACCGACACTCGTGTTGACGACGAAGTACGGAATCAGCACCGTCTGCATGGGCAACGCAATGCCCATGGCGAAATAGGCCGTCAGCGTGGACGCAGTGCGATCCATTCGGCGGGCAAGGCCGTAGGCGGCCGGGAGGGAGAAACCCATGACGATCACGAGGCTCGAAAAGACAAAGATCAGGGTGACGAGCGTCGCCTGCCCGAACCCGGCGGTGTCCCATGCTGTGACGTAGTTCTCCCACTCGAGGTGCGTAGGCAGCGCGAACGGTCCGAGGAGGATGTCGCGAGTGGACTTCAGACTGGTCATAAGGACCCAGGCGAGGAGGCCCAGGTTGAACGTCACCCAAATCCAGATACCGGCTTTGATCAGCGTCGGCACGATGTGGTCGCCGAAGAGCCGACCGATCCTCCGCCGCAGCGTCTCCGGGGGACGATGCCAGCTGGTGTACGTGCTTGCAGAAGTCACAGTTCGAGAGCCTCTCTTCTCGTGAGACGCCGCGTCAGGCCCACGAGAACAAGGGATAGAAGGAAAATAAGCACGCCGATCGCCGAGACGACGCCCAGGCGTGGAAGGCCCGACGGATCGTTGAACGCCATGTACTGCTGGATGGCGACGGTACGCGCAGTCAGCGGAACACCTGAGTTCGCGCTGCCGGTGAACGCCAACACGATTTCGAACACCTTCAGCGACCCGATCACCCACAGCACCGCACAGGTCGCGAACACATCCCAGGACAACGGGAAGGTGATCATCCGGAAAGCCTGAAGCTTGGTGACGCCCTCGAGTGAGGCCGCTTCGTACAGGTCGTCGGGGATGCCATCCACCGCCGACATGAGCAGGATCACATAGAAACCGGCTGCCGACCACGCGAGGCCCGCGATGATGCAGCGGAACACGAGGTCCGGACCCAGCCACGACTGCGGCGGAAGCCCGATCCAGCCCAGCACCTGGTTCAGTGCGCCCCGCGAGTCGAGGGCGAAGCTCAGCGCCGCGCCGATCGCGATGGGCGAAATGATGTTCGGCAGGTACACGACCGAACGGATGAAACCGCGGCCCTTCATCTGCCGCAGCACCGCCATGCAGCAGAACGCCGCCAGAAACACCAGGATGCCGCCGCTGACGGCAAGTACGAGGGTGTTGAGGAACGACTGCCGGAAGGCGTCATCCGTCAGGATGAAGATGTAGTTGTCCAGTCCCTTGAACGTGGCCGGGGTTCCCAGCCCGTTCCAGTCGAACAGGCTGACCGCGGCCCCGTAGATCGCGGGGAGGACGAACAGGAGCGTGTAGACGAGGACTGCGGGCCAGATGAAAGCCCGCAGTCCTCCCTTGCGAGAAGTCATGCTTACTTGGTGCCGCTCGCGATGTACGCCGCGGTCTTCTCCTTGCCCTGAGCGACGAACTCCTCCGGCGTGATCTTGCCGAAGACGAGCTGGTCATCCAGGGCGAGAAGGACGTCCTTGTACCAGGTCGGCGCCTGTGCCGCTGCGTTGTCCATGTAGCCAGTGGTCGAACTGCTGTCGAGCACGGACTTCTGCATGGCCTCCAGCGCACTAGGCGCCTTGACGTCGGAACGAGCAGGAATGTTCAGCGCGTCCGTGCCGATCTTCTCAATGTACTTCTTCTGCACCAGGAACTTGATGAACTCCTTCGCGCCCTTGGCGTTCTTGCCCTTCGCGTTGACGGTCCAGCCCAGGACGTTGAGTTCTTCGACTGACTTCGAATCGGCGCCATAGGTCGGGAAGGGGAAGGTGCTCAGCTTGGCGCTGGCGGGCACAACGGACTTGACCTCGCCGGCAAGCCACGAGCCGTTCAGGTCGAACACATAGGTTCCCTGAGCCCAGGCGTTCTGCGCGTTCGGGTAACGCGACCCGTCGTATCCGCTCTGGAAGTACGGTCGGATGGACGCGACCTCCTGAGCAGCGGCGAGCACAGCCGGGTCGCTCCACGCGTCAGCGGACTTGCTCAGGTTCAGGATCGCTCCCGAACCGTGGGACCGAAGCATCAGCCAATAGAACCAGAGGACGTTGTAGGAGGCGTTTCCACCCTCCTGCGCGATCGGGACCTTGCCGGCGTCCTTGAGCTTGGAGAACTCGGCCTTCAGGTCATCCCAACTCGCGGGCGCCTTGGAGACGAGTTCCGGGTGGGCGGCGGCGTCGTACCAGACACCCCCGGAAAGGATGGTGTGCGGGATGAAAGCCAGCCCGTCCTTGTCGGACGCGGCATCGATCACAGACTTCGGATAGACGTCCTTGATCGTCGTGCTCTCGCCGTCGGGCTTCGAGGACAGCACGTCCGAGAGGTCCGCGATCAGGCCTGCCTTGCGATAGGCAGGCGCGTTGTCGGGGGAGTCGTCGAACATGTCCGGACCGGTGCCGGAGTTGGTGGCGTTGATGATCGCCGTCGATCCGCCGTTGCCGAGCTCCTTGATGTCGACCTTGACACCGGTCTTGCTGGTGTAGTCCTTAGCAGCCTGGGCGAAGATCTTGGCCTGCGGCGTGTCGGCCGGCCAAGCCGTCAGGTACGTCACCGTCCCGCCGGCCTTCCCGCCCGCGTCTCCTCCGCCGACTTTCTGGCCGCAGCCAGAAAGTACGACGGTCGCGATGGCGATGGTGCCGATGGCCGTGAATGCGGCAGTGCGTCGCGACAACCTCATCGCGCGCTCCTTCCTCTGAGAATGTGAAGTGCTAGTGGTGCGAGCCATCCGGGTGAGAGCTTGCATTCGAAGTATTACATAAGGGCATTCTTTAATACAAGAGCCTCTTTTTATCCCTGTTGAAGAGCGATAAAGGTCCACAGGCCACTGGCTCCACCCGTGAACGAGGCGTGAGACGCCATGAGCATCCAGACAGGCTCCCCCCAGGAGCCCCTTCTCCTCGCCGACGTGCCGGCCGAAGTTCACCCTCCCCTCGTTCTCGACGACGATCGAGAGCCGCGCCACAGTGCCGGCACCGGCGAGCCGCACGCCCTCGTCCGGCACGTTGCGATCGACGCGATGAACCAGAACACCATCGAGGAACACCCAGGCGCGATCCCGAGGTTCGAGCACCCGGAGGATGGTGTCCTCCGCAGGAATCAGCAGCTCCGCCTCGTACAGTGTCAACCCCGCCGGCTGCCGGAGCTGCTCCTGGGAGAGTGGCAGAGCGGAGGCGCGCACGCCCACGGCGGCAGAGCTCCGCAGAGCCGAGAGCAGAGACGCACCGGGCACGAGCGGCACGCGTCGGGCCGACTGGCGCTCCGGCAACGGCGGGGGCTCCGGCAGATCCACGCCCCGGGCTGATCCGAACAGGCGCCTCAGCTCCCAGAACTTCTCGGTGAGCTCACCCGCTTCGCCGATGGGCGCATCCGAGTCGTACGACGTGATCGTCGACAGGTAAGCACCCTGATCGATGTTGGCCCCCGGCCATGTCCCGAAGCTCGTCCCACCATGGGCCATGTAGACATTGACGGATCCGCCGCCATCGAGCAGCGGCTCGATCGCCGCCGCCATGTCCACCGCGGGGCGCGTGTGGTGTTCGCGGCCCCAATGGTCGAACCAGCCACCCCAGAACTCGGCGCACAGGAAAGGCTCGCCCGGCCTGCGTTGATCGAGCACGCGCATCGCGTCGGTCGCTGCGCTACCGAAGTTCGCCGTCGCCGCCACCCCGGGGAGAGTCCCCGCATCGAGCATCAGACTCGTCGGCCCGTCAGAGGTGAACAGCGGCACGTCGACGCCGCGCGACCGGAGCCCTGCGCGAAGATGCTCGAGGTATGCGCGATCCGAACCGAACGAGCCGTACTCGTTCTCGACCTGCACGGCCACGATCGGCCCGCCGTGCGTGCGCAGCAGAGGCACGAGCCGAGGCATCAGCGCGTCGAACCACGCATCCACAGGCTCGAGGAAGCGTGGGTCGCTGGTTCGCAGAGGGATCGGTCCGTCGTACAGCAACCAGGTGGGCAGGCCGCCGTTGTCCCACTCCGCACAGATGAACGGCCCGGGGCGCACGATGACGGCGAGCCCCGCCTGCTCGGCCAGGCGGACGAAGCGCGTCACGTCACGCCAGCCCTCGAAGTCGATGCGACCGCGCTCTCGCTCGTGGAAGTTCCACGGCACGTAGGTCTCCACATGCGTGGCCCCCATCGCCACCAGCCGCCGCAAACGGTCGTCCCACAGCGCGGGGTGGACGCGGAAGTAGTGCACCGCGCCCGACAGCACGCGGCCCTGGTCGATCCATCCAGTGGGCGGAGTCCTCTTGTCCGCAACGCTCACAACGACACCACCTCGCCGCGCTCGCGCGCCCGCTCGGCGGCCCAGACGAGCTGATGCGACTCGAAACTCTCACGGACGGAGGACAGCGCCGAAGCATCGCGGCTCATCACGGCGTGCAGGAAGGCCTCCACGAGTCGGCCGTCCGCACCGCCGTGGCCGTCCGCGGCGCTGGCGCCGCCGGACGGCATGGTGTCGATGGTCTTCGTCTCGCCCGTCGCGAAGTCCAGGATCGTCAGGTGCTGACCGTCGCCGTCGATGGAACCTGTGGTGCCGAACACCCGAGTCTTACGGAACTCCAACTGCGTGAACGCCACCGCCGTGAATGAGGCCGTGGCGCCGTCGTCGAATTCCAGGGTGACGACCTGGTGGTCGGCGACGTCGTTCTGCCCGTTGTAGACGCACTCGCCGTATGGTCCGTTCTCGAGGGCTTCCTGCACAGTCTCCCGGGTCGGGTTCGGCGTCAGCACACCCAGGGGCCAGACCCGATAGGACGGATCCTCGAGGAAGCCCTCATAGATCCCGGTCGCGGAATAGGCGCAGGTCTTCTGCAGCGGGCAGTCGATGCAGCGGTTCGCCGCCTGTGCGGGTTTGTTCTCCGGCGTGAACCAGTACAGCCCGCCGAACGAGGAGATCCTTCGGACGGATCTGCCGACGATGTAGGACAGCCAGTCCAGGTCGTGGGACGACTTGGCCATGAGCATCGAGCTGGAGGAGGCCTCATTCCGCCAGTTCCCGCGTACGTAGGAATGTGCGAAATGCCACCAGCCGATCGGCTCCAGATGTTCGACGGAGACGATCCTTCCGATCGCGCCGTCGTCGAGGAGAGCCTTGAGCTCACGCGTGTAGTCGCTGTAGCGCATGACGTGGCCGACGGCCATGATCACGCCCGCGGCTTCGACGGCGCCGACGATGCGAGCGGCTTCCCCCTCCGTCGGCGCGATCGGCTTCTCCAGGAGGATGTCGTACCCGGCCTCGGCGAAGGCGATGGCGGGTTCCGCGTGTGCGCGATCCTGGGTCGCGATGACGACCGCGTCCTCGACCTTCGGCGCCGCGACGAGGTGCTCCCACGTGCGGAAGACGCGATCCTCGGACAGGGCGAACTCCTCGGCGAAGAGCCTTCGCCGCTCCGGATCAGGCTCGGCCACCGACGACACCACAGCGCCGGCGCGCACCGCCAGCCGCGCGTAGTTCGTGCCACGCGAGCCGGCGCCGACGACAGCGAGACGGACAGAGGTGGACATGCAGCTCCTCGTTCTTTGCGGGTGTGGCAAACAACCACCCCCTTAATATATAGGAGCCTTTTGTAATAGGAGAAGGGTCGGCTGATCGACGGCGTGCGGAGGTGAACACGCCATACTGAGACCCGTGCACGAACTAGACGGCAGCGAGGTCTCCACCCTCCGATGGATCAACGAGCGCGCCGTGCTACGGCTGCTGTTCGCCTCGGACCGTGCGCACTCCGTGGCTGAGATCGCCGCGGAGTGCGCCCTCAGCCGGCCGACCGTCGAGGGAGCTCTCGCGCAGCTCGTCGGCGACGGCTGGTTGCTGGAGAGCGAGCCGCAGACGTCAGGGCGAGGTGCAGGGAGGCCTGCCAAGTACTACGCCTTCGCCGACCGGGCGAAGCTGATCATGGGCGTGGACCTCGGCCCGCACGGCGTCGTGTGCACCGTGGCCACGTTGCGTGGCGAGGTGGTTGCGACAACCCGGATCCCGGACCTCGAGATCCAGACCGGGCAACAGGCCTTCGAGGCGCTCGCAGATGCGGTCTCAGCGGCGCTAGCGCAGTCGGGCAGAGCCGAAGAGGACGTCATCGCGCTCACCGTCGGCCTCCCGGCCATCGTCGACGAGAAGGGCGATATCGCCCTGACGGTCGTGGTGCCGGAGTGGCGCGCATTCGGGCTGCCCCAGCGCATCCGCGCGCGGTTCACGTCGATGCACGTCATCTTCGAGAACGATGCCAACCTCGCGACGGTCGGCGAGCACGCGTGGGGCAGTGCCGTGGGCGCGCGAAGCATGGTCAACGTGCTCGTCGGGCACCGCGTGGGAGCGGGGATCATCGTCGACGGCCGCCTGACCCGCGGCGTGCACGGCGCCGCCGGCGAGATCGGCGCGTTGCCCGCGGCCCGATGGGAGAGCGCGTACCGCAGGCTGACGGACCCTACGGGAACCGTGCAGGACACTCTGGACGGGATCACCGATGAAGATCCCGAGGCGCTTCGGCGACTGGACAAGTTCGCCGAAGACCTGGCCCGGGGAATTGCGGCACTCTGCCTCGTCCTCGATCCCGAGGTCGTGATCATCGGGGGCGGGAGCACGCATTTCGGCGAGCGTCTGATCGAGCCGCTGCAGGCAGCGGTCGCGACCCTGACTCTCTTCCCCGTGGAGCTGCGGATCTCGGCGCTGGGTCCGTCAGCGGTCGCGCTGGGGGGCGTCGCGATGAGCCGCGACCACCTGACCCATACGGTGCTGCAGATCGCCTGACCGGCCCGCACGACCTCAGGGGCGGAGCGCACGCGCCCCGCCCCTGAGGTCGTGCCGATGCTCCTACTGCAGCCGGATGTCGTTCACCGCCACGTGGCCCCAGGTGAGGTTCGCTGCGGAGAACTGCACCTCGAATCGCGTCGCCGTGAAGGGTGCGGTGAAGTTCAGCGTCCTCGTCTCCACCGTGGACGTGTTGCTCGACCATGTGACGGCGGTCGTCGGCAGGACGGTCTGCCACGTGCCCGTGTCTCCGTTCAACGCCTGCACGAAGACCTGAGTGGGACCCTGTCCCTGCCCGAAGGCCGCGCTCAGCGTGAGGGAACTCGCGGTCACCGGCGGGCCGTCGATCTGCAGGTACCCGAGCGTCGAACCCTCCGACGCCCAGGAGGTCGCAGGGTTGTCGTCGACCAGCGCAGACGTGACGTTGGTGTTCGACAGCTCACCCATGCTCGTCGCCGCCATTCCGCGGTAGGAGGCCGACAGCTCGTTCAGAGCCGCGTGGCCCCACGTCAGGTTCGCCGCCTTGATGATGACCCTGAGCTGGCTGGTGGTCACTGCGGCCGGGAGCGTCAGCCGCTTGTACTCGATGGCGGAGGTGTTGGTCGACCAGCTGATCGCCGCATTGGAGAGCTGCGTCTGCCAGCCGGTGCCGTTCCACGTCTGCACGTCCACGCTCGTCGGCCCCTGCCCCTGCCCGAACGCGACCGCGAGCGTGACGGCGTCGATCGTCCGCGGGTCGGAATACTGCACGGTGACATCGCCGGGGAGCGCGGCACCGTTCGCCGCCGCCCACGATGTCGTCACGTCGCCATCGGCGATGTTCGCGATGTTCCCTGCGGACGTGCCGAGCGAGCTCGATGCCGTCGCGGTGACCGCGTGCTGGATCGCTCCGAGGTCGACGGCACCGACGGGAACCTTGCCGCCGAGACCGTCCTTCGACTGACCCCATTCGGAGACGCCCTTGTTGCGCACCGGCGAGGTCGCGGACGGGGTGAACGCGGCGAAGTAGCCGTTGAACTGCGCGGGGGTGATGAAACCACCGGACGGCAGTGTCGCGGCCGTGTTCGCCAGCTGCGGGTCCCCGACGGTGGCGCTGGTGTCGTTCGCCGCGGGTGCGGTGGAAGACGTGCCGTTCCAGTAGAGGTTGTTCGAGTAGGGGGTGACCGGCTGACCCGAGACGTTGTACGGCGCGTTGGACGGGTTGAAGATGATGTTGTCGCTGACGGCCTGCCCCCGGGCGATCGAGTTGCCCGACGTGTCGACTGCCACGATCCCCGCGAGTTGCTTGGGCGCGCCGTTCACCCCCGGGGACGTGAGCGTGGGACCGGGATCCGCGGAGGTCCAGATGGTGTTGTTGTGCGCGCGCGTACCGCCACAGCCGGAAAGGAAGCGGAAGATGAGGCGCTTGTCGTTGACGCTGAGGTTGTAGCGCACCTGGTTCTGGTACGCCGAGATCAGGCACATGAAGAAGCCGCCGTTGTTGCTGTCGCTGATGTTGTACTGCACGACGCTGTTCTGGGAGCCCATGTCGGCGTCGAACGCGAGTCCGTCGGCGTTCGAGTAGATGCCTTCGACCGCCGTACGTCGCACCGTGTTGTACTGCACGACGATGCCCTTGGTGCCCTGCCACCAGATGCCGACGTTGCCGCCGCCCCCCAGGAGCTGATGGCTTGCCGCGCGATCGACCGTGTTCCACTCCACGAGGGCGTTGTCGGCATACTGCGGAGTGATCCCCCCGCCGGTGACGTCGTGGACGTAGTTCTGGTCGACCACGAGCCCGGTGAAGGCCTTGCGCGTGCCGGAGACCTCCGTGGAGGGGATGCCGGTCTCACCCGTGTAGATCTCGCATCCCCCGCACCAGGTCGTGAACGTCGAGATGCCGTACGCGTTGACGTCGCTGACCTCGTTGCCGGAGATGCGAGTGCCGGCGAACCACGTCTGCACGCTGTTGCCGCGCACGCCGACCGCGATCCCGCCCTCGCCGATGCCGCCGGACTTGCCCTGTCCGTCGACGAGGTGGACGAAGTTGTTCAGGATCGAGATCCCGTCGACCTCGCCGATGTCCTTCGCTTCGACGTAGATCCCCCGGCGGATGTCTGTCGTCGACGTGGTCATCGAGGCGGTGTTCGTCACCTCCAGGTTCTGCACCGTGACGTATCCCGCATTGCGAACCGTCACGGTATTGGTCACGGCACCGCCGCCATCGATGCGAGCCCGGCCGGTGCCGTAAGAGCCGATGGTGATCGGCGAGCCCGCGGCCCCCGAGGACGACACCGTCAGACTCCCGGTCCAGGCGGATCCGCCTTTGAAGAGCACGCTGTCGCCCGGCGAGAGGCTCGTGGCGTTCACCTTGTCGAGAGAACGCCATGGCGTGGCCGCGCTCGTTCCCGCCGCAGAATCACTGCCCGCGGCGGAATCGACGTAGTAGGTCGTCCCGCCGGCGGCGAATCCGGGGGATGCGGCGAGAAAGCTGGAACCGACGATGGCCAGGAGCGCAGCCGCGCTCACTACCGACAGTCTGTTCCGCGTGAGCGGTCGCGTGCGTGGATGACTCATGTCCTGCCCTTCGTCGGACGGTGGGAATCCCCACAATATATAAGGGCCTAGCGTAAATATCCAGAGTCAAAGCTCCTGCCACCGGAGAACGCTCTCCCATAACGCCCCGGGACACGCCCGGCGCCGCACCGAGGCAAAGAGTGATGGAACAGTGATGCAACAACCCGCGTGCGAAATTGCATCGGCCCCGTTCCAGGCGTAATTTAGCCGCTCGTGGCAAATGACAGCCGTGAGAGCGCCGACGCCCCGCAGGTAGCCAAACGCATCCTGCTCGGCGAGCCGCTCAGCACAGAGAAGGCGAACGAGCAACTCCTCCCGAAACGGATGGCGCTGCCGATCTTCGCATCCGACGCACTCTCCTCCGTGGCCTACGGCCCCCAGGAGATGCTGATGACTCTGGGCATCGGCGGGCTGGCGTTCCTCGCGTTCGCCCCGTGGGTCGCCGCAGCGGTCGTGCTGCTGCTGATCGTGATCGTGCTGAGCTACCGCAAGCTCATCCAGGCCTACCCCTCCGGCGGAGGGGACTACGAGGTCGCCTCGAAGAACCTCGGCGAGATCCCCGGCGTCGTCGTGGCCGCCGCGCTGCTGGTGGACTACATCCTCACCGTGTCGGTGTCGATCGCCTCGGGCGTCGACAACATCATCTCCGCGGTCCCCCAGCTCGACCCCTTCCGCGTCGAGCTGGCCGTGGGCTTCGTGATCCTCATCGTGATCGTGAACCTGCGCGGCGTGCGCGAGGCGTCGACGTTCTTCGCGGTGCCGACCTACATCTTCATCGGATCCGTCGCCGTCATGATCGTCACCGGTCTCGCGCGCACCTTCCTCGGCGATGCGCCGATCGCCGAGAGCTCGCAGTACGCGATGCACGGCGACCAGCTCGCGAACGCCGCCGTGATCCTTCTCGTGCTGCGCGCCTTCTCGAGCGGCTGCTCCGCCCTGACCGGCGTCGAGGCCGTGTCGAACGGCGTGCAGGCGTTCCGGATCCCGAAGATCGGCAACGCGCAGGCGACGCTCGCCATGATGGGCGGCATCGCGATCCTGCTGTTCACCGGCCTCACCGCGCTCGGCCTCATCACGCAGGTGCACTACGCGGAGGACCCGTGCCGCGACCTCGTCGGCTACGCGTGCGGCCAGCCGCAGCAGAGCCTCATGGCCCAGATCGCGTCGGCCGTGTTCGGCGGCGGCTCGCTGCCCTTCTTCATCATCCAGGCGGCGACCGCATGCGTCCTGCTGCTCGCGGCCAACACCGCGTTCAACGGCTTCCCGCTGCTCGGCGCCGTGCTCGCGCGCGACGGCTACGCCCCCAAGGCGCTGAACACGCGCGGCGACCGCCTCGTCTTCTCCAACGGCATGATCGTGCTCGGCATCGCCGCGATCGGCGTGCTGGTGCTGTTCCAGGCGAACCTGACGAACCTCATCCAGCTGTACATCATCGGCGTCTTCGTGTCGTTCTCGCTGGGCCAGGTCGGCATGGTGAGGCACTGGAAGGCGCTGCTGCGCAGCACCAAGTCGATGAGCGTGAAGGACGCGCTGCCCGTGCGGCGCACGGCGTACACGGGCCTCGTGATCAACTCGCTCGGCGCCTCGCTCACGATCGCCGTGCTCGTGATCGTCACGATCACGAAGTTCACCCACGGCGCGTGGATGGTCTTCATCGCGATCCCGCTCCTCGCCCTGCTCATGATGGGCGTGAAGCGCTACTACCGCGACGTCGAGCACGAGATCGCGATCGACGACACGACCCACTTCGGATCCGAGGGCGACGTCGCGATCATCCTCGTCAACCGCCTGCAGAAGCCGGTGATCAAGGCGATCGACTACGCGATCGCGGCGAAGCACCAGAAGACCATCGCCCTGCACGTGGCCGCCAACCCGGAGGACGGCGTGCAGCTGCAGAAGGACTGGCAGGAGCACCGGATCCCGATCCCTCTCGTGATCGTCGAGTCGCCCTTCCGCCACTACGCGGCGCCCGTCGAGGCCTACATCAACAAGTACCGGCAGAAGCACGGCCCCGCCGTGGTCACCGTGTACCTGCCGCAGTACATCGTCGGCCACTGGTGGGAGTCGATCCTGCACAACCGCCGCGCCCGTCGCGTGGCGAACCAGCTGATGCTCGTGCACGGCGTGACGATCACGCTCGTCCCGTGGCTGCTCGACTCCTCCGAGCTCATCTACGGCCGTCGGTCGCGCCCGGTGCCGGGGCAGCAGCGCGCAGGCCGCCCCGTGCCCCTCTACGGCGGCGAGGACTCCAAGGCCGCCCGCCGCGTGCAGCGCCCCGCCGGACCGCCCGAGAAGGGCTGAGCGCCGGCCCGGGGCAGCCGTTGACATGACGGCCGCCCGGCGGGACACTCGGGCTGACCGCGGGTGAACGACCACCGCGCGGCGGCGGAAGGACGACGATGCCCGAGACCAGTGCCCTGATCGACCGGCTCCGCAGCAGGCTCCCGCAGGACGGGCTGGAGGATCGGGATCCCCGCGACGTCACCGGGGCCCTGAGCGCGATGATCGACCTCGCCCAGGGCCGCCGTGCCGGCGAGACCCGCGTGGCCGTGTTCACGCCGACCGTCGCGGAGAACGGCTGGACGTCACGCCGGACGATCGTGCAGATCTGCACCGACGACGTGCCCTTCCTGGTCGACTCGGTCGCCGCCGCCGTCGCCGAGGAGGGCCCGACCGTCCACCTGCTCCTGCACCCGGTGGTGGCCGTCCGCCGTGACGACGACGGCGGGATCCTCGAGGTCGGCGGCCTGGGCGGCCGGTCCGAGTCGTGGATGCACCTCGAGACCGACCGGATCCCGACCGTCGAGCAGCGGGAGGCGCTGCGGTCCCGGATCCTCTCCGTCGTCACCGACGTGCACGCCGCGGTCGCCGACTGGAGCGTGCTGCGACGCACCTGCCTCGACATCGTCACCGCGCTGCGCACGTCCCCGCCGCCCACCGCCGCTCCCGCGGAGATCGCCCGCAGCACCGAGTTCCTGAGCTGGCTCGCCGACGACCACTTCACGTTCCTCGGCTACCGCGCCTACGCGCTCGACGCGATCGACGGGGAGGACGTGCTCCGCCCCATCGACGACACCGGCCTCGGCATCCTCCGCGACGCGCCGAGCCGCGTCGTCCATCTGCGCCCCGAGGCCCGCGCGACCGCGCACGAGCCGCGGATCCTGACGATCACGAAGGCCAACTCGCGATCCACTGTGCACAGGCCCGTGTACCTCGACTACATCGGCGTGCGCTCGTTCGACGAGGCGGGGAACGTGACCGGGGAGCACCGCTTCCTGGGGCTGTTCACGTCCATCACCTACGCCTCCTCCGTGACCGCGCTGCCGATCGTCGCCGCGAAGGTGACCGCGGTGCTGGCGGCCTCCGGGCACGCGCCGGGGTCGCACTCGGCCAAGGAGCTGGAGCAGATCCTCGAGGACTACCCCCGCGACGAGCTGTTCCAGGACTCTCCGGAGCACCTGCTCGCCGTCGCCACCCGGATCGGCCGGCTGCGCGAACGCCGGGGCGCGGCGATCTTCGCGCGCAGCGACGAGTTCGGCCGGTTCGTGTCGGCGATGGTCCTGCTGCCGCGCGACCGCTACAACACCCCCGTGCGGCTGCGGATCGAGGCGCTGCTGAAGGACGCCTACGGCGTCGACGCCCTCGAGTACACGGCGAAGGTGGGCGAGTCGCCGCTCGCTCAGCTGCACGTCGTGATGCGGATGCCGAAGGATCGCGACATTCCGGCGGTCGATCCCGCCGACCTCGACGCGCGCCTCGCGGCCGCGCTGCGCACCTGGGACTCGGAGTTCGTCGACGCCCTGCACAGCGCGTACGACGAGGAGACCGCCGGGAGCCTGCACGCCCGCTACAGCGCGGCGTTCCCGGAGTCGTACAAGGAGTTCGCGACTCCCGAGGAGGCCGTCGGCGACGTGGAGCGCCTGGAGCGGCTCGACGAGTCCGGTGGGGTCGCCGTGCACCTGTACGCGGAGGGCGACGATCCGACGCAGCGCTTCCTGACCGTGGTGAGCGTGGATCCGCGTCCGCTCGCCGAGGTGCTGCCCATGCTCACCGCGCTCGGCGTCGAGGTCGTCGACGACCGCCCGCACACCGTCACCCTCCCGGACGGCAGCCGGCGGCACATCTCCGACTTCGGCCTGCGGCTGCCCGACGCGGCGCTGTGGGGCGACGAGAGGAGGGCGGCGCAGTTCGAGGACGCGTTCCTGGCGATCTGGACCGGCGCCGCGGAGAACGACAACCTCAACGCCCTGGTCGTGCACGCCGGACTGGACTGGCGCGACATCGTGATCCTGCGTGCGATCGGCGGTTATCTGCAGCAGATCGGATCCGCGTTCTCGACGGGCTACATCGATCAGGCCCTGATCACGAACCCGGCGATCGCGGTGTCCCTGGTGCAGCTCTTCGCCGCGCGCTTCGACCCCGACACGGCCGAGCCGGACGCGGAGGCGCGCATCCGCGAGGGCGTGCTCCAGGGGCTGGACGGTGTCGCGAGCCTCGACCAGGACCGCATCCTGCGCGCATTCCTCGGCGTGATCGACGCGACCCTGCGCACCAACTTCTTCCAGCGCGACGCCGACGGGCATCCGAAGCCGTGGGTGTCGATGAAGCTGGACAGCAAGCGGGTGCCGGATCTTCCGGCGCCCCGGCCGATGGTCGAGATCTGGGTCTACTCCCCCGAGGTCGAGGGCGTGCACCTGCGCTTCGGCGCGGTCGCCCGCGGCGGCCTGCGCTGGAGCGACCGGCGCGAGGACTTCCGCACCGAGGTGCTCGGGCTGGTCAAGGCGCAGATGGTCAAGAACGCCGTGATCGTGCCGACCGGCTCGAAGGGCGGGTTCGTCGGCAAGCGCCTGCCTGACCCGGCCGCCGACCGCGGGGCCTGGCTGGAGGCGGGCAAGGCGGCGTACCGGACCTTCATCCGCGGGCTGCTGGACCTCACGGACAACCGCACCGGAGCCGGGATCGTCCCGCCCGATCGTGTCGTGCGCAAGGACGGCGACGACCCGTATCTCGTCGTGGCCGCCGACAAGGGCACCGCCACGTTCTCGGACATCGCGAACGGCATCTCCCAGGAATACGGCTTCTGGCTCGACGACGCCTTCGCCTCGGGCGGCTCCGTCGGCTACGACCACAAGGCGATGGGCATCACGGCCCGCGGCGCGTGGGAGTCGGTGAAACGGCACTTCCGGGAGCTGGGCCACGACACGCAGACCGAGGACTTCACCGTCGTCGGCATCGGCGACATGTCCGGCGACGTGTTCGGCAACGGCATGCTGCTCTCCGAGCACATCCGCCTCATCGCGGCGTTCGACCATCGTCACGTCTTCGTCGATCCGGATCCGGATCCTGCCGCGTCCTTCGCGGAGAGGCTGCGGCTGTTCCGGCTGCCCGGCTCGTCCTGGGGCGACTACGACCCCGCGCTGATCTCCGCGGGAGGCGGCGCCTTCCCGCTCAGCGCCAAGTCGATCCCGGTGTCGCCGCAGCTGCGCGCGGCGCTCGGGCTCGGCGACGCCGTGGTGGCGCTCACTCCGAACGAGCTCAAGCGCGCCGTGCTGCTCGCCCCGGTCGATCTGCTGTGGAACGGCGGCATCGGCACCTACGTGAAGGCCTCGACCGAGTCGCACGCGGAGATCGGCGACCGGGCGAACGACGCGATCCGCGTCGACGGACGCGACCTCCGCGTGCGCGTGGTCGGCGAGGGCGGCAATCTCGGCGTCAGCCAGCGGGGCCGCATCGAGGCGGCGCATGCGGGCGTGCAGATCAACACCGACGCCATCGACAACTCCGCCGGCGTGGGCACCTCCGACCGCGAGGTCAACATCAAGATCCTCCTCGGCGCGCTCGTGCGCGAGGGCGTGCTGAGCATCGAGGACCGCAACGCCCTGCTCGCGTCGATGACCGACGAGGTGGCCCTGCAGGTGCTGCGCGACAACTACGAGCAGAACGTGCTCCTCGGCAACTCCCGCGCCAACGCCGCGATCATGCTGCCCGTGCACGAGCGGCTGATGGAGAGCCTGGAGGCGCGCGACGAGCTCGACCGCGACATCGAGTTCCTTCCCGACCGGCTCGCCGTGCAGGAGCGCGTGGAGGCCGGCGAGGGCCTGACCCGCCCGGAGTTCGCGGTGCTCGTCGCCTACGCCAAGCTCGCGCTCAAGACCGACCTTGCCGCGACCGACCTCGCGGACGACCCGTGGTTCACCGGGACGCTCGCGGAGTACTTCCCGAGCGCCCTGCGCGAGCGGTTCGCCGAGCGGCTCGCCGAGCATCCGCTGCGCCGCGAGATCATCGTGAACACGGTCGTGAACTCGATGGTCAACCGCGGCGGGATCACGTTCGCCGACCGTGCGGCCGCCGAGACCGGCGCCACCGCCGAGCAGATCGCCCGGGCCTACGTCGCGGCGCGGGAGATCTTCGACCTGCGCGGCTTCGTCGTCGCCGTCGAGGCCACCGACAACCTCGTCGACACCGCCACCCAGACCCGGCTGTACCTGGACTTCCGGCGACTGCTCGACCGCGCGGCGCGCTGGTTCGTGCAGCACCGCTCGGAGGGCGTCGACATCGGCGCCGAGATCGCCCGGTTCGCCGAGCCGGTGCGGATCCTCTCCGAACGGCTCGCCGGGTTCTTCCACGGAGACGAGACGGCTCAGTTCGCCGCACGGCAGGCGGCGCTCGCCGCCGCGGGAGTGCCCGAGGATCTCGCGCACCGCGGCGCGAGGCTGCTCGAGGCGCTGCGACTGCTCGACGTGATCGAGCTCGCCCAGGCTC